>ERZ1739052.106-NODE-106-length-13831-cov-10.709640_pt1 | contig 13831 bp, 13 predicted proteins | sample MGYA00581761_ERZ1739052 | MGnify/ENA primary metagenome ERZ1739052 (study PRJEB42929, sample SAMN08275524) | rhizosphere metagenome | isolation source: Rhizospheric soil replicate 1 | host: Colobanthus quitensis and Deschampsia antarctica | place: Antarctica...
GCCATGATGCGCGCCGGCAGCGGCGACGAACTTCGTCCGCCGGCGGTGATAGCCGCGAGCGAGCTTGAGCGCGCCTTCGAGCGCCTCCGCGCTGGAGTTGCACATGTAGGTGACGGCGAGGTCGCCGGGGGTGAAGCGCGCCAGAGCCGCAACGAGTTCGGCCAGCGCGCGGTTGAGAAACATGCGCCCGGACAACGGAAGCACGGCGAGCTGCCCGGCCACGCGGCCTATGACGCGCGGATGGCCGTAACCGAAGCCGCCGCTGGACAGATCGATGACGCAGCGGCCGTCGCGCGTCCGGACGGTCGCACCGGTTACCGAGACCGCGACTCCGGCCCCAAGCTCTCTGAGTGCACAGGCCGCACGCGGAGGAGCATGGGCGGCGTACACCGAGGTGATGTCTTCATCGAGCATCTCTCGTCGGCGCACTGCGTCACGGCGTAATGATCTGTGGATCGGAGGTTCGAGGCGTCGCGCCGGCTGCGGCGTCTTTCCGCAGCTCCGCCGCGATCATACGGGCCAGACGGTCGTAATCGATTTCCGTCGCGACGACGACGGTGCGGTCGGGACGGAGGTGATCGAAGACCCGACGCGAAGACTTGGCCATGGTCTCGTAGAACCGCGCGTTCCCCTCGGCCAGCCCTTCGACCAGCGTGCAGGTCAGGCCTTCGGTGTTCACGCGATCCGAGTTCAGCTCGTCGTTGAGCGCGGTGAATGAATTCGCCACCGCTTCGGCCAGCCCGCGATAGAACTCGGTCGTGGCCAGGATCGACCTGCGGAACGGGTCCCACGTGTCGACGACCACCCGACCGTCCGCGGTGACTCTCGTTTTCTTCACTCCCAGGTTTGCGGCAGGCGGAGGGGGAAAATCGCTCTGTTCGGACATCGTCGCTCCTTCCCTGGCGTGTCGACGACGGCACGTCATCTCGGTTCGGGTCGCTCCAACTCGTGGATCAGTCTACCCATCAATAATACTAGCAGTGTGTCGAAAATCAAAAAAGTTCCGGATGACGTTCCGGTCGTCGCGCTCAGCCAGCTCCAACCGAAGATCTCGAAGAGATCGGCTAACCCGAGGCGGCGGACCAGCAGCGGCACGGCGAACAGCAGTGCCGCTAGGCGGATATATTTGAGGACGTGGAGCAACAGCCGCTGCGCGCGCGTCAGCATCTGCCGCTGCGTCTGTCCGAGGGACGCCAGCCGGAACTGCAGCGTGTCGGCGACCTCCAGAGCCATTCGCGGCGCGTCGATCAGAAACTGCCACGCCGTGTTGAAGTTCGCGGCGGAGAAGGTCTGGCCAAATAGCGTAGCTGTGAGACGGCGCTGCTCGTCGGCCACGAACTCGCGGAGCACGGGCACCCAGTCGATCCGCGGGTCGAGCTTGAGCATGACGATGTCGCCGATGATGATGGTCCGGTACAGGCGCATCAGACCCGCAGGAAGGCTGAGGCCCGCGCGCCGCACGGCATCGAGAAGGCGCAGGAAGAAATAGCCGCTGCTCTTCTCGGCGAGCGTGGCCATGTTGCTCTCGGACGAGGCCAGCCAGTCGCGGAAGTACTCCTTCGCCTCCGTCTCGAACGACGACAGGTCGGTCGTCGGGATCGGCTCCAGAGTGGCGAGCAAGTGCTGGTAGGCCGCGTGGATGTGGCCGTTCGAGACCGCCTCGCGGATCTTGAACTGATGCACCCAGAGGCGCTCGTCGATCCAGCCCACCATTCCGAAGTCCACCCAGCCCAGGGTTCCTCCGGCCATCACGATCAGGTTGGCGGCATGCGGATCGGCGTGGAAGAGGCGGTGGCGCAGGCTCTGCTCGAGGATCGACCGCATCAGGATGCGCGCGGTGCGCTGCGGAGTGATACCGGCCGCGGCCCAGCTGCTCAACCGCTCCTCATCCCGCGCCTCGACGGCGGCGAGCATCGTGGTGACGCTCACGCCTTCGATCCGTTCCATGGTGATCACCGCCCGCCCGCAGAGCTCCGGATACACGCGCGGAGCGTAATGATCGATATCGTCCATATTCATGCGCTCGTGCATCTGCTGGATCTGCCGGGCCTCGCGCCGGAAGTCGAGCTCCTCGCGAGTCAGCCGCACGACTTCGCCGAACATCCGGCGCATGTCGATGTTCACGAACGGGCCGTACATGTTCAGGAGCGGCCCGGCCATGCGGAGATAGAGCAGGTCGATGCGGAAGCGCTCGGTGATCCCCGGACGAAGGACTTTCACGACCACCGGCGTGCCATCGGCGAGCGTAGCCGCGTGCACCTGCGCCACCGACGCCGCGGCGATGGGATCCACCTCGAAGGTCGCGAAGCATTCCTCGACCGGGCGGCCGAGGTCGCGCTCGATGACAGCGACAATGCGCTCGGTCGGAATGGCCGGCAGCCGGTCGAGCAGTTTGGACAGCTCCTCGCAGTATTGGATCGGCAGCAGATCGAAGCGCATGGCCAGGATCTGTCCCAGCTTCACGAATGCCGCGCCGCACGACTGCAGATACCAGCGCAGCAGCCGCGGCCCGGTGAACGTTCCGAACCACTTCCCGAGGAAGAACGCGAAGAGGAATGAGAACGACAACGCCGCGATCCGGACCGTGCGCCCGGCGAAGCGGAGCGGGAAAGGCACGTGCTGTTGGAATGCTGCGCGCGACATGACAGTCCTCTGAGGGCGATGTCACAGCATGCGCCTTTTGGCCATCAAAACGGAAGCGGCGCGCGTCGAAGCCGCGCTCCAACCAGCGAATGTCCACCGCCCCGTGTGATGTGAGTCACGATGTCACTCTCCGGCCTATTACGCGTAGCGGGTTCAGTTTTTTGCCCGTGCATGATTTCGACGCCGCGAGGGGCGGGGGGCGGTCGACCACACTGGCGCGCCGAATCGGAAATATGATTCCGGCATCGACGAGGGGAGTCCGCGGCGGAACAGTCGCGATCACGACCGAACGGCCGCTGGTGTGGCAGTTGGAAGGTTTCATCAAACACGGGGAACCGGACGCGGTGAAAGCCGTGGCCGCCGCGCGCCAGAGGCGGGGACGCATCTGACGTGCGCCGCGTCCTCGTCGATGCGAACGTCTTCGTCTCGTTCTTCATCGACCGCAACGCGGCGAAGCACGCCGCAGCGCGAGCGTTGATCCAGAGCGCGGAAGATGGCGAGATCGTGGCTGTCGTGGCGCAGTCCGTCGTCTTTGAAGTCGCGTACGTCCTGCAAAGCCAATATGGCGTGACGGGCGAACGCCTCGCCACCGTGGTGCGAGGCGTCACGAGCTTCCTGGGCACGCAACTGGTCGACGAATGCCCATGGAAACGCCTGCTCGAAATCTGGCCCACCGAACTCTCCGGCTTGGGCGATTCCGTCATCGTGGCCGTCGCCACGAACACCCGGTGCGAAGCCGTCGCGACGTTCGATCGGAAGCTCGCGAACAAGCTGGAACGGTTCGGCCTTACCGCGTACTTCTGAGCCTCCGCCCCGGAGCGATCCGCGCACCACGCCAGCCGGTGGGCTGTGCTGCTTTTTGGATCTGACAAACCGTGCGAAGACGTTTCCCACCACCGCCACTCACCCCGCCGGCGCGTAGAGCAAATCCAGCAGCTTCTTTTCCACGTTGCGGAACTCCGTGGACGACTTCAGACCGATGTCGCGGTTGGCGAAGAACGGGACGTCGATGCGATGGAGGATGTGGGTCGGGCGCGGGGCGAGGACGTAGATCGTGTCGGCCAGGTAGACGGCTTCGGAGACGTCGTGCGTGACGAAGAGGATGGTGTTGTCTTCGGAGCGGGAGACGTCGAGGAGGAGGCTTTGCATGCCCCAGCGGGTTTGGGGGTCGAGGGCGCCGAAAGGCTCGTCCATCAGGACGAGTTTGGGCTGATTGATCAGTGTCCGGGCGATGGCTACGCGCTGCTTCATGCCGCCGCTGAGGTCTTTTGGATAGTGATCGGCGAATTCGTCGAGGCCGACTGATTTCAGATATTTGTCCGACAGCTTGCGGCGTTCGTCGCGCGGGATGGAGCGCAAGCGCAGACCGTATTCGACATTCTCGCGGACCGTCAGCCAGCCGAACGACGTGTACGCCTGAAAGACCATTCCGCGATCGCGGCCGACGCCCTCGACCGGCTGCCCTTCCACGAGCACTTCGCCGCGCGTCGGCGGCAGGAGTCCGGCGACGGATTTGAGGATCGTCGATTTTCCGCAACCTGACGGCCCGAGGAATACGACCACTTCGCCGACGCCGGGCTTGTCGATGATGTCGAGGCTTACCTCGCGCACCGCTTCGGTCGATCGGCCGTGGCGGTCGATGTAGGTCACGCCGAGGTCCTTGATGCGCAGCTTTGGCGCCTCGCCGGTGAGCGCGGCCTTGTAGGTCGCAGCGGCGTTCTTCTTCCCTTCGACCGTGACGGCTACGGTGCCCGGTTCGCCCGCCTGCGGCGCCGGCTTTGGAGCCTCGTCGCTCACAGTTCATCCTCCCGCCAGCGGAAGAGGAACATCGACACCGTGCGGATGAACTGATCGGTGAGGATGCCGATGCCGCCGATGACGATCAATCCGGCGAACGACCACGACGCTTTCTGATGCGTCCGTGCCAGCTCGACCATGTATCCCAATCCATGCTCCGGATTCACGGCCTCGGCGAGGATGACGTACGTCCATGAAATCGCATTCATGACGCGGAAGGAGTCGAAGATCTCCGGAAGTGCGGCAGGAAGGAGAACGGTGCGGATCACCTGCATTCGACTCGCGCCGAGGGTGAGCGAGGTCTGCACCAGCTCTTCGGGAACGGAGCGAATGGCCGATACGACCACGGGCAGCAGATAGACGAAGACACCGAGAAACAGGAAGGCGATCTTCTGCTTCTCGTAAATCCCGAACCAGAGGATCAGCAGCGGGATGAACGCCGAGATCGGCATGTAGCGCAGCGGCGCCATGATCGATTCGAAGAGATGATGGATCGGCGTGAAGGCGCCCATCAGTACGCCCAACGGCAGCGCCACCGCGGAGGCGAGCAGAAACGCCATCACGATCCGGCGCGTGGAGATCACGATGGCCGTCCAGAGGTCGTATTGCAGGAAAAGCTGGAGAGTCCCGCGGACCACTTCCGTCGGCGACGGCAGGAAGTCCGCCGGCGCGAGACCGCCGTAACTGAACACGCACCAGACGCCGAGGACGAGCACCGGCATCACGATGCTGAGCATGGTCGCCGTCGCGCGCGGGACGGGCTGGCGCACCGACCAGATGGATGCTTTGTGCTGGGTCATTGACCTTTCGTGCTGCGACGGCGGCGCGTAGTCAGTCGACGACGCGCCGCCGAGTTCGATTACTTCTCCGTCGCCAACACCACCTTGATGTCCGTGCGGCGATTGAGCTGCCGCCCTGCCTCGGTCTGGTTCTCGGCGATCGGGTTCTTCGAGCCGTGGCCGATGGTCTGGAAGCGATTAGGATCGACGTTCGGGAAGTTCTTCGTGACGTAGTTCTTTACAGCCAGCGCGCGGCGTTCGGAAAGCGTCAGGTTCTGGATCTGAGAGCCGGTCGCGTCGGTGTTTCCCTCGACGCGCAGGTACGTGTTGCCGAACGACGTCATCGTCTCCCCGAGGGCGTCGAGGACGAACTCGGAACCAGCCATGATCTCGTCGGAGCCGGGCGTGAAGTGAATCTGGATCTGCTTGTTGATGATGGCGCGGTCGCTCGCCGAGGGAGCCTTCGCGGCGACCTTCGGCTCATTGACCGTCGCGCCGGGATACTCGGCCGCGAGCGCCTGGATGAAGCGCGTGTCGGCCCAGTCTTTTGCTTCGACCGGACGCGTGACCAACCCCTTCTTCCGCCAGATGACGAATGCCGTATCGAACAGCGTCTCGTAGTGCGCCTTGCCGCCGGTCAGGCCATAGAACTGCGCGTTGTCGGCATACGGCGTCAGCTTGAGGCCGGAGAGCATGCCGCTGACGGTATCGGTGTCGAGCTTGAGGGCGTGGCCGACCAGGTTGTAGGCGCCGGCGGGATCCTTCTTGATCATCTCGATGCCTTCGAACCAGCCGTGCACGAAATCGCGCATCGTCTCGGGCGCCTTGTCGATGACGTCCTGCCGCGCGCACAGCGTGTCGGCGATGATGTTTGTGGCGGCGGAGGTCGAGACCAGCACGTGCGCTTCATCGCCGCGCGCGGTGACCGCCGCGGAAAGATCGGGCTCCCACGTCACGGCGGCGTCGACCTGCTTGGCCTTGAACATGGCCGCGGCGGCCGGCGCGTCCTGCGTGAAGATGATGTTCTTTTCGACATCGGCGCGATCCGCCGGCGAGAGTCCCGACTGCGAGAGCAAGTACAGGATCAAAAAGTGCGACGGCGTGAACTGCGTGCACGAGATCTTGTGGCCCTTCAGCCCTTCGATCGACGTGATCGACGACAGCGAGACGATGCCGTCGCCGCCGCGGGACCAGTCCTGCATCACGATCGAGCGCGCCTTCTGATTGTTCTCCGCGAGGATCGACGCTTCGCGCGCCCAGTTGTCGACCGTGTTCCACATGATGTCGACGTCGCCCTTGCGGAACGCCGCCAGCTTCGCCGCCGGATCTTCGATCAGCACGAACTTGACGTCCAAGTTGAAACGCTTGCGGTACTGCGATGCCGGTCCCGCTTCGAGGCCGTCGTTGAAGACGATGCCGGGCGAATGTCCGGCCCAGGTGTTGATGGCCACGACCAGCGGCCGGTTCAGCCGTCCGCTGCCCGTCAGGCCGACTGCCTGAACGCCGTTGGAGCCGGCGTCGCGGCCGGGATCGGACGGCGCATTCTTGAGCGCGTTGAAGTCGGCGGAGTTGTCCGCCGTTCCGGTCGCGGTCGTGGTTTTGTCGGAGCCGGTGGCCCACTTGCGGAGGTCGTGGCCTTTGTAGTGCCACGCCGCGTATCCGATGACCGCAAGAATGACGATGGTGACGAAGGCTTTGGCAAACGGTGTAAGACGCATGAGTTCCTCACTTCCTCAGAAGTTGATCCGGTGGTCGAGGGATATGCAATCGCGCCCTCGCCGCGAGCATACGATCACATCGTTTTCTGCGACTGTCCCTGTTGCGCGGCTTTGCGGGCCTTGATCGCGGCCAGCTCTTCGCGTGCCTGCACGTCGCCAACCTCGGAACGGAGTTTCGAGAGCCGCGAGTCGAGCGACGAATCGGCCAGCTCCTTGCCCAGGTTCGCTTCGGCGATCGTGTTCTTGATGTGCGTGCGAACCGTGTCGAGGGCGCGGACTTCCTCGTCGACCGAAATGCCGTCGAGTTGCTCCTGGATGTTGATGCGCGCCTGCGCGGACTGCATCTTGGCCAGCATCGTGTCGCGCTCCGCTTTCAGTTTGCGGATCTCGGTCTGGACGGAGAGCAGCGACGTCTTCGCGGAGTCGGCGTCGTTCTTCGCCGTCTCCATCTCGCCCTTCATGTCGGTGATGTCGTTGGTGAGCTGATTCTTTTTCTGGATGAGGACGACGGCGAGATCGTCCTGATTTGTCGAGACGGCGGTGTTCAACTCCGCCTCGGTCTGCGCGAGATCCTTCGTGGCGGCCTGATAGCGCTCGTCGATCTCTTCACGGCGCCGGATGATGGACGCCGTGGCGCTCTTGAGCCGCGCGTACTTGGTGACCATCGAGTTGATGGCGTTTTCGTAAGCGATCTCCGGATGCTCCTTCTCGATGTCGGAGATCCAGATCGAGAGAAAGCCTTTCCAGAGATTGGAGAGTCGGGAAATCACACCCATGGCTGTCGGTCCTTTCGCGGTCTAGTGAGCAGGTTCGTGGAGCTTCGGCGACTCGCGCACGACGCGCGCCACCGCTTCCTGGCCGAAGAATTCGAGCACCTTCTGCACTTCGAGCTTCTTGCTGTTGCAGCTCGCCATGACCTTGTTCTGTTCATCGACGCGCTGCTGCATGACGATCTTCAGTTTCGCGATCTCTTCTTCGTACTGCTTGATGCGCTCATCGGCCTCGGTGGTGACTTTTTCGACGTCCGCGGCGCCGGCGCGGATATACGCCTCGAGGGCCTGCAGCTCCTGCGCACCGCTCTCGATGATCTTCTCCACCGGCACGTTGAACGCGCGCAGCGAGGCCATGACGATCTGCTTCTTGACCGTTTCATCGGTGCCAGGGGGGAGGTCGGTCAGAAGGGAAAGCGTGCGGCTGACACGCTCGCGCTGCTCGGCATCGATGCCGGCAGCCTCGAAGACGTTATCGAAGTCGACCTTCCCGCCGGGAGCCTCGGGCGGCGCGGTCTTGAAGACGTCGAGCGGCGCCTGAGGAGTGGAGGATGGAACGGAGCCGTCGTTCGAGACGCCGGAATCGGGGTTGTAGCCTTCGTCAGCGGACGCCGTCGTCGGATCCTGCACGATGAACCATCCGGCCACCGTCGAGCCCCAACCTTTTTTCTGTGTCATCGATGAGCGGCGATGATACCGCAACCGTGGCCGGCACGGCCGGCGGCGTTGGTTGCCCAAGGCGCCGCCGGCAGTGAGGATTTTACGATTTTCGATTGACTAAGTTTCTACCGGCCGGTAGCCGGAGTCGCGCGCTGAAGCGCGCACCTTGTTCACGCTGGTGTCGCGACTCGATTACGACGCCGGAGGCGTCTCGTACGGTAGCCGGCGGTCCGAGCGAAGCGGGAGACCGCCGGATTTGCGAATGTACCCGATTTTCCGACCGCGGCAGCGGTCGCGAAGGGGATTCACGGCGGTTGGTATTTGATACGCGACTCCTGCCGGAGTCGTTATTCCGCGCCGCACATGAATCCGGCGGTCGCTCGCTTCGCTCGGACCGCCGGCTACCGTCCGAGTCGCCTCCGGCGACGTAGATTCGCCGCCTTCGGCGATTTAGCCGTGCAGGAAACGCCCGTGCCGGCGGCGCTGGTTGCCCATGCGCCGCCGGCCCCTACGGCTTAGCGGCCCGTGGCCGGAGTGGAGGCGTTGCCGAAATGCACCGGCACGTTCATCTCGCGTAGCAGGTTGTGCGCGCCGTCGACGGCGTCCATGACCCAGAGCATGTAGACCGCATCGACGTGAATCGAACGGGTGATGCCGGGATCGACGACGAAGTCGGAGCCGAGCGATTCGTACGTGCCGTCGAACAGCAGGCCGCACAGCTCGCCCTTTGCGTTCAGCGTCGGCGAGCCGGAGTTGCCGCCGGTGGTGTCGACCGTGGAGAGGAAGTTGACCGGAACGGTGCCCAGCTTCGGATCGACGTAGCCCGCGGTCTTGTTCGCGCGAATCGCGTCCAGCTCCGCCTTCGGCGCGTCGAACTCGCCGGAGCCGGTGTTCTTGGCCAGCACGCCGCCGATGGTCGTCAGCGGCGTGTAAACGACGCCGTCGCGCGGCGTGTAGCCCTCAACTTTGCCGAACGTGATGCGCAGCGTTCCGTTGGCGTCGGGATAAAGACGCCCGCCGCTCGAAGCGCGCAGCGCATCCATGTACATCGGACGGAGGCGCGACATCGCGCCGCCGAGCTCTTTCTGCTGGCGTTCGATGTCGAGCGAGAGCGGCGTGATGGCCGCGGCCAGGTTGAGCATCGCGTCGTTGCGCGCGGCGAGCTGCGCGGTCGACTCATCCATCATGGCCTTGCGCGCAGACAGATCGCCGATCTTGGTATTTGCATAGAGCTGATCGAGGAACGGCTCGACGCCGCCCGCTTTCGCGATCGCTTCGTCGATCGGAGCGATGCGCTGTCCCGCTGGCAGCTTCTGCGACTCGTTGAGGAAGTAGCGCAGTCCGGCGCGATCGCTATTCGGCTCAAGGCTCTTCTGCGCGCGATTCACCCCCTCGGTGATGCGCGGCCAGTCGCGCTGCTGGAATCCCGACTCGCGATCGATGTCGGCGGTCTTGGCCTTCTCAATCGAAAGGCGATTGAGCGTGAACGCCTGCGCCAGCATCGGCGAGCTGCGCGCGATCCAGCCCAGGACCGTGTCGCGCTGCTGATTGGCGATCGACTGCTGCTGCAGCGCGTCGATCTGGTTCATCACATCTTTGTACTTCGCGGCATCAGGATGCGACGCGATGTACTTGGCCAGATCCGCTTCGCGCTTCTGCCGCTGCGCGACGATGTGGAAATTGTTGAAGCCCGTCAGCGTGCCGGTGTAATTCTTCAGCACGTTGTCGTTGCCCTTGATGCGGCTCGAGTTCGCGATTTCGACGGCCTTGTTGTTCTTGCCGAGGTCGCGAAGGATGTTATTCAGGTCCGTCGCGTACTTGACGGTGGTCGGGTAGACGTAGCTCTGCATGGTGCCCACTTCCGCGGCGGTGCGATAGCGGAAGGTGCGGCCCGGATAACCGGCCACGAGGACAAAGTCGCCCGGATTCACGCTCTCGGTGGAAACCTTGAGGATGTGCGCCGGGTGATACGGCACGTTGTCCTTCGAAAAGTCGGCCGGCTTGCCGTCCTTGCCAACGTACGCGCGCAGGTACGACCAGTCGCCGGTGTGGCGCGGCCACATCCAGTTGTCGGTCTCGCCGCCGAAGTCGCCGATGCCAAGCGCCGGCGCGTAGACGAGGCGGACGTCTTTGATTTCCATCTGCGTCGTGCGGAGGTACTGCGAGCCCTCGAAGAACGAGGCCACGCGGCAACGAACGCCGCCCGGCTTCTCGCACTCATCGACAAGCTGCTTGACGCTGCGATCGATCGCCTTCTCGCGGTCGATGTTCGAAAGAGACGCCGGCACGTTGCCGGTGACGCGCGCCGTGACGTCCTCGATATTCGTCGTGACGAAGATGCGCGATCCCGGCCCAGCCGGCAGCTCTTCATCCTTCGTCTTCGCCAAAAAGCCGTTCGTGATGAGGTCGCGCTGCGGCGTGGAGTTGAACTGCAACGCTCCGAATCCGCAGTGATGATTCGTAACCACAAGCCCCTCGGCCGAAACGAACGACGCGCTGCAACCGCCAAGCGAGATGACGGCGCCCATCGGATCACCGGTGAGGTCCGCAAAGCGCTGCGGATCGATCTTCAACCCCGCCTTCTTCAACTCCGCCGCCAGCGACGGAATCTGCTGCGGCATCCACATCCCCTCGGCACCAAACGCCGTCGCAGCAGCGACGAGCACCAGGATTCCAATCAAGAGTTTTTTCACACGTTCTCCTTCAGATGTTCGTTGGGATTCAAATCAACCACCAGGACTAGGTTCGACAGCATACCGCCGCCGCCCATTCCCGTCCCTCACGTGGATACGCCCACATCTCGATGCCGTTAACAGTCCGCTCGCGCTTCTTCCTGGCTTTCGATGCCTGCCTTCATCTGCGTAAATCTGCGTCATCTGCGGATGAAGGCTTTCTCCGCAGATGACGCAGATGAACGCAGATGAGGTCTTCGCGATTGCCATGAGCAGCAAACACCGGAAGGGCTACCCATCTGAGACCCATGTGAGCGGCGGCGCGCAGATCGGCCCACGCCGACAAAGAGGTTATTCTCGCGAAGGGCGGCTGCTCGTGGTGAACTTCGTCCAACGCGGAGAGATAATCCGTATCATCAATGCACGCCAGGCCGACAGGCACGAACGCAACCGCCATGAAGAAGAAAATCTCTGAAAACGACGACCTCCGCCCTCACTACGATTTCGACTACAGCAAAATGAAACCGAACCGCTTCGCAGGAGAGAAGAAGGTTTACAAACAGACGTTCATCGTCCTCGATGAAGACGTGTCGAAGGTCTTCCAGTCATCAGAAGAGGTCAATGTCGTCCTTCGTTCCGCGATCCGCGCGATGCGCACCGCCGCTCAGAGGCCGCGCGCCCAGAAGCGGCGCGCTTCGTGATGTTCCTCCGAGACCACGACTTCCGCTGACCAACGAGCGCCCGGCCTTCAACGCGGCGCATTTTGCAGCGATACAGCGCTGCCGGTGCGTCACTTCACCGACCGGCCAACGTCGGCCCTCGCGGCAGTTGTGAACGTCCCAGCTCAGCGGAGCCGGCATGTTCGCGGTCTTTGACTGTGCGCCGATCGGGCTCGATCGCGCGAAGGACGGTCATCGTGCGTAGTCGGTGTTTGCGACAAAGCCGCGCATGAGACGCGATGTACGCTTCATCGTGGTACCAGTAGAATTCGCCAATGCTTGACGAATCGACGGTTAAACGATGGGAGACGATCCGCGACTCTGCCGCTGCAGATAACGGCTGGCAAGAAGCGTATCAGCGGCTGGTCGCGCGCCGTCTTCCGGTTCAGCAGGAAATCGTCGCGCTGACTTCGGATTTTGTTGACGGCCGAATTGACGCGGAAACATTGAGAAGCACGTTCGACATAAAGACACGCGTTGAATGGGTTGGTTTCGGCCTTAAGGGGATGTCATACGCGATGTTCCTAAACAAGCTCCTGAAGTATTTAGGCGATGAGCCGGAGCTCGTCGATCAGCTCCGCGCAACCCTGCAACTTCCTGCCGGGCGGCATCACGGTTACGTCAAGCTTCGCGACTTTTACGATTGGCTCCAGCTACTCATAAAGCAAGGGATCACGACGCGGAAAGCGGTGCAACCCGCGCGAGCGTCATCGTTTGTGAGCGCGTTTTGGCACATGCAACAACCTGAAGAATGGCCGATCTACTACGAATCTGCGCGCGTGGCTTTCGAGCGGGACGAACTCGTGAAATCCGGACCGGACGTTCCGATTGCTTACTTAGAATTCCGCGACACGTTTTGTGCTTTGGCGCGTGAGTTACATATCAACTCGTGGAACCTTGAACAGCTCTGCCACCGCACGTCGGCTAACCATGTCGATGCAATGACGGCCGCAACAGCCATGCCCGTTGTCGACCCCGTCTCATACGACGGTCCCTCCGTAGCTGCGGCCTTCGTTCCCATTACTGAAGACGATGTCGCCGGTCACACGCACGTACAATGGCTGCTCGCTACGCTAGGTCGGCAACTCGGCTGTCAAGTTTGGATTGCAACGAACGATAGATCGAAGATCTACGAAGGCAAGACTCTCGGAAGCCTCAGCATCGAGACGTTGCCGCGAATGGGCTTGAGCGAGAGCGTTTCGCGCGCTCTAGGCTTTGTCGACGTCTTGTGGCTGAAAGGAAGTCGTGTGCAGGCAGCATTTGAGGTCGAGCACACGTCATCGATCTACTCAGGCCTACTACGGATGTCCGACCTGATTGTCGCGTCCCCAAACCTCACCTTCCGCATCTACATCGTCGCGCCCCGGGAACGACTTCGATTTGTGGAACAGCAACTTCGTCGGCCGACCTTTCAGACGCTCGAACTGCACAAAGTCTGCGGGATTTTCTCGGAGGAGGAGTTGCTGAAAGAACACGCATCACTACTTCGATGGGCAACCGATGCGTCTGCCGTTGAAAAGCTTGCAACGTTCGTGGGCCACGTCGACGTCGAGTAGCAACTTCCTACGCTGTGCGGTCGATGAACGAGGAATGTACGGTAGTAGCTACTGTCGAGGCGCCGAACGAAGCCGCCTAAGAGCTGCCGGCGTGAACGGTTCAAAAACTGCTGACGGCGGCAGCGCAAGCGCTCGACACACCAGCAGCAAACTCCACACCCCCGTGTTCCGCGTCCCCAGCTCGATGTCGGCGACGTGGTTCCGCGAGACGCCCATCGCTTCGGCCAGCGCTTCCTGGGTCAGGCCCTTCTCACGCCGCAGCTCGGCGATGCGGGAGCCGAGCGTCTTCAGGGCCTCGTCGCGGGTCATTTCGTTGTTGATTGCACAGCATCATTGGCGTAGACTCCATCCATGATGCTTGGCAAAGACACTTATACGAGTCAAGACCACCTGTCAATCGCAAGAATCCGCGACCTTTTCCTCCACCCCCGCTCTACCTACACGCCCGTTGCCGCTGCCGGCGCGATCGGGATGAGCGTCGAGGATGTCGAGGGGTGGATGGAGGTGGGGGAACTGG
>ERZ1739052.107-NODE-107-length-13826-cov-9.121197_pt1 | contig 13826 bp, 14 predicted proteins | sample MGYA00581761_ERZ1739052 | MGnify/ENA primary metagenome ERZ1739052 (study PRJEB42929, sample SAMN08275524) | rhizosphere metagenome | isolation source: Rhizospheric soil replicate 1 | host: Colobanthus quitensis and Deschampsia antarctica | place: Antarctica...
CGCGGGGTGCTCGGCAGCTATGTGCCGGCGCGCAGGGGTGTGGGCGTGTGGTGGGAGACTGACGTCAGGCCTAGGGGAGGGGAGTGGGGGCCGTGCTAGGCGGAAGGCAGTACTGTCGATTCACCCGGATCGGCGCGTGGGCGTGGTTCAGCTTGCGAAGCAACACAACGAGCGACGCGCCGCGGAGGAGGAGGAACGCCGCGGCGGCAATCGACGCCAAACGCGTCCTTTGTTTTTTTCGCGCGACGTGAGCACTGGCCTCAGGTTCCGCCGCGGCGGCGAGGCCCGCCGCTTCCTCCGCTTCCGCGGCAGCGCGTTCGGCCGCTTCGGCCGCTTCGGCCGCTTCGCCCTCGGGTGCGATTGCGAACAGCTTCACGCCCGCACGCGCGCCGGCATCGCGCAGGCGCAATCCGACGCGCCCTTTCTTCACGAACGCTTCCGTGATGTACAGCTTCGACGCATCGAGCTGCTTGAGAATCTCGTACGCTTTTTCGACCGCAGGGCCGGCCGCCGCTCCGTCGTGCGTTTCGACCTCGCCCAAATGCAGCAGCAGGCGCACGGGAATCGGATTGGCATCCTGCTGCTCGGGCGAGAAGTCGAACTCCCCTTTCCGTCCGGCTTCGAGCGCGTTCTCCAGCGATGGCAGCTCGCCCACGAAACGCGGTCCGAACGGATCGATGACCTGGCCGTCGAACAGATAGACCGCCTCGCCGAGAATCTGCTGCATGCGCGCGGCCGACGTTGCTGCCGCGGCGGGATCGACCGCGTTCACGTCATCGTGATTGGCAATGTCTGCGACGAGGATGATCGATTGCCGCGCCTGCACCGCGTGACGCGCGTTCGCGACGACAGTGAGCGCGGCGCGGGACATCTCGTTCGACCACTCCACGACCGGTCCATCGACTTTGAGGATGTCGTCGATGATTGCTTTCGCATTCTTGTATCGTTGGAACGGATCGCGGAAAAAGCATTTCCCGGTGATGTTCAGCACCGCGTTGTCGATCTTCGGAGTGATCGCCTTCGGCGACGGCGGCTGCTCGTTGACGATCTTGTTCGCGATCTCACCGGCGTTCGCCGCGAGAAACGGCCGGCGGCCAGTCGCGACCTCGTACATCACCACGCCCATCGAGAAGACATCCGTCTGCGCGGTCACCATCTGGTTCGTGATCTGCTCCGGCGCCATGTAGCTGACGGCGTTCGGATCGTTGCCCTTCTGCGAAAACGCTGAGCCTTGCCCTTCGCGGCGTGGCAGAAACGTCAGCGCGTTGAGACCCGCCAGCTTCACCTGCCCATTCGCCGCGACGAGCACAGAGTCGCCGGCGATGTTGAGATGCAGCACGTTCTTCGCCTGCATCAGTTTCACGGCGTCGGCAAGCTGATAGATGACGCGAAAGAATTCGGTCCGATCCGCCGCACGTCCGCGATAGGCAGTGGCGACCGGAACGCCATCAAACCACTCCATGATCATTACCAGCGCGTCATCGACAGGACAGATCTCAAGGATGGTGACGATGGAGGAGTGATAGAGCGCCGCGCCTTGCCGGATTTCGCGGATGACCGCCTCGCGGCGCGCGGGATCGCGCGGCAATTGCTTCGTCAGGACCTTCAGCGCCACCGTCTTGCCGTTGCGCGTATCCTCGGCGCGCCAAACCGCGGCGCCGACACGCTCGATAAGCCGGAACGACGCAATCGTCCCGCCTGCGACGAAGGGATCGGTGGAGGACATATGCAAATTATAGATGGGAGATAAAAGAGTGAAGGGTGAAGAGTGAAGAGTGAAGAAACCGTTTGGCTTTCACTCTTCACTCTTCATCCTTCACTCTTCGATTCACCCTTCACTCTTCATCGGTCCCAAATGCAGAAGGTCCGCGCCGCCTTCCACCGTGTCGCCGGGCTTGACGAAGATCTCGTCAATGACGCCGTCCGCGGGCGCGGGGATCTCGTTCTCCATCTTCATCGCTTCGAGCACGAGGAGGCCCGTTCCGCGGCGAACTTCCGCCCCTTTTTCGACCAGCACGCGGGAGATGCGGCCGGGCATGAGCGCTTTGATGATGCCGCTGTCGCCGAGGTGATCGTCACCGCGCTTACGGCGAAGGGCGAGCGGATCGACGATCTCGATGTCGAGGCGCGACGCACCGATCGTAATCTGGTGCGTCGTCCCTTCGCGATGGTGTGCAAGCAGGAACTGCGTGCCGTCCTCGAGCCGCAACGAACGCAATCCGCCCGCGGTGATCAGATCCGCGACGATCCATCGCTCGCCGACCTTGACGCGATACGTGCTGCCGTGGCGCACGACTTCGAGCCGGATCTCTTCATCGCGATAGCGGGCATTGAAGATCAATCGCGCCCCCGCATCGCCTCGATGCGCGCAGCCTGCCGCCAGCGCGAGACGGTTTCTTCGGGCAACCGCACGTTCTGCGCCTCCTCGAACGCGATGATGGCAGCGGCGACGAGCGCAGCATCGCGCGTGGCGTCATCCGGCGGGCGATTTTCGAGATCGAGCTCCGGCAGGATGCGGTCGATGAAGCCGGTGTCGAAATTCGCGGCGCGGAAGTCGGGATGCTGCATGAGAAACGTAAAGAACGGGATCGTGGTCTGGATGCCGTCGACGCGATACTCCTGCAGCGCGCGCAGCATGCGATCGATGGCCTCGCCGCGATTACCGGCGTGGCAGATCAGTTTCGAAAGCATCGGATCGTAGTAAACCGGCACGGTGTAGCCGGCATAAACGCCGTTGTCGTTGCGAACGCCCGGCCCCTGCGGCAATTCGAGGTGCCGAATCAACCCAGGCGATGGCGCGAACTTCCTCGCGGGATCCTCGGCATACACACGGCACTCGATGGCGTGGCCGTTCGGCGCGAGATCGCTCTGCGCGATTCCCAATTTTTCGCCGCGCGCGACGCGAAGCTGCGCCTTCACCAGATCGATACTCCACACCATTTCCGTGACCGGGTGCTCGACCTGGAGCCGCGTGTTCATCTCGAGGAAGTAGAACTGCTTGTCCGGTCCCATCAGGCACTCGATCGTGCCCGCCGAGTAGTAGTTGACCGCGGCCGCAGCCTTCACCGCCATCGCGCCGAGGCGCTCGCGAAGCTCGCGATCGACGACGGGCGACGGACTCTCTTCGACGACTTTCTGATGCCGCCGCTGCAACGTGCATTCGCGTTCGCCGACATGGACGATGTTGCCGTGCTGATCGCCGAGAATCTGCACTTCGATATGCCGCGGCGAGGCGATGAATTTCTCCGCATAAACCGCGGCATCGCCGAAGAACGATTGCGCTTCGCTCGTGACGCGATCGAAAGACGATCGCAGATCGTCCGCGTTTTCGACGAGCCGCATCCCCTTTCCGCCGCCGCCTGCCGAGGCTTTGATCATGATCGGGAAGCCGGCGTCGCGCGCGAAGGCTTCGATCTCGTCGAACGATTTGACGGCTTCCGTCAGCCCCGGAACGACCGGGACGCCCGCCGCCTGCATCCGCTGCCGCGATTCAGTCTTCGACCCCATCGCCTCGATCGACTCCGGCGATGGGCCGATGAAGATGATGCCGGCATCGCGGCAGGCGCGGGCGAAGTTGGCATTCTCGGCGAGGAAACCGTAGCCGGGGTGGATGGCATCCGCGCCGGTCTTCTTCGCGGCGTCGAGAATGCGGTCGATGCGCAGGTAGCTGTCGCGCGACGGCGCAGGCCCGATCGGCATCGCTTCGCCGGCGTAAAGAACGTGCAGCGCGGCGCGGTCGGGCTCGGAGTAAACGGCCACCGTCGGGTAGCCAACTTCACGGCAGGCGCGCATGACGCGGACCGCGATCTCGCCGCGATTCGCGACCAGGACTTTCATCGCGGCGCATTGTAATCGCTGCTAACATCCGCGCCCATGACAGAGGAACCCTTGCACGATCAGCGCACCCAGATCCTGTCGGGCGTCGTCAAAACGCTGCTCGACGATCTGAAGAACGGAGCCGGCGACAAAGATCGCCGCCGCCAGGTCGAAGAGTGGATGCGCACGCTGGCCGAGAAGTATCCGGAGTTCCAGATCGAGAGCGGCCTGCGCGACTACTATCTCGCCGAGGCCGAGCGCCTGCGCGTCGATTTCGAAAAAGCCGCGGAGCTCAACGAGAAGCTGGCGCTGGGAAGATCGATCGAAGGATTCCTGGATCGCGCCGCGGACTACGCGAAGAGGATCGCGGAGAAGTAGTTGACTCAGCGCTCCGCCCATCTATCCGCTTGACTCGACAGCCGTTTGTGTATATTGTTCACACCGTGAACGATAGTCACGCGCCCGAACTTCTTGGCTTGGCCGAGATTGCTACGCTGGCGGGAGTGACTCGACAAGCTGTGGCGAATTGGCGAGTCAGAGCTAATGATTTCCCTACTCCCGTCGTGGAATTGCAGTCAGGGCCAGTCTTCAGGACAGCGGCGATCAAACGATGGCTTCGAAAAAAGAAAGGGGCACGAGTGGCACAGATCATTGCGACAATCAATTTAAAAGGCGGGGTTGGCAAGAGCACCACGACGGTTGCGCTGGCCGAGATGGCAGCGGTTGAGCTCGGGAAGCGCGTGCTAGTCATCGATCTCGACCCTCAGACGAACGCGACAACGATGTTAATCGGGGAGAATCGTTGGAAGGAACTGAACGAGGCAGAACATACTCTCGCACGACTGTTCGCCGATGCGTTGGTCGAACCATCCGCGCGACGATTTGATCTCGAACAAACACTTCAGAAAAACGTGTCCAATGTTCGAGATGTTCGAAATGTCGATTTGTTACCATCGAGCCTAGATCTCATTGATGTTCAGGATCAGCTGGGCTCCATGTCCAGCGGGCGATTCCACTCGGACGTTCCAACGGACATCTTGCGGCGGGCCGTATGGAAGATCGTGGATGAATATGATCTTGTACTGATCGATTGTCCCCCCAACTTAGGAATCATCACACTCAATGGATTGAAGATCTCAGACGGCTATATCATCCCGACCATTCCTGACGTGTTGTCGACATACGGAATCCCGCAGATCATCAAACGCGTCAAGGCATTTAGCGACAACATTGGTCAAGCTATCACGCCGCTCGGCATCATTGTTTCGAAGTTCCGCGCTCAATCTACGGTCCACCAAAACACGTTGCGTGATCTTAAGAAGAACCCGAAATGGCCGTCAATCTTTACGACTATCGTACCCGAGGCAAATAAGTTCGCGGAATCGGCTCAGTTCCTCCCCGTCAATACGCTGAAGCAGAAGTACGGTTCGGGTGACCAAGGTAACTTTGATACCTATCTTCGGTTGACAAACGAAGTCGTTGGAGCGATGGAACTCGTATGACAAGAGCACCGCTAATAATTGTGACTTTGCAGCGTCTAGTCAAGGCAGTCGTGGTGGAAGCTACAAAGAATCCCGACTTCGCATCGAGCCTAGAAGAGGCGCTAGGTATCCGCGAAGAACAGCAACCGAAACGGCCCCACCGCAGGGCACCAGGAGTGGTCGACCCGTTTGCAATGTATGCGGACGCAGGCGAAGAAAGCGTTCGGCGGTCGCTGTCTCAGCTTTCAATTGAGCAGTTGAAAGACATCGTCGCGCAGCACGGAATGGATCGTTCGAAGCTCGCCATGAAGTGGCGAACTTCTGACCGCTTCATAGAGCTGATTCTTGAGACGGTGGCCGCTCGGAACCAAAAAGGTGACGCCTTCAGGTGAGTATCACCGAAACTCACAATGCTTGCATTCGTTCCCGAAATGGGTACGATCGTTCCCGGAAATGGGAACCAAACGGGTCGCGGAGCTAACGAACAGCGCGGTTGCGTCGGCGCTCTTTACTCCTGTTCAGCAACGGGTTCTTGGTCTTCTATTCGGCCAACCGGCGCGCCGATTTCAGAGCGCTGAATTGATTCGGCTGGCCGAAGGCGGGACTGGAGCCGTACACCGACAACTGCAGCGGCTCTCCGACGCTGGACTCGTCACGGTCACGCGTGACGGCAATCAGAAGTACTACCAGGCTTCAACGAACGCTCCGGTCTTCGGCGAACTTCACGGCCTCATCGTCAAGACTATTGGTGTAGTCGATCCACTTCGTGCCGCGTTCGGACCGCTCGCGGAGAGGATTCATCTGGCGTTCGTCTTCGGCTCGGTGGCGAAAGGAACGGAACGTGGTGACAGCGATCTCGATCTCCTCGTCGTAACGGACGATCTTTCCTATGCGGAGGTTTACGCCGCGCTTGAACCGGCGGAGAAGGCTCTCGGGCGCACGATCAATCCCACGGTCTTCACACGTCGCGAGTGGAGCATGAAGCGCGCGAAGAAAGACTCCTTTTCCGCGCGCATCAGCACGCAGCCGCAGATTTCCGTGATCGGAAACGACGATGCCGCCGGCTGATCCGCTGGAGAAGCTCGTAAACGTCGGCTCATTGAAGCGGGAGGCGCCCAACGCCGAAGAAATCGCAGGGCTGATCCGAACGGCTGCGGTCCGCCTGGCTGATGCCGAAAAAGAAACCAATGCGGCCGAAAGCCGCTTCGATCTCGCGTACAACGCCGCGCATGCCCTGTCGCTGGCCGCTCTTCGCCTTCGTGGCTATCGCTCCGAGAAGCGCTACATCGTGTTCCAGGCGCTCCCGCACACTCTCGGCGTTGACAATCCAACGTGGCGCCTCCTCGATCGGTGTCACCGCGAGCGGAATACGACCGAGTACGAAGGCGTGAGCGCCGTCGACGAGAAACTTCTTGCGGGTTTGATCGAAGCGGCGAACGAGCTTCTTGTCCGCGTTCGATCTCTCGCCGAGTCGCAAGGACTTTGGGGCGACGCCATATAACAAAAAAGCTTGCGTCTCCGCGAGCTTCAAATCGAATCTCCTGGTGCCCAAGGCCGGACTCGAACCGGCACGGATTTCTCCACACGCCCCTCAAACGTGCGCGTCTACCAATTCCGCCACTTGGGCTTTAAAGAACTCTGCTACTTCTTGGCTGGAGTTGCCGGCGCTGAGGGTGCGCCGCTCATGACCGAAGAGCGCGGACGAGCCTGAAGGATCGCCAGCGTAAGCGAGGTGACGACAAAAAGGACGAAGAAGGTGGTCGTCAGCTTGTGCAGAAGCGTGGTCGCGCCGCGCGCGCCGAATGCGGTCTGGGAACCGCCACCGCCGAACGCGCCCGCGAGATCCGCCCCCTTCCCCTGCTGCAGAAGGACGACGAGGATCAGAAACAGGCTGATGACGATGTGCAGAATGACAAGAAGTACGATCATGGATTCTCCGAAGCGAAGCTGCTAACGGGACAAGGGGGCGAATTCTTCCCGGAATGGCAGTGAGTGTCAAGGCTCGCGCGGAAGCCTCTTCATCGCTTCGGTGAGCGCCAGAAACTTCTTCGAATCGAGGCTCGCGCCGCCGACCAGAAAGCCGTCGATGCATCCGTGCGCGATGAGGTCATCGACGTTATCCGGCGTGACGCTTCCACCGTAAAGAATCGGCGTTCGTCTCGCTACGCCGTCGGGCCAGAAGCGTTCGAGCGCGCCGCGAATCGCAGCGACGATCTCCGCGACCATCTCGCTCGTTGCGTTGCGTCCCGTGCCGATGGCCCAGATCGGCTCGTAGGCGACGATGACTTCGTTCGCGCTCGCGAGCTGCGGGATTGCGGCGGCGCGGATTTGTTCGGAACAGAAGGTGACCGCGTGTCCGCGCTCGCGTTGCTGCTCGTTCTCGCCGATGCAAAGGACCGGAGTGAGTCCTGCGTCGATGGCCATCGCGAGTTTGCGTGCGATGAGCGCATCGTCTTCACCGTAGATCGTGCGCCGCTCGGAGTGGCCGACGATGACGAAACGGGCGCCACAATCCCGCAGCATGCCGGCGGAGACTTCGCCGGTGAACGCACCCGATTCCTGATCCGCGCAGTTCTGCGCTGCCGCGTTCGCGAATCTTGCAGCGACGTCTTTCAGATAGACGAACGGAGGCGCGAGGATCACATCGGCGTCGCTTATCGCATCGAGAAACAGCCCAATCCCTTCCGGCGGGATGTTCATCTTCCAGTTGGCGATCAGGTAGCGGTTGGGCATGCGCGCGAAAGTCTATCGCCTGTCATCGTGAGCTGGCGAGGAAGGCTTTGAACCACAAAGACACAAAGGGCACAAAGAAAACCTTCTTAAAGAAATCCCTCTTTGTGTCCTTTGTGCCTTTGTGGTGAAACGATTGTCACGATGACAGTGAATACCTGTTCTTCCCTGCCCGCTTCGCTTGGTATAGCCGTTCGTCAGCGCGGCGGATCACGTCGGCGGCGGTGTGGTCGCCGCGTTGGTAGTCGGCGATGCCGAGGGAGATGGAGCAGCGGATCGAGCCTTCGTCGTCTGCCGGAATGGTCAACATGCGGACTTTCTGCAGGATGCGGTCGGCCACGGCGCAGGCGCCGCCGAGGTCGGTGTGCGGGAGGATGATCGCGAATTCGTCGCCGCCGAATCGTGCGAACAAATCGGGAGGGCGCAGCGTCTCGCGCACGGCGCCGCAGAGCTCGGACAGGACGACGTCGCCGACCGTGTGGCCGAAGTTGTCGTTGATCGCTTTGAAGTCGTCGATGTCGAACATGAGCAGCGTCAGCGGCAGCGAATAGACGCGGGCCCGCTCCATCTCCTGCGGCAGTTGGCGGCGGAAGTAGCGCTTGTTGGCGATGCCGGTGAGGTCGTCGGTGTCGGCCAGGCCTTGAATCTGTTCGCGCGCGCTGAGTTGGCCGATGAGCAGCGACACCTGCGCCGCGAAAATCTCGACGATCTGCTGCTCCTGCTCGTCGAACGGCTCGCCGCGATAGACGAGCAGCACGCCGCTGCTGCGATTGTCGACGGTGATGATGGCGTGCGTGGAATGATCGATGCTGTCGCCGGCACCGCTGCGCGGAAGATCGCTGCGCTCCGCTTTCACGATGACGTCCGCGGCCGCGAACGAAACGGGGATCATGGTCTCCAGCGTGCGGCGCAGACTTTCGATCAGCGGTGGCGCGATGAGAGATCCCGCGCCTTCGCGCGTGACGACGTAGAGGTCGAGGTTCTGCTCGAGCATCACCGCAGCGGCCAGATCGAAATCGATCGCTTCATCGAGCGCTCGGAACGAGGAGACGAAGAGGTCAGCGATGTTGTCGGCGCGCGTGGCGGGGCCGGTGAGCTCCCGGATCAGCGACAGGACCCCGGCAATCGGTTGCTGCTCGTCACGTCTCACGGATGGCTGAATTATACGGAGCACCTATAATCCGATGCCATGATCATGCCCGAGGCGGAGGCGATTCCATTCGAGCCGCAGGACTTACGCGGCGAGCGCCTCCTCGTTCTGGCCCCGCATCCGGACGATGAAGTGATCGGTTGCGGCGGCTTAGTGGCGCTGCATCTGCGCGAGGGCCGGAAGGTTCATGTAGTCGTGGCGACCGATGGCGCGCAGGCTGGCGACGCCGCGACGCGCGAAGCGGAGTCGCGCGCCGCCCTCGCACTCCTCGGCGACGCTACCATCGAGTTTCTGCAATTTCACGATCGGGCGCTCGCGCGTTGCCAGCCCTATCTCGATGATGCACTGGAGTCGATTCTTCGCGACCAACGGCCGGATTTGATCGCCGTTCCCAGTCCGCTGGAGATTCATCCCGATCACGTTGCTCTTTCCCATTCATTCTGCGATCTGATCGCTCGCGACGCTTCGCTCTTCGCCGATCTTGCGGTGGCGCGCGTGGCCTTTTATGAAGTCAGCGCGCCGTTGCGGCCCAACGCGCTGGTCGACATCACAGCAGTCGCCGAGGCCAAATATGCGGCCATCCGGCTGCACGCCTCGCAGACGGCGATTCGCGACTACACGTTGTACGCGCAAGGCCTCAACGTCTGGCGGACCATGACTCTGCCGGCGGATGTGAAATTCGCCGAAGCCTATTGGACGACTCCGTTGCCGTCGCTGCACACGACGCCGTTCAGCGCGCTGCGCGAAGCGATGGGGCCGCCGCGAATCGAAATCGTCGATGAGCCGCTGCCTGTCAGTGTCATCGTGCGGACGAAAGACCGGCCGGCGCGTCTGGCCGAGGCCATCGCCTCGATTCGACTCACCCGCTATCCGGCGGAAATCGTCGTGGTCAACGATGGCGGCTCGCGCCCGACTCTCGACAACGTGATTCTGGTCGAGCATGAAACTTCACGCGGGCGTTCCGAGGCAGCGAATGCCGGGGTTCGCGCGGCGAAGAATGAATTCATCGCCTTTCTCGATGACGACGATCTTTTCTATCCAGAACATCTGGCGGCGCTGACGAAGACCGCGCGCGAAAAGACGCCCTGCTACACCGACGCCGTGTCGGTGTTCATCGACGGTGAGAACGAAGAGGCCATGCGCATCTACGCGCGCGATTTTGATCGCGATCTTTTGCTCGTCGACAACTACATCCCGCTGCCCACTCTCCTTTTTCGCCGCGCCGATTTTCTCGACCTCGGCGGCTTCGACGCGGCCTTCGATCTTTTCGAAGATTGGGAGTTCCTGATCCGGCTTTCGCAGCGAGGCGACTTTGTGCATATGCCTCGCATCACCTGCGAGATTCGGCACATCAAGGGCGGCGGGTCGGTGATCATGGCCAACCCCGAGGATTCGCCGAAGTTTCGCGATGCGCGCCTGCAAGTTTGGCGGAAACACGCTGCGCTCATGGGCGAGAACGTCTTCGCAAACGTATTCGAACGGGAGAAACGGCGCAGCGTCGGACTCGAAGGCGATCTCGTCGAGGCTCGCGGCGCGCGAAGTCGCATCGAACAGGAAGTGGCGCGGCTCGAACGCGACAAACAATCGCTCATCGCGCAGATCGGCGCGCTCAGTGAACGGATCAACGAAACGATGATGCGCATCAGCCATCTCGAAGGAGCGAACGCGGAGATTCGCGGTGCCCTCGACGGTGCGAACCGCGAGCGTTACGCCGCGGTTGCGCGTATCGCCGAATTCGAGGCTGCCTTCGATGACAGTCAATCCGCGCTGATCGAAGCGCAGCGCACGAACGGCGCGCTGCACGCCGAGGTCGCGCGGATGCAGAACCTGCTGGACGCGATTTTCAAGTCACGCACGTGGAAGCTGCACACGATCGTCGAACGCGTGAAAGGACGCGGATGACGCGTGCGCTGCTGGTGTGCCCGGAACCGCTTGGCCATCGCCAGCCGGCCGGCATCGGCATTCGATTCCTGGAGATGGCGAAGGTGCTGCTCGCCGACGGCCACGAGGTGACGTTGCTGTCGCGCGATGCCGGCGCCGTCGCCGGCTGTCGCGCCGGCGCGATCACGCCCGAGACGTTGCAACGTTACACGGCTGAAGCGGATGTCGCGGTCGTTCAAGGCCACGCCGCGAACGATCTCTTCGCGCACGGACGCGCAATTCCGACGGTCGTCGATCTGTACGACCCGTTCATCATCGAGAACATGCACTACTACGAATCGCGCGGCGTTGAGGTGTTTACGCACGACCACGCGACGCTGATGCAGTCGCTGCTGCGCGGCGATCTTTTCCTCTGCGCTTCCCCCGCCCAGCGCCTCTTCTACCTCGGCGCGCTGCTGGCAGTCGGACGCGTGAATCCGATCGCGTACGAGAATGATCCGCATCTTGATACGCTGATTCGCGTTGCGCCGTTTGGTGTTCCGGCCAGCGCCATTGCGGGCGAGGCGCCCGCGGTCCCGGCGATTCTCTTCGGCGGCATTTACGATTGGTATGACCCGATACTGGCGATCGATGCCGTCGCGATCGCTCGCGACTCGGTGCCCGAGTTGACTCTCACCTTTACCAGGCATCCGAATCCGTCGCTGACACCGCAGGGGAAGCTCGCGTACGCAATCGCGTACGTCAACGAGAAGAAATACGACTTCGTCCGCTTCGAGCCGTGGGTCGCGTACGAAACGCGCGCCGCGTTCTACGGCCGCTTCGGCGCGGCGTTGCTGACCTTCCCGCAATCGATCGAGACCGATCTGTCGATGCGCACGCGCGTCTACGACTATTTGTGGGGCGGATTGCCGATCGTGACGAGCAGTGCGCCGGGCACCGACGAACTGCTGACAGAGTACGGAGCGGGTGTCGTTATGCGGTCGTCATCGCCGAACGATTTCGCTGAGGCGGTCGTGCAGGCGTTGCGCGACACACAGATGCGCGACGGCGCGCGACGGTTCGTCGACGACCATCAGTGGCAGCGCACGCTCCAGCCGCTCGTCCACTTTGTTCGCGCGCCGCGCATCGATCCGCAGAAGGATGCATTCGCGGCCACGCTGCATGTGCCGGAGCATCCGCGGTCGTTCTTTGACCGCATCAAACGGCGCATCGGAGGCTCGTCCTGAGCACGCCGGTCGTCGACATCATCATCGTCAACTGGAACAGCCGCGAAGACACCCTGGCTTGTGTCGACGCGGTGTCGCGTCAACTCACCGGCGACGCGATGATCACCGTCGCCGACAACGGATCGAAGGATGGCAGCATCGGCGCGATTGCGAGCCGCTATCCGAATGTTCGACTGCTGCCACTCGGCGAGAATCACGGCTTCACCGGCGGGATCGCCGCGGCGCTGGCGCGTTCCCCGGCGCGCAACGTCATTTTTCTGAACAACGACGCGGTGCCGCAGGACGGCTGGCTGGCCGCGCTCGTCGGCGCGATCGAGAGTGCTCCGGATGACGTCCTCTCCGTCGGCGGCAAGATCGTCGATCCGACCGGCGAGTTGATCGACTTCATCGGCGGCGCGCTCACCTTCGACGGCCACGCGTTTCAGAACGGATTCCGCTATCCGCTGGCGTCGCGCGACGATCCGCCTGCCGGCGCGGAGCTGCTGTTCGCATGCGGCGGCAACATGATCTCGCGCCGCGAGGCGCTCGTAGCGCTCGGCGGATTCGATGACGACTATTTCGCGTATCTCGAGGACGTCGACTTCGGCTGGCGCACATGGATCGCCGGATCGCGCGTCTTGTACGAACCGCGCGCTGTCGTTCGCCACAAGTCGAGCGCGACCAGCCAGCGCCTGGGCGATTTCGAGCGCGGCGTTCTCTTCGAACGGAACGCGCTGCAGACAGCGCTGAAAAACTTCGAGTCGCTGCACGATGCGTCCGCGGCGCTCTTCACGTTCTTCGCACGGCTCCATCACTACACCACCACGCGCAACGCGAATACGGGCGAGCTGACGCGCGAGCCGTTCTCGAAGGCCTCGAAGTCATCGCGCGGTTTCGCCGGCCGCATCCGGCGAAAACTCTTCGGAAGCAGGCCGCTTGCGACGATCGACGATCCGCTGACAGCGATGCAGTTTCGGGCGTTCGAATGGATCACCGCGCACGGCGATCGCATCGCAGCGAAGCGCGGCGCGGTTCAGAAACTACGCCGCCGCGGCGACCGCGAAATCTTCGAGCGCTTTCCGCTGCAGATCGTGCCGACCTATCCCGGCGACGAAGCGCTCATGCGCGGCGCACTTTTCGAGTTGCTGCGGCCATCGCTCCCGGCAACCGAGCGGACGCTGTCCGATATCATGCGAATGTGACGCGGTCGGCCTGGTGGCGTCGTTTTTCCGTGCGCGGCGTGTTCTGGCGGCAGGGCCTTCGCTTCGCCATCCTCAACGTGCCGCCGTGGATCGAACCGATGGTCATGGCCTTCTGGTCCGCGGACTGCACGGGATACAACGTGACCGTCCCTGGGTAGGGATTCTGCAAGCTGTTGAGTTTTTCAAGATTCGAAGCACCGGCCGTGGCGGCTTTGGAGCCCGCGGTTCGGGTTCCGCTGCTGCGAAATTTGATCGTCGTCCAGGGCGCCAGCACGATGTCCTCCTGGTCTTCCCCCACCAGGTTGGCCCCGTTGCGCCCCCGCCCGCCCCCGACCCGCACCGCGACCTCCCCGACCCGCAC
>ERZ1739052.108-NODE-108-length-13816-cov-9.616816_pt1 | contig 13816 bp, 12 predicted proteins | sample MGYA00581761_ERZ1739052 | MGnify/ENA primary metagenome ERZ1739052 (study PRJEB42929, sample SAMN08275524) | rhizosphere metagenome | isolation source: Rhizospheric soil replicate 1 | host: Colobanthus quitensis and Deschampsia antarctica | place: Antarctica...
CGGAGGCGATCCGGCGATAGGACATCGGAGGGTATACTTCCGCCTCAAACATGATGGATCCTCTGATTCTGTACTCGGCCAATACCTGGCTCGGTGCGGACGATCGTCGAGGCAGCGCCGGTTGAGCTCCGGGCACATCCGCTCTCCCGCGAGTACATCGTGGCGCGGTTGCGGCGTGCTGATTTTGACGTACTTGAACTTCCCCTTGGAGGCCTGTGATGCCGTTGGAAACATTACTTTCCGCTTCGCCAAATGTCGCCGTCTAGGCTGGTTATCTGGCGATCCGTGCTCTGAAGCATCTTTCCCGCTCGATCGTCGTATACGACACTCCTTTTGGGGACGAATCCGATGAAGCTCGTGAATTGGCGGAGCGCATCGTCCACGAAATTGAGGAAGCAGAGCACCGGCCAGTGACAGAACTTGGCCGTGTCCGCGCGGATTACCACATCAGTCGAATCGGCGACATCGTTCACGATCGAATGCGCAAAAGTGTGGGTATTGACGTTCAACGCGGTGATGCACTTCTAAGAGAACTGCGGGACAAGTTCACTGTGCCGGTATGAACGCTCACTGGTTCAGTCGTTGAGCGTTCCTTCTCGCGCCAGCATCCCCTCAATCTGCCCGCGGGATTGCTCGAGCAGCGTGCCCTTCGCGCGGACGCTCACGCCGGCGGTTCCGATCGGCGTCCCGGCGCGGATCGTCACCACGCCGGGAGTGATCCGCTTCGCACCGACGCGGAGGACTTCGTAGGTTCCGTCAATGGCCAGCGGAAGGATGGGCAGCTCTGATCGGATGGCCAGCAGAAACGCGCCGCGCTGAAACGGGCGCATGGCCACCTCGCGCGAGCGGCCTTCCTCGGGGAAAATCACGATCGTGTTGCCTTTGCGGATGCGATCCACCGCCAGGTCGAACGACTTCACCGCCGTCCGCCGGTTCTTGCGGTCGATCGGGATGAACCCCGCGCGTGCGAGAGCCCAACCGAAGATCGGGATGCTGAAGAGGCTCTTCTTGGCCATGAACCGGATCGGCTGCGGAATCGCCGCGAAGATGCACGGGATATCGAAATACGAATGGTGATTCGCGATCAGGACGTAGCGCTTCCCGCCATCGATCGTCTCCAGCCCTTCGCCGCGAATCTTGACTCCGGCGCCCCACAACACCAGCCGCGCCCACAACCGGATGACCGGATCGATCCACGGCGACGCCGATGACAGCATGGCGATCAGCAGCACCGTCGTCGCCGACGGAATGGTCACCACGATGGCCACGAAGATGGCCCAGATGGTTCGGAGCATGGCCGCGCATCTTACGACGGGGTGCGCTTCCTATTCTTTTCACGCGGAGGCGCGGAGACGCGGAGAAACGCAGGGACTCTCTCCGCGTCTCCGCGGCTCCGCGTGAACTATGAGACGAAAGCGCGCCGCGGTGTACAATCCGCCTCCTCCAAAATGATCCCGCCCGAGTCTTTCCAAACAACCCATCGAAGGAGAAGACGTGTCCGATAGCATGACCGCGACGGCGGTGCTCGATGAGCCTGTGACCGCTGGCGCCTCCACCGTAAACGACTGCACGATCCACGTCGCCACCGTCAACGGCTCCGGCTCCCAGTCCTCCAACAGCGTCCTGATGCGCTCGATCTTTCAGATGGGCGTGCCGGTCAGCGGCAAAAACATGTTCCCCTCGAACATCGCCGGCCTGCCCACGTGGTTCACCATCCGCGCGAACAAAGACGGCTGGATCGCTCGCAAAAAAGAAGTCGACATCATGGTCTGCATGAATGTCGCGACGGCGCGCGAAGACGTCATGGCCCTGCAGCCCGGCGCCGTGTGCATCTACGACGCGCCGCTGAACTGCAAAGGGATGCGCAATGACGTGACCTTCTTCGAAGTCCCATTCGCGAAACTCGCCGGCGAGCTCTCGCAGGACTCGCGCCTTCGCAAGCTGCTCACGAACATGATCTACGTCGGCATCGTGGCCGAGCGCCTCGGCATCGAGCGCGACGAGATCGTCAGCGCCATCACCAAGCAATTCAAAGGCAAACAGAAAGCGATTGAGCCCAACGTCGCCGCCATCGACAAAGGCATGTCGTACGCGCGCGAGAACCTGTCGGCGCAGCACCGCTGGCGCATCGAACGGATGAACGCTACGGCCGGCAAGATCATCATTGACGGCAACGCCGCCGCGGCCATCGGCGCCATGTTCGCCGGCGTCACGGTCGTCACCTGGTATCCGATCACGCCGTCGTCGTCGCTCTGCGAGTCGCTCATCGACTACATGAAAGAGCACCGCATTGGCCCCGACGGAAAGGCCACCTTCGCGATTGTGCAGGCCGAGGATGAGTTGGCGGCGATGGGGATGGTGTTGGGCGCGGGATGGGCGGGCGCGCGATCGCTCACATCCACCTCAGGACCGGGCATCTCACTCATGGCCGAGTTCGCGGGTCTCGGCTACTTCGCGGAATTGCCGGGCGTGATCTGGGACATCCAGCGTGTCGGTCCGTCCACCGGCCTGCCCACGCGCACCGCGCAGGGCGACATCTTTGAAGTGCATTATCTTTCCCATGGTGATACGCAACATATTGCACTGATTCCCTGCTCCGTCGCCGAGTGCTTCGACTTCGCCGGCGAGGCGCTCGATCTGGCGGAGATGTTCCAGACACCGATCTTCGTTCTCTCCGATCTCGACCTCGGCATGAACAACTGGATGTCGGATCCCTTCGCCTATCCGACCAAGCCGTACCGCCGTGGCAAAGTGCTCAGCGCCGCGCAACTCGAAGAGCTCGGCGGGAACTGGGGACGCTATCTCGACGTCGACGGCGACGGCATTCCGTATCGCACGCTGCCCGGCACCGATCATCTGATGGCGTCGTACTTTACGCGCGGCTCCGGCCACGACACACACGCCCGCTACTCTGAGAAACCGTCGGATTACAAAGCGACCGTCGACCGGCTGGCGAAGAAGTTCCAGACCGCCAAGCAATTCGTGCCGCAGCCGGTCATCGATCGCCGTCCGAACGCGACCATCGGATTCATCGCCTACGGAACGACGGACGTCGCGCTCGAAGAGTCGCGCGATCAGCTCCGCAACGAGCATGGCGTCGAGACCAGCTACCTCCGCCTTCGCGCTCTCCCCTTCACCGACGACGTCAAAGCCTTCGTCGAAGAACACGAACGCGTCTACGTCGTCGAGCAGAATCGCGACGGGCAGATGGGCGACTTACTTCGTCTCGAAGTGGGCGATATCCAGCACAAGCTGCGCAAAATACTGCACTACACCGGTCTCCCCTGCGATGCGCGTTCGATCACCGACTCGCTGCTGCAGATGGAAAAAGACGGCACGCGCGTCGTGAAAATCGGTCTCGGTTCCGAGGCCGTTACACAGACGATCGGAGAGGACTAAGCCATGGCTGAAAGCGTTCTCAAACTCCCCAACGAAGCCGCCGCGCCGAAGGAAAATCGCATCGGCCTCAAGGCGCTCGACTACCAGGGCGGCAAATCGACCCTCTGCGCCGGCTGCGGCCATGACGCCGTCAGCAACCAGATCGTCCGCGCCTTCTACGAGATGAACGTGAAGCCGGAGAAGGTCGCCAAGTTCTCCGGCATCGGCTGCTCATCAAAGACGCCCGCGTACTTCCTCGGACGCGCACACGGATTCAACAGCGTCCACGGACGCATGCCCGCGGTCGCAACCGGCGCGATGCTCGCCAATCAGCACCTCGTCAGTATCGGCGTCTCCGGCGACGGCGACACCGCCTCGATCGGCCTCGGCCAGTTCATGCACCTCGTCCGCCGCAACATCCCGATGATCTACATCATCGAAAACAACGGCGTGTACGGACTGACGAAGGGCCAGTTCTCCGCCACCGCGGACGAGGGCTCGAAACTGAAGACAGGCGTGATCAACGATCTTCCGCCGATGGATCTCTGTGCACTGGCCGTGGAGCTCGGCTGCGGCTTCGTCGCGCGCGGTTACGCCGGCGATCCGAAGCAGATGGTGAACATCCTCAAGGCCGCCATCGCCCACGACGGCCTCGCGGTCATCGACGTCATCTCCCCCTGCGTCACCTTCAACAATCACGATGGCTCGACAAAGGGCTACGCGTATTCGAAGGAACATGACGAACTCCTGCACCAGATTGGTTTCGTGCAGTCGTACGAACAGATCGAGATCGACTACGAGCCCGGCACGATGCGCGAAGTGACGCTGCACGACGGCTCGCGGCTGCTCCTGAAAAAACTGGAAGAGGATTACGACCCGTCCAACGCCGTCCAAGCCCTCCAGCGCTCGCACAAAGCGATCGACGACGGCGCGATGCTCACAGGTCTGATCTACCTCCGTCCGGAAAAAAAGAGTTTCCTGACGCTGCTCAACATGACCGACAAACCTCTCTGGTCGCTCAACGAAGCGGAGACTCGTCCTCCCAAAGAAGCGCTCGACCGGATCATGCGCGAGCTCATGTAGCGGGCGTAGCGCTCAAGGCGTCGGCGCCAATCTTGCTCAGCAATACCGCATGAGCGACGACGAAAAAGGCGCTACCGAAGAAGACATGCAGAAAATCCAAGTGATTCGCGGCGCGGAAGTCCTCGGCTACGAGGGCGCCGGCCGCGAAGAGCACAGCGGCGAGAACTCTCCCAAGAAAGCCAACGATCCGCGCGACGAACTGGCCGACAACAAGCCTGAAGACGTCAAGTAGCCGGGCTACTTTTTCCTGATCCCTGCCAACCGGCTCTTCGCTTCGGGATGATCCGCGGCGATCTTCAACACATCCTCGTAGCAACTCTGGGCGCGCGAAACCAGGCCTTCGGTGCGATAGAGATCGCCGAGCGAGATGAGGACTTCGACCGAATTCGGATCGAGCGAGAGCGCGCGTTGAAAGCTCTCCGCGGCATCGCGGCGCCATTTCGGATTGCGTTCCTGACATGCGCCGAGGAGGTGCCAGGCCTCGGCGTGATCGGGAGCGAAATTGACGGTTTGTTTCAGGAGCACGATCGCGCCGTAGTAGTCGCCGGTCGCGCTCAGCTCGCGGGCGCGCTGAAAATTCTGATTGGCGATCGAGCGCTGCGTCGCCCTGCGCTGCAACTCGTCGGCGCCGCCTCGGCCGGTGCGCTGATCGAGCAGCTTGTCGTACGCCGAACGCCGTACCGGATTTTCCAGGACTGCTGCAGCCTCGGTGATGCGCTTGTTGATCGCAGACAGTGCATCGCTGACCACCGGCGGATACGTCGACGGGTTGTATTGATGCTTCTTCCGATCGGCCGCCGCCACGATCGTGCCTCGAACCGCCACGCGTGGAATCTCGAGAAGCTGGTAATGATCCATCGACGGCAATTGGCGAGAGAGCGCGACCGCGCGCAGCGAACGCTGATCGTTTGAACCGATCGCGGCGAGCAGCTCCAGATCGCGATGCATGTCGCTGTCGTCGATCGCCGCCACCGCGCGGGTCTGCGTGACGACGGCAAAGAGGCCGAGCGTCATCATGGCGATGACCACGCGCGCGGCGGTGACCGAGTCACTCGTGAACTGTTTCAGAAACGTCTCGATCGCTTGCGGTTCGTTCAGCGCTTCCGCGATCGTGCGTTCCGGATCCGTCAGCGGAATCGCGTCCAGCGAGACGGCGGCGGTGTGGTCGGGTTCGATCGTCCGTTTCAGATCGCCGAGGGAGCGGCGAAGCACGAGACCGTTGGTGATGCCGCGGATGCCGTCGAGCACCACCGCCGGCATCGACTGCAGGAACACGCGTTTGTCCGGTTCGATCGCCTCGCTGTCGGAAAACGCCGCCGTCCCTTCATCAAGCGAAAAGAGCGGAACGAAGAGCGACGTCATCCACTCGCGCAGCAGCGTCTGACGCGCGGACATGTCGAGAAGACCGGACTCGTGAAACTTCGAAGCCGCTTCGAGCGGATCGGCTGCGGCGAGCGGCAACGCGCGGTCCGCGGTCATTACGCCGCGTCGCACCAGGAAATCGGCCAGCGAATCCTCGGGCGATGTCGACGTGATCAGCGCCAGTTCGCCCTGCGCCCAATAGAGATTCCGCCGCAGTGGCGCGTGCACGATCGTCAACGATCCGGTTCTGCGCTGTTGCAGGATTTCCCCTGCGATCACCGCGAACGGTGTGATCTCGATCCGCTCCAGACTCACGCCCGATCCCCTTTGTCCTTCGCCGGTTTTAACACAATGTGGCATGAAACGGGCTGCAACAGAAGCCGTCTTATTGTGTGTGCGCCCCATTGAAACGACTAAGAATGCAGCGTCTGCCAACGGTGTTCCGTTCTGCCGAGTGATGACCATGAGACTGATGATGAAGTTCGCATTTCCGCTGCTGGCGCTGCTCGCGTTCAGCGTTTCCGCCGGCGCGCAACAGACGTCCGACGACCCTTACGAATTCATTCTTGCCAAGCTCGCCGCCGACGACGGCCGCTTCGACGAGGCGCTTTCCCGCATCGACAAAATCGTGGCGAAGAACCCGCAAAACGCGGTCGTGCTCTACGAGCGCGCGCTGATCCTCGTCGACGCCTCGAAGATTGATGCCGCCGAAGCCGAGCTGCGCAAAGTCGTCGCGCTGCAGCCGAACTTCTACGACGCAGAACGCGTCCTCGGCCGCGTCCTGCTCGACCGAGCCGGCACCGACAAGACCAAGGTCGATGAAGCACTCGTCCATCTTCAGAACGCGTTCAAAATTTATCCCGACGATCTCGGCACCGGCATGGCCATCTCCCAGATCTACACCGCCAGCGGCCGTCCCGCCGAGGCGGAGAAGATCATCGCCTCGATGCTGGAGCGCGCGCCCGATCAGCGCGGCCTCAACTACGCATACGCACAGGTCCTCACGAAACTCGGCCGCGGCGCGGAAGCGATCAAGTACCTCGAGCGCGCCGTCGAAGTCGATCCGACCTTCGGTCTCGCTATCCAGCAACTGGTCGATGTGTATCAAAGCAGCGGCGAATGGCAGAAAGCGGCGGACGTTCTTCAGCCGCTCATCAACGACGATCCGTCCAATCTCGACTTTCAGCGGCAGCAGGCCTACTTCTATCTGCGCGCCGGAATGCCGGAGAAAGCGCGCTCACGTTTCACCGCGCTCCTCGCGGCCGATCCGAAAGACACGCGCACGCAGTACTACCTCGCCGAGTCGCTCAGCGATCTGGAGCGCTACGACGAAGCCGACCGCCTCTACCGCCAGCTTCTCGAAAAGACTCCCGACGATCCTGACGTCCTGGCCAGCTTCGGCCTGACGCAGGTCGGCCGCAAAAAATACGACGAAGCCGCGAAGACGTTCCGCACGCTGCTCGCCGTCCGCGACGTTCCCGAAGGCGTCCAGACACTTGCGAAAACGCAGCTCGCGTTTATCGACCTGCAGAAAGGCAATCTGCAGCAGGCCATCGACGCCGCCAAGCCGCTCTTCGTCTTCCACGACAAACCGAATCCACAACCGATCAACATCGCGCTCGACGCGCTCCGCAAACAGAAACGCTACGCCGACGCGGTGACGCTGCTGCAGCCGCTCGTCGACAAATACGCGTCCGATCCGTTCGTCAATGCGCGCTACATCGAGATGCTGGCGCGCGCCGGCGACAAAGACCGCGCCCGCGTCGCCGCATCGACGCAGGCGAAATTCGGAGTTCGCAATACGATTTCTGCCGCCGAGGCGTACGTGCAGGCCGATCAGTACGACCAGGCGATCTCCGTCGTCCGCGATGCGTTGCGCACGAAGCCGGAAGAGGTCGAGCTGCAGTTCGAGCTCGGCGCGGCGCTGGAACGTTCGGGCAACAAAGCGGAGGCCGAAAAGGCCTTCCTCGACATTCTCGCCAAACATCCCGAGAACACCGGCACGATGAATTACCTCGGCTACATGTGGGCCGAGCAGGGCGTCAATCTCGATCGCGCCGCGGCGATGCTGACGAAGGCCGTGACGCAGGAGCCGGGCAACGGCGCGTACCTCGATTCGCTCGGCTGGGCGTACTTCCGCCAAGGCAAACTGGAGCTCGCCGAGAAATATCTGAACGATGCCGCCCGCATCCTCCCGCGCGACGCCACCGTCCACGAGCACCTCGGCGACGTCCTCGCGAAACGCGGCGACACGACCCGCGCGCTGTCGCTCTACCGCGTGGCGCTAACCCTCGATCCCGAATCGAAGGACGAAGCGAAGCTCCGCTCGAAGATCGCCGAGCTCGAAAAACAGCAGCAGGCGCAGCAGACCCCGCGGTGATGCGGCGCGCTTTCGTTCTTCTCATCGCGCTCGTCGCCGCATGCCGCACTGCACATCCGGCCGGCGAGGAGACGCCGGTCGCGCCGTTGACGTCAACATCGCCCGCCGATGCGGCGCGGCAACTTACGGCGCGGCGCGCACAACTCACGGGCGAGCGAATCCTTCTCCGCATCCGCGCGACGAATGGCGATCGATCGCAATCGTTCCGCGCGCAACTACAGATCGATAACAGCAATCGCATGCTGCTCACGGCGTACACACCTCTCGGCACGACCGCAATCCGCCTCTACGCCGATGCCTCCGAGGTGACGTTCATCAACGACCTCGAAGGAACGTGGTGGCACGGTACCACCGCCGATTTCGCCAGCAGCTTCGGCTTCTTCGGGACGACGTCACCGTATTCAATGGCGCTGCTGATCGCCGGCCTGCCATCGGATGCGTCTCTCACTTACGACTACGCCGTTGCCGGCCTGGCCCGCGCCCGCACAGGCGACGTTGCGATCACGTACGACCCGCCCTCATATCCGCCGAAACACGTCACGATCGTTCGCGGCGCGCAGAAGCTCGAAATCGAAACGCTCGAATCAGCGACGACGACGGCGAGTGTCGCGAAGCCCGAGGCGCCGAACGGCTACCACTGCTGCGTCGCGCCGCGGTTGTAAGCGCGGAACTGTCATCCTGGGCCGCCGGAGCGACGTAGCCGAAGGCGTAGTCGCGGAGGACGGTCGAAGGACCCCCTTCCTGCCAACCCGGTTGGGCGGCGGTTTTTCGCGAGGCAAGCATTTGTGGGGTCCTTCGACCGTCCTGCGCCGCTCCGCGCTTCGCGCTACACGTCTCCGGCGGCTCAGGATGACAGGCGCTATGTCATCCTTCGCGCCATGCGCGTCAACGCTTATGCAAAGATCAACTGGTCGCTCCGAATCACCGGCAAACGCCCGGATGGCTTTCACGATCTCGAGACGCTCTTCCAGACCATCACTCTGCACGACACGCTGACGTTCGAGGATTCGGATCGCCTCTCGCTCACCTGCGACGATCCGAGCATCCCGATCGATGAGACGAACCTCGTCATCCGCGCCGCGGGCAACGCGAAGGTTGCAATCTCATTACACAAGGAAATCCCCGCCGGCGGCGGATTGGGCGGCGGTTCAGCCGATGCTGCCGCGACACTGATCGCGCTCGGCAAGCCGTCGCCCGAAATCGCGCTATCCCTCGGCTCCGACGTTCCGTTCTTCCTCACGGGCGGCACGGCGTACGCGACCGGACGCGGCGAGATCATTACGCCGCTGCCGCGCGTCGCTGGCATTCCGTTGCTATTGCTGATCCCCGAGGATCGCGTCAATACCGCGCGCGCGTTCGGGATGCTGCAACGCTTCTCGCCGCCGCTCGGCATCGAACGCTATCGCGCCATGGTCGACGACCTCCTCACGCACGCCGCGGAACTGCTCAACGACTTCGAAGAGCCGATCTTCAACCTGTTGCCGGCGTTGCGAATGCTGAAGGCGCAGCTCTACGAAGCGGGAGCCGCGTGGGCGGCCATGTCGGGATCGGGCTCAACGATCGTCGGAGCGTTTCGAAACGCCGAAGATCGCGACGCTGCGCGCGAACGATTCAGCAATCTGCGCGTCGTCTCAGCGGAAACAATCTAAAGCAGCGCAAGCACCTGGACAGGCAAGAGTGTCTGTGCCACACCGCTTGCGCCATCTACGGATCACCACATCGGCTTCTTCGGCGGGGGATCGAAATCGAACGATCCCAGCAACAGCCAGCGGCGCGCTTCCGCCTCGCGGCCGGGGCGGCCGAGGAGAGGCGTCGTGTAATGCCAGAACGGGAGACGATAGACGGCGATGCCGCTGTGGCCGCTCACGTCGTGACTGGCGGAGAGGAAGCCGCGGTCCTCGTAGACGAGCTGCTGCGAGCGCACCGCGTCGTTCGAAAACATGATGTGCAGATCGACGAAGCCGTTGCGCGCGGCCGCGCTCTCCGGATGGTGGTCGTTGTGCGGTCCGCTGTAATCGCCCTGCCCGTAGCAGATTACCTGGCGTCCCCAATAGTTGCGGTCCACGGGCATCCCGACGATCGACTCGGCGAAGACGCGGAACGACTCCGAGCGCATCATCTGCGACAGCCCGATCGCGCGCGCGGCATCGAGCGCGAACGATTTGCGCGAATTCAGAGTGGCCGTCTTCACGCGAACGGTTTTCTGCAGCTTGTCCGTGTAATTCCTCTTCATCGACGAGATCCACTCGCGCGGGATCGGCGTCGCCATCCGCTTGATGACCGGATACATGGCCCCGTCCAGCAGCGCGATGCACGACTTCGCGACGCGTTCGTCGATGACGTCATCAAACACCACGATCGGCGTGACGCGCTTCTTTCGAAAGACATCGAGGTTCGGCGGATTGGACAGCAGCCGCTGCCCGTGTTTGTTCAACAGGTCCGCGAATTCAGACGGAAAGGCATCCATGTGTGGAATTGTGGCAGAACAAAGAAATACTTGACTAGTCAACGATTGATCGGTAATGTAGCCGGCGTGTCACCGACCATCGCCCGCGAGCTGAAACAGAAAAAACCGTTCCCGTCCAAAGCGGAAGAAGCAGCCGTGACGCTCATGCGCACCGCGGATGTTCTCCGCCGCTTCATCGGCGCCGTCATCGAACCGCACGGCATCACCAGCCAGCAGTACAACGTCCTGCGCATTCTCCGCGGCGCAGGAGAGCGCGGACTGCCGACGCTGGAGATCGCCGAGCGGATGATCGAATCGACACCCGGCATCACCCGTCTCATCGATCGTCTCGAGACGAAGAAGCTCGTCTCGCGCGAACGCTGTCTCACCGACCGCCGCCAGGTCTTCTGCCACATCACGGCAGCCGGCCTCTCCCTCCTCTCCGCCCTCGACGCCCCGATGCTCGAAGCCGCCGACAACGCCCTCGGCGTTTTGAAAAAAACCGAGCTCGCGAGCCTCATCGACCTACTCGACAGGACCCGCGCGCACAGCAACCAGCAGTTCACCGAAAGGAGAAGTACCCAATGAAGTTCCGCACCCTCGCAGTTGCAGCACTCATCCTCGCCGCTTCCTCGCTCTTCGCCGACACCTTCGTCGTCGACAAGGCGCATTCCGAGGCCACGTTTCAAGTCCGCCACATGATGAGCAAGGTAAGCGGCAAGTTCGACGACTTTAGCGGCAGGACGAATCTCGATCGCGCCAAGCCGTCCAACTCGTCGGTCGAGTTCAACATCAAGGCCGCATCGGTGAACACGGGTACTGCCGACCGCGACAAGCATCTGCAGACCGCCGACTTCTTCGACGCGGCCCGCTGCCCCGAGATCACGTTCAAGAGCACAAGCATCGCCGCGACGAAGAAAAAGAACGTATATGACGTCACCGGCGATCTGACGATGCGCTGCGTGACCAAGCACATCACGATTCCGGTGGAGTTCAACGGCTTCGGCAAGGATCCGTGGGGCAACGAGCGCGCCGGCTTCTCGCTGACCACGACCGTGAACCGCAAGGACTACGGCATCAACTGGAACAAAGCGCTCGACGCCGGCGGCTTCCTGGTCGGCGATGACGTCACGATCAACGTGAACATCGAAGCGCAGAAGGCGAAGTAAGCGCTGCTGCTTCGACGTGCGTACCAAACCGCCGGCGAATTTCCCGGCGGTTTTTTTGCGAAGCGCAGCGCGGACGTTCCGTCTGCGTCCGACTGCGCAGCGAGGGATTTCTACGACCGGATTGGCCCCACCAACACCGTCGGGACGATCGTGCCTGCTTCGACGGTGGTGATGCCGGTCTCGACGATCACGAGACCGTTCGCCTGGATCATCGACGTCGACACGCCGGAGCCTTGGGAAGTCATCGGCAGGGAGACCAACTCGCCGTCGCGCGCGACGACGCGGACGCGCAGGTAGTTGCGGCGGTCGCCGCGCGATTTCAGCGATGCGGCAATCCGCGTCTGCACGATCGGCGGCAACAGGTTCGTCGTCTGTCCCATGGCCTTGCGGATCGCGGGCGCGATGAAGAGGTGGAACGAGACCATGCACGAAACCGGGTTGCCGGGCAGGCCGAAGTAGAGGCGGCCGCGGACGCGCGAGAGCACCACCGGCTTGCCCGGCTTCATCGCCACCTGCCAGAACTTCGTCTCCGCGCCGAGGGCGTCGAGAGCGTCTTTGACGAAATCGTAGGCGCCAACCGACACGCCGCCCGACGAGATGACGAAGTCGGATTCGAGCGCGGACTCGATCGCGGCGATGGTGGCTTGTTTTTGATCCGCGACGATACCGATCATGCGCGGGATCGCGCCCGCCTCGACCACGAGCGCGGCCAGCGAATACGAATTTGAATTGACGACTTTGCCGGGCGTCATGGTGTCGCCGACGTCGATGATCTCGTCGCCGGTGGAGAGAATGGCCACCGCCGGACGGCGTCCGACCCGGACGACCGGCTTCTGCACGCTGGCAATGACGCCGATCTCCGCGGCATGAAGCGGCGTGCCGTCGGCGAGGACGAGGTCGCCCGCGTGCATGTCCTCGCCGCGCTTCCGCACATTCGTTCCGCGGCGCAGCGGTTCGAGTACCTGCACGTCATCCGATCCGGCATCGGTGATCTCGACATGCGCAACCGTGTCCGCCCCGTCGGGCATCAACGCGCCGGTCATGATGCGGATGGCGGTGCCCGGCTCAACGCGCTTCGCGGCCACGGTGCCAGCGGGAAGATTCTCGATGACGCGCAACGTCACCGGCGCGTTGGCGATGTCAGCGGCGCGGACAGCGTAACCATCCATCGCGGTGTTGTCGCCCTGCGGCACGTCGACGCGCGCATGAACATCCTCGCGCAGCACGCGCCCGTGCGCCTCCGTGAACGCGACCTGCTCGGTGCCGAGCGGCTGGACTTCATTCAGAACGCGCTCCTGCGCCTGCTCGACCGGGATCATCCGCTCGTGGTGCCGCGACGGCTGAAACGTGGTCATGAACGCGAGTTTACCCGCAGTCGGAACCGCGCTATGCAAACCATGGGCTCGCCGCTATACTGCGCCATCCAATTTTCAGGGTATCCGGGGAGACAGGTTCGAATGGCGAAGGTCCAGGGTAAAAAAGCGGCTACCAGTACAAAGAAAAAGGCAGCCGCGAAGACAGCAGCGCGCCCGAAAAGCAGCAAGAAACCAGCCCCGAAAAAAGCCGCCGCGAAGCCGAAGCAGGCACTGAAAAAGAAGGCTGCCAAGCCAGTTCCGGCAAAGAAGAAGCCGGCGCCGGCAAAGAAGGCCGCCCCTGTCAAAAAGGCCGCGCCTTCGAAAAAGGCCGCGCCCAAAAAAGTGCCTCCGAAAAAGGCGGCTCCGAAACCGTCGCCGAAAAAAGCCGCGAAACCCGTCGCCAAAACGGCTCCGAAACCCGCCGCGAAACCGCTTGCCAAAGCTGTGGCGAAGATAGCGAAGGTCGTCGAAGCGAAAGTGAAGCCGGCCGCCAAAACGGTTGCCAAAGCTGCCGGAGCAGTGGCCGCGGTCGTCGCCAACGTCGCGGCACCTGCCGACGACAAGAAGCGGCGCCGTTCGCGTCCGCGCGTGACGTCCAGCGGACCGGCCACCGCCGCGTGGTTTTCGCAGGGCGATCGTCCAC
>ERZ1739052.109-NODE-109-length-13808-cov-9.639860_pt1 | contig 13808 bp, 11 predicted proteins | sample MGYA00581761_ERZ1739052 | MGnify/ENA primary metagenome ERZ1739052 (study PRJEB42929, sample SAMN08275524) | rhizosphere metagenome | isolation source: Rhizospheric soil replicate 1 | host: Colobanthus quitensis and Deschampsia antarctica | place: Antarctica...
GAGCACCGCGGCGCCGCTGCGGCCGGGCGAGCCGGCGATGATGGCGACGTGTCCGTACGTCCCCTTGTGCGTCGCAGCCAGACGCGGCTCGATGTACGGCCGCACGTCCGCCCGCGTAGTAAGCGCCAGCGTGACGTTCTCGTCTTCGATGGCCGCGTGCGGGATGGAGATGTCGGCGACGATCACCTCGCCGCAGAAAACCGCGGCCGGCTCGAACACATGGCAGATCTTCGGCGCCGCGAACGTGACTGTAAGCGTTGCGCGGACGCATGGCTCGAACGGCTCGCCCGTTGATGCATTCGCGCCGCTGGGCAGATCGACGGCGACGATCGGCAGTCCGAAATCGTTGACCGTCCGAATCGTCTCCGCATACAGCCCCTCGGGTGCGCGATCGAGGCCGGTGCCGAAGATGGCGTCGAGGATCAGATCCGCGTCCGCGGCATGGACGAGCGCTTCGTTCAGCGAGTCGTCGTCGACGATGTCGTACATGGGCAGCGCCAAACGCTCGCAGATTTCGAGATTCGCCGCCGCATCGCCGCGGATCTTCGTCCGATCGCCGACGATGAACACGCTGGCCACGACGCCCCGCTGCTCCAGATGCCTCGCGATCGCAAACCCATCGCCGCCATTCGCGCCGAGGCCGCAGAAGATCGCCGCACGATCGCAATCCGGATAGTGCTCTCCGATCGCATCGACCACCGCCAGCGCGGCGTTCTCCATCAGCACGATGGACGGAATGCCGAAGCGCTCGGTAGCGCGCCGGTCGATCGATTTCATCTGCGCAGAGGTGAGGATGTGCACAAAAGCATTCAACCACAGAGACACCGAGAGCACAGAGGCCTCTGTGTCTCTGTGGTGAAAGGGTTACTCCACCTTCTTGGTGTTGTCATCCGGATTGCGGTCGACGAGCTTATTGAGGGGGTCGATGCCGGCGCGGTCGGGTTTTGTGGCGACGACCATCCGGATCGTGGCTTTCGGCGTTGTCAGGTGATGCTTTTCGAGCGCGAGGACCGGCTCGTTGCCCTTCGTTTTCGATGCGCCGAGGACACCGATGTCGACCCAATCGTTGACGGGGATCGACGTCTCCTTGCCGCGATCGTCGGCGCGGAACTTTTTCGACTCGACGGTGACGGTGACGACGTACTTGCCGTCCGCGCGTTTGCTGAGCGTGGCCGCCGTCGCCTTGTTGTCGTAGAGCGTGATCGTTTCGAAGAGATCGGTGATGAGCGACTGCTTGTCGGGCGGCGTCACGGCGCGGAAGTCGGCGATGAGAGCGCGCGTCGTCGCGTAGGGCGGCTGTTCGAAGGCGTGGTCGTGGATGAGCTGGCGGAGCGCGGCGTTGACGTTGTCCTCGCCGATTTCATCGCGCAGCTCGTACATCGCCAGGCTGCCTTTCCGGTAGTGAATGTAGCCCTGATTTTCGACGAGCATCAGCGGCATCTCGGCGACCAATTCGCCGCCGCGGCCTTGCAGATAGCGATCGAGCTCGTACTTTAAGAAGCGGCGCATCTTGTCGCGGCCGTACTCCTTCTCCATCACCATCAGCGAGGAGTATTGCGCCAGTGTTTCGGCAAGCATCGAGCCGCCCTGGACGTCGGCACCAATGACTTGATGCGCCCACCATTGGTGCGCGACCTCGTGCGCGGTGACGTAGTAGACGTAGTCGATGTCCTCTTTGTTTCGAAGGTCGGCCACGAAGCCGATCGATTCCGAGAACGGGATCGTGTTCGGGAACGACTGCGCGAACTGCGCGTAACGCGGGAACTCGAGGATGCGCACCTGCTTGTGCTGATAGGGCGAGAAGTTGGCAGTGAAGTAGTCGAGCGACTTCTGTACGCCGTAGATCATCCGGTCGACGTTGTAGGCGTGTTTCGGGTCGTAGTAAATTTCGATGGGGATGCCCTTCCATGTGCTGCGTTTAACCTCGTAGCGCGCGGAGAGGTAGGCGAAAAAACCGAGGATTGGAGAAGTGGTTTTGTAGCGGAAGTAGCGGCGGCCGTTGGCGGTCCACTCCTTCTGCAGATAGCCGGGCGCGAGGGCGATTTGATCGGGTGATGTGCTGACCGTCGTATCGAGATTGATCCAGTCGGCGTCGCGGGTGATGCTGTTGTCGAGGCGCGCTTTCGGATCGTCGATCTTCGCCGCGCGCACGATCGGCGCGAGGCCGTTTTTGCGGCGCTTGGGCGTTTCCTGCAGCTCGACGTTTGGGTTGTAGCCGAGGTGCGGGAAGGTGGCAAAGTTGTTGATGAAGGTGCCGTTCGCGACGATGGAGTTGTCGCGGCTGACGTTCTCGAATCCGCGATGGTGAAGCGTGACCGTGAACGACATCGGAATCGTCGCACCGGGCGCGAGCGGCTGCGCGAGGTGGTAGATGAAGTAGCCATGATCGGCGTCGTTCCTGGCAAGCGTCGCGCCGGGGATCTGCACCGACAGCGGGACGTCCGGAACCATGACCACGTGCAGGTCGCTGATCGGCTGCTGCGTCTTGTTGACGAGCGTGTACGTGCCGTGAATGTCGACCCAGCGCTTGTCGGGATAGATGTCGACGTTCGCCTGCACGTCGGTGATGCGCGGCTGCGCGATGCGGTCGTACTTTTTGTACAGCTTCTCCGTCTCCGCGGAGCGTTTGTCGCGCTGGTCGTCCGTCGAGTAGTGATTGAGAACGTTCGTGTTGTAGAAGATGTAGCAGCCGGTCGTGACGAACGCGATCACGAACAGCGCAAGCATCGTCACTGCCGGAATGCCGAGGCGGCCGCGGGCGACGCGCGTGCGAATGCTCATCGCCGTCTCCGTTCCGCGCACCCAGAAGAGGTGGCCGGCGATCAACAGGATCGCCGCGAAGATCGTCCAGTAAAGACTGAACCACTCGAACGGCTTGACGAAATGGCCGTAGCCGTTCATGTCCGAGTAGGTCGTGTCCGGAAGGACGAATACCTGGTAGAGGTGATGCTGGTAGTGCAGCGCATCCATCACGACCTGCCCGACGATGTAGAAGAGCGCGATCAGAAAGCCGACGTAGCGGTTGTTGGTGAGGATCTGCCCGAGGAACATCAGAATCGTCACCAGCAGAAGCCTGATGCCGAGGATGAGGAACGCGCCGCGGAAGTAGAGTCCGAGCTCGAAGTGGTGGTAGTGCTTGACCGCCTGCACGGAGATGGTGGTCAGCACGGCCGCGAACAGCGTGATGTAGAGCACGATGCAGAGCGCCGTCAGCTTGCCGGCCCAGATCGTCCAGGTCGGCGACGGCATCGTGTCGGTGACCTCGTTCAGCTTGAGCATCCGCTCGCGCCAGACGATCTCGCCCGCGTAGAAGGCGGCGATGATCACCGCGAAGAAAAAGAAGCTGCCCTCGATGACTTCGAGCATCTCGTACGTGACGGGATAGAAGCGCGTCCCGAAAATCGGGCTGGCAAAGACGGCGCCGCCGACGGTGTTGAGCACGGCCAGCAGCATGATCACGATGAAGGGCAGGCTCTTGAGAATCGCGCCGGTCTCGACGCGGATGGTCGTGAAGTACTGGCGCAGCGAGGCCATACCGCCGAAGCGTTGTGCGACGTGCGGGATGGCCACGCCGGCCGGAATCAGCGCCTCACTTTTCGCGGCGGTCTTCTTCTTTTTCTTCCCCGAGGCGCTTCCCACTTCCATCTTGAAAAACGCGAACGTCAATCCGAGCAGGACGAGCGCGACGCCGATCCAGAGCAGACGGTTGCCGAGAAAAACGCCGTCGAGCGGCAGAAGGTTGTTGTTTTTCTCGAAGACCGTCCAGTAGCGCGTGGTGCGCACGAAGGGCGAGAAGCCGAAGGGATCGAGCAGGATGCCGATCTTTTCGCTGTCCAAATCGCGCAGCGAAACGCGCGAGACGATGTACGCAACGTAGAAGGCAGCCACCGAGGTGTAGGTGGCCATGAGGCTGCGCGTCAGCGCGGCGACGGCGAAGAAGATCGCGGCGAACAGAAAGAGGTTCGGCAGGATCAGGACGAAGTACGAAAAGACGTAGGGCTTCAGAGCAAACGCGCCGAGCCGCTCCTTGTCCAGCCACGGCATGAACGAGCCGATCATGATTGCCGTCACCACGCCGAGGTAGACCAGGCTGGAGACGATGAACGCGGCGGTGAAGCGTCCGAAGAGGTACTGGCTTTTCTTCACCGGCGACGAAAAGAAAAGCGAATCGGTGTTGTATTCGAAGTCGCGGTTGATGGCGCTGGCGACATACGCGGTGGTGGTCAGCACGCCGAAGGTCGACATCACCAGCAGCAGTTGCATGATCACGAACGGAGCGTTGCGATTGACGTTGCCGAGCGCGCCGCCGATCTGTACCGCGTCCGAGGTGACCGCGCCGAACGTCATGAAAAAGAAGATGACGAAGAGGATGTAGAACAGCGGCTGCCGCAGGTGATAGCGCAGCTCGAACTTCAGGATCTCCCAGCTCATCGTCAGGCCGCCTCTGCCTGACGTTGCTGGCTGTCGCGTTTCGAGTAGTGAAAGTAGACGTCTTCCAATGAAGTACTAATCGGCTCGAACGTCGGATCGGGCTGCGCGTCGCTCACGGTATGAATGACGGTGCGTCCGCCGACGAGACGCGTCGAAATGACGGTGTAGCGGCTCTGAAATTCTTCCAGCTCCTGCTTGCCGATCACGCGCCGCCACACTTTGCCGTTCAGCTCGCGTACCGCCGCCTGCGGGTCGCCGCTCATGAGCACGCGCCCGCCGGAGATGATGGCCATCTGCGAGCAGAGGTCGCTGACGTCTTCGACGATGTGCGTGGAGAGGATGACCACGACGTTCTCGCCGATCTCCGCGAGCAGGTTGTGAAACCGCACTCTCTCCTCGGGATCGAGTCCCGCGGTCGGCTCGTCGACGATGATCAGTTTAGGATTCCCGAGGAGCGCCTGCGCGATTCCGAAGCGCTGCCGCATACCGCCGGAGAAGGTGCTGAGGTTCTGTTTCCGCGCATCGTTGAGATTCGTGCGCTGCAAAAGCGCGTTGACGGTGTCGCGCCGCTCGCGCGCATTGACGATCCCCTTCAACACCGCAAAGTGATTCAGCATCGCCTCGGCGGTAATCCTCGGATACACCCCGAACTCCTGCGGCAGATATCCAAGCAGCCGCCGCACTTTGTCTTTCTCGCGAAGAACGTCGATGTCGCCCAGGAAGATCGAGCCGGAGTCGGCCTCCTGCAGCGTGGCAATCGTGCGCATCAGCGTCGACTTGCCAGCACCGTTCGGCCCGAGCAGTCCGAACATGCCGGTCGGAATCGCGAGCGATACATCCTGCAGCGCCCTTGACGCCGTTGGGGTACGTTTTGGACAGACCTTCGATGCGCAGTTCGAGCATGGCTTCTCCTGGATTGCTACCGTACTACGGGAGGAGGCTGCGAAGGTTGTCGCCTGTCATCCTGAGCCGCCGGAGCTGCGTAGGCGAAGCCGAACGCAGCAGAGGACGGTCGAAGGACCCCCTTCCTGATAACCAGGGAGGGGCAGGCGGTACTTGAACATGGCAAGCACGTGGGGGGTCCTTCGACCGTCCTCCGGCGTTCCGCGCTTCGCGCTCCAACGCCTCCGGCGGCTCAGGATGACAGTCCACTCTACTTGTCGTAGAAAATGTGACTCGGAACTCCTCGGAATGGAAACTCTTCACCCGCCTGTGTGGAGTTTTGTAGCGATTGGACCTTCCCGAGGAATTCTGTTGTCTATGAGAGAACATCCGTATTACGTCTACATGGTCAGCAACCGATGGCACAACGTCGTGTACATCGGCGTCACGAATTCGCTGGAGACACGGATGTGGCAGCACAAAGCCGGAAAGATTTCCGGATTCACGAAGAAGTACAACTGCGATCAACTCGTCTATTTTGAGTTGTACGACAACATCGTTCAGGCGATCGCGCGAGAGAAGCAGTTGAAGGGCTGGCGACGCGCGAAGAAGGATGCGCTGATCGCCAGAATGAATCCCGAGTTGCGGGATTTGGCGGCAGAGTGGGAAGCGCTCGCGCCGCTGGACTCTGTGATGCCACTGTCATCCTGAGCCGCCGAAGGCGTCGGAGCCAAAGGCGAAGCGCCGCAGGACGGTCGAAGGACCCCCTTCCTGTTAACCCGGACCGGGCGGGTGGCTCAGCAGAAGCGCGAGTAACTAACCGCCGACCTTTCCGGGTTACCAAAGGGGGGATCCTTCGACCGTCCTCCGGCGTTCCGCGCTTCGCGCTCCAACGCCTCCGGCGGCTCAGGATGACAGTTACGCCGTTGCCGGCAGCGCGATCCTCGCGATCTCGTCGACGAGGTGGAACGGATCGATCGGTTTGGTGAGATACGCGTCGAAGCCGCTGCCTCGGTCGCCGGTGGCGGGGAATGCCGACAGCGCCACGATCTTGAGGTCGCGGGCGTATTCGCGTTCGCGCAGCGTGCGCGTGAAGGCGTAGCCGTCCGTCTCGGGCATGGCAATGTCCGTCAGGACGATGTCGGGACGATGCTCATCGATCGCTTCGAGAGCCGCGGCGGCAGAGTCGAACGCAGAGAGGTTCGCGCCCGCGGCCCGGAGAACGGCCGCGACCATCTTCCGCGACTCCTGCTCATCGTCGACGAGAACGATCTCGACTCCGCGCAGGCGGTCGCGGTGCATGAACGTGTCGCCGAACGCGTTTCGCACGGGACCAGTGCCCGCGGCGACCGCGCGCACCGGCAACGTGACGGTGAACGTCGACCCTTTGCCGCGTCCTTCGCTCTCCGCCGACACCGTGCCGCCATGCGCCTCGGCGATGTAGCGGACGATAGAGAGGCCGAGCCCGAGGCCGCCGTGAACGCGCGTCTGCGGCGATTCGGCCTGGCGGAACGGCTCGAAAATGTGCGGCAGAAACTGCGGATCGATCCCTTCTCCCGAATCGGTGACCGACACCTGCATCTGCGAGGCAGTGCGGCGCGCCGAAACGTCCACCTTGCCGCCACGCGGCGTGAATTTCACCGCGTTGTTGAGCAGGTTCCAGATCACCTGCTGGATGCGGGTCGGGTCGGCGACGATGACGCCGAGCGTCGGAGGCAGCGACATCGTGACGGTGATCTGCTTCGCTTCGGCAGTGGCGTTCACGGCCTCCGCCGAATTCATGATCACCCGCGCTACCTCGATCGTTTCCGGCGCCAGACGCAGCTTCCCCGAGACGATGCGCGACACGTCGAGGATATCGTCGATGAGCCGGGCCTGGAGTTGTGCACCGCCGGCGATCGACATGATCGCCTCGTGGAACATCGGATCATCGGTCGACATGGTCGGCAGCATGCGCGACCACCCCATGATGGCCGTCATGGGCGTGCGCAGCTCGTGCGAGAGCGTCATCAGGAAATCGTCTTTGGCGCGGTTCGCTTCCTGCGATACGCGGTACGAATCCTCGGCGCGGCGGCGTTCCTCTTCGGCCTGCAGACGCGCCTCGCGCTGCTCGAACAGGGCACGCCGCGTCTCTTCCGCTTCTTTGCGGTCGCTGATATCGCGCGTGACTTTCGCGAAACCGCGCAATTCGCCGCGGGCGTCAAGGACGGCGGTGATGACGACGTTGGCCCAGAAGCGCGTGCCGTCTTTGCGGACGCGCCACCCTTCGTCTTCGACGCTTCCCTGCTCGCGCGCGATCTCCAGCTCGCGTTCCGGTTTGTGGTTGGCCTTGTCCTCCTCGGTGTAAAAGCGCGAGAAGTGGCTGCCGATGATCTCCTCCGGCTTATAGCCTTTGATCCGCTCGGCGCCGCGATTCCACGTAGCGATGTTGCCGTCCGGATCGAGCATGAAGATGGCGTAGTCGCGCACGGCGGAAACGAGCAACTGAAAGATCTCAGTGCTCTGCCGGAGTTCCTCTTCCGCGTGCCGGCGCGGGGTCATGTCGCGCGTCACCTTGGCGAAGCCGGTGACCTCGCCCTTGTCGTTGCGCAGCAGTGTGATGACCGTATTCGCCCAAAAGCGCTGGCCGTCTTTGCGAATGCGCCACCCTTCGTCCTCGACGCGGCCGTCGCCCGTCGCGGTCTCGAGCTCGTGCTTCGGCTTCTCCGACGCAAGGTCTTCAGGACCGTAAAACATGGAGAAGTGGCTTCCCACCACCTCGTCCTCGGCATATCCCATGATCCGCGCCGCGCCGCGGTTCCACGAACGGATGACACCCTCGGGATTGAGCAGAAAGACCGCATAGTCTTCGACTGCATCGACGAGGATTGCGAATTCCTCCGCCTTTGGAGCGGAGATGTGTCTGTCGCGAGTTGCCGGAGTCATCGGATCTGCTTCTTCGGTGCAGAGATCGTACCGGCGGCCGTTTAGGGCATGATCTCGCTCGTGATCCGAACCATCACCGCTGCCGAGTACGTGACGCCGCTTCGCGAAGGCGGCTCGCTACCGGCCATCGTGAACAGCGACGACGACGGCACGTACGTGGTGAAGTTTCGCGGCGCGGGACAAGGCGTCCGTGCATTGATTGCGGAACTGATTTCGGGCGAACTGGGACGCGCCATCGGCCTGCCGGTTCCGGAAATCGTCTTCGTCCAACTCGATGGGCGCATCGCCAAGACCGAGCCCGATGCCGAGATCCAGGAGTTGCTGGCGAAGAGCGAAGGGCTGAACATCGGCCTCGACTATCTCCCCGGCTCGATCACGTTCGATCCGATCATCACGCGGACGATGCACGGCAAATCGCGGCTGGCGTCGTCGATCGTCTGGTTCGACGCGCTGGTGACGAACGTCGACCGCACGCCGAAGAACACGAACCTGCTCGTCTGGCACCGCGGCTTGTGGATGATCGATCACGGCGCGACGCTGATCTTTCATCACAACTGGAGCGACGATTTCCGGAAACGCAGCCGCAATGCGTTCGCGCCGATCAAGCACCACGTCCTGCTGCCGTGGGCGACGGAGATCCGCGATGCCGATACGGAACTTGCCGCAATGCTGACGCCGAAGGTCATCGACGGCGTACTGGAGATGATCCCGGATGAATGGCTGGGCGACGAACCGCGCTTCGCGACGGTGACCGAGCATCGCGCCGCGTACCGCGACTATCTGCGGCACCGGCTCGAATCGCCGCGACGCTGGATGGAGGATGCCGCTGATGCGCAAGCGCTATCCGTTTGATTACGCCGTCGTGCGCGTGGTCCCGCGCGTCGACCGCGGCGAATTTCTCAACGCCGGCGTGATCCTCTTCTCCTCCACCGCCGCCTTCCTCGCCGCGCGCATCGGCTGCGACCACAAGCGCCTCAAAGCGCTCGCCCCAGGCATCGACACCGCGATGATCGACGCCTACCTCGACTCGATCCCGAAAGTCTGCGCCGGCACCGCCAACGCCGGCCCGATCGGAGCGCTCGCGCAACGCGCCCGCTTCCACTGGCTCGTTGCCCCGCGCAGCACGATCATCCAGCCGTCGCCGGTGCACTCCGGCGTACACCACGATCTGGATGCGGCGCTGGAGAGCTTGTTCGAGAAGCTGGTGCGGTCGCCCCAGGAGTAGCTGCGTCGCGCGCGGAGGCACGCTCACCAGTGCAGCCCCGCGCTCGGCGCGGGTAGGAAGCTTGTCTTCCCGCGATAAGCTTCGCCGCTATGAAACTTCGGCTCTCGCTCCTGGTCGTCGTGTCTCTGCTCGCCGTTTCCGCAACAGCCCTTGCAGCTACTGCAAACGACGAGGTCGCCCGGCTGCACGCGCTGTTCGATCGCGCATGGGAAACGCAGCTTCGCGAGAATCCGCTCTTCGCCACCTCGGTCGGACGTCACGAATACGACGACCGGCTGCCGTCGGTGACCATGGCCGATCTCGATCGCCGTCACGCGCACACCAAAGCGGCGCTCGCCGAGCTCGCGAACATCGATCGCACGAAGTTGCCGCCCACCGAAATCGTCAACTACGACATCTTCAAACAGCGGCTGGAGGACTCGTCCGCATCGTTCGACCTCGGCGACTATCAGGTTCCATTCAACGCCGACTCCGGATTCCACTCCGGCTTCTCGCGTCTGCCGAAAGACGTCCCGCTCGCGACGGTGAAGGACTACGAGAACTACATCAGCCGCCTCAAAGCGTGGCCGCGTTACGTGCGCGAAGAGACTGCGCTGATGCGCATCGGCATCAAACGCGGGATGACCATTCCGCGCGCGACGCTCGAAGGCTACGACTCGACGATCACCGCGCACATTGTCGACGATCCGGCGAAGAGCGTTTTCTGGGCGCCCTTCGCGAAGTTCCCCTCCTCGGTGCCGGAATCCGAACGCGCGCGTTTGCAGACCGAGGGCCGCGCAGCGGTGATGGACGGCGCGGTGGTCGGGTATCGCGAGTTCCTCGACTTCTTCCGCAACGAGTACCTGCCGAACGCGCGCACGACCCTCGGTGCGTCCGAATTGCCGAACGGCCGCGCGTACTACGCGTTGAAAATCCGCGAGTTCACCACGCTCAATTTGACGCCGGAGGAGATTCACAAGATCGGATTGAGCGAGGTCGAGCGGATCTCCGGCGAGATGAACGCCGTAATGAAAGAGGCGGGATTCAACGGCGACTTCGCCGCCTTCCTCGTTTTCCTTCGCACCGATCCGCGCTTCTACGCGAAGACGCCCGAGGAGTTGCTGTCGCGAGCGTCGCGGATCGCGAAACGCATCGATGGCAAGCTGCCATCGCTCTTCAAGACGCTCCCGCGGCTGCCGTACACGGTCGAGGCGGTGCCGGCCGACATCGCGCCGAAGTACACGAGCGGCCGCTACGTCGGTCCGGCGCAGGGCAGCACGCAGCCGGGCATCTACTGGGTCAACACGTACATGCTGGAAAGCCGGCCGCTGTACAACCTCGAGGCGCTCACGCTGCACGAGGCGGTGCCGGGCCATCATCTGCAGATTTCGCTCGCGCGCGAGCTCGGCGATCTGCCGAACTTCCGCCGCTTTTCCTACATCTCCGCGTTCGGCGAGGGTTGGGGCTTGTATTGCGAATGGCTCGGCATCGAAGCGGGGATTTATCAGGATCCGTATTCGAACTTCGGCCGGCTGACGTACGAGATGTGGCGCGCATGCCGCCTTGTCGTCGATACCGGCATTCACTCGATGGGCTGGACGCGCAAGCAGGCCATCGATTACCTCGCCACGCGTACCGCTCTTCCGTTGCACGAGGTAGAGACGGAAGTCGATCGCTACATCTCCTGGCCCGGTCAGGCGCTCGCGTACAAACTGGGCGAATTGAAAATCAAAGAGCTGCGCAAACGCGCCGAGGGGGCGCTCGGGACGAAGTTCGACGTGCGCGAGTTCCACGACGTCGTCCTCGGCAGCGGCGCGGTGCCGCTGAGCGTCCTCGAATCGAATGTCGACCGCTGGATCGACGAGCAAAGGAAAACGCGATGACCAAATCTTGTGCAGTACTGGCGTTCCTGTTTCTGGCCGGCTGCGCGACGTCGCCGTCGCCGAACCTCGTCTTTCTCGGCAGCGGCATCGAGCTGCAGTCAGTTCCCGGCCACCCATCGATGCGTTCCTGGTCGAGCCGGCCGGGGGCTCTTGCGGACTACCATGCCTTTCTCTTCGAGCCAGTCGTCGTTTCCCTCGGCAAGGCCGCGCCGCAGTACGAGTCAAGCACCGACGAGTCGAAGATCCTCAGCGAGCACCTGCGTACGGCATTCACCGAGGAACTGACGCGCGGCGGCTACATGGTTGTCGACAAGCCGGGCGACGGCGTGCTCCGTGTGCGCGCCGCGATCACGGAACTCGTTCCCGTCCATCCCTCGAAGAACCTCGGCGCGAAAGTGGTCGGCAGCTTCCTCGGCCCCGGCGGCATTCTCCTGCCCACGATCGATATCGGACAGGCTGCAATCGAAGTGGACATGCGCGACAGCAATACCAACGCCCGCGTGGCAGCTTTCGCCGACCGCAAAACGGGCCGCAAGTACTTCGGCGGATTGAACTCGTATCGCCGGTGGGGCGACGTCGAATCCGCCTTCCACGCCTGGGCCCGCGAGTTCCGCGTGCGGCTGGATCAGGTGCACGGCGCGGCGAAGTAGCATCTGCAGCGCGAGCATCAGCAGCACAGACAAGAGTGTCTGTGCCACACGCTTCGCGTTGGATTCAACTCACATCTGCGGATGCTTGCGCCGGCTGGTGTGGCACAGACACTCTTGTCTGTGCTGCCGGATGCTCGCCAGAATCGAGTTACCCGCGCATCACATGCTAAGGTAGCCCGACACATCAACGAAGGAGCCGGTCGATGATCAAGAAGAAGGACGTGCAGAAGACTGCGAAGAAGGTTGGCAACGCAGTGGCGAAAGCGAGCAGCGATGCGTATGACGCCGCCGCAAAAGCTGCCAAGCCGAAACTGAAGGCTATCAAGAAAGCCGCCGCGCCGAAGGTCAAAGAGGCGCGCAAAGCGATCGACAAGCAGGTCGCCAAAGGCGTGAAGGGCGCGAAGTCGCTGGCGAAGGATGCGCTTAACTCCACCGCCAAGTCGCTGCAGAAGGCGGCGAAAAAGATTTGATGATCCCGGTTGCCGGACGCCCGTCCGGCAACCTCTCGCTTAATCCTCTTCGCACCGACCGGCGATGAACACTCGACGCGCAACCGCGCTGCTCGGCGGCCTCTCGCTGCTCTCGATCACCGCGCGGCTCCTTCAATTGCAGGGACTTCATCCGTTGGTCTGGGATGAAATCGAATTCTTCCGCGCCACCGACTGGGTGCGGCGCGGGCTCATCCCCTATCGCGATTTCTGGGAGCACCACACGCCGCTGCAGTGGTTCCTCTTCGCGCCGGTCACGGCGTTGACGAACAGCCCGGGAGTCAGCGCGATTCTGCTGATGCGATGGGCGCAACTGCCGCTCTGGATCCTCGCATTCGTCCTGCTGCGCGGCTGGATGCGACGCGCCGGCATCTCCGCATTCGCTGCATGGACTGCGATGACGCTCGTGCTCTGCAGCACGCTCTTCATGCTGCCGGCCGTCGAGTACCGCGTCGACGTCCTCGGATGCGTTGTGTATGTCGCCGCTCTCTTTTTTCTCCAGCGCATCGGCGACCATCCGAAGTTTGCCTTCCTCGGCGGCGCGATGCTTTGCCTGGCCGGGTTCGCCAATCTGCGACTCGGTCCGCTGGCCGTGCTGACACTGCTGCTCGTGCGCGTCGTGCGCACGCGCGACCGCGCATGGAGCGGCAATGCGCCCGCGAACTGGCGTCTCGCCGGCGCCGCCGCGGCCTTCGCTGCCGCCTGCGCATATTTCGTGGCGACGCAGTCCACCCCCATCGCGTGCCAGCCGGTGTGCAGCGCCCCCTTCCTAGCCGACCCTTTCGCGCGCCCCCCCCTCGACCGGAGCATTCCGCCCCCCTCTGGCTCCGCCTTCGGCGTGCGGCCTTCCGCCTCCCCCCCGCCTCTCACCCTTCCCCCGGCTGCCCCCGGCGGCCCCGCCCCGTTGCTGCCGCTCTGCCCTTCTGCGGCCATGGCGGTCCCGGCGGGCGTTGCGAGTGGTCCTCCGGCACCTGCTGTGCGTGCGGCGCCCCCTACACGATGGGGTTCGACCTGTTCTGCGCGCGATGTGGCACGCGCGTGGGTCAGCGAGTGAGCGTGGAAGTCAACAATGCCTTCGGTACACTCGCTCTCGGTTCCAAGAGCCGCGACGCCATTGGGCCGAGGATCTCCCTGCTCAGCGAGGCGGGAGAGGTGTCGAGCACGTTCTCGCTCGATCGTGGTGAGGCGGTGATCGGACGCGGCGACGCCGACATCAAGTTCGACGACGTGTTTCTCTCGCCATTGCCCGCGCGCCCCGAGCTTCGCGACGGTGAGCTCTGGGTCCGCGATCTCGGGTCGCGCAATTGAACGTGGACGTTCATCGAGACTCCGCCGCGACTCGCCC
>ERZ1739052.110-NODE-110-length-13766-cov-9.376194_pt1 | contig 13766 bp, 10 predicted proteins | sample MGYA00581761_ERZ1739052 | MGnify/ENA primary metagenome ERZ1739052 (study PRJEB42929, sample SAMN08275524) | rhizosphere metagenome | isolation source: Rhizospheric soil replicate 1 | host: Colobanthus quitensis and Deschampsia antarctica | place: Antarctica...
TGCCACACGCGACTCCATCGCAAGCAGTTGCCGCTTGACGTCGAGTCCTCCGCCGAAGCCGGTTAGCGATCCGCTGGCGCCGATGACGCGGTGGCAGGGGATGACGATCGGGATTGGATTGGCGCCGTTCGCAGCGCCGACGGCGCGGACGGCGGCCGGTCGTCCGATGCGTTCGGCGATCGTGGAGTAGGTTGTGGTCTCGCCGTAGGGGATCTGCTGGAGTGCAGTCCAGACGGATTGCTGGAACTCCGTTCCGCGCGGCGCGAGGGGGAGATCGAAGGTTTGCCGTTCGCCGGCGAAGTAGGCGCGAAGCTGATTCGCGGCTTCGCGAAGTGCGGCGGGATGGCGCGTCCAATCGGGTTGCGGCTTCGCGCCGGCGAAGTGGATTTCTACGATCACGTTCTCATCGCCGGCGACGAGGATCGCGCCGATGGGGGTGTCGACGTAGGTGTAGATCAAGCGCAGGTAGCGTAACTCAAGGGAACGTTTCACGCGGAGCCGCGGAGGCGCGGAGAGAGGCCGTTCTTACAAGCTGCGCCACAACAGCATCGTTGCGTAGGCGCGGTATGGCCGCCACGCCTCGGCGCGGGACAGCAGCTCGCGGTCGCTGATCATGCCGGCGGCTTTGCGGATGCCGAGGTCGGTGTGGGGGAACGCGTCGGGCTCGCGGAGTGCGCGCATGGCGATGTAGTGCGCGGTCCAGGGACCGATGCCGGGGAGTTTCGTCAGATTCGCGATCGACTCGTCGAGCGTGGCGCCGCGTTCGAAAGTGACCTCGCCGCGCGCCACCGCGCGTGCCAGTCCGCGGATCGTGTTCCAGCGCGTTTGCGGCATTCCGGGATTCGTCCGCGCGCGCATGAGCGACTGCGGTGTGACGCCGTGACGCGAGGCGATGCGCGCCATCAGCGTCGTCGCGCCGGCCACGCTGATCTGCTGCCCGACGATGGCGCGGATGGCCATCTCGAATGGGTCCCACGTTCCCGGTACGCGGATGCCGGGATACTTGCGGACGAGCGGACCGAGTGTGGCATCGCGCGCGAAGTGCTTCTCGATAGCGACGATGTCGGCGTCGACGTCGAACATCGTGCGGACGCGGGCGGCTTCATCACTCGCGATCACCGCGTTGCGCGCGGCGTTGTGGGTGACGCGGACGCCGTCGCGTTCGTACGCATCGTCCGTGACCGTTTCCACTCCGGCGATCGCGCGCGGGCGAAGGAAGTTGAGGATGCCGCTCCAGTCGTACGGCGGCGTGTACTTCAGCGCGATCACTTTGGCATTCTACGTATTGAACTACTACGGAAAGGCGGTCGAGCCTTGGGCAACCAACGCAGTCGGCCGTGCCGACCGGCTACTCCACCGTCACGCTCTTGGCCAGATTTCTTGGCTGGTCCACGTCGCATCCGCGCTTGAGCGCGATGTAATACGCGAGGAGCTGCGTCGGAATCACGGAGAGAATCGGCTGCAGCGGCTCGACCGTCCAGGGGATCTCGATCACATCGTCGGCGAGTTTCTTCATCTCCTCGTCGCCTTCGTCGCAGATGACGATCAGCTTGCCATCGCGCGCTTTCACTTCCTGCAGGTTGGAGACGACCTTGTCGTAGACCGGCGTGTGCGTGGCGATGGCGACGACCGGGAGGTTCTCGTCGATCAGCGCGATCGGTCCGTGTTTCATCTCGCCGGCCGGATAGCCCTCGGCGTGAATGTACGAAATCTCTTTGAGCTTGAGCGCGCCTTCGAGCGCGATCGGGTAGTGCACGCCGCGGCCGAGGAAGAGGAAGTCCTGCGACTTGGCGTACTTGTGCGCCAGCTCCTCGATGTGCTTCTCCTGCTTGGCCAGGATGTCTTCGATCTTGTGCGGGATCACGCTCAGCTCGTGCATCGCGTAGCGGCGGTCGTCGACGTCGTCGCCGCGAAGCTGGCGGATGTAGAGCGCGAGCAGGTAGAAGGCGGTGAGCTGCGTCGTGAACGCTTTCGTCGACGCGACGCCGATCTCCGGCCCGGCATTCGTGTAGATCACGCCGTCCGACATGCGCGTGGCCGCGGCGCCGATGACGTTGCAGATGGTGATCAGTTTCGCGCCGCGCTTCTTCGCCTCCTGCATTCCGGCGATCGTGTCGGCCGTCTCGCCCGACTGCGTGACACCGATGACCAGCGTGCTGTCGTCGATGATCGGATTGCGGTAGCGGTACTCCGAGCCGTAATCAACTTCGATCGGTATCCGCGCGGCATCCTCGAGCAGGAACTTGCCGACCAATCCGGAGTGCCACGACGTGCCGCAGGCGACGATGTGGACCTTCTTGATCTTCGCCCAATCGTCCGCCGTGAACTGCAGGTCGTTGAAGAAAATCTCGCCGGACTCCTCGAACATCCGCCCGGTGAAGGTGTCGCGCACGGCGCGCGGCTGCTCGTGAATCTCTTTGAGCATGTAGTGCCGATAGCCTTCCTTCTCGGCCATCACGGCATCCCACAAAATCCTCTTCGGCTCGCGCTCGATCGTTTGATCGTTCTGATCGTAAAACGTCGCGTTCTTCTGATCGACGACCGCGTACTCGCCGTCCTCGAGATAGATGATGTTGCGCGTGTAGGCGAGCAGCGGCGCGACGTCAGACGCGATGATGTTTTCGTTTTCGCCAAGGCCGACGACGAGCGGCGGACCCTGCTTGGCGGCGACGATCGTGCCGGGCTCGTTGCCGTCGATCATCACCAGCGCGTAGTGGCCTTCGAGCTCCTTCAGTGTCTTGCGGACCGCGTCGACGAACTTCGTCCCATCCTTCATGTTTTCTTCGATGAGATGCGCGACGACCTCGGTGTCGGTCTCGGTCTTGAACTCGTGCCCGCTCTTCTGGAGTCTCTGTTTGAGCGGCAGGAAGTTCTCGATGATGCCGTTGTGGATGACCACGACCTTGCCGGTGCAGTCGCGATGCGGATGGGCATTGTTCTCGTTCGGCTTTCCGTGCGTGGCCCAGCGGGTGTGACCCATGCCGAACGTGCCCTTCAGCGGCGCAGCCTCCAGCTTGGTTTCGAGGTTCGATAGTTTCCCCTCGGCGCGCACGACCTGGACGCCGTTGCCGTCCACGACAGCGATTCCGGCGCTGTCGTAGCCGCGATATTCGAGTTTTTTCAGTCCGCCGATGAGGACCGGCACCACGTCACGCGTGCCGACGTATCCGATGATTCCGCACATGAGGCTTCCCGTCCGTTAGAATTCCGCGCCGGTGAGAAAACTTGGGGCGCTGTTCCTTTTCGCAGTCGTTGTTGCATGCGGCAAACGCGGCGATCCGCATCCGCCTGTCCCGATCATTCCGAAGGCCACGACCGATCTTCTTGTAGCACAGCGTGGTCCCAAAGTTCTCCTGTCGTGGAGCTACCCGTCGATGACGACGGCCGGCAAGTCGATGACCGGCATCCGCCGCGTGGTGGTCTGGCGAGCCACCGAGGAGCTGCAGGTGTCGCAGCCGCCTCGCGATCCGGGCGACGTCGACCCGACACGTCCGGCATCCATCCAATTCTTCTCGAAGATTCCGACGCTCACTCCCGCGCAGTTTTTGAAACTCCGAAATCGGGTAGACAGCATAGAAGGCGCCAACTTGCCAGCCGCGACGACCGGTGCGCGGCTGACGTACGAGGACACGCCGCCGTTCCACACGACCGACGGCCGGCCCGTACGCATGACGTACGCGGTGGTGACCGAGGGAACGACTGCGAGCGCGGACCTGTCAAATCTGGCGACGATCGTGCCGTTGGAAGTGCCGGTGGCGCCGGCCGATCTCGCCGCCGTCGCGCGCCGCGAAGGCGTTGTCCTGACGTGGGCCGCGCCCGACACGGCCATCAGCGGCGCGAAGAAGCCGCCAATCGACGGCTACAACGTCTATCGATTTCCGCACGGCCAGCCGGCGGATGAATTCGCGACGCCGGTGAATACGTCGCCGGTGTCGTCGGCGACATTCACCGACAATCCGCCCTACGGTCCGCACGATTACTTCGTGACCGCGCTCGCCGCGGCCGGGCCGCCGCGCGTGGAGAGTGATCCGTCATCAGCGGTCAACGTCACGTTCAAGGACCTCGTTCCTCCGCCGCCGCCGGCCGGCCTCACCGCGCTCGTCGAAACCGCCGGCGTGCGCCTGGTCTGGGATTCGGTCGACGCGCCCGACCTGGCCGGCTACAAGGTCTACCGCACCGAGGGAAGCGGAATCGAGCAACTGCGTCCGGCCGGAACGATTCCACTGACGCCGGTGCAACTCGTCACCGCCACCAACTACCGCGACACGAGCGTCAACCGCGGCATCTCGTACTACTACGAGGTGGTGTCTGTGGACAAGACGGGCAACGAGAGCACGAGGGTGAAGACGGATTGGGTGCTGGTGCCGAAGACGCCGTGAGGCACAACCTTGAAAATTACTGGCTTCGTATGGCTCGATGAAGTTGTGATGGGCGCAAATAAAACCACGATTTCAGGAGCTTCGTCGTATCGGGAGATTGGCGAATTCTGGGACAACCACGACCTGTCAGATTTTTGGGATCAGACGCATGACGTTCAGATGGATATCGACATCAATTCATCAACGATCTACTTTCCAGTCGAGAAGGCGTTGGCCGAAAAGCTGCGCACGGAAGCGGCAAGTCTCGGAGTCTCGCCGGCCACGTTGCTGAATACTTGGGTTCAGGAACACGTGGGCGGCGATTCGCAGCCGAAGTAGCCCTCTCCTAGATTTTCACGCAGACATTCTTCGCTTCCGTGAAGAAGTTGAGCGACTCGAAGCCGCCCTCCCTTCCCACTCCGCTTTCCTTCATGCCGCCGAAGGGGACGCGGAGGTCGCGGAGGAGCCAGCAGTTGATCCAGATGGTCCCGGCGTCGAGGGATGCGGCGACGCGGTGGGCGCGGGAGAGGTCGCGGGTCCAGACGGTGGCGGAGAGACCGTAGCGGGTGGAGTTGGCGAAGGTGATTGCTTCGGATTCGCTGTCGAACGGAGTGATGGTGACGACGGGGCCGAAGATCTCTTCCTGCAGGACGCGGCAATCGGTTCCGAGTCCGGTGATGATGGTTGGCTCGACGAAGTAGCCGGAGCGTTCGACGCGATGACCGCCGGCGACGATCGTGCCGCCTTCCTTCGTGGCAAGATCGATGTAGCCCATCACTTTCTGGAGGTGCGCTTCGCTGATCAACGCACCGACATCAGTGGAATCATCGAGCGGATCGCCGATGCGTAGCGCCTTCGCGGCAGCGGCGAAGCGCGTCACGAATTCGTCGTGGATCGATCGCTCGACGAAGATGCGCGAGCCGCATAGGCAGATCTCGCCCTGGTTCCAGAAGCTGGAGCGGATCGAGGTGGCGATGGCGTCGTCGAGATCGGCGTCGGCGAAAATCAGATTCGGATTCTTGCCGCCGAGCTCCAGCGACAACTTCTTGAAACGCGGCGCGGCGTTGGCAGCAACTCCGGCACCAGTGACTGTGCCGCCTGTGAAGGAGATGGCGGCGACGTCGTCGTGACCGGTCAGGGCGCGGCCGGCTTTGTGGCCGTAGCCGTGCACGATGTTGATCACGCCCGGCGGGATGCCGGCTTCGAGCGACAGCTCGGCCAGGCGGTTCGCGGTCAGCGGCGTCAGTTCGCTTGGCTTGGCGACGCAGGTGTTTCCCGCGGCGATGGCGGGTGCGATTTTCCACGACAGCAAGTACAGCGGCAGGTTCCACGGCGAGATCAGTCCGACCACGCCGAGCGGCTGCCGCAATGTGTAGTTGAGCGCGGCCGCGTCCATGACATGCGCGTCGCTGGACTGGTGGAGGATAGCGGTGGCGAAGAAGCGGAAGTTCGCAACGGCGCGCGGGATGTCCAGGCGCCTGGCCAGCGAAATCGTTTTGCCGTTGTCGATCGATTCGGTTCGCGCGAGATCGTCGAGGTTTTTCTCGATGAGATCCGCGAGTTTGAGAAGGAGGTTGCTTCGCTCGGCTGCGGATGTGCGCGACCATGACGGAAACGCTGCCTTTGCGGCGCGGACGGCGGCGTCAACGTCGCGTTCATCGCTGTCCGGAATCGCAGCGAGGACTTCGGCGGTGGCGGGATTGATGTCGTCAAAGTACGCGCCGGAACGCGGCGGGACGAATTCGCCGTTGATGAAATTCGCAATCTGCATGGGTGAGGGAGTCTATCGCTGTCGCATCGGAGCGCTGGCGTCCTCGCCGGCTGGCGTGGCTGCGTCTCGCTGCCACGTGTACGCGGATGCAAGTTGCGTCAGCGTGCGCATTGCAGAACGCAGGCGCGGGACGCCTGCGGGCCAGCCGGCGAGACGCCAGCGTTCCGGCGCTTACCCTGACAGCGCTTTCCGGATCTCGATGTCGCTCACGACTCCGGCGAGAGTGCAACCGATGATCCCACCCAGGTGAATTGCTTGTTGAAATCGACGCCGAGCATTTTGCCGCGCGAGAGGCGGACCAGGTTCTGCGCGAGGATCGGTTTCGCTTCATTGTCGGGACGCAGAAACATCATCCGGATCTCGATCTTCACGCCGCCGCCGTCGTCGGCAGCTTGGAGCGCCGGCTCGTATTCGATCTTCTCCTGTACACACCACGCGTGGCGGTCGTCCGCGGGAATCGCGTCGAGATCCGCCGCGGTTGGCTCGACGTTCACGCCGCCGCCGGCGAAGGAGAAAAGCGGCTTGAGCACGAAGCGCGCGGTGAAGTCATCCGGCACGCGCTCGAGATCGGAGACGAATGTCGCCCGCGGCACGGACGGATGATCGAGGAATGGCAGCGAATACTTCGACCAGGCCCAGTACCAGTTCGGGTGCGGCGCCCATTCGACGTCCAGCTCTTCGCGATAGTCGAACGGGATTTCGATCTTCTTGACGATCAGTTCATCGAACACGACGCGGTTGTAGATGCGCCGGATGCGCGTGTTGCCGAGGAAGAGCTGCTTGCCGCGCTTGGTGAGGGCGCGCGGATCGACGGCGTCGACTCCGGTGAGAAGTTTCGTCGCAGCGAAATCGGGATACGTTTTCTGCTTCGGCGGATCGATATCCATCAGGATCACTTCGGCGGGATCGTGGCCGCCGGTGATGGTGCGCTTCGCAAGATCGATGAAGGAATCGCGATCGAGCCCGGAGAACCAGCAGGACCATTCGCGATCGAGTCCGTCCATCGTGCGCATCGTGTCGCGCCAGACGTCGCGCTGCACGACCTGGAGGCATGTCAGCGACGGAAATCCCTGCAACTCGATCAGCTTCGGAACGAGCGCGCCGTTTTCGCGGACGACGGCGAAGTCCACCTGGGTAAAACTCGGCAGCGCGTCCATGCCTGGCGTGTCCCAGCGCGCCGGAATGGCCCGCTTCATCTGAGCGATGCGCGACGGATCCGAAAGCTGCGTCACGATCGCTTGCGCGGCGTCGGTGATGGATCGTTTGAAATCGTCCGGAAGGAAGAGCGGCGACTCGGCCAAGCGGAATTCGAATGTCGAGTCGAGCCGCGACGACAGCTCGCGGACATACCACTCGTAACGCTCCGGTGTGATCTGCGAGTTGAACAAACCACGAAAGCGCGGATCCATGGTTCTTACGCGATCGCGACTTCGCAACGTTCGGCGATGAGCGCGCCGAGGTGATGGCGGATGGGGCCGAGGAGTGAGTACTCCGAGGTCAGGCGGCTTTCGCGTTCGAGGTGGGCGAACAGATCGCGCATCGTCTCGACGCGTTCGCGGTACCACGCCTCCGAGACTTCGCCGTGCGCGCGCTTCTCCTCAAGCACCGTCATGCAGTGCTCGCGATCGATGATCTCGGGATGGTGATTGACGCCGAGGATGCGCGGCAAGCCGCCTGGCGTTCGGGCGAATTCGAGCATCGTCACGCCGTCGCTCGTGTCGTCTTCGCGCGCGATGATCGTGGCCGAGGAATGCGCGGCGATCAGATCGAAGAGACGATTATCGACGACGCGGAAATGGCGGCGATCGGGGAGTTGGTTCGCGAAGTCTCCGAACCACGGATGCGTCGCCGCTTCGTTGGAGAGGACGTTTTCCGGCATCCCGCTGCTCTTCTCGGCGCGCAACTCGGGACGCGCGACGCCGGACCAGCGGCACATCAGTCCGAAGCTGTGGCAGACGCCAATGAGCGAGGCAGAAGGATGTGCGGCGATGTCGTCGAAGAGGCGAAAGAGCGGCGCTTCCCAAGCGGGATCTTCAGCGATTCCTTGACTTTCTTCGCGGACGCCGTCGTTCATGCGCGGGTCGAGATGACCTGGTCCGCCGGTGCCGATGTAGAGCCGGAAGCGCCCGTTCGGTGATGGCGGTACTTGCAGCGAGCGGCGCACGTCGAACGACAGCACGCGTACCTTCGTGCCGGCCGCGACGAGAGCATCGCGGTGCGGCTCGGCGGATTCGAGCACGGCATGAACCAGCGAGTCGTGGCCGAGGTTGGGCCAGGCGTGGTTCATGTCGAGGATGGCGACGTCGATGCGGTCGCGGTAGGGCCGCGGCTCGGAATCCGTCACGCGTACGTATTCGAAGAAATCGTAAGTCTCGTGGATGTCGCGTCGTGGCATGGGTCTCGTCAAATGACACCGTGCTCCGTCTCGCTGATGATGTAGTCGACGACGGCGCGGAGGTCTTTCGTCTCTTCGTACTTTTGCAATTGCCGGTCCGCGCCGGTGCCGCGGGCGACGATGGTGCGGGCGTAGTAGACCGCTTCCCGCGAGCCGAGGTCGTCGACGACGTCGTCGACGAACGCGAGCAGCTCTTCGAGCAAATCGGTATACGGCACTTCTTCGTTCCGGCTGAAGTCGATCAGCTTGCCCTGGATTCCGAAGCGCGCCGCGCGGGCCTTGTTCTCGTTAAGGAGCATGCGGCGGTAGAGCCGCCATCCCATGTTGCGGCGATAGAGCGACCACAGTTTGTAGGTGATGGCCTGGAAGAGCGCGGCGATGCAGATGGTCTCTTCGACGCGCATCGGGACGTCACAGATGCGATATTCGAGGGTCGGGAAAAACGGGTGAGGACGGACGTCCCACCAGATCTTCTTCGCGTTGTCCATGCAGTTCGTTCGGATGAGCAACTGCACGTACTCTTCGTACTCGCTGTTTGACCGGAACGAGTCCGGGATACCGGTGCGCGGGAAGCGCTCGAAGACCTTGGCGCGATAGCTTTTCCAGCCGGTGTTATGGCCGCACCAGAACGGCGAGTTCACCGACAGCGCGAAAACGTGGGGCAGGAAGTAGCGAGCCGCGTTCATGACCTGGATGCGCGTCTCAAGATCTTCGATGGCGACATGCACGTGCAAGCCGAAAATCAGATTCGCGCGGGCCACCATCTGCAGGTCGTAGACGATCTGGTCGTAGCGCTCGTTCGAGGTGATCGGGACGCTGGACCAATGCGAGATGGGATGCGTGCCCGAGGCGGCGATGCGCAGTCCGCTCTCGCGGCAAAGATTGATGATCTCGCGCCGCAGCCGGGTCACTTCGCGGCGCGCATGCTCGACGTCGGTGCAGATCGGCGTACCGACCTCGATGACCGCCTCGTGCATCTCACGCTTGATCTCTTCCTTGAGACGCTTCTCCCCTTCCGCGAACATCTCGGCGATGTGCGACCGCAGCTCGCGCGTCTCGGGATCGATGACCTGAAACTCCTCCTCGATGCCGAGGGTGAATGTAGGTTGTGGAGGCATGGGCGGAGGATATCAGCAGTATCAGCGATGCGAGACTTGGACGTCGCGCGGGCTGTCATCCTGAGCCGCCGGAGCGACGTAGCCGAAGGCGCAGTCGCAGAGGACGGTCGAAGGACCTCCTCAGTGCTTGCATCGTGACTCGCCGCCGTCCCTCCCTGGTTACCAGGAAGGGGGTCCTTCGACCGTCCTCCGGCGGCTCAGGATGACAGGGGGGTTTCCACATCCTTCGACGTGTTCAACGTCTGTGGCCATGTTCCCGTCAGTTCGAGTTTCCTTCCGCTGGTGACGATCTCGATCAGTGCCTCGGCCATGTTTTCGACCACCCACTTGAAGTTCTCTTCGCCGACCGAGGCCAGGTCGGCGTCGGGAGCGCAGTTCATGAAATCGATGGCGATGGGGACGCCGTCGCGCACCGCGAACTCCACCGTGTTCATGTCGTAGCCCAGGGCATCACATAAAGCGATCGCGTCGCGGCGAACGCGGGCCTCGAACTCCGGCTCCATCGGCGGCGGATTCTTCACGTAGCGGAGGTGATGCGGCTGCTTCGGGTCGTAATGCATGATGTGCACGCGGTTGCGGCCGAGGACGTAGCAGCGGTAGTAGCGGTCGAACTCGATGGCCTCCTGCGCCATCATGGTCAGGTCGCGGGTCTGGTCATACGCGGCGAAAAACTCCTGCTGGTTGTCGCACTTGTAAACGTCCTTCCAGCCGCCGCCGTACGCGGGCTTCATGAAGATGGGAAAGCCGAGGTAGGCGAAAACTTCATCCCAGTTCACCCAGCGCATGTTGCGAAACGACTTGGCCTCGGTGCTCGGCGGGTAGTCCTTGTGCGGCAGGAGCACGGTCTTCGGTACGGCCACGTTGACGGACTTGGCGACGAGGTTGTCGAAGAACTTGTCGTCGGCCGACCACCATATGGGGTTGTTGACGATCTGCACGCCGGACGCCGCCGCGCATTTCACGTACGTGCGGTAGAACGGGATCTCGTGGCTGATGCGATCGAGGATCAGGTCGTATGGAAAGACGCCGTCATCTTTGAGGTACGAGATCTCCGCGGGCATCGCTTCGACCTGATCGCCGCCGCGCGAGTTGATGGCGTCGATCAACGCCCAGGGGAAGGTGTCTTCCATACCGAACACGAGTGCAATTCGCTTTTTTCGCATCAATTTCTCCGGCGGCGGATCGTATAGAATCGCCCGCCCCGCCGCAAACGAGCCAACGATATGTATACCGAACACGTCTCCTGGCACAGCAACGCCCTCGGCCGGCCGATGGAGTTTCTCTGGTACGGCAAGTTCGGCCGCCCGGTGATGCTCTTCCCGACCTCGGCCGGACGCTACTCCGAGAATGCTGACCGCGGCATCCCCGACTCGCTCGCGGACAAAGTCGACGGCGGCGAGATCCAGCTCGTGCTCGTCGACACCGTGAACGAGGAGAGCTGGTACAACCGGAGCGTCCATCCCGCCGTCCGCGCGGCGCGTCACGCGCAGTACGACGCGTATCTGCGCCACGAGCTGGTGCCGTACATCTTCAACCGCGCACAACGCGGCGACCTGGCGGTGTACGGCGCGAGTTTCGGCGCGTATCACGCCGCGAATTTCGCCGCGCGCTATCCGGATGTGGTCAGCCGCGCCATCTGCTTCTCCGGCATCTACGACATCCACGCGCAGCTCGACGGCTACTGGGACGAGAACTGCTACTTCCACTGCCCGACTGCCTACATCCCGAACATGGACAGCGAGTGGGTGGGCAAGCTGTCGCGCACCGACTGGATCATCGCCACCGGCGAGTACGACACGATCGTCGACAAGAACCGCGAGTTCTCGTCGCTGCTCTGGTCGAAGGGGATCCCGAATCATCTGGAGATCTGGGGCGGCGTCTTTGGCCACGACTGGCCGTGGTGGAAAGAGAATCTGCGCCGGTTTCTATAATCGTTTTGGCGGGAAATATCGACCGTCTCGCCCGGCTTCCACTGTTCTCAAGCGGCAAGCGTCAGCACGCAGTTCGCAAGCCCTGGGAGCCCCATATGCGTCAATTCGCGGTCGTAATCGCCGTCCTAGCTATTGCTGTCGCCGCCTCGGCGCAACTCACCGCCGATTCGCAATTCCACGCGGAGCGGGCGGATGGTACGGAAGTGGTCATCCCGTCGCGGGCGGAACCGGCCAGCGGATTCATCGTCGAATTCGTCGCGCCTTCCGCGGCGGCGAACGTCGCCGCGAAGACGGCCATCGATTACCAGGCCACGTTCACGCGGTTCCGCAATGACCTGTCGACGATCCTGAATACGAAGCGCAGCGGCAAGACGGCGGTCGATGCGGAGATTCGGCACGAGTTCTCCATCGTCTTCAACGGAGTGGCCATCGACGCGCCGCGCGAAGTCATCGACCAGCTTCGGATGCTGCCCTACGTCAAGCGCATCGTCACCGATATGCCGATGCACGCGTTCGCGGACCCTCCCAACATCACGCTCATCAACGCACCGAAAGTGTGGTCGTCGCTCGGCTCGCGCGGCAGCGGCGTCACCGTGGCCATCATCGATACCGGCATCAATTACATGCACGACGCGCTCGGCAAGGGCTTCGGACCCGGATTCAAAGTCAAGGGTGGTTGGGACTTCGTCAACAACGACGCGGATCCGATGGACGATAACGGCCACGGCACTCACGTCTCCGGCATCGTGGCCGGGCAGTCGGACGTCATCACCGGCGTGGCGCCGGACGCGTCGCTCGTCGCCTACAAGGTCCTCGGATCTACCGGCAGCGGCAGCGAGTCGAACGTGATCGCCGCCATCGAGCGCGCCACCGATCCGAACCAGGACGGCAACACCGCCGACCACGTCGACGTCGCCAACCTGAGCCTCGGCGGCAGCGGCAATCCCGACGATCCGGGCTCGATTGCCATCGACAACGCCACCGCGGCAGGTGTCACGTTCGCGATCGCGGCGGGAAACAGCGGCAGCGGGTTTCACACGATCGCCAGCCCGGGCACCTCGCGCAATGCCATCACCGTCGGCGCGAGCGATCTCGGCGACGCCATCACCAGCTTCTCCTCGCGCGGGCCGAACATGAAGAGCCTCGCCATCAAGCCGGACGTGGTAGCGCCGGGGCTGTCGATCCTGTCGTCGTATCTAGGCAACACATACGCGACGCTGAGCGGCACGTCCATGGCCACGCCGCACGTGGCTGGCGCCGCGGCGCTGCTGAAGGCGCTTCACCGCGACTGGACGCCGGCGCAGATCAAGCTGGCGCTGATGAACAACGCCACAGTGCTGCATGACGAGATCATGGCCGGCGGCGCGGGACGCATCGACGTTTTTGCGGCCGCGACCGGCCCGATCCGCATCGATCCGCCCTCGATCAGCCTCGGATTGGCGCCGATCCAGTTGAGCAACTGGACCGACACACGTTCGCTGCACGTGACGAACAGCGGCACGCAATCGGTGACCTTCACCGTGAAGTCGAATGTCGTGATCGGTGAGAAGGTGACGCCGTCGCCGGCGACGGTGACCATCCCTGCGGGCGGCGCGGCGGACATCTCGTTGAATTTCGCCATCGACAACACTCTGGCTCTGGCCAGCGCGGCTTCGTTCACCGGCGGGGGCCAGATCGTCCTCACGAATTCCGCGGTACCCACGGACGTCCACAACATTCAGTTCGCGTTCACAAAGGCAGCGCGCGCGACGATTACGTTCGACCGCGCCTATCCGGACGCGCTCTGGCTGAATGAGTCGCACTTGAACCTCGTCAGCGGCGCGCGCCTGGACGACAACACGTCCGAGGTGCTGATGATCCCGGGCACGTGGGACGCGCTGATTTACACGCGCGAATTCGACGAGACCACAGGCGCGGTGACCGGCGTTGATTTCATCGGCCGCGAGGCCGTTGCCCTTACGAAGGACACCACGATCGCGCTGACCGCGGCCGACATCCCCCACACGATCATCCTCGGCGGACGCCGCGAGACCGGCGCGGAGCTGATCGGCAACGGTTACGCCAGCGGCGGCCGCATCGTACTGGGCACAAGCGGCTTCACGTCGCTGACGTTTCCGTTCAGCAGCATGCATACGATGCGCGTCTCCGAGCTGTCGACAGCGAAGACGCTGCTCCTGTACGAAACGATGCTCG
>ERZ1739052.111-NODE-111-length-13527-cov-10.340261_pt1 | contig 13527 bp, 9 predicted proteins | sample MGYA00581761_ERZ1739052 | MGnify/ENA primary metagenome ERZ1739052 (study PRJEB42929, sample SAMN08275524) | rhizosphere metagenome | isolation source: Rhizospheric soil replicate 1 | host: Colobanthus quitensis and Deschampsia antarctica | place: Antarctica...
CAATGAAGGGATAGCCGTACGGCCGGTAGCCGGAGCGACATCAGATCTCGTCGCTGCAGCACATGAGTTTCTCGCGCGACAACCGCGACAACAACAGTGCCGCGGCCGTCGCGAATTGCGCACGAACCACCCCCATCACACGCGGCGACACGCCACAGCCGCACTGCTTTCCACGCTCGCCCACCACCACGCCGCGCTCTCCTCAAGCACCGAGGCGTTCCTCCATGCACGTGCAGATGACTCCAGCACCCACGATGACGACTGACGGCATTGCGGCGCAGATTATCGCCCGCCCGCGTTCGACAAACGCTTGCGTGTCCTGCAAACTGTCGCCTCCCAGGGAGATCGCGAGGTCCGGTTGGTCCATATTCTCGATTCAGCCCGCTACGGTTTTTCGCCGTTTGCGGTGCCGACGCTCGTCACCGCCGCGCTGATGCTGCTGTTCGGCGCGAGCGTGCTGACGCGCCGCCCGTCGCGCATGGCGGGCGCGTTCTTCGCGATGACCGCGGCCGCGTTCGTGTGGCTGGTCGCGTTCACGTTCGTGTACTGCGCGAGGGATGCAGCGACGGCGCTGTTCTGGTCGCGCGCCGCGTACTTTGGCGTTCCGTTTCTGGCGCCATCGATCTATCACTTCACCGCGGAAATGCTTCGCATCACGAAAGCACGCCGTGGCGCGATCGTGGCCGCTTGGGCGTTGGCCGCGGTCTTCTCGTTCCTCGGCGTCACCGGCGTGCTGGTCGTGCGCGTGCAGCAATTCTGGTGGGGCTACTACCCGCGCTACAGCCTTCTGATCGCGCCGCCGTTCCTGCTTTTCTTCTTCGGCTACCTGATCATTTCGATGGTCGAATTCCTCCGCGCCTATCCGAAGTCGCGCGGCGTGGAAAAGAAACGCATTCGCCTGCTGCTCATCGCGTTCGCTGTCGCCTACCTCGGCTGCGTCGACTACCTGCCGAAGTTCGGCATCTCCGTCTATCCGTTCGGCTACGCGGCGCTGTTTGGCTTCGTCGTGATCGTCGCGATCGCCTTCCGCAAGTACGATCTCGTCGCGATCACGCCATCGCTCGCCGCGCGCGAAATCATCGGCACGATGGCGGACGTCCTCTTCGTCTGCGACCGCAGCGGCCGCATCGAGTTCGCGAACGCCGCCGCCGAGCGCGTCCTCGGATATCGCGCCGAGTCGCTGGTGGGACGGCAGATCGGTGAGTTGCTCGAAACCCGAGATGACGATCCGTTCAGCGATTCGATCCGCCGCCGCAGCATCCGCAACATGGAGCGCCGCTTCACCGCGTCCGACGGCCATCAAGTCGATCTGATGATGTCGCTCGCCCCGGTTCTGCAGCACGGCGAGCCGGCCGGTGTGGTCATCCTCGGACGCGACATGCGCGAGCAGAAGGACGCCGAGCGCGAAGTCCGCAAAGCAGTAACGCTGCTCGAATCGACGATCGAGTCGACCGCCGACGGAATCCTCGTCATCGGCGACGGCGGCCGCATCCTCACGTACAACAAGCGCTTCGTCGATATGTGGCACATCCCCGCGGAACTGCTCGAAGCGAGCGACGACCGCGGCCTGATCACGTGCGTCCTCGATCAGCTTCTCGATCCCAATCACTTCCTGCGCACGATCGACACGCTCTACGCCCAGCCGGAAGCGGAGAGCTTCGAGTTGATCGAATTCAAAGACGGGCGCCGTTTCGAGCGCTACTCGATCGGCCGCGCGGTCGAAGGCGTTGCCAATATCCGCGTGTGGAGCTTTCGCGACGTCACGTCGCGCTTCACCGCCGAGGCTGCGTTGCGAGAGTCGGAGCTGCGCTACCGGCTGCTGTTCGAACAGAACGCGGCCGGCGTTTGCGTGACAGAGATGCGAGGCGAGATCGTCGATTGCAATCTGACCTACGCGGCGATGCTCGGATTTCAGCGCTCAGAGTTGATTGGACGCGATGCCGGCGAGTTGTTCGTCCGGCCGGCCGAGCGTGCGGAGCTTCTGACGCTGCTCCACGATGCCCAGACGCTCAACAGCGTCGAAGTCGAGTTGCGGAAGAAGGATGGCGAGACGATCTGGGCGCTGAAGAATCTGACGCTCGCCGGCGACCGCGTGCACACGACCGTCGTCGATATCAGCGATCGGAAGCGCGCCGAGGAACAGATCGAGTTCCACGCGTATCACGATGTCCTGACGAACCTCCCCAACCGCAAGCTGTTCACGGATCGTCTGACGCAGAGCATTTCGCGCGCGCGGCGCTCCGGCAAATCGCTGGCAGTGATGTTCGTCGATCTCGATCACTTCAAGTCGATCAACGACACGCTCGGCCACGAGATGGGCGACGAGTTGCTGCTGGAAATGGCCAGGCGCCTCAGCGCCAACATTCGCGAATACGACACCGTGGCGCGTCTCGGCGGCGACGAGTTCACGATCATCCTCTCCGAGCTGCGCCAGCCGGAGGACGCGGTCAACGTCGCCGAGAAAGTGCGCAGCGCGATCGAGCAGCCGCTTTCGATCGCCGGGACATCGATCGAAGTTTCCGCGAGCATCGGCATCGCGTTGTATCCCGACGACGGCGCGGACGCGGAGTCGCTGCTGCGCAACGCCGACAGCGCGATGTACCGCGCGAAGGAAGCGGGCCGCAACACCTATCAACTCTGCACCGACGACATGAAGCGCCGCGCGGTGGAGCGGCTCTCGCTGGAGACGCGTCTCCGCCGCGCCATCACCGAGGGGCAGCTCGTGCTGCATTACCAGCCGCAGATCAGCCTCACCACAGGCAGCGTCATCGGCGTCGAAGCGCTGGTGCGCTGGAACGATCCGGAGCGCGGGCTCGTGCATCCGTCGGCGTTCATCCCACTGGCCGAGGAGAGCCGGCTGATCCTGCCGCTGGGCGAATGGGTCCTGCGCACCGCATGCACACAGATGCGCGCGTGGCAGGACGCGGGACTGGATCTGCCGATGATTTCGGTGAACCTCTCGCTGCGGCAGTTCCAGCAATACGACATCGTCCAGAACGTGCGCACCGTACTCGCCGAAACGGGTCTCGACGCCGGCGCGCTGGAGCTGGAGATCACCGAGACGGCCGCGATGCAGAACGCCGAATCGACCGTGGAAGTCCTTCAGGCGTTGCGCGAGCTGGGCGTCTCCATCGCCATCGACGATTTCGGCACCGGCTATTCGTCGCTCAACTATCTGAAGCGCTTCCCGATCACCGCGGTGAAGATCGACCGCGCCTTCGTCCGCGACCTGGCCACGAGCGAAGGCGACGCCGCCATCGTTTCCGCCGTCGTCGGCATCGCGCGAGCACTCAAACTGCGCGTGATCGCGGAGGGGGTCGAAACCGAGGAGCAGCTCTCGTTCCTCCGTCGCCGCAATTGCGACGCTGCGCAGGGCTACCTCTTCAGCCGTCCGGTCGCCGCCGCCGCACTACCGGATTGTTTGTTCGAGCACCCTCTCGACGAGCGCGTGGTGCGGCTACACGTTTGACAACGCGGCCGCGGCTTCTGCTTCTTCGTGCACGACCGGATATTTGCCGGTGAAGCACGCGGTGCAGTAGAGCCGGCTCGGATCGTCGTCGTTGCGGACGGCCACGAGCATCCCCTCCTCGGAAAGGTAGCCGAGCGAGTCGGCTTCGATGAAGTCGCGGATTTCGTCGACCGACTGCGCGCTGGCGATCAGGTCGCGACGCTGCGGCGTGTCGATTCCGTAGTAGCACGGGCCCGTCGTCGGCGGCGAAGAGATGCGCATGTGGACTTCGCGTGCGCCGAAGTCTTTCAACATCCGCACGATTTTTTTCGACGTCGTGCCGCGGACGATCGAGTCGTCGATGAGCACGATGCGCTTTCCTTCCACAATTTCGCGGACGGGATTCAGCTTCACTTTCACGCCGAAACTGCGGATCGACTGCTTCGGCTCGATGAACGTCCGCCCGACGTAGTGATTGCGTACCAGACCGTACTCGAATGGGATGTCCGCTTCGTGCGCGTAACCAAGCGCCGCGAAGACACCGGAGTCGGGAACGGGGATGACGATATCCGCATCGATGGGATGCTCTCTCGCCAGTTGCGCGCCGAAGCGCTTCCGCACCTCGGCCACGTTGTTGCCGAAGATGACCGAGTCGGGCCGCGCGAAGTAGACGTGCTCGAAGATGCAACGAGCCTCGCGCGGCGCCGTGAACTCGTGCACGAGCCGAACGCGCGGCGACGGTTCGCCGCATTCGATGGCGATCACTTCGCCGGCCCGCACTTCGCGAATCGTGGTCGCCTCGATCAAATCGAACGCACACGTTTCCGACGACACGACAATCGATTCGCCGAGCCTGCCGAGAACGAGCGGACGGAATCCGTAGGAGTCGCGCGCGGCGTAGACACGGCCCGGTGCGAGCAAAACGATCGAGTACGCGCCCTTCACCTGCGACAACGCATCGACAAGCGCGCCCTCAAGATCACTCGCTTTCGAACGCGCGATGAGATGCACGATGACCTCGGTGTCCGACATCGTGTTGAAAATCGCGCCATCCGCCTCCAGCCGCCGCCGGATCGCCGCGCCGTTCACGAGGTTGCCGTTATGCGCAAGCGCGATCGGTCCCTTGCTCGTCGACGCCACCAGCGGTTGCGCGTTGCAGAGCATCGATCCGCCCGCCGTCGAGTAGCGCACATGCCCGATGGCGATGTCGCCCGGCAATCTCTTCAGCCGCTCCTCGGTGAAGATTTCGGCGACATATCCCATCTCCTTCTCGGAGTGAATCTGCTGCGTCCCCGGCGCGATGATCTGCTCCCCCGCCCCGCTCGACCCGATGGCCTCACCAATGTTCGTCGCCGACCACCGCCGGTCCGACGACACCGAAGCAATCCCCGCACTCTCCTGCCCCCGATGCTGCAGCGCGTACAGGCCGAGGTAGACGATGTTCGCCGCGTTCTCATGATTGAGAACAGCGAAGACACCGCATTCATCGTGGAACTTGTCGAACATCGAGGTCGTGGAGAACGAAGTGTAACGCGACGAAATTCAGGGAAGCGGGCGAAGCCCCTCGATGTGCTGGCGGGCTTCCCCGGCCCACCGCGATGATGGGTCAATGGCGAGGTAGCGCTCGTACGCCGCCAGCGCATCCGGCCTGTCCAGCTCCTGAAGCGCGACGGCGCGATTGAAGAGCGCATCGGGCGAACGTGGATCGATGCGTAGCGCGCGATCGCAGGCAGCGAGTGCGCGTTCCAGCGTTGGCGCGTCGCCGCGCGCGGCCGCGATGAGTGCGGCGGCCAAGTCGCTTTGATACTGCGCGTTATTCGGATCACGCTCAGCCGCCGCCTGCAACGGAGCGATGGATGGTTTCGCATCGTTGTCACCGAGCAACAGACCGATACCGCGCGTGTGGAGACTTTTCGCGTCACTTCCCCTGACGTCGGCGGCTTCGATTGCTTTGTACTCCAGAACCATCGCGGCTGGATCTTTGTCCTCTTCGACTCCTCGATTCGTTACGTGCGGCACGTAGGGAAATCCACCGAGACGCGCGGCCATCGGACGATTGCTCATGTGGGCATAGGCCTTTTCAACATCCGCCAACGGATCGTGGAAATGGTTGTACATGAAGGCGCCGATCGCCGCGACGAGCACCAGCGACGCCGCGATTCCCACCCACGACCGGTGGCTTTCCGTCTTCGCCGGCTCGATGAACTCCGCCGCGTCGACGACGAGGATGCGGCAGTCATCGCAGTCGGCGATGTGCTGGACGATCGCTGCGCGTTCGGCATCGTCGAGCGTTCCTTCGACGAATTGTCCGAGGTCTTCGGCCTCAGGGTGAGCGAGGAGCAGGGTCACGTCGGCACCTTCCGGGTAGGCACGGCGAAGTCGATGTGCAGCGCGTCGGCGCCGTGGGTGAGCATGTCGCCAATGTCGCTCATCGCCACGCCTGCGGCAAGAAGGGCTTCGCGCAGCCTCGCCACCACGCGGTCGATGCGGCGGTAGAGCTGCTTCTGATCGGCGTGCAGCATCCTGGCCATCGTCGAAACCTGCATCGCATCGATGTATCGGAGTTTCATGATCAATCTGTCCTCGGGCTCCAGGCGGTCGAGTTCGCGGCTCAGCACCGCGCCGGCCCGGCGGGCGGCAACTTCGCGCTCGCCGCTCAGCAACTCCTCTTCCGCCGATGCCTCTGACGCGGGCTCGCGCATCTCCTCCGTCCGCTCAACACTCGACTGCCTGCGCGGTTGCCGCACTACGATCAATGCAGCCAGCGTTTCCAGGGCCCGGGCATCGAGCTCTGTAAATTTTTGACGGACAAGTGTCGAAGCTTCCGCGATTCCGAGGCCGTCGCGGCTGATCAGACGTTCCAGAAAGATGGCCGCATCGCCTCCCTGCCTCGCTCGCATGGAAGGCCGCCACTTCCCCCACTCGTGAATCTTCTGGTCGAGGTAGTGGCGCTGGATGACGATCGTCAAGTACGTGGCAAGAGAGCACTTATGCTCGAACTTGCGCAGCACCGCGTAGTCGTCTTCGATGATCTTGAGCTTCGACGCCGACCCGAAATCCTCGGCATCCGCGCCCGAGAGACCGTACTTCCGGCAGACGAACGCAATCACGCGTTCGATGAGCGAAAGATTGTCGAGGAAAAAGGTTTCCCAGTCCATTGGAGATGCCGCGAGCGGCAACGATGCGCGTCTTGTTTACGGTGTGGCGATTCTAGACGAAGTACTACCGTTGCCACGCCCCGGAATCTCCGACGTATCTGGGAGCGCGGGCGTCTCGCCGCCTACTTCTTCGCCACGTCCGGCAAGTGCTTCGACGTCGTGTCGACAAACGACACCGGCAGGCCTTCGCGGATACGGTGCGAGACCTCCTGCGCGTCCCAGTTCGTGAGCCGCACGCAGCCGTGCGACGACGCGTAGCCGATCGAGGCGGGGTCGGGCGTCCCGTGCATGCCGTAGTGCGCCTTGCTGAGCGCCATCCACACCACGCCGACCGGGGAGTTGGGGCCGGGATTCAGGTGCGCGTCCGGATCGCTGTCCGGCACCTCGTGGTAGAGAGTGGGGTCGTAGTGGAAGTGCGGCATCGGGACGACTTTCACGACGTGCACGGTCTCGTCGGGCGACGGATCGTAAGTCGAGCCGAGCGTCGTCGGCGCGTGGAAGATGATGTTCCCATTTGCATCGAACCCGTTGTACGAATTGCCAGCGATCGAGATGACGATCTTGGCGATGTCCGGCTGATCCTGCGTCATCGGAGGCCGCACGTTCGGCGCGTTGATCGTGGCGCCGGCCTGCAAGTCATTGATCTTGACGCCGGGATTCAGAAAGTCCAGGAAATCATCGGTGGAGTGGAACCGCTCCGCCAGCTCTTCGCGCAGCGACTCGTAGCAGAGACAGTCCAGCTTGGCCTTGTCGTAGGGGCTGTCGGGGATTTGCACGAACGGACCTTTCAGATCGTCAGCCGTCAGCGTGTACGTCGTCATCACGGGCGCGGCGCCCGCGGCCTGAGCGATGGAGCGGAACGTTGCTTCGTCGACGTCGCCGGTCGTCGGCAGCCCGTGCGCTCTCTGCCACCACCAGACGGTGATCGCCGAATTGCGTCCCCAACGTCCGTCGATTGCGCCGACGGAAAAGTGCGCGCGGTCGAGATACACCTGCGTGCGCAGCACCGACGGGCCGCGTACGTCGCCGGTGATCGGAAGGTTCGCTGGCGCACTGTTGATCGCGCTCGCGTCCAGCCCTTTGAACGATTCCTTTTTCCCGTGGACGATGTTGACATTCAGCGGCTGCGTCGAAGTCTGCTGCGCCGCTTGCTGCGCGGCCGCTGCCTGTTGCTGCTGGGCCGCGGCCTGCGCTGCCTGTTGCGCGCGGAACGACTGCAACTGCCGCCACTGCTGATCGAAGCGCTGGCGATCGAGATCCTGCTGCGTCGGCGGCAGCTCTTTACCGCCGCCGAGGGGCGTCGAGACATCGAGCGTGTCCGACACCTTCTGCACCACCTTCGTCGCGGCATTCTGGGCCCGCGTCTTCGTCTCGTTCGTCTGTTCGCGACTGCAGGCGGCCGCGGCCAGCGCGGCGATCGCAAGGATGCTCAAACGTTTCATCGTCAACCTCTCCGTTCTGGCTGGTACCAAAGCAAAGTCTCTGCCGCGCCGCTGGCGTTAGACTTTCCCGGCGTGATCACGTATCTGAAAGTCCGCAATCTCGCCATCGTCGAGGAGTTCGCGATCGAGCCGGGTGCGGGATTGAATGTGCTGACGGGCGAGACCGGCGCGGGGAAATCGCTGCTGATCGACTCGCTGGAGTTTCTGCGCGGCGCGCGCGGGTCGACGGAGATGATTCGGGGCGGCGCCGATCGGATGACAGCCGAGGCCGTCTTCGATGTGCCGCGCGCGGCCGGCGATGCGCTCGATGAAATCGGCGTCGATGCCGCGGAGGCCGAAGTCATCGTCAAGCGCGAGATCGCTACCAATGGCCGCGGGCGCGTGCTCATCAACGGTTCGCCGCTGTCGGTGCGCGAGCTCGGCGTGGCCATGGACTCCTTCCTGGAAATCCACGGGCAGCACGAGTCGCATGGGCGCGTGGCCGGACAGGGTTATCGCGAACTGCTCGACGATTACGGCGATCACGCGGCGCTCGTCGCCGCTACCCGCGATGCGCATGCGGATTGGAATCAAGCAGCAAGCCAGTTGCGCGAGTTGACCGACGCGCAGCGCGATCGGACGCTGCGGCTCGATCTGCTGCGCTATCAGATCGACGAGATCTCCGCCGCGAAAATCGATCCGGCGGAAGAGGAGTCGCTGCGCGGCGAGCGAAGCATGCTCGCCAACGCGCGGCAACTGGCCGAGGCCACCAGCGGCGCCTTTGCGCTGGTCGATGACGACGAAGCGTCGGCGCTCGCGCAGCTATCGCGCGCTCTCCACCTCGTAGAACCGCTGGCGCGGGAGATCGCCGACATCGCCACGATTTCCGCCGAGATCACCGACGCGATCTATCGTTTGCAGGAAACGTCGCGCGGACTTTCGCGACTTTCCGATTCGGTGCGTCACGATCCGGCGCGGCTCGAAGAGATCGAGGACCGCCTCGTCACCATCGAGCGCCTCAAGAAAAAATACGGCGGCTCCGTCGAAGCCGTCCTCGCACACCTCGGCGCGATTCAGGACGAGTTCGAACAGCTCAGCGACTACGAGACCAGCGTCGACAAGCTGCAGCGGATCGAAGAGCAGCGCTTCAGCACATGGCGCAAAGCAGCCGAGGGACTATCGGCCGCGCGAAAGAAAGCGGCGAAGAAATTCGAGAGCGCGATTCAGTCGGAGCTGAACGACCTGGCCATGGAACGGACGACCGTCAAAGTCGTCGTCGACGCGGCTGATCCTTCGCGGGAACACGCGGCTTCGCACGGCATTGATCGCATCGAAATCCTGATCGCGCCGAATCGCGGGGAGGATCCGAAGCCGATGCAACGGATCGCGTCGGGCGGCGAGCTTTCGCGCATCCAACTCGCCATCGCCGCCGCGCTGTTCAAGGCGTCGAACAAAGCCGCAGCAGCGACGCTCGTGTTCGACGAAATCGACGCCGGCATCGGCGGCCGCGTCGCCGAGGTCGTCGGCAGGAAACTGCAGGAGCTCGCGGGCGGCAATCAGGTCATCTGCGTCACGCATCTGCCGCAAATCGCCAGCTTCGGGACGACGCACTTCTTCGTCTGGAAAGAGGATGCCGCCGGCCACACACGCGCGCGCATCCGCAAGCTGGAATCCGAGGATGAGCGGGTGAACGAAGTGGCGCGGATGCTCGGCGGCGAGTCAATCCCCGCGTCGGCGGTGATGCACGCGCGCGAGCTGCTCGAAAGCGCGCGCGGCCGCCCGGCAAAGGCGCGGCGATGAAGCGTTGGCAAGTCGAAGGAGAACCGTCCGCTGACATGCTCGATGAAATTGCGGACGTGCTCCGCGCCGGCGGCGTGGCGCTGCTGCCCACCGATACGATCTATGGTCTGCATGCCGTTGCGGTCGATGAGCACGCGGTGGCGCGCATCCGATCGATGAAGGAACGCGGCGATGAGAAGCCGTTCGTTGTCATCGCCTCCTCCGTCGAACAACTTGAAAAACTCGGTGCGACGATTCCGGACGCGCTCCGCGAAATCTGGCCCGCGCCGCTGACGGCCATTTTTGCAGCACACGAAAGAACGATTGCCGCCCGCATCCCCGATCTTGCGTGGTTACAGGCGCTTCTGAACCGCACCGGCCCGCTTGTTTCGACGAGCGCGAACCGCGGCGGCGAGCCGCCGATCACGACTCCGGAAATGCTCGCCGCGGACCTGCTCGACCAACTCGATGCGCTGCTCGATGCTGGCCTTCGCGAAGGTCAACCTTCGACGATCGTGGACTTTACCGGCGACGAGCCGCGCCTCGTCCGCGAAGGCGATCCGGGCTTTGCACAGTTTCTGCGGAAAAGGCTGTGGAAAGAGCTGTGAGAAACGCGAAAGACCGCGCCAGATAGGGCTTTCAAGCGCTTTGCACAACTCCATGGGCGACATTAGCTAAGTTCAACCGTCACTCAATTTAGATCGATTCGGCCCCACTGGGGCACCACGGCCCGAGGGTGTGGACTTACAGCAGTGCTCGCCTCCATCCTGCCGGACTCTTTCGCGGCCTACTCGATCGTTGCACCTGGTGCAATCTATGCCGGCGTCGAACGCGTCTTCGTCAACGCCCGCACGCGATCCGCGAACGAGCGGCAGGACCAGGGGAAGTCCGTGACGCGAAAGCCTCCGCCCGATCCGCAGAAAGCAACGAAAGGTGTGCGGGGCGGAACACCCTCGCGGCGTCAACCATCGACGCTCCTGAAGTTTACGAGCGAGGGACCCTGGGGCATCGGAAAGGCCGTCGGCGCTTTTCACAGATTCTGTGGAAAAGGCTGCGGAAAGCCCTGTGCAAAACTCGAAAGAGCGGGTCAAATGCGGACTTCTGACCGCTTTGCACAACTCCGTGGGCGGATTACCACAACTGTTGTATCCGTTGAACTTAGCTGAAATCAGACGCATCCTTAGCAGCGGCTTCTGTGCAGTAGCCCAAGACAGTTTGCACTTTCCACATGCCCTCTTGACATTCCACCGCCATTTTGCTTGCCGTAACCAGGACGTTGCAAGTCATGCAAATGTGTGGACTTAACGCCGTGCCTGCCTCAATCGTGTACGGGGAGCGCAGCGTTCGGATTTTATTGAACCGCACGGATTCGATCCTTCGCGTGACGTGGTTAGCAGGTTCCGGCGCTGCATCTTGCCAAAGCACAGACAAGAGTGTCTGTGCCACACCGGCCGGGCCGGTAGCCGCAGTCGCGCAAGCAGGCAGGATCGATGTGGCAGGCACAGACACTCTTGTCTGTGCTGGTAGTCTTGGGACGGCTGAGAAAAAATCAACGCCTGAGGCCGAGGGGTCGTCCGGATCAGTTTGTGCTGCGCGGTGTCCGACGGCTTCGCCGCAGCGATGGCGAAGAACTTAGTTCTTTCCCATCGCTGCGAGCCTTCGCTGCGCGAGCTCCCAGACCGAGGCGCCATCGTTCTCTTTCTTGTCGACGCGTTTGTAGGCGGCGAGGGCGGCCTCGCGGACGCCGTAGTTCTCGGCCATGCGGCCGAGCACGTACCAGTCGCTGCTGTCGGGTTGATCGCGGCGGCTCTTGTCGAGCGTGCGCAGGAGCGCGTCGCGCGCTTCGATGTTCTTGCCGGTTTCGGCGTACAGCGTCGCCAGCGTGTGCAGCGCGGCGGCCGAGGTCTGCGACTCCTCGGCGGTGGCACGGCGCGCGTTTTCCATCGCGTGCGTGACGTTGCCGGCGAAGAGCTCGAACCAGGCGGCGTTGTTGTAATCGTTCTGAGTTGGTGAAAGCTCGTCGACGAGCTGTTCCGCATACTTCGCCGCGGCGGCGTAGTCGCGCGCTTTGGCGGCGTTCGACGACAGCGCGCGTAACGCCTCGTCATCCTTCGGTTTTTTCGCCAGCCGCTTTTTCGCGAGCTCCTCGGCTTCGGCAGTCCGTCCGCTCAGCGACAGCGCGAAGACGTGCATGCGGAAGGCGTTGTCGGAATCGGGATACGCAACGGTGAGCCGCTCGGCGATCGGGACGACGTTCTTCCAATCTTTGCGATCGGTGTACGCCGCGCCGAGCGCGACATCGATCCACGTCTTCGTGTGATCGCTGGCTTTTTCGCGTTGTGCGAGAAGAAGCGGCAGCCCGCGCTCGTCGCCCTTGCGCAGCATGAGCGATGCGGCAGCGATGCGGATTTCGTCCGCGTTCGCGGCGGCGTTGTCTTTCGGCCAGAGCGCGGCGAACGGAAGGCCGCGCAGCGGATCGTCGCCGCCGCCGGCCTGCACGTCTTCGCGAACCCAGTTCAGCCACGTGCGCGCCGACTCGAGATCTCCTGCATCGGCGAAGGCCATCACCGCCGCGCCGATGGTGTCGACGGTCGACGTGGCCGCGCGGATGACGTACGCACCATTCTGCTTGATGACGAAAAGCGCCGGCATGTTGACGCCGCTCTCGCTGCGGATGCGCACGCGATAGCCGCTCTTGTCGGTGCCGTCACTCTGCACGCGCAGCGTCGCGAACGACAGATCGCCGATCACCGCCGGCGGCATGCTCGCGCCGGTGGTCAGGCCGCGCATGACGGTGAGCGGATCTTCTTCATCCTCATCCTCTGCAGCAGGCTTGAGGTCGAAGGCGAAGAGCTTCTTCAGCGTGGGCATGTCGTCGCGGACCATCGCCAGAATCATCTTCTGCACGACGGCGCGCGGGTCCTTGTCGTCCAGCGGCAGCTCTTCGATCCGCTTCGTTTTGCGCAGTGTTTCGATGAACGGCCGCGCGGTCGACGCATTCGGCGCGCCCTGCGTGGAGAGCTCGTACATCTCGGTCGCCTGCGGATAGAGACGCAGATTCAGGAGCATCTGGCCGATCGTCTGCGCATATTGGCGGCGCGTTGCGGCGTCGAACGCACCGAGCTCGCGCACCGCGGCGGCAGAGCCGTCGGTGGCGGCGACGGCGACGATGCGTCCGGTCTCGCGAAGCTGCGCGTCCTGGATCGTTTTCGCGAGCTCCTTCATGTCGGCGAAGCGATTGGCGTGCGCGAGCGTCGTCATCAGATCGCCGTCGAACTGCTTGGCCTCTTTCTCGCCGATGTCTTTGGCGATTGCGCGAAACTCGGCGATCGCCTCTTCGAGTTTCGCGCCGGGACCGTACTCTGTGCCGTCGGTGCCGTAGGTCATGAGCTTCGCGAGCGCGCCGCGATACTCGGCGTTCTTCGGATCGATCTCCTTCGCCTTTCTCAGTTCGGCCCGTGCGCCGTCGTTGTCTCAGCCCTTTCTGAGCAATCGGCCTCGGAGGTCGTATTCGAGAATTCCGGCCCTTGCGACCTGAGCCCGCTCTTTTTACGTCTCCAGCGTCACCTCGCCGTTAATCTCGTCCCTCGCTCCGCCGCCCCTGCCGCCCGCCTTACGTGCGCGCGCCGTTTCGGTGTTACGCTTCGCCTCCTCTGCCCTGCGCCTGCCCGTGCTTCTGTCCTCTGCCTCCCTCCCCTGTCCCCCCCCCTCCCGCCCCTCC
>ERZ1739052.112-NODE-112-length-13464-cov-12.626594_pt1 | contig 13464 bp, 12 predicted proteins | sample MGYA00581761_ERZ1739052 | MGnify/ENA primary metagenome ERZ1739052 (study PRJEB42929, sample SAMN08275524) | rhizosphere metagenome | isolation source: Rhizospheric soil replicate 1 | host: Colobanthus quitensis and Deschampsia antarctica | place: Antarctica...
GGTGCGCGGACCCACTGCGTTGCGCCCGCGCGGGGCCTGGGGTGGACTCGCGGTTTTGCCGACGCGTGGCGGGGGCGGGCACGGTGCGCCTGGGGTGCGAAACGGCCTCAAGCGGGGCAGGTCTGGTTCGGGGTCGGCGCCGGCCGCGGCGGCAAGGCGCTGCTGAAACTCGACGCCGGTGCGTCCGTGACCATCGACGGCCCGTATGGCGACTTTCTGATCCCGGAAAACGACGGCCGTCCGCTGATGTTCCTGGCCGGCGACACCGGCATCGCACCGGTACGGAGCATGGTCCTGAGCATGCTCGCCGATCGCGATCCGCGAAAGATCTCCGTCCTCTACGAGCCCGATCAGCGCAACATTCTTTACTCCGCCGATTTCGATCCGCTGGCGCGAGACGGCGCCATCGTGCACGAGAGCGGAAAGATCGAAACGCTCATCGCCCGCAACCACGAACGGATGACGTCATCGACGCTCATGGCCGCCGGCTTCGATCCCTTCATCGACCGCGTCGGCGACGCGCTCCACGAACACGGACTCAGTGCGAAGAACCTGATCAGCGAGACCTTCGGGCCGCAGCCGTGACGTTGCCTCAGATCTCCCGAGCCTCACCAGCACAGACAAGATGCAGTGCCTGAACTTTTGAGAGCAGGTCCATATTCAGGCACGGAGTACGCAAACAGCCGCGTCAGGCAGCAATGACGTACTACGTTGAAAAACAACTCGCGTTCGGACCGATCCGATTCGGCGTCTCGACGCGCCAGTCGCTCGACGTCATCGGCGACGACATCACCCTCAGCACCGGACCGAACGGGGAGTTCGTCCGCCGGCGCCAGGACGGATTCTTCTTCGGCGATACGGAACGCGTCGTCGGACCCAGCATCCCGGTAAAACCGACCATCAATCAGACGCCGTTCCTGTCGTCGCTGAAACCGGACGGCACGCCGGGCAGCTATCTCTGGATCGCGCTGATGGGATTCGGCGCGCTGATCCTGCTCCTCGGAGTCAGCGTTCTGATGACGAAAGGTCCGCAAGGCTGGTTCGAGATCATCTTCGGCGCGATCTGCATCGCCATCCCGATCATCATGACGGCGCAGCAGCGGCGGACGATCCGTCAACGCGAAGAGCGCGAACGCGCCGAGCGCGAGGCCGCCGTGAACCGCAATCAGGAACTGCTCTCCTGGTACACCAAAGCACTCGACCATCTGCTCGTCGACCGGAGCGAGAATGGACTCCTCGCGCTGCGCGGCGAACGCGAGTCGCTCGATCTCGCGTACGAAATCTGGGCGCCCGCCGCGCGCCGCGTCCTGCTCCGCATCGCATTCGAAGAGCTATCGCGCCGCGGCATCGCCGAATCGGCCGCCATTTCCAAGCTCCTCAGCGACGCCGGCGACGCTGCCGGACTCACGCCCGAACACATCCACTCCGTCAAGCGCGAGTTCTACTCCAGCGTCGTCTGGCACCTCCTCGCGGACGACCGCCTCGGCACCGCGCAAGAGGCGGAGATCAAGACACTTCGCGAAGGGCTCGGCCTCACCGAGGACGACCTCGAATCGGAGATGAGCGCCATCGAACAGTTCCGCGCACTGCGCGGCGTCGCCCGCGGACTGCCGCGCGCCGAATGTCCGATCCAGCTTGCATTTCAGGAGTACTGCATCCACCAGGCGCCGCTCGACAGCGGCATGCTCTTCATCACGAACAAGCGGCTGGTCGCCGACGAACGGAAGCGCACCGAAGTCGCGATGCCGAAAGTCTTCGAAGTGGTCGTCGACGCCGACGACAGCAGCATCGTCATCAAGTCCGACCAGAAAAAACCACTGCGCCTGCGCACGCGCAATCCGATCTTCACCGCCGGCCTGATCGACATGGCCGCGTCACTCGACGAACGGCCCAAGGGCTTCGCGTAACCAGCGTCGTGTGGCCGTCTCGGCTGCATCCGCCGGGCGTCCTCGCCCGGCGGTGGTTTCTTGAGTCATTACGCGGTCGGCGTTTGAATCCCAGAAACCCCCGTCGGGCGGGACGCCGCGACGGATTCAGGCGAGACGCCCGAACTACGCTCCCTTCACCGCAGCATCTCTCCCACCGCTGCCCGGGTCGGGCCGGGATACGGGACGTCGCCTTTGATCGTGCGCCAGAGGATCAGGTTCAACGTGTGGTCATCGATCGCGTCGGGTTTGGAGAAGTCCAGCAACGCCGACTGCTTCGCAACCGCGCTCTCCGGATTCTTTTCATCGAGCGAAACTCCCGGCTTGATCGCGTTGTACGGGGTCAGGTCGGGCTGTTCCGCGAACAGGCCGCGCATCGGCCGGCCGTAGTGATCGAACTGCGATAACGAGTCGAGCCCGAGAATCTCCTCCATCGTGGCCAGGACATCAGTCGTGTTGATGAAGCGATGCACGAGACCACCGCGATTCCAGGCGGAAATCATCAAAAGTACGGAACGGTGCGAGTCGACGTGATCCGGCCCGCTCTGCGCGTCATCCTCAACGATGAAAATCGCCGTATCGCGCCAGTACAGCGAATGCGAAACCGCGTCGACGATCCGGCCGAGCGCGAGGTCGTTGTCCGCCATGAACGCGCGCGGTGTCGGCTTCCCCGCCGCCGCTCCCTCGGTGTGATCATTCGGCAGGCGGATGATCTGCAGCGCAGGCAGCGAGCCGCGCTCGACATACTGGTTGAACTCGCGCTGCCAGACGCCGGCGCGCGTTTGATCGGCGATGCTCATATTGAACGGCGGATAGTCGGGCGAGGTCGTATCGCGCAGTGCGCGGCGGAATCCGATGACCTGTTTGCCGACGGCGTCCCCAACATCGTCGCCGTTTCCTGCGAACTCGCCGTAGTTGCGCAACGAGATCTTCTTACGCACGGCGAGATCCCACAGATAGCCGCTCGCCGGCGCGTTGACGTCGTCGTCATCATCGACGACGCGGTCGCCGTTCGTCCCCTCGTAGTCGTACGTGCGTCCGCGCGACGAGTACTCCGACGGCATCGTCTTCTCGAGATAGTCACTGCTGTACGCCGCCGTCGACCAGTTGTGTCCTTGCGCGCTCGTCTCGGCATTCGTGAAGAAACGGTCGAACAGGCCGAAGCGCCGCGCCAGCGCGTGATGATTCGGCGATACGTTCTCCGGAAAAAAGACGAGAGACGCATCGCCGTCGCCTTCTTTCATGTCGCCGAGCACCTGATCGTACGTGCGGTTTTCTTTGATGATGTAGATGACGTGCTTGAACGGCGGATAGCGCGGCGAATCGCGCAGCGTGTCCCATCCGTTCGCCTTCGCGACTCGCTTCGTGAATGACGCCAGCTTCGACATTGCGATGGTCGCCGGAATCGACAGCACCGAACCATCGAGCTGGCCGAGCGTGTAATCGCGCGAATCCGGAGGCAGCTTCGTGCCGGGCTGCCCGCGATTCGGATCCGGCCGCGTACCGCGTCCTTTCGCGTTCACTACGAGGAGATCGTCGCCGTCGAGTGCCAGCGCCGAGGGATACCACTCGACCGGAATGCGTCCGAGCAGTTTGCCTGTGGCCACATCGAACACCGCGACTGCATTGCTGTCCGACTCGGCCACGAACAACCGGCTACCGTCGCGCGAAAGGGCCAGTGCATTCGGCGTGCTGCCTTCGTGCGGACCGGCGGGCGGCGCATCGTTCAACGTGCGGATGACTTTCGACGTGGACGTATCGACGACGCTGATCGAGTCCGTACTTCCCGACGCCACATAAAGCCGCGTGCCGCGGACCACCATCGCCGAGGGATGGCGGCCGACGACGATGCGCGCGATGCGGCGAAGCGTGCCGTTCGCGTTCGCGCGGAAACGGTTGATCGTGTTGTCGCCCCACGCGGAAACGTACAGATTGCCGCGCGCGTCGACGACGACGGTGTACGGATAACGATCGGTTTTCACGCGCTGAATGACGCGCTTCGTCGAGAGGTCGAGAACGGCCAGCGAGTCGCCGAGGTTTTCGGCGATGTAGAGAAAGCGTCCGTCATGGGATGTCGCGATCCCGGCCGGATACTCGATCCCCTCCGGATCCTTCGGCTTCGCATTCGGGACCGGCTTCGGACGTTCGACGAGATCGATCTTGCCGTCCGGCGTCGCCTCGGTTCCGTTCCACCGATAGACAAAAATCGAGTCGTCGTTGCCGCCGCTCGCGTACAGCGTCTTGCCGTCGGTCGAAAACGCCAGGCCGACGAACGCCGCAATCTGTGGCAGCGTCTGGACGACTTCGCCCGATTTCCGGTCCACGATCTGCACGCCCTGCTGTCGCCAGCCATTGAGCAGGAGCGCCACGCGCCCGCCGCCGGGCGCGACCGCGATCGCCAACGGAAAGTTGCCGACGCCGTGTGATTCGGCGGCGGGATCGAGCGAAACGCCGGTCGGCAGCCGCACAAGATCGGCAGCGTGGATGTTGACCGCAATTGCGGAAATGATGATCAGGCAACGAATGCGCATTGGCGCGATGATACCGGCATGACCACTACGATGCCGTCGCTTTTCATCTCCCACGGCGCGCCGTCGATCGCGATCGAGCAGGACGATTTCACGCGCGCGGTGGCGTCGTTCGGCAAAACGCTCAGCGGCGCGCGAGCAATCGCCGTCGTCTCCGCGCACTGGCAGGCGCGCACGATCCGCGTCAACGCAGTCGCGCATCCCGAAACGATCTACGACTTCGGCGGCTTCTCGCCGGACCTCTACAACATCCGCTACGAAGCCCCCGGCGATCCCGCACTCGCCCGCGAAATTTCCACACTCCTCGGCGGAGCACCGCTCGAAGAAACGCGCGGATGGGATCACGGGCTATGGGTCCCGTTCCGGACCCTGCTGCCAGGCGCGAACGTCCCCATCGTCGATTGGGCCAAACAATTCGACGACTGGTTCGCAACGCACCTCGCCGCCCGCGATTTCGAAACGCTCACCCGCTACCGCGACCTCGCCCCGCACGCGAACCTCGCCGTCCCGACGCCCGAACATTTCGAGCCTGTGTTCGTCGCGCTCGGCGCCTCCCGCGCCACCGACAAACTCACCACCATCTACGAAGGCTTCCACTACGGCAACCTCTCGATGCGCACCTTTGCCTACACGGCGTAGTGCGGGCGTCCTCGCCTGCATCCGGCGCGGCGTCTCGCCCGTCGGGGGTGTCCAAACATGCTCGGCAAACGCATCCCAAAACCACGCGACTACACCGACATACACTTCCATCATGTTCAAAGCCTTCTCCGCCATCTTCATCTCCGTCTTTCTTGCCGAGATCGGCGACAAGACGCAGCTCGCTACGATGCTCTTCGCCTCTGAGGCGCAGAACAACAAGTGGGTGGTCTTCGCCGCCAGCGCCACCGCGCTCGTCCTGGCCTCGGCCATCGGAGTGCTGGTCGGCGCGCAACTCGAACGCTTCGTAAAACCGTCCACGCTGAAGCTGATCGCCGGCGCGGGCTTCATCGTCATCGGCCTCTGGACGATGCTCAGCCGCGGCTGAAAGGCAATAAGGTGGCAGGCTCGCCCGTTCCGCACGTGGCGTGGTATCTTCCGCACCCTTCGAGCGCGTCTCGGGGGTTTCGTTCGTTGAGGTTACGGGCCCGTAGCTCAGTGGTAGAGCAGTTGGCTTTTAACCAATTGGTCGTAGGTTCGATCCCTACCGGGCTCACCACCGCTCCCGCCCAGCACGTCCCCATCGTCTAGTGGCCTAGGACACCGCCCTTTCACGGCGGCGACACGGGTTCGAACCCCGTTGGGGACGCCAAACGCTCAAACGGCAGGTCAATCTCGCGTAAAGTCTTGAAAAGAGAAGCGGTTCCTGAAGTTAGAACTTCTCCATCGAGGAATTCGACGCCGTTCGGGAAGATGACCCGTTGTAGCCGCTGCTTCTGATCGAGATTCGCATCGATCCAGAGACGGGCGGCGTGGAGGAGCAGGTGCTCGGCGTAGGCGAGGACGGCCTCGATATCAAGCTGCTCGATGTGCTTCTCCTTTTCGAGCGTCTCCGCGGCTGCGATTTCTTCCTTCAACTGGTCGAGCCGTTCGCGGCCGTCCTCGGGGGAGAGCTTGCCGTCTGTGATCAAGTCCACGAGCCTGTGCTTCCTCTCCTTCAGCGCACTAACCCGCGTTCTGCACGTGTTCAACGCTTCATCGGCTTCGTGATTCTTCTTCTGCCAGACATCGCGGACAACCGCACCGAACAGCTTCAGATATTGGGGCTGCGGCTGCTGCTCTTCCAGAAAGCGAAGGAATGCTGTCTCGACCACATCGCGAGGAATCGTCGCCGTGGAACACCCGCGGTTTGGGCAGCAATAGTAGGCGTATTTCTTTTTCGCGTAGTAGCCGGTAAGCGGACGGCGGCACGCTCCGCAGCGGATGAAGTTCCGCAGTGGGAAGTCAGGACGATTTCGGACGCACGGAGTAGTCGTCGGCCGTCGGCCCGAAAGAATGGCCTGTACCCGTTCGAAGGTCTCGCGCTCTACCAGCGGTTCGTGCGCTCCGGGATGGCTCTCCTGCCACTTAGGCGAAGAGACGACGCCGATGTAGAACTGATTCGTCAGCAGGCGGTGGAAGTCCTGCGAGGTCAGAGGGCGACCGCTTCGGCGACGAAGTCCTTGTGCCGCCAGCTCGCTGAGTACGTGCTGCTTCGTGTACACGCCCTTTGAAAACATCTCGAACGCTCTCCGAACCAGCGGCGCAACGGCCGGATCGGCGACGAGTTTCGAGTCCTTGCCCAAACCGACACGTAGGTAACCGATGGGCTCCTTCCACGACCAGCGACCCGTTTCGAGTGCCTTCCGCATCCCAAGTCGCGTCTTTACCGCTCGTACATCGTTGTCGAGTTGCCCCATGGCGGAGAAGACTGTCACGATGAAGTTGCCCTGTGCCGATTCGTCCACGTTCTCTCGCGTTGAACGCAGACAGACGCCGCTCCGCCCGAGGAGTGCCCTATACACGAGCGAATCCTCTGAGTTGCGACTCCATCTCGTGAGGTCGAAAACGACTACGTAATGGATGTTCGCTTTCTTCGCGGTGCAGTAGGCGATCATCTCCAAAAAGGCCGGCCTGTTCGCAGTCTTCGCCGATTCGCCTTCCTCGCGGAACACGCGAACATAGTTGTTTGCATTGCAGTACGTGCGGCACGCCTGCTCCTGTGTGTCGAGGCTGTAGTTCTGCGCCTGTTCTTTCGTGCTCACCCGAAGGTAAAGAACGACGCGAGGCCGTGAGGTCAACAATCCCTTCATATACGTTGTCCCATCGAACAAGCTCCGTCACGAGCCATGCTTCGATCCCTTTCCTCGGTTAAGTGCTTTCAGCTTTCCGGCGCTCTTCATCGAGCCGAAAGCGGCTCTCAGCGCAGCTCCCTGGAATACCGGGAACTTCGTGTCTTGAGTCGAACGGACGGTGACTCCGCTGCGCGACAGCAGTTGAATGGACGACACGACCTCCTCCATGCTGTGGCTCCATCTTGCGAAGTCTGAAACTACGACGTACTGAATGTTCGCCTCCTTGGACGAACAGAACGCGATCATCTTCTGGAACTCGGGCCTGCTCGCCGCGCTCGCTGACCCTTCTTCACGGAAGACGCGAACGACCTCATAACCGTGTGCTTCACAGTAGGAACGACATGTCTTCTCTTGCGCGTCGAAAAGCTCCTGCGTCGGCTGCGCACCGTCGTTCACTCGGAGGAAAAGAACAGCGCGCAGCGTCAGTGTCGGCGATGGCTTCATTGGTTGTCAGAGCGAACCAGCCGCAGCGACGGGCGGTGCTTCGATTCTTTCTCCTCTCGAAACTCCTCTGGTACGTTTGAGGTCTTCACGACATCAACAATCGTTTCAGCAAGGGCGTACAGCTGGTCACGAATCTTCTCAATCTCCTCATCGGTGCAATTGCTCTTGGCGAGCAGAGATCGACACTTGGCAGTGCTGAGCATGGGGCGCGCTCCCGTTGGCGGGTAAATCGCCGGGTCGTCCCTTGCTCGTATCGATGCCGTGGCTTCGGGTGGTTCATAGCTGATTTGCCTCGCGGCTCGGACGTTGCCGTCACCGCGATGGGTTCCCTTTCAACGATCACTTCTTATTCACAAAAATAATCCGGACCCGTCGGCCCTCCTTGTTGACGTTCTTCAGCAGTCTCACTTGCACCTTCTTCGTGATGCTGGTCAATCCGTCGTCGGCTTTCTTCGCGGAGACTTCGCCCCATGAAAGTTCGTCGATCATCCGTTGCACCGTCTGGCTCGTCGCACCGTGATCCTCAGCGCGTATCCGATATTCGAGTTCAGCCATCTCGATCTCGTCGCGCTTCTTCGTGACTGTGATGCTATTGACGTCCTTCAGCCGCAAGAGCGACAGCACGTGAATCTCCTCCAGTGTCTGCGCGACCACCATTCGACGCCTCGCTTCAATCTCTGCATAGAACTCGTCCGTGATCGGCAGCGGCTCCGGCGCATTGGTGAACCTTAAAATTCTGTTCACGATCGGATTGAGTTGGAGGACGATCGTCGGCGCGACGTCCTCCGATCTCTCCGCGCCGCCCTCAAATTCTTCGCCCAGATCGATGTCGATTCCGAGCCAAACATACGATTTCAGGTCCGTGCGAAGAAATAGCGACACGTGGTGGTCCCGCATCTTTGCGAACGCCCATCTGAGCGGATCGTTCGGGAGATCCAGCAAGGACCGCGTCAGCCAACCCAGTGATTCGAGTGGCGTTCCGAAAGAATCTCGCACGGTCTTCGCGATCGCGATTACGAAAGCCTCGGTCAGAGTGTATCGGCGCCACTCAGCCGTCTCTCGCTGCGACGGGAGCGCGCCTTTGGCCTCCCACTCATTGAGTTGCCGGTAGGAGAGTCCGGCTACAAAAAGCAGGTCTTTCGCTTGGATCGACCGTTTGTCGGCGGAATCCGAAGCGCCTTCAGCCTTACCCATGAAATTGAACCTCCACGTTCAATTATACGCGAGCGGCAGCAAACGTGAAGAACAAAATCTTGGGGCGGGGGGCATGATGCCCCTTCAATGTGACACCTCCTAACGAGCTAAATGTCTGCGCTATCGCTGCTTACAGAAGATCCGCATCGCCGAATGTGACACAGTCAACGGTGCGAGCAGAGCGAAGAGTGTTCAGCCGCGCCCGAATGAGCGAGGAGCGGTCAGTCGCCGAAGATCGAGTCGAGTTCCGCGATATCAGAAGACGTGATTGACGTCATGCGCGCAATTGGTGAATCGCAGCTCCGAAGGAGCTACGGCGCAGTCGCATGCTTGGCCCTGATCTCGTTCGTAACGCGGACGACCAGCCCCTCAAATGCTCTGGCAGGCGGAAAGCGGTCCCATCGTACGCCCGTCGTGACGGCTCGCGAGATGACGATGCTTGCAGGTAGAGAAAGGCTTTTGCATTCCGCCGGGCGCGACTTGCGTCGATGCGCATCGAGCCGCCCCGAACGCAAGACTAAGGAGTAACAGCGACCGAAATGTTCGATGTCGTTGAAACCAACCTCGCGACCGTCACGCCCACGCTTCCAGACAGACCGCCATCCTCGCCGGATCGTTCAGAACGTTCTTCAGAAAGAGCGCGTAGTCGTAGTCCTCTTCGCTCTCACCGGGACTGAGGACGTCATTGATTGGCGGCGAGATCGTCGGTGTTGAATACGTCAAGTCAAGGAGTGAGTCGCCGTCGTGCCTCAGTTCGAAGCGGCGCGTCTTGCCCTGGGCCGTCAGATGTGCTTGCGTTCCGTTCGCGGGGAACGTACGGCCGCGAATGAACAGGTACAGCGCGCCGCCGTGTTTATAGAAGAGCACTTCATCATTGCCGATGCGGCCGATCCAGCCGCTCGTACGAACGGCTTCGCCCGGTGCACGCTTGCGATTATCGATACGCTTCGAATCCGGGTCGAACTCGGCAAGTTGAGCAAAGGCGCCTCGGACTCGAAGAGTGATCATTGAAGCTTCGCGGAGCCAGTGTACCGAACGTAGTCGGGATGGCTCGCCACGGCCGGGGGAAGAATGTCGGCTCCGCTCGGCGTCTGCGCGCTTTCGATGATCTGCGCCCACGTCTTGCCTTGTGACCGAAGGTAGTCGACCGTTGGGCCGTACTGATCGCCGTACTTTGTCAGGTTGCGGGCGTAGATCGATTCTCGCTCCGCCGCAGGCGTGAGGTCTTTGTACTGAATGCCGATCGATCGTCGCTGCGCGGACAGAGCGCGGGCGATCTCTTCTTCCGTTCGCCCGGCCGCCGCTAATTGCTGTTGTATGGTCGAAAGGCTGCGAACGTCGGTCTCGTATGCGATTCGTAGCTCAACCAGCGCGTTGAGTTGCTGCGCGCGTGCTGCGATGTATCCCGAGCCGAGCGAAGTTGCGACATCGAGTCCCGTTTCGGCCCATCCCGAAATTCTCGATGCCTGCGCGGGGGATTGACCGGCCTTGATGAGCGCAAGGTACATAACTCGGCGCGTGCCCGTGTCGCGCGGTTCTCCGGTCCAGAACTCGATCGCGGCGGTGCCGATGTTCTCGATACCGCGCGCCGCGGTGATCGCGCCAAACGTCTTTGTGACGGGTTCAGGAAGCGGCCCGGTTGCAGAAAACGCGCTGACACCGGCCACGGTCTGCCCGGCCCCGCCGATGCCGCGCATGATTGCGCCGCCGCGTACTTCGCGCTTCGCGCATTCGACCGGGTTCGCTCGACACCATGCGGCCGCGCGCCGCTGGAGTTCTGCATTTTCTTTCGCGCGAAAGTCGGCGCGCAGATCGCCACCGTCACCGAGCCTCCCCGTCGGGTCGGAACAGTTGACAGGGTCGCCGTGGCAATAGGAGTAGAGATTCGCGCCCCCGGCGTAGCCCTCGGGATCAGGTGAGAGGAACGTGCCCGTGTGCGGGTCGTACCAGCGGTCCCGCATGTAGATATCCCCCGTCATCGGCTCCACGAACGGTGCAGCCTTGAACGACGAAATACCGAGCATGGCGATGACGCTGGAACTCGGAGGCGCGGATAACGCGACTACCTGCGGTGCCTTCTGCGCTTCGGTGCGATGGAGGGCGACATTCGCGAGCGCAGGTTCTCGCGTCTCCTTACCGATGACGATGGCGCCCTTCCCCGAAACCGTCACCGTAACGTCCGTCGCGGATAGCTTCTGTAGCACATCCGCGAGACTGACGATGCGCAGTGCGTACGGCGGAACGTCGTAGGCGGCGTGCGCGTACTCGACGCCGCCGAAGTTCGCGGCGCTGACCTCGACGTGAACCGGCTTACCAGCGACTTCTGCGATAGCCACGTCCGTAGCTGCGCGCGTCGTATGCGGCGCGCCCTCTTTAATGACGTGATCGGCAAGAAACGGCCGGAAGAGGCGACCGGCACGAAAGGTCTTTCCTGCGTCGCTGGACTCTTGCAGGCGCGTCACCAATTCAACGCCGTCCGTGCAGCCGACGCGTATGGTGCCAGCGGCATCCACTTCCACGAGAAAGTCTTCGTAGACGCGCACCTGACCGGCCGCGATCGTCTCGTTTGAAACGAGCGGATGATCGGCCCGCCCCAGCGAGCGGTATGTGAAGACGCATTGCGCCGCGGTCTTTGTGCCGTTCGTTACCGCGATGGTGGTTCTGAACGTGCGGTTTCCAGCGGTTCCAGTCACGACGGGAACGAGGACATCCCCTGCGAATGAAGGAACAGCCAGGACGGCGAAGAAGATGCTGATGACGAAGCGCTGAAACATGCGATTAGTCGTCTTAGAGTTCAGAAGTCGTAGTGAATGAGTCAAGTTTCATGCAGCAAGTTTAGCTTGGTCGAAGAGGCGATCGATCTCGCGGTCGGCAGCGAGGAAAGCTCGGTTGAGTGGTGCTGAAGATGTTCGGATAAGGGCGAAGCCTGTTCGAAAGATTCGGGCGTAGGTTCGGGTGGAAAACAGAGCGATCCTGATTCCGAGGGGTGTGACTCTGTACCGATGACTCTTTGGGACGCGTGCGATGAGTCCGCGCAGGCGAAGCCGCCGAAGGTTGTAGCTGATCTGGCCCTGAGAGAGTTGAGCCGGGTCGAGGCCCAGCAGTGGCGCAAGGAATGCGCGAAAGTCTTTTGCTTGAAACCCCTCGGGCTGGACACAGAACAACACGAGAACGGAAAAGAGCGCCTGGATGCGGGGATCGTAAACGCGTAGAGCGGGAACCCGTTGATCACCGACAACGATAGGCGTAGCCAGTTGCTCGATGGTCTCGTGGCCGATCATGCAGTCATGACTGACCTGCTGGACATCGAGAAGATGTCGGTTGGCTGAGAAGCCGATCGGTTGAAGGGACACGAGATTGGGGAGCATTCGCTTCACGCCTACGTCACGTGTGTTGTTGATGGTCGTTTCGGTGCGAAGGGCTCGGCCTTCTTTAAAGTACTGCTTCACATGGACGTTTTTGTAATAGAAGTGCAGAGAGGGGATGACTCCGTCGGTGACGACGCGGGTGCGGAAGGTAGCTGACGAATTTCGTGGAATGCGCCGCTTGAAGATCAGCCCCACTTGAGCGGGCCTGCCGATATCGATGTTCTCCCGGATCACCTGCTCGAAAAATAACCTGCCGTGCACGGGACGATCGAGAACCTGGGTCAGCGAGAACTCTACCTGCACCATCGAGATTTGATAGGAGTAGCCGGCCAGCCGGTCCTGCTGCTCGAACGGATGTGGCAACTGCCGCAACCATTTCCTGGCCACATCATCGATGACTTCGGGCGTGAGCTGACGGCAGATGTTCTGGACGTTTCAGGGTCATCGCAGGTGAGAAAGCCGTTGTCGAGGGCTGTGAAGCCGATGCCCGCAGCCTTGAGCTGCTGCTTGGCATACTCATGTCCGTTCAGGCAGAGCTTGGCCGGATACGGAAAATAGGTGCAGAACTTCAGAAAGAACGGACCGAGGTCGCGGTCCAGGCAGTAGAAGTACACGTGGTTGACCATAGCCGTACCCTTGGTGATCCACGGATACGGCTTCCCGTCTTTTCGCTTGCGCTGCACGATCCGCATCACGTGCGCCTTTTCCTGAGCCACGCCGATGAAGACCACGCCTTCATCCCGATCGAATGTCCGGAGCCGCTTCAGAAAGACGTCATCCTTGCGTTCACCCTTTTCGAAGTGCACGACGGGAACATCCTCGCGCAAGGCGAAGGCATCGATCTCTTTGCGGAACCTCTGCGTCATCAGACTCATTTGCCGGCCGAGGTAGAGCGTCTGCTTGCGGTGCTTGAGAAAGAACGCGGCGGCCGCACCTTCTACCTGAAGCTGTGGAACGAACAGGTTCAGGTACATCCGGTCGATACACTCGACCTCCAAAGTCACGTGATCACGAAGAATTTCGGCCGGCGACTGCTGCGTTGCCACCATATGCGACTCCTTCTGGCCAAGCGCCTCCGGGCAGCCACCGCCGCCACCGCGCGGCCAATCTTCAGGATCGACCCTGTCGTATCCTATCGGACCAGTCGGAGTCGCGCTTCTTCACATGCTCAAGGTCTGAGGCGAAGCCTCGCTAG
>ERZ1739052.113-NODE-113-length-13394-cov-9.331959_pt1 | contig 13394 bp, 10 predicted proteins | sample MGYA00581761_ERZ1739052 | MGnify/ENA primary metagenome ERZ1739052 (study PRJEB42929, sample SAMN08275524) | rhizosphere metagenome | isolation source: Rhizospheric soil replicate 1 | host: Colobanthus quitensis and Deschampsia antarctica | place: Antarctica...
CGCGGCACGAGCCGCGTGCGGTCGCGGGTGACACGATGCGTGGGGCGGGGCGCCGCGCGAGCGGGACCGCCACTGCAGGGTGCAGGACGGCGTTGGGGCAAGACCCGACCGCATGCCTGAGTCGGGAGCAGCGGAGCGGCGGCATTGAAGGCGCGGCTTCGGCGCCTCGCCTGCGCCGCAGCCTCGCCGCGCTGCAGCAGACGTTCGGCAAATCGCTGCGTCCGTGCCAGCACGCGCCGCTGCACGTCATCAACACCGCGCTCAATCTCACCTCCGGCGAAAAACTGGCGTGGCAGCAGCGCAAGGCCGAGTCGTTCACCGTCTCACCGCTGCATTCGGGCAGCTTCTACGTCGGCTACCGCGACTCGAAGGAGTACGGCGGCAAGGACGGCATTTCCATCGGCACCGCCGTCGCTATCTCCGGCGCCGCGGCCAGCCCGAATCAGGGCTACCACTCCTCTCCGGCGATGGCCTTCATCCTCACCATCCTCAACGTCCGCCTCGGCTCGTGGCTCGGTAATCCGGGACTGGCAGGACGCAACACCTACGACAACGCGCATCCCCGTACGAACCTCGAGCCGCTGGCGTGGGAGCTGACCGGCACGACCAACGATCAGTGCCCGCTAGTCTATCTTTCCGACGGCGGCCACTTCGAAAACCTCGGTCTTTACGAGATGGTCCTGCGCCGCTGCCGCTTCATCGTCGTCAGCGACGGCGGCTGCGACCCCAAGTACTCGTTCGAAGACCTCGGCAACGCGATCCGCAAGATCCGCACGGACCTCGGCGTCCCGATCGACATCGAATACGACGACATGCATCCGCGCAGCGCCGGCTCGACGCTCACCAAAGGCCGTTACGTCACCACCGCCCGCATCCGCTACAGCGCCATCGACGACACCGACAAAGACGGCTGGCTCGTCTACATCAAGCCCGGCCTCTACGAAGGCGAGTACTTCCCGAAGGACGTGTACAACTACGCGACCGAGTCGCTCGACTTCCCGCATGAGACGACGGCCGACCAGTTCTTCAGCGAGTCGCAGTTCGAGAGCTACCGCGCCCTCGGCCGCCACGCCTTCAACGAAATCTGCGGCAACTACAAGAGCGGCAAGAACACATACGCCGCGACGTATCCGACGGTGGCCGCCTTTACGCAAGCCGCGAAGACGAACGCGCCGAAGATGCCGCCGGAGAACCTCATCGCCGACCGCCTCACCGATCTGACGACGGCCATGATCCGCATCGGGCCGCCGCCGCCGTCTCCTCGTCCTTCCGCGTAACGATCACTTCCAGCCGGCCCGGCGACGAACCGGGCCGGCTGTTAAAATCCGCGGCGTGAAAATCATCGCCTCCCTTTTGTTGACCGCGCTATTCGCCGCCGGACCGCGGCCGAAGCTTCCGTCGCCCATCGAATCGACCGCGCGAATGTTCCTGTGGAACTTCGGCGCCGGCGGATTCGAAATGGCCACGCGCGATTTCAGCGACGACCTGCGGCCGGTCGTCACCACCGCGATGCTTGCGGACCTGAAAAAGCAGTTCGACCAGCAGGCCGGCGTCTTCCTCTCGGTCACCGAGGTGCATCAGCGGAGGCAGGAAGGTTTCCGTGCGATCGAATTGATCGCCCGCTTCTCGAAGTCGCCGGTGTCGGTTGTCGTCGTCTTCGATCCGCTTGACCGCATCGCAGCGATCAACGCGAATCCGATCGGACCGGAGCCCGCGCTCGAAGCGGCGGCCCGCGCGCTGCTGGCGAATTTCATCGCTGCGCGTTACGACGAGGCCGTGAAAGCGTTCGACGACACGATGCGCAAGCAACTCCCGCCACCCGCGCTCGCGGATCTCGCCACGTCGGTTGCGGACACTTTCGGCACCTACCAATCCGTGACCGGAGTCAAACAGAACGCGAATCCGCCATACCGCGTCATCGAGCTGACGCTGGCGTATACAAAACGCGGTGTTTCGTTCCGCGTAGCCTTCGATCTCCAGAACCGCGTCGCCGCGCTGCAAATCTCGCCGTTACCCGTGCAGCCGTAAGAGTGGTCAGTGGTCAGTGGTCAGGTGGCGATCGCACGTTCTCCACTGATCGCCGCTACGTCACCGCCGCATGCGCGATCGCGCCGCGCGGACGTCGAAGATCGCGCCGCCGATGGTGCGGCCCCACAGCGCGCGGGTGCCGGCGAAGTAGTAGAACGCGATGATGACCAGGAAGCCGGCCAGCGACGCGATCGAGATCGCGCTCATCGAGGCCGGCAGAAGCGGTGAGAGCGCCAGCGCGAGCGCGGCGAAGAGCGAGACGTCGATGAGGAGCGCCGCGAATCGGCGGAAGATCGAGACGCGTGCGGGTGGGGCGGGTGGGGGAGCGGCGGAATCAACATCAACATCGAACATCGCCGGCTGCAGCTCGACTTCATCGAATCGCATCACACCCTCCCGAACACGTCCTACCCGCGCAACGGTAGATATTTTACGTAAATCTTGTACAGCAAGTCTTTCGGCTGGCCCGAATAGCGTTCGGCCAGCGTATGGCTGCGTTTCGCGAGCTCGTCGTTCGGATCGCTTTTCAGTACCTCGTCGAACTCGCGCATCGCGTCGGGGAGCCGCTCTTCCTGCAATGCGGTCGCGCCGAGGTCGAAGTGGGCGGCGATGATCATGCGGCGGATCGATTGATTCTGCGGATCGGCCTGGAGCAGCGGATCGAGATTCGTCACCGCGTCCTGATACCGGCGCTCCTTGAACAGCGCCTTGGCCACCTCGAGCTTCGACACCTGCTGCGAGGCCGTCGCGTACATCGCGGCGAGATCGGAGGGCAGCGGCTTGATGCGCGCGGCGGCGTCGAGGGCTGTTTTCGCCGTCTCGTAATCGTGCGCGTCGAAGGCCGTGCGTCCGGCCGCGATGCTCTCTTCATAAACGATCGATGCGGGCCGTCCGTTGACCATCTGCGCGGCCTGCGACTTCTTGTGCTGCAGGTCGGCGATCATCTCCAGCGCCTTGTCGTGCTGCGGATCGGAGGGCTTGATGTCGCCGAGGATCGCGATGGCCTGATCGTAGCGCTCGCGTTTGGCGAGCGAATTTGCCTGGACGAAAATCGCTTGCGTGGCGGCCGGATCGTATGGCGGCTTCGACATGTACTTCGACCAGAGGAACCAACCCGCCGCGGCGATGATCACCACCGTAACGATCGTCAGCAGAACGCCGGTGCTGGCGCTGCGCTGCTTCGCGGGGGCGGCAGCGGCTTTCGTCTTCGCCACTTTCTTCGCAGGGATCGGGATCGGCGGCGGCGCGTCGGGCGGTTTCAGCGAATCGTAGGAGCCGCTGAGCATTGCCGCATCGTCGAAGATGTCGCCGTGCTGCGGAGCGGAAGTCTCGCCGCGTTTCGACGCCGCGGAGAACGGCGTTTCGAATGGTGCGGGAGCAGCAGCGGTGATGCGCTCCAGAAACTCGTGCGCAGTCAAATTGCCCGGATCGAGCTGCAACGTCTCGGTGAACGTATCGTGGGCGGTATTGTGGTCGTTTGTGTTGAACGCTTTCTCGCCCGCGGCCAGGAGCGCTTCCACCCTGGCCTCGGTTTCGCGCCGCTTCGCCTTCGCATTCTCGATGCGGCTCGACGCCTCATCGTTGGTGACGTCGATCAGAAAAATGCGCGACCAGAGATCGATGGCCTGCGGATAGTTGCCGCTGTTCGCGGCGCGGTCGCCGTCCGCGAGGTACTGCTCGATCTTGCGCTGATCATCGCCACCCGTCTGCGGCGTCGCGGGCGCAAAGTCGAACGTGCCGGCGGACGGAGAGGATGGAGCGCCGAACGAAAAGCCGCCAAAGGAAGAACTCGGCGCCGGTTCCGGCGATGGAGCATCGAACGAAAACGCGCCGAACGCGGGCTCATTCGCGAGCGGCTTGTCCTCTTCGAACGTGAAGCCGAAATCGGTCGCCTGTGCGGTACCTCGCGTTGCGGCGGCGGGCGGCGGCGCCTCGACGACGAACGACGGACTGGGACCTGATGTAAACGACGCCGGCGGTTGCGGCGCCGCCAGCGACTCCGCCACGCGGCTGATGCCGGGATGGTCGCTGTCGAGAGCGCGCGCTTTCTCCAACTCGCTGCGCGCCGAAGCTACGTTGCCCTGGGCGGCGAATGTCTCCGCCTTGCGGATGAACTGCTCCACGAACGGCGTTGCCTCGAGCTTCTCGCGCGCCTCATCGTTGATCGCGCGCGCTTCCTCGTTCGTGAAGTCGTCGCGCAGCACCTCGGTGGTCAGATCGTTCGCGCGTTGAAAGTCGCGCGCCGCCATCGCCGCGCGCGCCTCGCGAAGCGGATCCTCGCTCGATGGCATCAGCGAATCGACGTCGACAGGCGAATTCGGATTGCGCGTTTTCTCCAGCAGCTTCCTGGCCGGATCGAACGTCGGATCCATCCGCAGGATCAGCGTGCACCCTTCCACGACCTCGGCGGCGCGTCCTTGTTTATAGAGCGCCAGCGCCTGCCGGAACGTCGAGAGCACGCGGTCCTTCACGGCTGAGGAAAGCGATGCATTGCCGGGGTACGTTGCCATCCGTCGAGTGCTCTCCGCGCGAAAAGTGCGGCGATTATACTGTCACGCCCCAAGCGGGAAGGAGCGTGCATGGACATCATCAACTCGGATCAGGCCCCGAAAGCGATCGGCCCGTACTCGCAGGCGATTCGCGCCGGCAACGTCATCTACACCTCGGGACAGATCGCCCTCGACCCCGCCACCGGCGCGCTCGTCGAAGGCGACTTCGCCGCGCAGGCGCATCGCGTTTTCGAGAACCTGAAAGCCGTGCTCGCCGCCGGCGGCGCGAACTTCAGCAACGTCGCCAAAGCGACCGTGTATCTCACCGACCTCGCCAACTTCGCTACCCTGAACGAGATCTACGCCTCGTACTTCGGCGCCACGAAACCGGCAAGAACGACCGTCGGCGTCGCACAGTTGCCGAAAGGCGGATTGGTTGAGATCGATTTGATTGCGATCGTGTAGGCGTTGACGGGGGAAATTCTCACCGAAACCTCACGTTCCGCCATTTGACTCGCGGCAAACGACTCCTTAGACTCGCTTGCCGGGAACGAAGGAGGAGAACCTATGCGTCGACTGCGTGCGATTGCGATTGCGTCTGCCGCCATCGTCATCCTCGCTGTCCCTGCGCATTCTGAGGTCCCGCTTCCCGCGTTCCTGCAGGTTCTCGGCAACGTCACCAGCTCCACGCGTCCGGTCGGCAACGCGCTCGTCATCGCGCTCAACCTGAACAGCCTCGATGCCATCCAGACCTTCAGCGCCAGCGACGGAACGTTCTCGCTGCCGCAGCTTCCCGCCGGCGTCTACAAAATCATCGCGATGAAGTACGGCTTCGTGCCGGCCATCGAGACGATCGTCCCGACGAAGAAGGACCATCGTCTCAAGTTGAAGATGGAGGCTGAAAAACAGGCTCGCGGAACGAATCAGCAGATGTGGGAAATCCGCGGCTCGCTTCCGCCCGACATCCTGCGCGAGATGGACCTGGTCATGACGCCGCCGCCCGATCCGATCGGTCCGGCCGCAACGGCCGCGTACGAGATGCCGCGCTTCCGCGGCGACATGACATCGATGACCGGAATGTCATCGGGGCCGGCGTCGGCCTCCGGCCCGGCGTTCGCGCAGACCGCCTTCGGACTGCAGAGCCGCATTGGCGAGAACTGGCAGCTCGGCTTCCGCGGCAACCTGCATCGCGTCGAGGATCCCACCGGCAACGACTCGTTCGGCACTCCTGCCGCCCAGGCCAGCGCCGCTCAGATCGAGTTGCGCTCGTCGCCGACCGATTCGTACAAGCTCGCCTCGACGCGCTCCTGGTGGCGGTATCGCGACGACCTTCCTGACGATTCGCATCAGGCCGACATCCGTTCGCACAATTTCGAGTGGGAGCACGGCGGCTCGCGCGTGCAGGTGCGCTATCTCGCGCAGCAGAATCTCTTCGCCGCCACACCGGGCTCGGCCCTGATCGAAATCGCCGGCGGCACGAGCATCATCCAGACCCGCCGCAACGAAGTCGGCGTGTCGCTGCGCGTGACGCAGGAAAGCCTGCGCAGTACGCCGGGCACCGTCACGGGACCGACGCTTCGCACCGCCGATCTCACCGCGAACGCGAAGTTTGAAGTCGTCCCCGCCTTCACCGTCCATTACGGCATGTCCAGCCGCGTGGGACTGTATGGCACCGAGTGGGCGCCGCGCAGCGGTGTGGAAGTGAAGATCGGCAGAGACACCGCCATCGTCGTCTCCGGCATGTACAAGGTAGTCGACGCGATGCATCAGAACACGCTGCCGAGCGTCATCGTCTGGTCCGACGACTCACACCTACTGCCGCACTACACGTATTCGGCCGGCATCGTCTCCGGCGACACGGCGCACGAGCATTTCAGCATCATCGGCAGCGTCAGCGCCGCCGACACGCCGCTGCGCATCGTCTTCACGGACGGCCTCGAACATTTCTGGGACGGTCTCTACATCGATGCCGGCGACATCCGCCGCGATCTTCGCGTCGCGTTCCGGAAAGAGCTCGGCAGCCACTTCCTGCTCGACGTTTCCTCCATGGCCGGCACGGCTACGCCAGGCCACACGTCCGTCAACGCCCGCGGAACCGACAAGCTGTACGTCGCAGGCGATGTCGAGTCGACCTTCTCGCCGACGCGTACGACGGTGGCCGTCTCCTACCGGCAGATTCAACAGCCGCAGCCGAACGGCGGCGAGGCGGCGTATCGCACGCATCGCCTTGATCTTCGCGTCGCGCAGTCGCTCCATCTCCCGCTCGACCTCAAAGTCCTGCTCGGCGTCGAGCTGGCCCGCTCCGAAAACTCCCGCATCCTCCTCGACACCCTCGACGCCGACGGCAGCACGCGCAGGTACCTCGGCGGCCTGTCGGTCAATTTCTAAGCGCGATCTCTCCTCGGCGTAGCCGGCGGAAGAACCGTAGCCCCCAGCTTGCAGCTTGGGGTTTTCGTATGCGCAGAATTTGGGGAGCCCGCTTTGGCGTGCGAAAGAAAGCTTTTCTATCGCGCGCCAAGGCGCGCTCGCAATTTCACCGATGCCTTCCGACCCCACGGTTAAAACCGTGGGCTACGGTTCTCACGCCGGCTACGCCGACGACCGAAACTACTTCAAGCCCGGCTGAATCTTCTCCACCAGCTTTTCGAACCGCATCGAGATCCCCTTCGTCACCACGATCTGCTTGAGGTAGTTGAGCGACGTGATGGCGGCGGGGAGGCCGGAGATAGCGGCCGGGATCGAGGCCAGGCGGCCGGCGAGCTGCATCGTCTTGTCGGCCACGCTGTAGTCCTGCGACATCAGGTCGGCGCGGGCCTGGCCGTTGTAGGCGATGGTCAATAGATAGATGTCCGCGATCAGCTCGCGGAAACGCATTTCGCTGCCCCAGGCGAAGCAGTCGCCGCCGCGGATGTTTTCCAGGAACTCCGCCGTCGTCTCGCCCTTCGACACCGTGTGCACCTTGGCCACGTGCTTGAGCGTGTGCGCGTCCGAGCCGCCGATCATCGAGGCGTGGCGCCCGCCTTTCTGCACCGAGTTCACGAGCTGATGAACCATCTTGTTGTGGAACGACGCCATCGCGCCGTTGATGGCCTCGAAGATGTCGAACATCTCCAGCAGCTCCGCGATGTAGTGCGCGGCCACGTTCTTCATCCGATAGTTCTGGAAGAGGTGATTGACGCCGAAGATCATCCGCTGCGACTTCATGTAAGGCACCATCTCGCGGATGTTCGGCCGGAGCCGCTGGATCTCGCGATGCTGCGCCTCGTTCAGGCCCCACACGCCGACGTGGATGCGCTGGCCCGTTTCGGGAAAGTACGTCTCGACCTCTTCGCCGATGAAGAAGTCCGTCATGTCGGGGAACTTGTTGAGCAGGTAGAGCGCGCCGTCGATCGAGTCGTGATCGGTGAGCGTTACGTACGACATCCCCCGTTCCTTGGCGAGGTGGTAGACGTCCTCGGGGTTGTTGTAGCAGTCGCGGGTATTCGCGCGCCGGAAGTACTTGAAAACCGAAAAACGGCTGTGGCAATGCAGATCGGCCCGCTTGACGGTCGGATCCGCGAGGATCTGCAGCGTGGCCGCATCGTTCATCGAGTTTGCACTAGGCTTAGAAATGATTGCTCAACCTGTCTTCGTTTTTCCTACAATTCGCGTGCCGGTGAGGATGAGCACGGAAGTGTAGCTCACGCCGTGAACTCCAAATGGCCACCATCAACCGCAAGCCGCCGAACCTCAGCGCATCCGAGTGGATGGAGGAGGAGATTCCGAAAAGCCTCCCCATCATCCCGCTCGTTTCCTCGGTCCTCTTCCCGAACGGCGTGCTCTCGCTGCAGGTCGGAATCGATCGCAACGTGCGTCTGCTGAAAAGCCTTAGCGACGATCAGAACCTCATCGCCGCGTTCTGCCAGAAGAACGGCGACAAAGAAAATCCGCGCGCCGAGGACCTCTCGCAGATCGGCGTGCTCGCCGCGATCGTGCAGCGCCTTCCGCTGTCGTCCGATCGCTACCAGGTCTTTCTGCAGGGACGCCAACGCGTCGAGCTCGTGCAGATGCTGCAGAGCGAGCCGTACTTCGAAGGGATGCTGCGCGAGATCGTTCCGCGCGCGATTCCGAAGAGCGTCAAGACCGACAACCTGATGAACAAGGCCATGTCGCTCTTCGAGAAACTCGTGGAGAGCGATTCGAAATACTCGAACGAACTGCTCAACATTCTGCGGATGAACATGAGCGAAGGGCCGGACACCTTCGCCGACCTGCTCTCCTCCTTCGTCAACTTTCCGTTGGAAGAAAAGCAGCTCCTGCTGGAGACCGTCAACCCCGTCGAGCGCATCGAGCTCCTCATCGACTGGATTCAGCGCGACCTCGGCAAGGCCACGTTCGATAAAGAGCTGCAGCGCACGATTCAGAGCTCCATCGACCGTCGCGAACGGGAGACGTACCTTCGCGAACAGCTTCGCGTCATTCAGGACGAGTTAGGCGATACGAACAGCTCCGAGCGCGAAGCTGACACGTATCGCGACCGGGTCGAAACGCTTCCCATCGCCGAGGAGCACAAGCAGACGTTGCGGCGCGAGGTGAATCGATTCGGACAACTGTCGCCGTCGTCGAGCGACTACGCCGTCATCAAAGGTCATCTCGACACCGTGTTTCAGATTCCGTGGGGGGAAAAAACCGAAGATCGCCTCGACCTTGTGCGCGCCGAGGAGATTCTCGAAGAGCGCCATCACGGCTTGGAGAAGGTCAAAGAGCGCGTGCTGGAGTTTCTGGCGGTGCTCAAGCTCAAGGGCGATCTCAAAGGTCCGATCCTCTGTTTCGTCGGACCGCCGGGCGTCGGCAAGACCTCCCTCGGCGCCGCGATCGCGGACGCGCTCGGGCGCAAGTTCGTGCGCATGGCGGTCGGCGGCGTCACTGATGAATCGGAGATCCGCGGGCATCGCAAGACCTACATCGGCGCGATGCCAGGGAAGTTGATTCAAAGCTACATCCAGGTCGGCGTGAACAATCCGCTCATCATGATCGACGAAATCGACAAGATCGGGAAGGACTACCGCGGCGATCCGGCCTCGGCGCTCCTGGAGGTGATGGACCCGAAACAGAACGTCGCCTTCGTCGACCGCTACCTCGAGATTCCGTTCGACCTCTCGCACACGCTCTTCATCAGCACGGCGAACATGCTCGACACGATTCCGAGCCCGCTGCGCGATCGCATGGAAGTGATCCGCCTTTCCGGCTACACGGAGCGCGAGAAACTGGAGATCGCGAAGAAACATCTGATCCCCGAGCTGCTCGAAAATCACGGCCTCACTGCCGCACACGTCACGTTCAACGACGACGCGCTGCTGATGGTCATCCGCGATTACACCGCCGAGGCAGGCGTGCGCAACCTGGAGCGCAAGCTGGCGACGATTCTGCGGAAGATCGCCCGCAAAGTCGCCAGCGGATCGGAGGAGGCGTCCTACACCGTGGAGAGTGCCGATATGGAGGCGTATCTGGGCCTGCCGTCGTACGAGCACGAATTCGCGGAGCGGCATGCCGAGGTCGGCGTTACGACCGGATTGGCGTGGACGCAGTTCGGCGGCGAGATCATGTTCATCGAAGCCACGCGCATGGCCGGCAGCGGACGCACCACCGTCACCGGTCAGCTCGGCGACGTCATGCGCGAGTCAGTCACCGCGGCGTATTCGTACGTCCGTTCGAAAGCGAAGGACCTCGACATCGACGACAAGAAGTTCACCGAGAACGACATCCACATCCATTTTCCGGCCGGCGCGATTCCGAAAGACGGTCCATCGGCCGGCGTTGCCATCGCTACCTGCATCGCCTCGGTCATGGGCGACCGCCCCGTGCGCCACGACGTGGCCATGACCGGCGAGATCACCCTTCGCGGTAAAGTGCTCTCCGTCGGCGGAGTCAAAGAGAAGGTGATGGCGGCGCAACGGGCGAACATCAAGACCGTGGTGCTGCCGGAAGGGAATCGCAAGGATCTAACCGAGGTGCCGGAGGAAGTGAAAGCAGGGCTGAATTTCGTCTTCGCCGAACGCGTCGAGAGCGTCTGGAAAGAAACTTTGATTCCGGGCGTGATGGCCCGTCCCACCGCCCGCAAGCAGGACGACGCTGAGAACAACCCCGAACCTCCTACGAGCGACCGGCCAGAACAACGATGAGCGAGACCATCAAACACGGCTGGCTGGACAACGTCTTCTTCGCCGCACTCGTGGTCCTCGCGTTCGGCGTCAGCACCTACGTCTGTTTCAACTTTTTCATTCGCGGACGCTCGGTCTCGACGCCAAACCTGGTCGGCCGTTCCGTTGAGAATGCCAAAGGGATTTGCCAGGAGCTCGGCGTCAATCTCGTCGTCGACACGGACCATCGCCGCAATTCGGACAAGATCGCAACCGGCAACGTCGTGTGGCAGAACCGTACGGCCGGCGCGACGAATCTCGTCAAACGCGGCACGGACATTCACGTCGAATTGAGCGCCGGTCCGCTCGTGCTGCCGGTGCCCGATCTGAACGGCCAATCCGCGCGCACGGCGCTGCTCCGTCTCAGCCAGCAGAATCTGAAGCTCGGCAGCGTGGCGCGTGTCGAGAGCGCGATGCAGCAGGGGATCATGTCCGAGGAGCCGCCGAAGGGGACGGTCGTGGCGGCGCAGACGGCGGTGTCGCTGCTGGTCGGAGAGCAACCGCCGCCGCTGCCGTACGTCATGCCGGACCTGATCGACCGCGCTCTCGACACGGCCCGGCCGGCGCTGGAAAGCCGCGGGTTAATCGTGTCGAACGTGAAGTTCGAATCGTATCCGGGCATCGCGGACGGCATTATCATTCGCCAGTTTCCGCTGCGCGGCGCGCCGGTCAGCGGCCGCGATCCGATCACGGTCGTCGTCAGCCGGCAGGCCGAAGGCGGCATCATCGAAGGGCCCGCGGCCCTCGTTCCGACCAACGGCCCGACCCCAATCCCGACCACGACCCAATGACGAAGATTCAGATCGCGCCGTCGCTTCTCTCCGCCGATTTTTCGCGGCTCGGCGACGAATTGCGCGACATCGAAGCCGGCGGCGCGGACCTCGTCCATCTCGACATCATGGACGGACACTTCGTTCCGAACCTGACCATCGGTCCCGCCGTCGTGAAGGCGTGCCGTGCGCAGACGAAGCTGACCTTCGATTGTCACCTGATGATTTCCGAGCCGCAGCGTTACATCGACGCGTTTCTGAAAGCCGGCGCGAACATGATTTCGATCCACCAGGAAGCCGAGCCGCATCTGCAGCGCGCGTTGCAGATGATCCGCGACGGCGGCGCGAAGGCAGGCATCGCCATCAACCCGGCCACACCGGCGGAATCGCTGAGCACCGCCATCGAGTTCTGCGACTTTGTCCTGGTGATGACGGTCAACCCGGGCTTTGGCGGGCAGAAGTTCATCGAACCTGTTGTGGGCAAGATCCGTCACATAGCGCAGATGATCAGAGATCGGGGTGTCGCGGCCGTCATCGAAGTCGACGGCGGCATCGACGCGGCCAGGGCGCCGTTGGTAGTCGACGCCGGCGCGCGCATCCTCGTGGCCGGTTCGGCCGTCTTCGGACAGCCCGACCGCAAAGCGGCAATGGAAGCGATCCGGAACAGCGTTAGCGTGAGAGTTTAGTGGTCGTTTAGAGGTCAGTGGCCAGTGGCCAGTGGTCAGGAAAGCGAATTCATCCTGACCACTGACCACTGACCACTGACCTCTGGCCACTCCATCGGAGGAATTTTGAAAAAGACATTGACTCTCATCGCGGTCCTGGCGACCGCGCTCGCCGGCTGCCGGCACACGTTCCGCGGCAGCACCGGCAGCGGAAGCAGCAGCGCCACGCGCTCGCTGCACGCGGCCTTCGATCCCGCGCTGACGAAGATGACCAAGGAACAGGTCTTCCAACTCGGCGAGGAGCAGTTCGCGAAGAAAAAGTATGCGAAGGCGCGCCAGTACTACTCGCACGTCTACGAGACGTTCCCGAACGATCCGCTCGGCCGGCGCGCGCTGCTGCGCGTGGCCGATACGTACTACGAGCAGCGCGACTCGGTGAACCTGGTCGAGGCGCAGTACAAGTACCGCGACTTCATCAATCGCTATCCCGGCAGCGACCGCGCCGACTACGCGATGCTGCAGATCGCCATGTGCTCGTACAAGCAGATGGAACGTCCCGACCGTGATCAGCAGAAAACCCGCGAGGCGCTCGACAAGTTCAACGACGTCCTGAAAACGTTCCCGCGCAGCCCGCTCCGTCCGGAGATGGACAAGCGTCTGCAGGATGTGCTCGACCGTCTGGCCAAGCACGACCACATCATCGCCCGCTACTACATCAAGCGCCGCAGCTACAACGCCGCCGTGCTGCGGCTGAACGGAATCGTCGAGCTCTATCCGAACTACCGAGAGCGCGACGGCGTCTTCTTCGACCTCGCCACCGCGCTGTCGGGCCTGGGACGCACGGCCGAGGCCCGGCTCTACTATGACCGCGTGGTAACGGAGTTTCCGCAGAGCCCGTACGCCGGCAAGGCCAAACAGAAACTCGGGACGATGAAGACAGCATGAAAACGTACGCGGCGGCCATGGTTCTCGTTCTCTTGCTGACGTCCTGCGCGACGACGAAGACCGACGAGAACGACGTGCCATCGCTGGTGCCGCCGCCGGAGACGGCGTCCGCCGCGGCGGCGAGCGCGGCATCCGATGCCCGTCTCGCCGAGATGCAGACGTCGATGACGGAGCTGCTCGAACGCATCGACGTGCTCAACGCGCGCATTGCACGATTGGAAGCAGCGCCGCCCGCGGAAACGCGCGTGGCGGTGCAGACGCCGCCGCGCGTCGTCGGCCTCGCCGACCAGCTCGAGCTGGATCTGGTCGGGATCCCGG
>ERZ1739052.114-NODE-114-length-13288-cov-9.066123_pt1 | contig 13288 bp, 11 predicted proteins | sample MGYA00581761_ERZ1739052 | MGnify/ENA primary metagenome ERZ1739052 (study PRJEB42929, sample SAMN08275524) | rhizosphere metagenome | isolation source: Rhizospheric soil replicate 1 | host: Colobanthus quitensis and Deschampsia antarctica | place: Antarctica...
GCCCCGTTGGCTGTCCGCTCGCGAGCGGCCCCGCGCGGGTGGGCGTCGTGCCGTGCGCGCCCTCGCGCGCGCCGGGGCCGCCGAGGGCCGTGATGCGTTCGCGCATGCCGGAGATGCCGGCGCCGTCTTCGCGTCCACCGCCGCGGCCGTCGTCGGAAACGGTGAGGCGGATGTCATCGGCGACGCGATGAAGTGCAATCGTGCAGTGCGACGCTTCCGAATGACGAACCACGTTCGTCACCGCTTCGCGCAGCGCCAGCGCCAGGATCGCTTCCTGTCCCGCGGCGAGTGGCACCGGCTCGAACTCCGTCGTCAGCTCGACGGATGCGGCGCGCAGCATGGCCGTGGCGCCGTCGAGTTCCTGTTGCAATCCGGCGCGATAGCCGCGAACGGCCTGGCGGACTTCGGACAATGCCTCGCGCGAGATCCGCTCGACGTCGCGAATCTCGTCGCGCGCACGTTGCGGATCGCGGTCGGCCAGCTTCGAGGCCAGCTCCGACTTCAGGATGATCAGCGAGAGCGTGTGGCCGAGGACGTCGTGAAGATCGCGTGCGATCCGTTCGCGCTCGGCGACTTTCGCGAGGTGCGCGATCTCGTCGTGCGCCATCTGCAGCCGTTTGTTGGCGCGGCCGGCCTGCGCAAAGTGCGCGTTCACCGCGCCGATGACGACGGTGAAGAACGCCGCCCACCACCAGAGCAGCGGACTCAGTCCGATCACCAGCACATCGACGAGGAGCACGAGCAGGACGATGCCGATGATGGAGAAGGCCTTGCGTATGCCGCCCGTATTACCCGCGAACGACGCCGCGAAGATGAAGAACGCGCCAGCGCCGTAGTTGACCGGCATGAAGGTGACGCCGAGGAGCGTGATCGCGGTGATGATCCAAAGAAGTCGCCGGCCGCGCACGCGATAACCGGCCAGATAAATGACGATGAAGACCGCGGTCGCAAACCAAGTGAGCGCGATCCGCCCCGCGCTCGCGTTCGCCGCCACCGGAAAGGCGGCGAACGGAACGATGTAGATCAGCCAGATGTACTTCGTCCAGCCGGCCCAGTCGCGATCTGGAGTCATAGGCATAGTCTATTGGCTCAACCGAGGTTGTGAGGATGCACGAAGCGCGGCGTTGGCAGGATGCAGCGCCCGATGTTTCGCTCCACGATTTCTCACTTCGACCTCAACTCGTCGATCGCAAAGTCGACGGCGCCTTTGTCGGGACCGCAGAACACCAGCATCTGCACGTCCTTGCCGTCAGTGTTGAAGGCAAGCCACGGCAACGTGATCGCCGTCCAATCGGCTCCGGCGTGGACGGTCGTCTGACGCGGGATGCGGCCGCTGCTCGCGGCGAAAAGCATCACGCGAATGTCGGTGTCGCCTTTCGCAAAGAACAACAGTCCGCTCTTCGACGAGAGGTCGACCGGTTGCATCGGCGTCGCACCGAGCATGAGCAGCGCGCCGGCCCAGGGGAACATGAAGCCCGGCTTGGTATCAGCGTGGATGTGAAGCGATTTCGGCGTGCCGTTCGCGCCGCCGTCGACGACGTCCATCGTCGCCGTCGAAACGCCGCCGGCGATGGAATCGGTCGAGATCTGCCAGCCGGATCCGATGGCGGACCTGGTGTCGCCGGAGTCGAAGTTGCTGATCATGCCGTCGCCGATGGCAGGGACGACCGCTGCAACCGGAGCGGCCGCGACACGCTTCGGCTCCGGCTGACGGTCGAGCATCGCGCCGTTTTTCCAAATGGTCACGATGTTGCGGGTGGCCAGGATGTCGGTGGTCGGATCGCCGTCGACGAGCAGAAGGTCGGCGCGAAGTCCGGCGGCAATGCGGCCACGATCGTTCAGTTTGAACTCTTTCGCTGGCAGCGAGGTAGCCGCGGTCAGCGCCTCGATCGGCGCCAGTCCCGATTTGACCAGCAGTTCCAGCTCGCGATGCATGCTCGCCCCGTGCGCGGTGCCGGGATTCGGTGAGTCGGTACCGGCGAGGATCGGAACGCCCGCGGCTTTCAACTGCCGCACAGCCGCATAGGCGTTGTCGAGACTGAGGCTCTTTGCCTTCGGAAATGACGTCTTGAGGTTGGTTATCTCGTCGGCGTTCAGATAGGGCGCAAGATGCGCGTCCGTGGTCAGCGACGTTCCGCTGCCGACGCCGGTGGTGCTCTCGTTGACCGTCAGCGTCGGAACGACGAAGGCGTGATGCGCGGCCACGAATGCGCCGAAACCGGCGTCAGGAGTCTTGTCCGCGAAAATGTGCACGAGCGCATCGGTGCCGGCGTCGATGGCATCGCGCGCGCCGGCGAGCGTCGAGATGTGCACGACCGCCATCTTGCCGCGCTTGTGCGCCGCGGCGATGAGCGACGTCAGATCGCTCTTCGATAGCGTCGGCAGTTTCATCCCGTACGCTTCGCCCGTCTCCACGATCAGCTTGATGTAGTCCGAACCTTCCGCGATCCGCGCATCGATGAACGCCTGCGGATCGTCGCCGCTCTTGAACGTCGGAATCGGAAAGTACTCGCTGCCATGTCCGCCCGCCACGGTGACGAGCGTGCCGGCGGAGTAAATGTCGGCGCGGTTGGTGACCGCACCCCTGGCCTGTTCCGCGCGCAGCGGATCGAGCGTACGCAGCGACGTGAACATGTCCAGCTCCGTCGTCACGCCAAAGCGCAACGCGCGCTCCAGGCTGCCGGGAAAGACGTGCGTATGCGAGTCGATGAGTCCCGGCAGAAGCGTCTTGCCATTGCCATCGATGACCTTCGCCCCCTTCGGCACCGTCACCTTCGCGCCGGCGGCAGTAATGCGCGTTCCATCGATGATGACGGTGGCGTGAGGGATGACCTTCATCCCATCGAAAAGCCGCACATTGGTGATGGCCGTCGGTTGCGCGGCCAGCGGAAGAGCAAGAAGGAAGATCGCGAAGAGCAAACGTTTCATGTAGGCAGTATCAGCCCGCGCGTGGCGAACGACCCGTGCGGTTCGTCAGGAGATGCGGATGACAAGTGTCATGCGGCCGTCGCCGGAGCCGCAAGGGAGAACGATTTCACGCGGAGGGCGCGGAGAGGCGGAGAGCGCGGAGTTGTTTTTCTCCGCCTCTCCGCGCCCTCCGCGTGAACCGTCTCCCTTGACCGTGTTCGCACCTCTCGACCGCGATACGCTTCCCAACGTGCCCGAGAAGATCCCCGTTACACGCTGAAACGGCCGGCAAGACCGCAGAAGCAGTATCGCGTCCGCTATGAGGACGAGCTCAATCAAGAGCAGCTCGACGTCGTCGATCCGTCCGACATCCTCCTCCTCACCTTCACGAACAAAGCGGCGCGGGAGATGCTCAGCCGCGTCGAGCAACTCGTCACCATCGACACGCGGCGCATCTGAAGCCCTCAAGGCGCATCCGCTGGCCGGCCGAACAGATATCCCTGTCCGAACTTGATGCCGAGGTCGCGCGCGGCGACCTCGGAGGATGCATCCTCGATCCCTTCGATGATGATGTCGCAGGAGAACTCGGCACCGAGTCCGACGATATTGCGAATGATCTTCAGTTTGGTCGGATCGGATTCGAATTGCGTTCCGAAGAGCTGGCTGATCTTGAGATACGAGGGTCGGATCTTCTCGATCAACGGCAGATGCGAGTAGGCGACGCCAACGTCGTCGAGGGCGAAGCGTACGCCGAGGGCGAGAAGCTGTTCGATGGCCTCGAAGAGGGAAGGAGTTTGGCGAAGTTCCTGCTGCTCGGTAATTTCGAGGACGACGCGAGACAGGTCGATGCCATTCTTCCGCGCGGAATCGGCCAGCGTCGCGGCGATGCCGATGTCGTCGAGCGCCGCAGGATGGATGTTGACGAACAGCCGGATCGATTCGGAAAACGTCACCGCCGCGCGCATCGTGGACTCGATGCACGCCGCTTCGAGTCGCGCGACCTCTTTGCGCCGCGTCGCATACGCGAACAACAGGTCCGGACGATCGAACGGCTCGCCGCCGCGATAACGCGCCAGCGACTCGACGCCGTGAATCGATCGATCGGCAAGCAGCACGATCGGCTGAAAGCGCGGACGAAGATCGCCGCTGCCGATGACGTCATCGAGCGTCGGCACGATCACCAGCGAGGGCGGCTCGTGGCCCGACGCTTCGCTCAGCAGCGGCTCCAACGCGTCGGTGCCGAACGGTTTCGACAACACTGCATCCGCGCCTCGCCGTTCAGCCTCGGCCACCAACTCGTCGGAACTGTGGCCGGTCATCAGGATCACGCGCGCCGATGGAGCAACGTGCATGATCTCCGTGATGAACTCCAGCCCTTCGAAACGAAACGGCCCGGAGAGCTTGACGTCCGTGACGATGTCTGTCACCGGCTCCGCCGCCAGGATGACCTGCGCCGATTCAAGATCGCGGCAGACGATGATGCGCCGTCCGTTGCGCTCGAGCGCTACAGCAAGCCCGAGTCCGACGTTGGGGTCGTCATCGACAATGAGGAGTGTCTGCATGGCCTGTCATCCGAGGTTCGATGCGTGCGCAACTGGCGGCACATTTCGCGAAGCTTTGGAGTGCGAAGGACCAAGGCTGAGAAGCGATGACGAGCAAGAAGGGAGCGGCGGCCGAAGCCGCCGCGCTCCGGTTACTTCGCGTCGTTCTTTTTCTTTGCGGCGGGATGCGCGGCCGTGGCCGCCGCGATCTCGGCCTTTTTGGCGCGATCCTTCTCGCGCTGCGCGGTACGGCGGCGCGACTCGATCGAGGCGCGCGCTTTTTCTCCATTGATCTTTGACATGAAAGCCTCCGCGCGCACCTTACCAGCTATTTCTTCGCTTGCAGAGCGTCGAGATCGGCCAGGACCTCGTCGCTGTGCGTGGCCGGCTTCGCTTTCAGGTAGACCTTGCGGATCACGCCGTGCGGATCGATGAGGAACGTGTTGCGCGACGCGTACGCGGTTCCGTCGTGCATCATCAGCGAGCCGTAGTTCGTGGCCACACTGTGCTCCGTCGTGTCGGCGAGGACTTTGAAACTCAATCCCTCTTTCGTGCAGAAGCCCTTGTGCGAGTCGACGTTGTCTTCGCTGACGCCGACGATGACCGCGTTCTTCGCCTCGTACCTGGCGAGGTCGCGCTGGAAATTGTGCGCTTCGAGCGTGCATCCCGAGGTGAAGTCCTTCGGGTAGAAGTAGAGGACGACCCATTTGCCCTTGAACTGGTCGAGCGAAACGGACGGCGAATCCTGACTCGGCAGGTTGAACTTCGGCGCCGCGGTTCCCTCGGCCGGCGGAGCGGCGGGGACATCGGCGGCAAACGATGTGGTGGCGAGCAGCAAAGCAGCGGCGAGATTGGCAATGTTTTTCATGGTTAATAGCTCCTCCGGGCTTTTTAGCACATCAACTCTGCGTCCGCCGAAAACGCTACAGTAATGTGATGAAGACCGACTACGGCGTCGATGCGCCCGGCGTGATCCGCAATCTGCTGTTGGTCGCGGTGGCCGGCTCTCTGATCTGGATAACGGCGCGACTCGGCTGGTGGTCCGGCAACATCGGCGGCGCCGGCGTGATCCTTCCGCTCTCGCACATCGCGCCGCAGATCGCGCGCGTGCTCAAGCCCGGCGGTGAAGCGATCATCGACGACATCCGTCACGGCCGCGAATATGCGGCCAGTTTCGCCGCGAACGGCTGCACGTCGCGCTCGTCGCGACCACGCCGTCGGTGAAGGTTTCGAGACGCGCTTTGGACATGCGAAAGTGTAACGGAGCGCGCTCATCTTCCCGCCGAACCGCCAAGCTCCAAACAGTAGCTGGTAAGCGCCATCCGGCGCCTAGGTATAATCCGCCCCCCTTATGACCACTGTTCGGATCAAGGATCTGCCTCAGCATGTCGGCGAAAAGGTCACCATCGACGGGTGGCTGTACAACAAGCGCACCTCGGGGAAGCTGCAGTTTCCGATCGTTCGCGATGGCAGCGGGTATCTGCAGTGCGTCGTCTTCAAGAAGGAAGTGACCGAGGAGACGTGGGCGGCGGCGGATGCGGCGACGCAGGAGTCGTCGGTGCGCGTTACCGGCACCGTTCGCGAAGAAGGACGAGCGCCTGGCGGCGTCGAGCTCGGCGTCGAAACGTTCGAGATCCTCGGAACCGCGGCCGAGTATCCGATTTCGCCGAAGGAGCACGGCACCGACTTTCTGATGAACCACCGCCATCTGTGGCTGCGGTCATCGAAGCAGCATGCCGTCCTGCGCATCCGCAACGAAGTCGAGAAAGGCATCCGCGACTTTTTCTACGATCGCGATTTCGTCCTCATCGACTCGCCGATCCTCACCGCGAACGCGGCCGAGGGAACGTCGACGCTGTTCGAGACCGACTATTTTGGCGAGAAGGCGTATCTCTCGCAGTCGGGTCAGCTTTATCTCGAGCCGGCCGCGGCGGCGTTCGGCAAGGTCTATTGCTTTGGTCCGACCTTCCGCGCGGAGAAATCGAAGACGCGCCGGCACCTCATGGAGTTCTGGATGGTCGAGCCCGAGGTTGCGTTCCTCGAGTTCGAAGGATTGCAGTCGCTGGCTGAGGAGTTCGTCGAATACCTCGTCACGCGCGCGCTGGAGCGTTGCCAGGAAGAGTTGAAGACGCTGGAGCGCGATCAGTCGAAGCTCGAAAACGTCAAGCGCCCGTTCCCGCGCATCACGTATCGCGAGGCGATCGACCTTCTTGCATCGAAAGGGATGGAGGCGAAATTCGGCGACGACCTCGGCGGCGATGAAGAGACGGTCATCGCGAATTCGTTCGATCGTCCGGTGATGATCAGCCGCTATCCGACCGACATCAAAGCCTTCTACATGCAGCCCGATCCGAACGATCCCTCGGTCGTCCTCGGCCTCGACATGATCGCGCCCGAAGGCTACGGCGAGATCATCGGCGGCTCGCAGCGTATCCACGACCACGACCTTCTGCTGGAGCGGATCAAGCAGCACAACCTGCCGGTCGAGAAGTTCCAGTGGTACCTCGACGTCCGCAAGTACGGTACCTTCCCGCACTCCGGTTTCGGCATGGGCATCGAGCGCTGCGTCGCCTGGATCAGCGGCGTCCCGCATCTCCGCGAAACGATCCCGTATCCGCGCATGCTGAACCGGATTTATCCGTGACCGAGATCGCGATCGACGCAATCCAGCGACCGGCGTTGCGAATCATTCCGCTCGGCGGCCTCGGCGAGATCGGGATGAATCTCATGGTCTACGAATATGGCGACGCGGCCATCGTCGTCGACTGCGGGATGATGTTTCCCGACGCGACCACGCTCGGCGTCGACGTCATCGTGCCGGACATGTCGTACCTGTTCGAGCGGCCGGAGCGGGTCAAGGCCGTCTTTCTCACGCACGGCCACGAGGACCACATCGGCGCGGTTCCGTTCCTGGTCGAGAAGCTGAACGTGCCGGTGTACGGCATGCCGCTCACGCTCGGATTCGTGCGCGACAAACTTGAAGAGTTCGCGATTCCCGACGTGGAGCTGCGCGCGTTCATGCCGCGCGACGTCATCGAAACCGGTCCGTTCCGCGTCGAGGCGATTCAGGTCACGCATTCGATCGTTGACGCGATCGGACTGGCCATCCGTACGCCGGCGGGAACGCTGATCCACACCGGCGACTTCAAAATCGATCACACGCCGGTCGACGGCAAGCGCACCGACCTCGCGCGCTTTGCCGCCTATGGCGAAGAGGGCGTGCTCGCGCTCATGAGCGATTCGACGAATGCTCTCGTGCCCGGCCACGGCGCCTCGGAGAAAAGCGTCGGACGCGGACTCGGAAACATCTTCGCGAACGCCACCGGCCGCATCATCGTCACGACATTCGCGTCGCACATTCATCGCGTGCAACAGATCGTCGACACCGCGCGCAAGTACAAGCGAAAGGTGTTTCTCATCGGCCGCTCGCTCGTCGACAACGCTGAAACCGCTGAGCGCCTCGGCTACCTGCGCATCGCGCGCGAGCAGCGGCCGGGCGCAAATGCCAACCCGGCTGACTACGCCGACGATGAGGTGGTCATCCTCACCACCGGCACGCAGGGCGAGCCGCGGTCGGCGCTTTCGCGGATGGCCATCGGCGAGCACAAACAGGTCGCGGTGAAGAAGGGCGACATCATCGTCATCTCGGCGCGCGTGATTCCCGGCAACGAGCGCGCCGTTTCGCACGTCATCGACAACCTCTATCGCCGCGGCGCCGAGGTGCTGAATTGGGAGAATGCGGACGTGCATGTGTCGGGACATGCGTGCGAAGAAGAGTTGAAGCTGATGCTCAACGTCACGCGGCCGAAGTTTTTCATCCCCATTCACGGCACGCTGCGGCACCTCATCCATCACACGCGGCTGGCGAAGAACGTCGGCGTGCCGCACGGCGTCGTGATCACGAATGGGCAGGTGGCGTCGATCGAAAACGACGAGATTTCTGTTCTGCCCGATCGCGTCGCCCACGGAAAGGTCTTCATCGACGGCGAAGCGGAGGAAGTTCCGGAGATCGTCGTCCGCGATCGCCAGCATCTCGCCGAGGATGGCTTTGTCATCGCCGTCGTCGCGATCGATTCGAGCGGGCACGTCGGACGCGAGCCGGAGATCATCACCCGCGGTTTATTGCACGTTGATGAGAGCCAGGACATCCTTGCCGACGTCCGCGCACAACTCGTGCAGATGCTGCACGCGAGTCCGCCCGATGAATTGCTCGATCACGACGTTGCGCAGGAAAAAATGCGGGCGTTGCTCAAACGCTACTTCCGCAAAGAGATGGGTCGCCGTCCGATGATTCTGCCGGTGATCTGGGAGATGTGATCTTTGTCATCCTGAGCCGCCGGAGCTGCGTAGGCGAAGCCGGAGCAGCGTAGGACGGCGAAGGATCTCAAGCTTCCCAAGCTGTGTTGAATCCCATCGGGTTTCAGCTACCGTTGCGTAACTTGAGATCCTTCGCCGTCCTCCGCCACTCGCGCTTCGCGCTACGTGGCTTCGGCGGCTCAGGATGACAATCCACTGATCTACTGATCCACGAAGGAGTACCAATGACCATCATCGAAGCCATCGTCCTCGGCCTCGTGCAAGGCCTGACCGAATTCATCCCCGTCAGTTCCACCGCGCACCTGCTGATCGTGCCGTCGATTCTCGGCTGGGGCGATCCCGGCGCGGCCTTCTCGGCCGTCATCCAGTTCGGAACGCTGCTCGCGGCGATCATCTATTTCTTCCGCGACATCGTCCGGCTCATCGGCGGCTTCTTTCGCGGATTGATCACGCGCCGGCCGCTGGCGGACGTCGACTCGCGCGAAGCGTGGCTGGTCGTCATCGGCACGATCCCCATCGTCGTCCTTGGATTGCTTTTCAAGAAGCATATCGAGTCGACGTTCCGCGGACTCTGGATCGTCACGACGATGGTGATTTTCGTGGCTATCCTGATGCAGATCGCCGAGTGGTACGCGAAACGGCGAACGTTGCGTGGCTTCGACGACATGACCGTCGCCGACGGTGTCGCGATCGGCATCGGACAGTGCCTGGCGCTGATTCCCGGCTCGTCGCGCAGCGGTTCGACGATCATGACCGCGATTTTCCGCGGCATCGACCGGCCGACCGCAGCGCGCTACTCGTTCCTGCTCTCGATTCCGGCAGTCGGCGGCGCGGGCGTGCTCGAGCTCTTCAAGGAACGCCACTCCCTGGCCGCGATTGGCTGGACGCCGATCATCATCGCCATCGCCGTCGCCTTCATCTCCGGCTACGCCTCGATCTGGTTCCTGATCCGCTACCTGCGCACGCACACCACGCACGTCTTCATCTACTACCGCTACGCGCTGGGCATCGCCATGATCGCGATGCTGATGACGGGATATTTGAAAGGGTGAAGAGTGAAGGGTGAAGAGTGAAAAACTTCGCTCCGCCTTTTTTCCCTCTTCCCTCTTCACCCTTCACTCTTCTGAGAGCACTTGAATGTCGGGGATGTTCCGGTACTTCTCCGCGTAGTCCAGCCCGTAGCCGATGACGAATTTCGGATCGATGGAGAAGCCGACGTAGTCCGCCCTGAACGGGATCTTGCGCGCAGATGGCTTGTCGAGGAACGTGGCCGTGCGCACTTCGCGCGCGCCGCGATCGAGCTTGATGTAGCGAAAAACCTCGTTCATCGACAGTCCGCTGTCGATGATGTCCTCGACGATCAGCACCGACTTGCCGTGCATGTCGAGCTGCGGTTCTTTGAGCAGCGTCACCACGCCCGACGATGTCTTCTGATCGCCGTACGACGAGACCTGGATGAAGTCGAGGGCGACGTCGAATGCGATGTGCCGCATCAGATCGCTGCAGAAGAACATGGCCCCTTTGAGCACGCACAGCGCGATCAATTCGCTGCCGGCCAGATCGCGGGTGATCTCCGCGCCCATTTCGGCGACACGCCTATCGATATCGGACTTGCTGAACAACGTGGTTTGCGCCATGGACGCGGATTCTACGATTACAATTCGCCGCCGTGAAAATCTATCGCTTCGTTCATGCCGGTAAACCGTCCGTCGGCGTCGCTGGCGGCGACCGGATCACTCGCTACAACGGCAGCGATGCGATGACGCCCGGCCAGGCGACGACGGAGTCGCTTTCTCTATCAGAGGCCGAACTTCTCGCGCCGGTGACGCCGTCGAAAATCGTCGCCGTCGGCCGCAACTATGCCGAACACGCGAAGGAGCTCGGCAACGAAGCGCCGTCCGAGCCGATCATTTTTCTGAAACCGCCGACCGCGGTGCTCAATCCGAATGGCACGATCGTCCGCCCGCCGCAATCGCAGCGCGTCGACTTCGAAGGGGAGCTGGCCATCGTCATCGGCGGGACCGCGCGCAACATCCGCCGCGACGATTGGCGCAGCGTCGTTCTCGGTTTCACCTGCGCGAACGACGTCACCGCGCGCGATCTGCAAAAGAAGGACGTTCAGTTCACGCGCGGGAAGAGCTTCGATACGTTCCTTCCCCTCGGTCCCTGCATCGAAACCGATCTTGATCCCGCCGCGCTCTCGCTCCGCACGCGCGTGAACGGCGAGACGAAGCAGAACGGCAACACGCGCGACATGGTCTTCGACTGCGCCACGATCATCGAGTTCATCACCTCCGTCATGACGTTGAATCCCGGCGACGTGATCCTCACCGGAACCCCCGCCGGCGTCGGCCCGCTGAACGCCGGCGATCGCGTGGAGGTGGAGATCGAGGGGATTGGGGTTCTGGCGAATCGCGTGTCGTGATGACATGCGCGACGATCTTCTTCGCCTCTTCCCGCGCCTTCGAGATCTACCCACGCATGCGTACGTCGTCGGCGGCGCGGTCCGCGATCTGACGCTCGGCGCTGCTCCGGCTGACGTCGACGTGGCCTGCCTCGATCCTCTCGCCTGCGCACGAGCGTTCCGCCGCAAGGTCATCCGCCTGGGTCGCGAGGAACACCTCAGCGCGTACCGGGTGGTCGACGGCCCGCACATCTACGACTTCGCTGCTCTGCTGGACGGCAGCATTGACGCCGATCTGGCTCGACGCGATTTCACCATCAACGCGATGGCCGTCGATCTCGAATCGGGCGAACTGCTCGATCCTCACGGCGGGCGCGCCGACCTCGGGCACCGCATCGTCCGCATGATCGACGCATCGAATTTCGATGACGATCCGCTCCGGATGTTGAAGGCGGTGCGGATGGCTGTGCGATTCGATTTCGAAGTGGATGAGGAAACGCTGAACGCAATCCGCGCCCGTGCGACACGCATCGCCGAGGTGTCCGTCGAGCGTGTCGCCTACGAACTGACCGTGATCTTCTCGGCGAACGCCTTCCGCCGCGCCGTCACGTTGCTGCGCGAAACGGGACTCGACGTCCCGCTCTTCGAACATCCCCTGGAGACCAATTTCCACGCGGACGATGTCCCGCTCGCCGCCGCGCTGGCGCTGCTCGTCGATGACGCGCACGCCTTCGCGAAACGCTGGCGCCTCAGCGATGCGTTGATGCGCGAGATTCAAACCTTGCAGCGATTGATCGACTCGCGCTCGCCGCTCGATCTCTACGACGCCGGCTCACCCATCGCGCACCAACTCCCGCCGATGCTTCGCGCCCTGGGCCGCGACGATGGCATGGCGTTCCCTGATTTCGCGGTTAAACCGCGGCTGACCGGCGACGAAATCGCGGCGATCGCAGGCATCGAAACCGGTCCGCGCGTCGGAATGTTGAAACGCGCGCTACTCGAAGAAGAGTTGGAAGGCCGCATCACAACGCGCGAAGCTGCCGAGCAGTTCATTCGAACATTCTGATTGAGCGCAGCGGGTCGCGCGCGGAGGCGCGGTCACACAATCCAGCCCCGCGCTCAGCGCGGGGTCCGGCGTGCGGAAGGAGGTTTGCGGCCGCGGAGGCGGCCGCCACAAAAGTGCGCCTTCGCGCGCACGTTGAGCGCCCGGATGCGTTGCGATATCGCGCCACTGTGAGAACGGCGAAGCGCCGAAAAGGCTATCGAAAAAAAACGAGGGGCCCGAAGGCCCCTCGCAGTTACGACTCCCCAAAAGTCGATGATGTGCTTACTTCTTCTTCGACGACTTCTTAGCTGACTTCTTCGCAGCAGCCTTTTTCTTTGCGGCCATTAAGCTCACCACCTTTCATGCCGTACGGGACCTCACGGTCGCGCCTACTTGGCAAAAAACGCCGGATCTCTCCGGCCAACTTACTTCCGAGTGGGGGGTGCGGCGGGGACGGGAGGGACGACGACCTTCAACACTTTCCGGAGCTTCGAGGTTGTTTGTCCAGTTCGTGGCGATCATCGTTTTAACTTGATCGTTAATATGCGATCGTTAAGTCATATTGTCAAGCAATTGTTTATGAAAATCGTAATCGAGACGCGTTGTTCCACGTCCGTTCCACGGAAATCGCGGAAATCAGCGCGCGATCGCAGCGCGATACGCGTCGCGCGTCAGCTCCGCGCAGCGCGTCCACGTGAAGCGTTTCGCGCGCGCGACGCCGCGTGATGCGAGCGTCGCGCGGAGCGATTCGTCCGAAGCGATGCGCGCCATCGCATCGGCGAGCGACGCGGCGTTCGGCTCGACGTGCAACGCCGCGTCACCGGTAATCTCGACGAGCGCAGCGGCGTTTGACGTGATCACCGCGCAGCCGCTGGCCATCGCCTCGAGCGCCGGCAGTCCGAATCCCTCTTCGCGGCTCGGCATCCCCAGCGCGACCGCACCGCGGTAGAGCCCCGCCCGGTCGGCCTCGTCGCCGAATCCGCTGGCGATTACGCGCCCCCGGGCCCTCAATCGCTCGCACCCCCCCCCTGGCACGCCCCGTCGGCCCCGCACCACCACCTCCACGCCGCGGGT
>ERZ1739052.115-NODE-115-length-13145-cov-11.082582_pt1 | contig 13145 bp, 15 predicted proteins | sample MGYA00581761_ERZ1739052 | MGnify/ENA primary metagenome ERZ1739052 (study PRJEB42929, sample SAMN08275524) | rhizosphere metagenome | isolation source: Rhizospheric soil replicate 1 | host: Colobanthus quitensis and Deschampsia antarctica | place: Antarctica...
GGTCGTCGGGGCGGAGGGGGGGGCGGCGGGGGAGACGCCGGTGGGGAGGAGTTCGGGGATTGGGTTGGCGGGGTTGGTGGCCGCAGTCTGCGGTGTGGCAGCACGCGAGGAGGAAATAGTCGAGATCTAGCCGTCGGCGGACAACGGCTCGAACGTCACTTGTGATCCTCTGGAACCCGATCTCGCCGAAGCCGTTGCCGTCGTCGTCGTCGATGCGGCGGTCGATTCCGGGACGGTCTTCACGGTGTACGACCGGACGCGCACCATCACTGCCGTCGCAAACGCAACGATCAGCAGGGTCAGAAAAACGGAGAGAAACGAGACCTGGACTCGCCGGCGCACGTGGGAACCTTCAGTTGACAACGCCCGGAACAGCGAGAGTGAAGGGCTCGATTTCCGCGCGGAACGTTTCGCCGTTCGGCAGTTTCATCGTGTAAGCGCCCTGCATCGAACCCATCGACGTCCGCAACGGACAGAAGCTGGTGTATTCGAAGCGTTGCCCCGGCTTCAGCACCGGCGACTCTCCGATCACGCCGGCGCCCTGCACGCGCTCCATGTTGCCATCGGAGTCGGTGATGACCCACTCCCGGCTGATGAGTTGCACAGTCTCGTTGCCATCATTCGAGATTACGACGTGATAGGCGAAGAAAAAGTAGCTTTCCTGCGGATCGCTCCGCTCCTCGACATACGTGCTCTCGACCTGAATACGAATTCCTCGGGTGATGGTGTCGGACATTCTGGCTCGATTTGTGACTTTATCATTCCGCCGAAATCGTCAGACGATGCTCATCCCCTTCCTCCTCCTCGCCGCCACGCTTCCAATCGCTCCGCCGCCGCCCGCCGAGCTCTCGACGATCGTCATCCCGATCCGCACCTCGCTTGCGCCGCTGCTGCCGCAGTTGGAGGCGCAGGTACCGATCCGTCTGGAAAAACTCGACCAGTACGAGCTCGATCCGCAGAAACAGTTCGGGATGAAGTACCGCGTCGTCCGCGATCCGATCGCGCTCAACGTCATCGGCAGCGGCATCCATGCGATGACCACCGTTCACTACTCGCTGGAAGGCTGTCGCAGGACGCAGAAGCCGTTCACGCAGGAGATCGTGATGTGGCCGTGCATCTCCTGCGGCTTCGGCGAACCGATGCGCGCCGCCTGGATCTCGCTCTCCTCGCATCTCGACTGGGACGCGAACTGGCGTCTCCGCTCCACCACGCGCGCGCAGCCGGTCGACTTCTCCTCGAACCGCTGCCAGGTGACGTTCGCGAACATCGACATCACCGACTGGAGAATCGCGCCGATCGTCAACGACCAATTGCGCGCGGCAGTGCAGACGATCGACGCCAACACGCCGAAGCTGACGAACATCCGTCCGATCGCGGAACAGGTCTGGTCGTCGCTGCAGGCGCCGGTGCTCATCGCCCCGCGCACCTGGTTGGTCATGGATCCCGCCGACGTCGCCCTCGGTCCGATCTCCGGTTCCGGCCTTTCGCTGACAAGCATGCTGACGCTTCGCGCACGCACGCGCGTGGTGGTCGGCGAACGACCGCCGGTGACGCCGCGACCGCTGCCGGCCTTACGCGTAGCGCAGGCGCCGAACGGCGGCATCCGCGTTCCGTTCGATATCGAAGTTCCCTACGACGAGGCCAATCGACTGATGATGGAGAACTTCGCGAACCGCACCTACGACGGCGTCGCAGTCCGTTCGATTCGTATCAGCGCCAGTCCCGCGGCGGACGGGCGGGTGTCGATCGAGATCGACGTCAACTACCACGCCTCATTCCTGAGACATTACGCCGGGCTGGTCTACCTCGAGGCGACGCCGGTCTTCGATCCCGCCACGCGCACGCTGACGCTGCAGAACCTCGACTATTCGCTCGATCCGCACCGAAGGAATCCGTTCCTCCGCATCGCCGACAGGGTCGCGCATGATCAATTACGCGCAACACTCGCAAACGCTGCTCACTGGTCGGTCGCGCCGCAGATTGACGCGCTGCGCAACGAGATCGCACGCGCGGTAACGCGGCCGCTCGCGCCGGGTGTAATGATGCGCGGCCGCGTCGACGCCATCGAGCCGGGCACCGTAGTGCTCGACCCGAATGGCATCCTCCTGCACGTGCTCGCAACGGGCAGCGCAGAAGTTGAGATCAGCGCGATGCAGTGACGACTCGCCGGAGGTTAGCAGGGTAGGCGCTGCATCTTGCCAAAGCACAGACAAGAGTGTCTGTGCCACATTGATTCTGCCGTACTTGTGGAAATGCCGATAGACGGGAGATGAGTGTGGCACAGACACTCTTGTCTGTGCTGGTGAGGCTCGCGACGGCTGAACAGATCAACCGGCTGCTTCTTCGCACGCAATTCCGACCGGAGCCGCGTTGATCCACATGGGATTCAACGCGGCTCGCGTAGCTGTGCCAAAGCGCGGCCTGCGCCGCACCTCGTCACTCCGGAATGACGATGCTGGACCACGGCATCTTGCGGACCGCGATGACTTTCTCGTCGACCGCTTCCTGCGTTGCCGTAGCGCCGAGGACGCGCTGGATGTACTGCACCTCGGGCGAGACCAGCGGACGCTGCATCAGTCGCATCGCCGCTTTCTTGATGTTGCTCTCCGAGACAGTGACTTTCGGGGCGCGCTTCGGTTTCAACACGTTCGTCATACAGGCTCCTTGTTAGAGGTTAGACCGCGGCGGCCGTGGCCTTCGGGGCGTCTTTCTTCGATTTCGCTTCGTTCACGACGACGGCCTGACCGTTCATGTCCTTGCCGTTGAGCGCGGTGATCGTGGCCTGTGCTTCTGCGTCGGTTGCAAACTCGACGAAGGCAAAGCCTTTCGACGCGCCGGTGACGCGATCCTTGACGACTTCCGCGGAGGTGGGGGCGCCGTACGGCTTCACGATCTCGCCGAGTTTGGCGTCATCGATGTCCTTGGGCAGATTTCCGAAATAGACTTTCATTGGGTTTGCTCCTGCTCTTTTCGCCGGCACACTTCGAGCGGCGCGAAAAGATAGTTTGCTAAGAAGATTGAGGTTCAGAGGCGCTGACTCAGCTCAGGCGGCCTGAAGGATGAGGAAGGTTCCTCAAAGGTGCTTACCATACAACCCTTGCGCCCTTAAGTCTATTCGCCGCGGATTTCTGCGAAGAATGCGGCGCTCGAAACGGGACGGCCGAGAAAGCGTTCGACGAGGTCGCGGGCGGGCTCTTCGCTGCCGCGCGAAAGGATCAATTCGCGGAACCTGCGGCCGGTCGCTTCGTTCATGACATCGGGTCCGAATGCCGAGATCAGATCGAGCGCGATCACCTTCGCCCACATGTAGCCGTAGTAGCCGGCCGCGTAACCGCTGGCGATGTGCTCAAACGTTCCAGGGAAGGCGCTAGCGTCGACATATCCCATTGGCGTCGCACCTTCCATCTCGCGCCAGAGATCGAGCGAGTTCCGCGGCTGCTCGCCGGAAAGCGCCATGTCGAAACTGGCGTAGAGAAGCTGGCGGCCGTAGTCGACACCCGATCCGAATTTCTTCGCCGCGCGGATGCGCTGCACGAGCGACTCGTCGATCATCGGACAGGTCGTGCAGTGATTGCGCATCAGCGCCAGACTCTCCATCCGGCTCGCCCACTCTTCGTACATCTGCGAGGGCGCCTCGACGAAATCGCGCTCGACGCTCGTGCCGGAATGCTGGTTGTACTCCGTCTGCGAAAGCACGCCGTGCATGACGTGACCGAATTCGTGCAGCAGCGTTTCCAGCTCGCTGTGCGTCAGTCCGACGCGATCGAAATTCGTGACCAGGACGCTGATCGGCTTCCGCCCCGCCTTGCGCGAAACGCCGCGCACCGGCCACGCGGCGGCGTGCTTGTATTTGTCGGCGCGCGGGTAGAGATCGAGGTAGATGCCGCCGATACGCTCGCCGGTGACGGCGTCGTCGACGTCGTAATACATCACGTCTTCGTGCCACACCGGCACCGTGGCGGGAGTGAACGAAATGCCGTAAAGCCGCTCGGTGATGTCGAGCATCCAGTGAAGCGTCGACAGCGTCGGGAGGTATTGGCGTAACTCTTCCTGATCGACGGCATAGCGCTGCTCGCGTAACCGCTCGCGGAAATAGACGACATCCCAACGCTCGACCTTCGCCTGCTCGATCGGTACTCCGGTCAGCGCCGCCTTCACCGCCGCGAGCTGCCGCAGATCGCTTAGCTCCGCCTCGGTGACGCCATTCTTCACTTCATCGAGAAATCGAGTCACCGTCTCCGGGTTCTCGACCATGCGCCGCTTCGTGACGTAGCGCGCAAAGCTCGGCACCCCGTACAAATCGGCGATCTCTTTCCGCAGCGCCACGATCTCGTCGAGGATTTCGAGATTGCGCTCGGTGCCGCGATTCATGTTCGCGACGTAGTACCGCTTCCGCGCTTCGCCGTTCGACGCGTTCGACATGAACGGCACGTAGTCGGGATAGTCGAAGCCGAGGACGATGTTGCCGTGATCATCGCGCGGCACGCGGTCGAGGTACGACTGCGGCATGCCGTCGCACTCCTCCGGCGTGAAGGTGACGACGGTCTTGTTCTCGCGGACGTTCTTGCTGAATTCCTGCGCCAGTTCCGTAATGCGCTCGGAGATCGCCTTGAAACGATCGCGCTTCTCCGGCGGCAGCGACACGCCGCTGTCTTCGAACGCCTCGAGCAAATCTTTCTGCAACTGCTTCTGCGCATTCGTGCGCGGCACGACACGGCGCACGCGCTCGTAGAGCTGCTCATTCTGAAAAAGCTCGGTCATGAAGACCGATTCTTCAATCAGCGCGCGATCGCCGGCATCGCGCACGCCGGCCTCGGGATGGACGCTGTTGAGCAGCGAGATGGGACCGTACGCATCCTCGAGCATCATCGCGATGCCGTCCCACGCGTCGAGCACCGACTCCGGCGTGACGGCTTCGAGCGGCAGCCGCTCGATCCCCGCCAATCGCCGGCGCGCCTCGGCCAGCGCCTGTTCGGCAGCGGCGCTCACCTCGGCGGCGTCGTAAATCGGAATGGTGGGGCGGGCTTCGATCGTCGCTTCAGTCATCGAAAAGAGCCGGCATTCTAGCCGAGCCGAAACCTCTGCTGCGAAAATCGCGTACAAGAGTTGATGCGTCCAATGGTTGTTGTCTTCGCAGTACTGATCGCTCTTCCTCTGCTTGCCCAAACCTCGCTGATCGATCAGGGCCGCGCCGCCATGGCCCGCAACGACGCCGACGCCGCGGCAACGTTGTTCGAGAAAGCCGTCGCGCAAAATCCGAAGAACGCCGAAGCGCACTACCTGCTCGGCACTGCCTATGGTTCACAAGCGCAGAAGGCGAGTATCTTCGGCCAGGCGTCGCTGGCGGGAAAAACGAAGGACGAATTCGAAGCGGCCGTCGCTCTCGATCCCAATCTCCTCGACGCGCGGTACGCCTGGTCGAGTTCTACGCGATGGCTCCCGGCATCATCGGCGGCAGTTTCGACAAAGCGATGGCGCAGGCGGCCGAGATCAAGAAACACGATCCATTGATGGCCCATCGCGCGGCAGCGTTCGTCTACACGCATCAGCAGAAGATGGCCGAAGCCAGGAACGAGTACCTCACCGAGGTCAGAGAGTTCCCGAAATCGGCGCGCGCGCACATCGACCTCGGCGTCTCCTACATCATCGACAAGAACTACAAAGCGGCCGGCGACGAATTCGAACTGGCCATCAAAGTCGACCCGGCCTACATGCCCGGCTACTTCCGCCTCGGACAAATCTCCGTCTTTACCAACTCGAACTACACCCGCGGTGAAGAGTTTTTGCGCAAATACCTCGCGTACACGCCGAAGGAAAACGAGCCGTCCCTCGCCCGCGCCCACTACTGGCTCGGCCAGATTTTCGAAAAGCAGGGCAAGAAGGCCGAGGCGAAAGCGAGCTTTGAGACGTCGCTGAAACTCAACGCGGCGCAGAAGGATGTGGCCGAGGCGCTGAAGCGGGTTTCGTGATCAGCGCGTGACGCCGCGCGCGACGAGGATCGGATACGGATCGATCGCATCGCCCTTCGACCACGCCTTGTCCGGCGGCAGAATGGTGATGGCGAAGTGCAGATGCGGCGTATTCGCCGGCGCGTTCCCGGTCGTTCCGACGTAGCCGATCACGTCGCCCTGCCGCACGCGCATCCCTTCGACGACGTCGTCCGCGTACGAATCGAGATGGGCGTAGTAGTAGCTCCGTTCCGTCGCCAGATCGAATTCGTAGATCGTGATCCCGCCGGCGCGGCTCTCGTAGAGTTTGCGGATCGTACCGTCGACCGCCGCGAGCACCGGCGTTCCGCGCGGCGCGAGGATGTCGATGGCGTGATGCGGATGACCGCTGTGAATGTTGTCGAAGTCGTCGCGCAACGCGGCCTTTGCGACCCCCGCCACCGGGATGACGATCGCATCGTTCGCGATCGGCTCGGTGGAAGCGCTGATGCGCGGCTGCACCGCCACCGATCGTCCCGTGACGAACGTGCAGACGGCGATGCCGGCAAGGAGCAGCCTGAGCGTGTTGCGCATGTACCCGTTCGATAAAAGCGAACGGAGCCGCGATAATCCCCATCAAATGCCCGAGCTGCCGGACGTTACCGTATACGTCGAAGCGATCGCGAAACGCATCGCCGATCAGCCGCTCGTCAAACTCCGCCTCGGCAATCCATTCGTGCTGCGCACGGTCGAGCCGCCGCCCTCTGAGCTCGCCGGCAAACGCGTCCGCGATGTCCGCCGCCTCGGCAAGCGAATCGTGATCGGCCTCGAATCCGATCTCTTCATCGTCATTCATCTGATGATCGCGGGACGTTTCAAATGGCTCGCGTCCGGCGCGAAGATTCCGGGCAAGCTCGGATTGGCGGCGTTCGATTTCCCAAACGGAACCCTGCTGCTCACCGAGGCCGGTTCGAAACGGCGAGCATCGATCCATATCGTGCGAGGCGAGGAGGCCGTCCGCGTTCACGATCCGGGCGGCATCGAACCGCTCGATATCTCGCTCGATGATTTCCGCACCGCGCTCACACGCGAACGCCACACGCTAAAGCGGACGCTGACCGATCCGCACGTCTTCAGCGGTATCGGCAACGCGTACTCGGACGAGATCCTCCACCGCGCCCGCCTCTCGCCCGTACAACTGACGACGAATCTTTCCGACGACGAGATCGCAAGGCTCTACGTCGCCACGCGCCGCACGCTGACGGAATGGACGGATCGCCTGCGCGAGGAATCGTCCAGCAAGTTCCCCGAAAAAGTCACCGCGTTCCGTCCCGATTTCGCCGTGCACGGCCGCTACGGAAAACCATGTCCCGACTGCGGCACCCCGATCCAGCACATCGTCTACTCCGAAAACGAAACGAACTACTGCGCCCGCTGCCAGACCGGCGGCAAACTCCTCGCCGACCGCGCGCTATCAAGGCTGTTGCACAGCGACTGGCCAAAGTCGATTGATGAGTTGTGAGTTGCAGCGCCTCGTGATGCGTGGTAGAGCTTTTTCGTATATATCAAGAGGCGGAGTCGTAACCGGGCAAACGAGAGCGAGGCTGGTCTTCCGGTTGTACGCGGCAGGCGTCAGTACGATCGCAGGGCGACGGCCAGCCTGTTCATGACCTGCCTGCGCATCAAAGGTGAACCAGATCGCGTGACCCTGGTCCGGGACGTACGTCATGAACTACCAGACTTCCTTGCCGACAGGAGGTCCCCAATCCGTTTCTTCGTGCAGATTGGATGGACGAATGCCGGCGAGTAGTTCCTTGAGAGTGTAGGAGGGAGCGACAGGCGGTACGACCACGAGACGTCCCTTTTCGACGGAGAGATCAACCTCTCCATCCTGTTGAAGTCCCACCTCTTGCGCGAACGCCTTCGGGATTCTCAGCGCCAGACTATTTCCCCACTTCTGAACTCGAGTTCGCATGGTAGCGACAATGAGTCTACGTAGCTAGCGACCAAGGATCAAGCCCTCCTTCTAACCTCCCCCTCCCTTCCGGCGTCTATGCACTCGGCAACAGCTCCGATGCCGATTGCCAGAATTTCGCATAACTCCCTCTGACAGAGCGGAATCTACGCGGCGAGGAGCGGCGCGATGTCCTCTCGCTTGACGGGCGCAACACCCAACTCACGGAGCACACGATTAAACGCAGTCACCGATAGCGCGGAAGGAGCGGTGATCTCGACGCCGATGGCACGCCCGTCCTTGGCGTAATCGATCAGAAGGCCAGGCTCGACGCGTCGCGTTCGAACGCTGCTTTGGCCGGAGAGGCGAGGCAGGTAATAGTACGCCGCCACCGGCTTCCCCTGCCGATAGATCACTTCTAAATAGGCGGTGTTCATCGCATCATTGCTTTTCGACAGGATACGCCGTTACAACCAGAAGCAGTCGCTCGGTCATCAACGGTTCAACGACTGCTTCCCAAGGCCACCTGCTGTGCCGCGTCTCGATGATCCATCGATCCGGCACGACATCGCGACGGTACCCGCTCGCCCGCTCCAACATCCGCCGAAGGTCGACCTCGTTGAAGCGCCGGTCTTCCATGCGCTTCGGAAGGTGCGGACTGAATTCGAGCTCCCATTCCCACCATGGTGGCCAGCGATGTGTGCCCAACGACCATCCTTCTTCGCCGACGACGGCGCGAAGGAGTCTGGAGCGTGTTGTCTGTCCCGTCAAGGCATCTCTAACCTCCCCCCCCTTCCGGCGTCTATCCACGCAGACCGATGGACGCCGTTGCCTCAGCCGTAGACTTGACCAACTCCGTGAATCTGACGATCGCACCGCAACCGACGCCGCGTTTGAGCGAAGACGACCTTCGCCTGGCGCGGGCCTGCGCGGACGGGGACTCGGAAGTGTTCGCGGGGATTTATCGCAAGCATGGTCAGCGAATGAAATCGATTGCGTACAACCAGCTCGGCAACAGGTCGGATGCCGAGGATGCGGTGCAGGAGACGTTTCTGAAAGTGCATCGCGCGGCGGCGAGCTACAACGGCGAGGCAGCCTTCACCACGTGGCTGTACCGCATTCTCGTCAACACCTGCTACGACATGCTGCGGAAGCGGAGCCGCAGGATCCGGGAGACGCCGATCGATGAGCTCGTCGCCGGCGTCCGTCCGGCCCATGCAGTCGATGACGTCAAGCGGATGGCATTGCGGAAGCTGCTGAACGACTTGCCGGAACAGCGCCGCAGCGTCTTCTCGCTCTTCGAAATCGAAGGCCTCAGCCACGCCGAGATCGCGGGCATCCTCGACATCACCGAAGGCAACTCGAAGTGGATTCTCTTCTCAACGAAGAAACAGCTCCAGGAGCAGTGGAAGAAAGCAGCGACATCATGACCATCACCTGTGAACAACTCGACGATCTCCTTCTCGAAGGCGACCACTTCTCGCTCGAAGCCGCCGGGCGGCATGCGCAGTCGTGCGGCGTCTGCATGCAGAAACTGGCCGGCTGGAACGAGATCGCATCAACCGCGCGCGACCTTCACGCGACGTGGGACAACGACCTCTTGTGGCCTCGAATCGAACGGGCAATCCGCAACGAACGGCGCAGCACGCGGACGCGCGTGTGGCAGATCGCTGCCGCCTTCTTCCTCCTCGCCATCCTCGGCACGACCGTCTGGATCGCGCAGCGGCGCATGCACGCTGCAGACTTCGACCAGGACATCCTGAAGATGTCCGCGGTCGATGACGTCGAGCGAGCCGAGAAGGCGCACATCAACGCCATCAATCACCTGGAAACACTCGCCTCCGCGAAGCTCGACCAGCCGGCGACACAGCTCATGGTCAGCTACAAGGAAAAACTGATGATGCTCGACGACGCCATCGCCGAGTGCCAGACCGCCATCGACAAGAACCGGCAGAACGCCTACCTGCGCACGCAACTGCTGACGATGTATTCGGAAAAACAGCGGACGCTGCAGAACGTTTTGCGAGAGGAAAACAGTCATGCTTCGAATCCATAAGACTCTCATCGCCGCGCTGCTGCTTCTGGCCGCGCCCGCGCTCTACGCAGACCGCTTCGAGCGCACCTTCAGCCGGACGCAGTCGTATCAGGGCGGCCGCATCTCCATCGACCACTCCATGGGCGCGGTCACGGTGCACGCCGGCAGCGGCAACGACGTTCGCGTCCACGCTCTGATCCGCGCCTCCGATGCCGAGATTGGCAAGGACATCAACGTTACGGTGTCGGCGTCTTCCGCGAACGGGATCACGATCCGGACTGAGTATCCCGACATGCATTTCCACGGCAACGTGTCGCTCTCGTACTCGGTCGACATCGAGGTGACCATGCCCGCCAACGCGCCGCTGACGGTCCACAACAAATTCGGCAGCGTCGAAGTCACCGGCATTCACGCCGCGGGCGAAATCGTGAACGCGCAGGGGCCGGTCGTGCTGCGCGACAGCCGAGGGACGCAGCGCGTGGAGAGCTCCTTCGGTTCCGTTCTCGTCGAACGGAGCGCCGGCGACACCTCGGTACAAAACGCCAACGGGTCGGTGCGTATCGACAATGTCGACGGCACTCTCAACGTGACCAACCGCTTTGGCCCAGTCACCGTCAACGACGCGCACGACGTCACCATTCACAACGGGAATGGCGCGGTGGAGGTGCTCGGGGTCACAGGCAACGCAACGATCGTCGACTCGTTCGATACGGTCCGCATCGCCAACGTTTCGGGCGACCTGAATCTCAACAATCAGAACGGACGCGTCGATGTACGCGACGTCAAAGGCCGTGCCTCGATCAAGAATTCGTTCGACGCCACGGTGTTCGCGAACATCGGACGCGATCTGATCATCTCCGCGAACAACGGCCGCGTGGAAGGGTCGCATGTTGGCAACGGCGCCACGATCACGGGCAGTTTCGACACGATCTCCGTCCGCGACATCAACGGACCGACACGCATCACCAACGCGAACGGCAACGTGACCGCGGTCGACATTCGCGGCAATCTGAACATCGACGCGCGCTTCGGACTGGTGCGGGCGGAGTTGATCAAAGGCACGCTCGACGTCGACAACGCCAACGGCGGCGTGACGGCCACCGACATCTCCGGCGGCGTGCGCGTGCACACGAGCTTCGCGCCAGTGCTGCTGAAGACGATCGCCGGCCGGGTGACCGTGGAGAACGCGAACGGCTCGATCTCCGTCTCCGATCTCCGCGGCGCGTGCGCCGACATCAATCTGAAGACGAGCTTCGCCTCGATCAAACTCGATGTGCCGCCGAACGGCGGATATCACGTCGACGCGCGCACCAGCTTCGGATCGATCACCACGGCGGTCCCGATTGTGATGACGTCGAAATCGGACAACACGCTGACGGGAACGATCGGCAACGGGGCCTGTCAGTTGAAGTTGGAGACGGCAAACGGGGGAATTACGCTGGAGTGAGGCCCTGCCTGGACTTCACAAGATTAACGGTTTCACGCGGAGATCGCGGAGAGGCGGAGAAAACCCAGGTTCCTCTCCGCCTCTTCGCGCCCTCCGCGTGAACCGTCCTCTTTGAACACAAAAAAGCGCCGCTTCGCAGCGGCGCTTTTCATTTCAGAGCGATGTAACGGTTAGTCGAGTTTGATCGACTTCTTCGTCTTCGCGCGGCGCGACTGATCCTTCGCTTTGTACTCGTCGAGGCAGGCGTCCTTGTCGACCATCGCGCATCCGAGGTAGTCGGAGATTTCCATGATGACGGCGCGGATCGCTTTGCCGGTCGGTGTCTTCTCGTAGTTCGAGAGATCGCCGCCGAAACCGCCGCGGTAGACGCTCACGCCGACGCCGCCGCCGGTGGAGCGCGCTTCGACGGTACGGGTGAATTCAACTTCGCCGGTGGTGGTATCGACGACGCGCAGGTCGACGGCGATGTACGCCTCTTCCTGCTTTCCGCCAAGGCCGATGCCGTGGAAGCTGAGGCCTCCGCCGGTCTCGCGCGTCTTCGAATCGAATGCGCTGACGGTGGCCACGACGACGTACTGCGCGCCGGTCATCTGCCCGAGCTTGGCGCCGGTCGACTTTTTGACGCGGCCGGAGTTGGCCAGATCCTGTTCATCGAGGACGGCGCCGAGCTTGTGGCGCTCGACGAGTTTGAACTTCTCGGTCGCGGCCAGCTCGTTGGCGAGCATTCCGGCCAGATCGTTGCCGACGTCCGAAGACCACCAGCCTGCCGAGGTGTCGTTGCGGAACTCGGCCACGGCCAGAACCGGCTTCGCGGCGAAGGCCGAAGAGACGAACAACGTAAGTGAAGCAATTGCGAATAAAGCTTTGCGCATCGTTTTCTCCTGTGGGGGGTTGTGTGGAGCGATAACTTTACCGCAATTCGGCCGCGATGCCGTGATGCCGCTCACCGATTCAGCGGCAACGGCCGCCAGGCGAGGTACGCGAGCGCGATCATCGTCATCAGCGAAAGTGCGACACCGATGCGGAACGACCATGGCGCGTACCAGACGCGGACATCGTGATTGCCCGGAGGAAGGAGAAATCCAAGGAATGCTCCGTTGATGCGCATCGGCGAGACGCTCTTGCCGTCCGCGCGAATGTGCCAGCCGGGCCACGACGGGATGCTGCTGGCGATGAGCGTGTACCGCGGCGCAGTCACGTGCATCGAGTACGCGTCGCCCGTTGCCGCGTTGATGAGGACCGTAGTATCCGGCCCGCCGTGCGGCGCGATCAGATCGGCGCGCATTTTCTCATCCGTGATCGGCAGGTTTTCGAGCACCGCCACGTGCGCCCAATCGGTCGTCGCCGCGAGACGCGGAACGAAACGTTTCATGTCCCACTCCACCTCGACATTGCGTGTCGCGTAGAAGCGCGGCAGGACGTTGTGGTTCTCGAAGATACGGCCGTCGGCGCCGTCGTAAACCTTCGTGAAGCGAGGTTGCGCGAGCTCGCGTCCCGGACCGGTGACGAAATAGCGGACGTTGAGGTAATCGAGCAGTGGCGTGGTCGTATTCGGCCACATCGGGAAGTAACTGGAAGTGTTGTAGCCGGCCACGAGTGCCAGCATGCCGACGTAGCGCGCCGACTCCATCGGATCGTGCGCGCGAATGTCTTCGAGGCCGTACATCGTCGACAGGTTCGGAAAAAAGTCGGCGTTGTAGCCGGCGATGCGAAACGGCGCGTTCTTCGGCGCGGCAGCTTTCAATCGCATCAATTCGCGAATCAGCGGCGTCGGCGGATAGA
>ERZ1739052.116-NODE-116-length-13139-cov-12.194818_pt1 | contig 13139 bp, 7 predicted proteins | sample MGYA00581761_ERZ1739052 | MGnify/ENA primary metagenome ERZ1739052 (study PRJEB42929, sample SAMN08275524) | rhizosphere metagenome | isolation source: Rhizospheric soil replicate 1 | host: Colobanthus quitensis and Deschampsia antarctica | place: Antarctica...
GGGGGGGGGGGGCGGGGACGGGTGGGCCGGGGGGCCGGGCCCGGGCGGGCGGGGGCGGGTGGGACCGCGGCCGGCCGCGGACTGGGCCGGCCGGGGGGGGCCGGGGCGCACAGCACCTGCCGAGCTAGGCGACGTTCGGCCGGAGCCTGCGCGGCTCGATGCTGCTCCCGCCGTTCCTGCACCACGCCGCCGCGGTGCTCGTGCTCTGCGACTCGAGGCGCGGCGAAAGTCCGCGGAAGCTAAGGTTGCTCTGCGTGCCGACCCACATCGGAGCCAGGTCATCTTCGGTGATGTCCGGCATGCGGATGATGTGCGGCGTCATCGTCAGCATGAGGTCGGTGCGGTGGTGCAGGTTGTGGTCTTTGGTGAAGAGCCGGCCGAGGATCGGGATGTCGCCGAGAAACGGCGTCTTCGCGCTGGTGGTGAGCTGGGTGTCCTGAATGAGTCCGGCCAGGAAATTGGTCTCGCCGTCTTTGAGGCGGATGGTCGCCTCGATCGTGCGCGTGTTGAACGACGGCGGGGCGTCGACGCTGGCCGCGGCGGCGATGTCGGAGACTTCGACCGTAAGCTTGAGCGTGACTTCGCCGTTGTGATGGACACGCGGCTCCATCGAAACCTTGATACCGATGTCCTGATACTGAAATGACGTGGCGGGCAGACTTCCCTGCGTGCCGCTCTGCACGCCGGTGACGAACGTGGTGACCGGCACTGGAACGCGCTGACCAATATGCAGCGTGGCCTTCTCCCCTTCGGAAATGCGCAACTCGGGGTTGGCGAGCGTCTCGGTGTTGCCGATACTCTTGATCAGGTTGTAGGAGATGGACGGAATCGTGAAACTAAGATCCTTACTCTGAAGGCCGCGCAGAAATTGGAGGTTGTGCAAGACCGGCGTGGTGGGGTTCTTCGGATCAACCGTGTCATTCGCTTGCAGCGTGCCGCCCAGGCCCTGCACGACGGCGCCGATGTCGCGCTGCTTGTCGAGATCGATCTGCAAAAGCTCGACGTCGACGACGACTTCCGCTTTTGCTTTGTCGTTCGCTTCGATGATCTTTTCGGCGATGCGAACCTTGTCGGCGGTGTCGCGGATGGTGATGGCGTTGAGCGCCTTGAGCGGGAAGACGTTGCGCGCCTCGATCATAGTGCGGACGACGTTCGTGACCTGCTCGGCGTCGCCATTGGACAAATAGAAGGTGCGGATGACGAGGTCTTCGTAGTCGCGCCGCGCCTGCGGATTGTCGGGGACGATGATGATGGTGTGCTCGTCGAGGGCTTTGTAGAAATGATTGGCGGCCTGCATGACGCGCTCGAGGGCCTGCTGGGCGGTGACGTCCTTCAGCTCGATGGCGATGCGGTCGTCCTTGACGGCCTGGTCGAAAAGGATGTTGATTCCGAAGGCGCCGCCGAGCGCTTTGTAGATTTCCTTGACCGGCGTCTCGTGCGGAAACGAGAGTGTGATGGGCTGATCGGAGCTCGGGCTGAGCTGGGGCGGAGCGGACTTGGTGATGTTCGCTTTGGCGCGTTTCTTCAGCTCGTCGATCGTAGCCGGCTGACCGGCCAGCGCTGCTTCGCGCAGCGCGTTGACGGCCTTGCCGTATTCGACGGCAGCGTACTGATTGGTCGGATCGAGCTTGATGACCAGCTCCAGCTCCGTGGCGGCGAGCCTGGTAAGCCGGATCTGGTCCTCGCCGCGGGCGTTGAGGGCCGAGGCGCGCAGCGACTTGCCCTTCTGGAAGTGGAGGCGTGACGCTTCCAGTTTCGCGCGCGAGAGATTGATCTGGTAGAGCGCGTTCGAGGGGTCGACATCGAGCGCTTTCTCGTACTCGATGACGGCCTCGTCCCAGTCTTTCGTCTGCTCGGCGGTCTTCGCTTTTTGAAACGCGTTGTAGCTGGTGCACGAGAGCAGCGTCAGCGACAAGGCGATGGATGTAATGGCGATTTTCGTAAGTTTCATTCGTTTCGATCCTGGGTGGTCAGCATGAGTTATCTGCTGATCACTCTGACGGTAGCATTGCGTAAAGGTCACTGGCCGAGGGGCACTCGGGTCTTGACGTCGGCGGGGAAGCCGACATAGCCGATCTCGACCGATTCGATGCCGATGCTGCGCAGCACGAACTTGCCGTCGATCGTCTCACCGATGCGGACGTTGACGATCTCGCCGTTGCCATTGAACGTCGCGATCGGGTTGTTGACGGGGCCGAAAGTGCCGATGTACTTCATCGAGAATTGCGGCGGGACCGGAGGGGGCGGTACATGGGGATGAGCCGCAAGCCAGGCCGGATAATCGGGGTCGCAAACGTCGCCCTTACCGTTGGCGTTCTCGTCCTTCTGGTCGGGGTTGTAAGTCGTCGGACAGTTATCCCGGAAGTCAGGTATGCCGTCGTTGTCTTTGTCGGGCGGAGGCGCCGGAGCTTTGACCGGCGGCGGTGGAGGAGGCGGAGGCGGCTCGACGTAGCCGAACAGATTCCGCGCGCTCTTGTAGCTGCCGCTCTGCGCGTCGAGCCATTCGGTGTGCAGGATGGGAACGCCGGGCGTGCCGGCAGTCTTCAGCGCATGCGGCGCGCGCGGAGCCGTTGCCGGCCGCGCTACGGCCGGAGACGGCAGCGGATCGACAGCATTCGACGTCGAGGCGAACGAATAGATCGCAAAGATGGCGATCAGAATCACGCCGACGACCGTCCAGGTTTTCCAGTTCATCCAGTCCATCACAACTGTCTGTTCGCGGCCGGCGCATTGGTGCGCGCGTCGCGGAACAAGGTCTTGAGTCGAATATTGAGCGTCAGGATTTTGTCGCTTGCCGCGCCCTTTGTGCCGAGGCTGATGCCGTCGATGATCACAAACTGATCGGACAATTCGAGCAGATTGATGAGGCGCCGCACCTGTTCATAAGTTCCCTGAACCGTGAATGCAATGCCCACGGTGGTCGTACCGATCGATCCTTTTGTCGGCGACTGCTCGGTGGAGGCCTGTTTCGAGGCGCCGGTCGAAAAGGAGTACGACGGCGGCTGGAGGTGGCTGGCCGCGGCGAGCCGCTTGACCTCGTCGATCAGCGCGGTCAGCCGCTGCATCGGCGTCGACCAGCGCTCGTTGTAGAGCACCTGCAGATCCGCCTGCACTTTCTTGTAGGCGGCGAGCTGCTGCTCGGCCGTGATGCGCGCGTTGCGGGCCTGCGCGAGCTGCGCTTCCGTTTGTGACTGACGGGCGTCGAGGTCCTGCAGGCGGCTGACGTACTGGACGCGATACGTGAAGAAAAAGATCGTGTTCGCCAGCAACAGCAGGGCCAGGACGATCAGCAGGACGCGCTTCTCACGCCAGATCATTCGACCCTCCGGGCGATGGACGGACGATAGTCGACGCCGAGGATGAAGTGATACTCGGTGCCCTCCGCCGTTTCATTCAACGGGAAGGCGTTGGCGAAGTGCGGGTCGGCGTTGAAGCGATTGATCGTGGCAGTCAGGCCTTCGCCGGTCTTGGTGGAGCACGTCATCGAAAGGTGCACGAGACCGTCTTTGTCGAAGGACGGAATGACGGACAGGAGCCGGACATCGTTCGGGAGCACTTTCTCGAGGCGGTCGAGCAACTCGCTCCAGGAGAAGGCGCGCTCGGCGAGCTGCGCGTTGGCGAACTCGGTCTGGGACGCGAGCAGCTTGAGATCGAAGCCGCGAAGGCGCTGCGCGAACGTTTCGGTGCGGCGCTGTTCGTCGGCGATCTGCAGTTCGAGTTTGGCGATGTTGGCGCGCGTCGCTTTCGTCTCGGTGCGGTAGCGCAAAAATGTGTCGACGTTGTTGAGCGCCAGAAATGCCGTCAGCAGTGCCATGAGCACGACGGCGGCGTAGACCGGCCGGTAATCGCGGAAAGGCCGCGACGCGAGATTGAGATGGAGCGGCTTCACCCTGTGAATACTCCCGTGGCGGCGGTCAGTTCCGCGTCGTAGGCGCTCGCGTCGCCCGGCGCCTGCCCGGCGACGTCGCGCAGGGCGATTTTGACGACGGGCGCCGAGAACTCGCTGCCGATCGTGCCCGTGACTTCGCCGTTGATGCCATTGCCGACGACGTAGCATTTTTCGACGGACGTGGTCTGAAACGTGTCGCGGAGGTAGGTCGCGGACAGCCGGATTTCCTGCTGGAGCGTCCGTTCGCCGTTGAGATTGCGCGAGCGGATGAAGAGCGGCTGCGTTCCGCGAAAGACGGCGGTGGTGAAGTCATGCTCGCGGATGTAGAAGAAGATGCGGTCGCGCGTGGTGGCGGCCTCACGGGCGGTGATCGCGTTCCACACGTTGAGGCCTGCCGGCTCGATGAGGATGACCTCGATCCCGGCGGCCTCGAACAGCCGCTCGATGGCGCTGATGGTGGCATTGACGGCGCTCACGGCCAGGATGCGCGGCGGTGTGCGTGCGAGCACCTCGTACGAAATCCGCAGCTCCGAGGGATCGATCGGCATCGTGCGGCGCAGACTCCAGCGGATCACTTCGTCGGCCTCGTTCGCGCGCTCCGGCAGCGACTGCAGCTCGATGATGTTCATCCGGAACCATGAGTCGGGCAGGAGCAGCGAGACCTTGTCCCATCGCCCCGTTTCCAGCTTCATGCGCCGGATCGTTTCCGCGAGCAGCGCTTCGTTGCGCAGCTCGGGCGTGACCACGCCGGGCGCGAAAACGTCGTCGCGCAGCGCGTAGCTCTTCGCCTGCAGGATCTGCAGCTCTTTCCGTCCGCGGCCTACGCGGGCGTGGATCAGAGAGTCGGAATCGAGCACGACGACGTCAGGTGGGAAAGAGCGCGCCATATCACTCCACGAAGGTGACCTTGTTGATCTCGCGCAACGTGGTCTGTCCGTTCATCACTTTCCGGAGCGCCGATTCGCGGAGGAACAGCATTCCTTCTTCTTTTGCAGCTTTCTTGATTTCCGAGGCCGGACGGCGGTCGAGAATCATGGTCCGGATACGGTCCGAGAGGTCGAGAAGTTCCGAGATCGCGGCGCGGCCGTGGAAGCCGGTGCCGTTGCAGTCGATGCAGCCCGAGCCTTCCCAGAATTTCGTGCCGCGGAACTCTTTCGGATCGAGCCCCGATTCGATGATGAAGGAGTCGGGATAGGTGACCTCGTGCCGGCAGGAGTCGCAGATTTTCCGCACCAGCCGCTGCGCCAGGACGCAGTTGAGCGCCGAGACGAAGTTGTAGAGATCGACCTTCATGTTCAGGAAGCGGCCGAGAACGTCGACGACGTTGTTGGCGTGGACGGTGGTGAAGACGAGGTGGCCGGTGAGCGCCGACTGCACCGCGATGGCGGCTGTCTCTTCGTCGCGGATCTCGCCGACCATGACCTTGTCGGGATCGTGGCGGAGGATGGCGCGCAGTCCGCGGGCGAAGGTCAATCCCTTCTTCTCGTTCACCGGAATCTGCGTGATTCCGCGGAGCTGGTATTCGACCGGATCCTCGATGGTGATGATCTTGTCTTCCGAGGTCTGAATCTCGGAAAGGGCGGCGTAGAGCGTCGTCGTTTTGCCGGAGCCGGTCGGACCGGTGACCAGCACCATGCCGTACGGCTCTTTGATGAACTTGCGGAACTTGAGCAGCATCTCCTCGTCGAAGCCGAGAACGTCGAGGCGCAGGCTCTTGAAGTCGGAGTTCATCGACTCCTTGTCCAGGATGCGGATGACGGAATCTTCGCCGTGCGCGGTTGGGACGATGGAGACGCGGAAATCGATGGTGCGGCCGGTGATGCGCAGTTTGAAACGGCCGTCCTGCGGCACGCGCTTCTCGGCGATGTCGAGCTCGGACATGACCTTGATGCGCGAAATGATGGTGCTGTGGTGGCGCTTGTCGATCGGCTCGAGCGCTTCGTAGAGGACGCCGTCGATGCGGTACTTGACGACGACTTCGTTGTCGCGGGTTTCGATGTGAATGTCCGAGGCGCGGCGCTGGATGGCGTTGAAAACGATCGAGTCGACCAGCTTGATGATCGGCGACGATTCCTGCGCCGTGATCGAGTCGATGGTCAGCGTCTCTTCACCTTCCTCGTCTTCGCCGACGAGGGTCATGCGGAAGCCTTCGGTCGCTTCGTCGAGGACGCGCTGCGTCGACTCGGACTTCTGCAGCTTGTCGCGGATGGCGGCGGCCGAGGCCACTTTCACTTTCAGCGGAGCGCCGAGCAGGAGCTCCAGCTCGTCGAGCTTGAGGACATCGGTGGGATCGCCGACGACGACGGCGATGTGGCCGTTCTCGCGCTTCTCCGGCAGGAACTGGTAGCGGATCATCAGCTCCAGCGGGACGTCTTTGAAGAGCTGGTGATCGACCTGGAAGTGATCGAGGTTGACGAATTCGAAGCCGTACTGCTCGGCCAGCCGCTGCGCGCGCGCGGCCTCACCGGTCGGATCGGCGTTCTTGTAGAGGAGCGTGCGTGGATCGGCGGCCATGATGGTCTCTATTGCTGGACGTTGCTGAGCTGGAACAGCGGGAGATAGAAGGCGTAGAGCAGGATCGCGATCACCGTGCCCATAAAGACGAGGATCATCGGCTCGATGGCCGACACCATGCGCGTCAGCCGCGATTCGATTTCCTCGTCGTAGAACTCGCTGACATTTCCGAGCATTTCCGTCAGCGCGCCGGTCGATTCGCCGACCTTGATCATCTCAACCGCCAGATCGCTCATGGCCGCGGTGTTTTCGAGCGAGCGCCAGAGCGGCTCTCCCTCGCGAACGTTCTGCACGATGCCGAAGATCTTTCCGGAGATCGATTTGTTCGTGATGGACTGCGACGAAATCTCGATAGCCGGAACCATCGGCGTTCCGCCCGCGAGCAATGTGCCCATCGATTGCGTGAACTGCATGATGGCGAAGCGGTGCAGGATGCCGCCCGCAAGCGGCAGGTTGAGTTTGAATCGGTCCCAGGCCACCCGCCCGCTTCCTCGGGTCCATCGCCGGAACAGCAGGTATGCAGCGACGAGAACGACGACGAGAATCGGCAGGTTCGTGTTCAGCGTCCGCGATACGTTGATCATCAACGTCGTGAACCACGGCAATTCGGCGCCGAAGCCCTGATAGAACTCGGCGAACTTCGGGATGACTTTGACGAGCATGATGAAGACCATGCCGACCGACAGGATGATCAGAACGCTTGGGTAGATCAGCGCGCCGATAACGCGCTTGCGCAGGTTGACGATGATCTTCTGATAGCGCAGAAAACGCCGCAGGACGCCTTCGAGATCGCCGGAGCGCTCACCAGCGCGAAGCGACGTCGAATAGATGGCCGGAAAGGCCTCGCCGTACGCGGCGAAGGCGTCGGACAGTGCGATGCCCGATTTCAGTTTCTCGCGAACGTCGGTCAGTACTTCCTTGAAGCGAAGGTTCTTCTGCCGCTCCAGCATGATGTCGAACGATTGCAGGATCGGCAGTCCCGCTTTCACGAGCGCGAGCAACTCCTGGTTGAAGAGGAGGAAGTGCTCGGTGGAGATGATTTTTTTTCCGCGCGGGAGGAGATCGCGCAGTTTCGTCGCACCACGCCGCGCATCGAAGACGTGCATCCCCTGCTGGCGCAGTTCGTCTTCCGCGGCACGAGCACTGATTGCCTGCACGCGGCGTTCGGAGATGGTTCCGTCGGGCGTACCGACTCTGACAATAAATTCGGGCATTTGCTGTTCCGTGGTCTGCCCTCTACGACGGTTGACGCCGCGAAACGTTCCGGACTCGGGCAGGGTGCTTACAACGGGGTAGGCCGGGAACGGATTCCGCGATTTCTCTGCTGCGTCTGATGTTATGGCTGATGTTGGTTGAGCCTGGTGACCGCGTCAGGATTGACGTCGCCGGTCTTCGCGGCTGTTCAAAACGCGGTACTCAACGGGATCGCTGGTTGAGTGGGCGGAATGGCCCAAGAGCGGTAGTTGCTGCGCGGTACTGGCTGTACGCTGCCGCCTTGACACAGCGCCCGAAGTCATGCTCTCCTCCCGCCACCCAGTCCCCAACCCCTTTTTAACCAAAGAGCACGGCCAGCGGTTTGTCTGGCTCGTCAGGAGTACCCCAATGTTCCGCTTCCGGCTCGTCGTCATGTTCTGTTGCGCTGCCTTTCTCACTGTCTGCGAAACGCCGCTGATGGCCGCAACGGTTACGGAGATCGTTCCGAAGTCCGCGCCGCACGGAGGGCGCCTGTTTTTCGTCGGAACCGGCCTTGATGCGGGCAGCGCCGGCGTGACCTTCGGAGCAGCGAGCGGTTCAGTATCCGCCTCCATCGTCAGCCGGACGCCTACTCTTCTGGAAGTCATCGTCCCGCCGGCGGCAACCTCCGGGACCGTCCGAATCGACGTTGATGGCGCTCCGTTTGCGACGTTCGCATTCACGATTCTCGCCGACCCCTCCTGGTTGAAGGTGACGACTCTGGCCGCGTCCGACAAAGGCCATGACGTTTTCAAACAGCCTTCCGGGGTCGCCATCGCCCCCTCCGGCGTGGTCTACGTCGCCGACACGATGCACCATCAGATCGTTCGGATTCAACCGAACGGCCAGACCGCGGTGATCGCCGGCACAGGCAAGCCCGGGCTGACCGACGGCGCGGCGGCGCAGGCGCAATTCAAGGAACCGGGGGCCGTCGTCTTTGACGCTGTGCGCGGGTTCCTCTACGTCGCGGATAGCTCGAACAACGTCATTCGCAAGCTCACCACCGCCGGCATCGTCAGCACCTTCGCTGGCTCCGGACGCGGCGAGGCGCGCGATGGCAGCGGAACGCAGGCAGGTTTCAAGTCTCCCTCGGGGCTCGCGCTCGATCCGGCAGGCAACCTTTACGTCGCGGACAGTGGAAATGACCTCATCAGAATGATCACACCGGCCGGCCTCGTCACGACGGTTGCCGGCGGCGTACATGGCGGCTTCGCCGACGGACCCGCGGCGCAAGCGCTCTTCAAGAATCCAGGTGGCGTAGCCGTGACGGCAACCGGCGCCGTCATCATCGCCGACAGCGGCAACAACCGCATCCGGCAGCTCGCCGCCGGTGTCGTCACGACGATCGCCGGCACTGGCCACGACGGCTTTGTGAACGGCGCGGCCGCCGTGGCCGAGTTCAAGAATCCATCAGCAGTAACTGCCGATGATGCCGGAAACATCTATGTTGCCGACACCGGGAATCACGCCATTCGCAGGATCGCCGCCGGAGCGGTATCGACGCTGGCGGGCAGTGGCAAGGGTGGGTACGTCGACGGCGCGCCTGCCCTCGCGCAATTCACCGAACCATCCGGAATCGCCTTCGCCGGAGCAGTCGTCATCGCCGATTCGAAGAACGACGCGGTTCGCGAGATCCTGCCGCAACTCACGGCGACCGATCTCTTTCCGCGCAGCGGCTCGCCGGGCGGTGGCACCGAGGTGAGGATCTTCGGGGTCGGATTCATCGCCGGCGCAACGCAGGTGACGTTCGGTTCTGTCCCTGCAACCGCGGTGACGTTCGTCTCATCGACGGAGATCATCGTCACGACGCCCTCCGGATCGGCCGGCAGCGTCGATGTCAAAGTGACGACGCCGGCCGGAACCTCAACCATCGCGGGCGGCTATACGTACGCCGCGCCTCCGACGATTGCCGGCATCTCACCGGTCAAAGGAAAAACAGCCGGCGGCGAACTCGTAACCATCACCGGCACGAACTTCGTCGCAGGCACGACGGCCGTTCGCATCGGCGGCGCGGCCGCCACGCAGGTAACCGTGACCAGCCCGACGAGCCTCACGGCCACCACGCCGTCCGGCGCAGCGGGGGCGGCGGAGGTTGTCGTTGAGACATCGGCCGGCAGCGCGACCAGGCCAGCGGCATTCACCTACGTTGCCCCTCCCATCATCACCGGTTTTGCGCCGCAGCAAGGATCCGCCGGCACGATCGTGACGATCACCGGCCAGAATTTCGATCCGGACGCTGGCGCCGACCAGGTCTTTTTCTCCTCCCTCGCAGCCTCCGTTCAAAGCGCCTCGGCGACGCAACTCGTCGTTCTTGCTCCTGCTGGCGTTACGACAGGCAGGATTACGGTAACGACCGCGGGCGGCAGCGCGAGCTCGGCGAATGTCTTTTCTACCGCGACGGTCGTTTCCCTTGAGATCACCTCTCCCGCTACCTCGTTCCAACAGGGCGGCAACGTGCCATTCAATGCGGTGGCACGGCTCAGCAACGGAAGCGGAACGGACGTCTCCTTGCAGGCCGGCTGGATCTCGTCGAACGGGAATGTCGCAGCGGTCGACACGACCGGCCTTGTCTCAGGCCGGGCCGCGGGCAACGCGGTCATCACCGCCGTTTTCGGCGGCTTCACGGCGACCACGCCCGTGGCCATCCAACCGCTCATAGTTCCTGTCCTCGTGCCGAGCGCGATCGATCGAACCGTCGTGCAGCCGCTCGCCGACACCGTGCGATTCCTCTACACAGGGCCGGCCGCGGTGCAGACGGGGGTCGCAGCAAACACGATCGAAGATCGGCGCGCGACGACCATTCGCGGGAGTGTGCACGATCGCAACGGCAATCCGGTCGCCGGAGTGCAGATCACAATTCTCAACCATCCCGAGCTCGGCCAGACGCTGACGCGCGGCGATGGCGTCTTCGACATGGCCATCAACGGCGGCGGCGCCGTAACGCTCCGCTACGCAAAGGCCGGGTTCATCGAAGCGCAGCGTTTGGTGGCGTCGCAGTGGAATGAGCGGAAAGTGCTCGACGACGTCATCCTCATCGGCTTCGATACTTCGGTCTCCGCCATCGTGATGGGTGCTTCGACCACTCAGATCGCCCGCGGCACAACGACGAGCGATGGAAGCGGATCCCGCCGCGCTACGCTGATTTTTCCCCCGGGGCAGACCGCGATGATCGTCGCCGCGGATGGAACAACAACGGCTGCATCAACGCTGCACGTGCGAGCGACGGAATACACAGTCGGCGCAAATGGCCCGAAGGCGATGCCGGCAGCGTTGCCGGCGACGAGCGGATACACCTACTGCGTCGAGCTGAGCACCGACGAGGCAGCGGCATCCGGCGCCGCCGAGGTTCGCTTCTCGCAGCCGATCACCTACTACGTCGACAACTTCCTTCACTTTCCCGTCGGTACGATTGTTCCGGTCGGCTACTTCGACCGCGCCAGGAGTGCCTGGATGAGCTCACCGAACGGCGTCGTGCTGAAGATTGTGTCCGTCGCGAACGGAATCGCCACGATTGACTCGGACGGAGACAACCTCGCTGACAGTCAAAGCGCGGTGACGGCCCTCGGCATCACCGACGACGAACGCCGCGCCCTCGCCACGCTTTACACAGACGGTCAGACGTTGTGGCGGGCCGCTTTCAACCACTTCACGCCCGTCGACGGAAACTTTCCCTACATGTTCTCGCCGGACGCCACGCCTCCAAACCAGCCGCAAGCCACGACGACACCGGCGCCAAACGGTTGCGGAATTCGGAAGGACGGCTATTCCATCATCGACTGCAGCCAGCAAACGCTCGGCGAGAGCATTCCCATTGCCGGATCGCCGTACTCGCTCGAGTACGTCAGCTCGCGTGCCGCGAAGACCCAGTACTCAATGGTCATTCCGGTAAGCGGCATCACGATCCCCGCCTCTCTCAAACGCATCGATCTCTCCATCTCCATCGCCGGAAGAACGACCAAGGTCAGCTTCCCCAGGCAAACGAACCTCAGTTACACATTCGTATGGGACGGCAATGACGCTTATGGCCGGCCGATGCAAGGGCAACAGAGCGCGTACGTCTCGCTCAATTATCTGTACACGCCTGGGTACGTGCGGCCTGTCGATGTTCCGAACGCGTGGGCGCAGCCGGCCCAGAACACCACGTTCATCGCCGATGGCCGGGACGATGTGCCGATCAGTCAGACGTACGAGGTAAAGCTCGGACATTTCAATACGCAAAAAGCCGGACTCGCCGGCTGGACACTCAGCGCGCAACAGTTCTATGACGGGATTGGACAGACGATCTATCGTTCCGGCGGCATCCAGCAGGGTAGCGACCCCCAGCAGAACCGGCAGTTCACGATCTCCACCGCCGCGGGGAATGGAGGATGCTGCAGCCAGTCGCCATCCCCGACCCCTTCCGGAGGGGCAGTCAACTATCCCTACTCGATCGCGCCCGCGCCCGATGGCAGCTTCTACTTTGCCGACAGCTACTGCATGGTCTGGCGCGTCGCTCCGGACGGCGTCATGACTCCCGCTGCCGGTACCTACAATCAGTGCAACGTGTTTACAGCGGATGGACAGCCTGCATTGGGGAGCAAGGTTAGCGTTTGGGACATCGCAGTCGGTCCGGACGGCGCGCTTTACATCAATGATCAGGGCTTTAACCGCGTCAGGAAAGTCGTCAATGGATTGCTCGTGACCGTCGCTGGCAACGGAACCCGGCAAACCACAAACGACATCGACGGCAGGCTCGCCACCGACGTCCCCATCGATCCGCAAGGCATCGCCGTCGGAATCGACGGCTCCCTCTACATCGCCGAGGGCTATCGAGTCATCCGAGTCGGGCCCGACGGAATTGCTACAAAACTCGCCGGCGATGGGACCACAAACTGGAGATCGCCCGACGGCATCGCTCGCATCAGCGGCATCGGTCCCCTCGGCATCGCCACAGGACCCGACGGCAGCGTCTACGTCAGCGATTCACTGGTCATCCGCCGCATCACTCCTGACGGATTGCTCAAAACGATTGCGGGCACATACGACAACACGAAGCCTCGGGTGAGCGACGGGCAACCCGCGACGAGTGGCAAGCTGATCGAGACCTGGGGACTGACCGTGGCACCTGACGGTTCCGTCCTCGCCTGCGACCTGGACGGCGCGAAGGTCCACGCCATCGACACGAATGGCATTCTCACCACCATCGCCGGTACCGGAACGAGCGTGGCGCACACTCCCGAGGCCAACGGTTCCCTGGCCCGAGGCACCGAGGTGGCCTTCCCGTGGGACGTGAAGGTCATGCCGGACGGCAGCGCCCTGATTGCCGACTACGATTTCAACATCATTCGCCGCACCACCGGCATGTTCCCGTCGTATCGCGCCGCCGGACTCGTCGTGCCCTCAGGCGATGGCGCCACGGCTTATGTGTTCGATGGCGGGCGTCACGTTCGCACCATCAACACCGTTACCGGCACCACGATCGAGACACTGGGCTACGACGCAAACGGACTGCTGACCAGCGTTA
>ERZ1739052.117-NODE-117-length-13123-cov-9.967172_pt1 | contig 13123 bp, 15 predicted proteins | sample MGYA00581761_ERZ1739052 | MGnify/ENA primary metagenome ERZ1739052 (study PRJEB42929, sample SAMN08275524) | rhizosphere metagenome | isolation source: Rhizospheric soil replicate 1 | host: Colobanthus quitensis and Deschampsia antarctica | place: Antarctica...
AAGATGCCGAGTGTGGCGCGCGAGTAGAGAACGTCCGGATGGCCGGGAGGGACCCAGAGCAACACGCCGGAGAAAACGACCGTGGCCACGATCGAGCCGATGGCGACCGACAGCCACTCCTCCGTTTTCGAGCGCGTCGGACGAATGCGGTAGAGGCCCTGCACGGCGAACGCGAGCGGGAAAACGATCGTCACGATCGGGAGAAGCTGGAGATACGTCTCGACTTCCTGCTGCCCTTTCGTGACCGGAATGATCTTCAGGCTGAAGCGGAGAAACCAGGCGCAGAGCATCGCCAGATTCGATGCCGCGGCATCGTTGATCAGGTAGATCGATGACAGCGTCCGGTGTTTTTTCTCGATCACACGATGACCTGTTGAATCTCGGCGAGCATCTCGCGATGAAACCGTTCGCGTGAGAACTGCGCCGCGTGCGTGCGAATCGCTGCGCGGTCCCACGCGCGGCCTTGTGCTTCGTCGAGCGCCGCGCGGAGCGAGTGTACCGCCGCGTCCTCGAAAAAAATGCCCGTGACGCCGGGCAGAACGGAGTCGCGCACGCCGCCGGTGCCGAGGGCGACGACCGGAGTACCGAGCGCCATCGCTTCGAGCGGAGTGATGCCGAAGTCTTCGACGCCGGGAAGGATCAGGCTTTGGGCGCGGCCGAGGTGATCGATGATCACGTCCCTCGATACGGGTCCGAGGAACTGAACGTTGGGTCCGCCGCGGGCGCGGAGGGTTTCAAGGAGAGGCCCGCCGCCGATGACGATGAGCCTGCGATCGGCCGCTGCGTCGATGGCCAGCTCGATGTGTTTGTAGGGAACGAGCGCAGAAACGACGAGGTGAGAGTCGTCGCGGGTTTCGTTCAGCGGCGGTTGCAGAAACGCTTCGTCGACGAACGGATGGACCACGGTCGCATCGCGGTCGTAGTAGGCACGGATGCGGTCGCGGACGAAGTTCGAATTCGCCACGAAGCGCGTCACGGACCTGGACGCGGCCACATCCCACCGCCGCAAACTCGCGGCTACCGGCTTCGCGAGCAGCCGCTTCGGTCCGCGCGGAAAGTAGTCGTCGAAACGGTCCCAGATGTAGCGCATCGGCGTGTGGCAGTAGCAGAGATGCGGCTTGCCGCGCGCATCGACGCCTTTCGCGACGGCGTGGCTGGAGCTGATGACGAGATCGAATCGGCTCAAATCCCACTGCCGCACCGCGCGCGGAAAGAGCGGCAGAAGCGTGCGGTAGTCGCGGACGCGCATCGCCAGCGATTGCAAGCGCGAGGTGTGAATGGTGTGCGACTCGATGGTCTTCGAAACGCTGCCCGGAAAATGGAACAGCGTGAAGAGCTCCGCGTCCGGAACCAGATCGAGGATCGCTTCGAGCACCTGCTCGCCGCCGCGCATTCCGGTCAGCCAGTCGTGGATGACGGCAACGCTACCGGGCATTCTTCTTCCGCTTCGGTTCCGGCGTCGAGGCCAGCGGATAGTCGCCATCGGCGGCGCACTTGTCGCACAGATGGTCGTTGCGCAGGTACTGCTCCTTCGCCACCTCGGCCAGACAGCGCACGCAGAGGTGACGGCCGGTGCGTTCGCTCATCTTGCGCCGCGGTGCATCATCGAGCATCGGTACGTTTGTAGCACGGAATACGATTCTGTTTTCCTCGGCAGGAGGCCTTCGATGATCCGAGTGCGCAGAGCAGAGGAGCGCGGCCATTTCGACCACGGCTGGCTCAACACGTACCACACGTTTTCATTTGCCGACTACCACGACCCCGACTTCATGGGCTTCCGTTCGCTGCGCGTGATCAATGAGGATCGCGTCGAAGCGGGACGCGGCTTCGGCACGCACGGCCATCGCGACATGGAAATCATCTCGTACGTGCTCGAAGGCGAGCTCGGACACGGCGACTCGATGGGAACCGGCTCGGTGATCCGTCCCGGCGAGGTGCAGCGGATGAGCGCGGGCACCGGCGTGGAGCACAGCGAGAAAAATGCGTCGGCGATGCCGGTGCACTTTCTCCAGATCTGGATTCTGCCGGAGCGCAAGGGCATTACACCGTCGTACGAACAGAAGGCGTTCCCCGCGTCCGAACGCGAGAATCGCCTGCGCCTGGTGGCGTCGCACGACGGCCGCGAGGGATCGCTGACGATCCATCAGGACGCCGATCTCTACACGACCACGCTGCGCGACGGCAGCGTGACGTTCGATTTCCGTCCGAACCGCTACGGCTGGCTGCAGGTCGCGCGCGGCGCCATGACGCTCAACGGCGAAGAACTGCGGGCGGGCGACGGCGCCGCGATCGAGAAGGAATCGCAGGTGACGATCGCGGGAGATGGGGAAGCGCTGCTGTTCGATTTGAATTAGACGGCCGTCGCGCGCGCAGGCGCGCGGGACAAGCCAGCCCCCGGCTTTGCCGGGGGGAATTGGCGGTTGGGATTTGCGGTCGCGGAGGCGGGCCGCCACAATTCTGGAGTGGCCGCCTCCGCGGCCACGAACCAATCCGGCTCCATCAACCCCCGGCCGAGCCGGGGGCTGGCTTGTTTGGCGCGCCTCCGCGCGCGGACCAGAGAACTTGCGTTTCAACGACCAGCCCTGCACGGACGCAAGACCCGCTCCTCCCCACTGATCACGAATCCATTAATCTACTGATCCACTGATGGTCGTCCTCTTCCGCTTCTTCTTCGCCATCTTCAAGAGCCGCTTCCGCCGGCGGCTGGGCATCCTCGACGACTGCGTCATCGCCATGCGCGTCTGGCCGAACGATCTCGATCTGAACATGCACATGAACAGCGGCCGCTACCTGAGCATGATGGACATCGGACGCGTCGAAATCCTGGCGCGCACGCGCATGCTGCGGCCGGTGCTGAAGCGCGGCTGGCGGCCGATGGTCGCGGCGACGTTCATTCGCTACAAAAAGTCGCTGCTGCCGTTCGAGCGTTTCACCGTCCGCTCCCGCATCGTCTGCTGGGACGAGAAGTGGCTCTACTTCGAGCACGTCCTCGCGCGCCGCGGCGAAGTGGCGGCGCAGGCATATGTCCGCGGCCTGTTGCGCGGCAAGTCCGGCAACGTCAGGACCCTCGAGTTGCTCGAACTGGCCGGGATGCCGTCGATGCAGTCGCCAGCAATGCCGGAAGCCGTCGCGGCGTGGAAGGCGATCCTCGATGCGTGAGCGAAAGTGTGAGGAATCCGATTGTTACCCTGAGAGGATTTGAAGAAATGTGCGATTGGCGATCTGTCATCCTGGAAGGTTCAGACGAATACCCGAGGCAGCGATCACGGCGTGATTACGGTCGCGCGCGGAGGCGCGCTCGAGCCCTATGTCCGCCGCCGCTGGCCGGAACGCCTCGTCGGCTGGTCACGGTTGCTGGCCGGCAACGTACGCGACCCGCTCGTCGGCCGCGACTTGCTCGTCGGGATCGCGGCCGGCCTCGCTCATGTCACGCTCGCCTCGTCGTCCAACTGGCTTCCGGGACGCCTCGGCAGGACGCTGCCGGGAGCACCGAATGGCCGGCATCTGGAGGCGCTGCTCGGACCGCGCCACGCGATGGCGTTGATCACGGCGGCCATCAGCAGCGGGATCATCACCGGTCTCGTACTCGTCGTGCTTCTCGTCGGTTTCGCCATCGTTCTACGGCGGCGGAGCCTCGCCGTCGCGGGGCTCTTTCTCGTGCAACTGGCGGTCTTCGCTGTCGCCTCGAACGGCAACCCATACGTCTTTGCGGCGGGCGTCGTGATCGCTGCGATCTGGACTGCCGTCACCGTTCGCGTCGGCCTTCTCGGCATCGCTACCGCTCAGACCATCTTCGGTGTTGCGTTTTTCCTACCGATCGCGATCGATGCTCCGTCATGGATGCTGCCCTCAACGATCGCGCCGGTCGTCTTCGTCGCCCTCCTCACCGCCTTCGCCTTCCGCACCGCCCTCGGAGATCAGCCAATGTTCAGCGCGAAGTTGCTGGACGAGTAGACGCGAACGTCGCCACGAACGCCGGATGCGCGGCGATCAATCGCAGCGACGCGCGCATCAACGCCGCGTTTTCCGGCTTGTTCAACCACGTCGAACGTCCGGACGGATGCGGGAGCACGATCACGTCGAAAGAGCGTCCTGCGCGTTTCGCGCGATGCATCCGTCCGACGGCCTCCTTAAGTTGCGCGATTCCGATCAACTGCTGCGACGCCAGTGTCCCCACGGCGATCATGAGCTTCGGTTTCAGAATCGTGATCTCGCGATCGAGGTGCGCGCCGCAGCGCGCGATCTCGTCATCATCCGGAACGCGGTCTCCGCCGCTCTTGGCATCCTTGCCGGGAAAGCAGCGGATCACGGCCGCGATGTGTACGCGCTCGCGGAACGTCGCTTCATCGATGCCGAGGTCCGACATCCAACTGAAAAGACGCCGGCCGGCGGTGTAGGCAAACGGCCGCCGCGAATCGGCCTCATGCGGTCCCGGCGCCTGACCGACCAGCACCACTTGCGCGCCGGGAACGGCTCCGACCACCGGCCGTCCGAGAACGTTCGGACAGGCCGCGCAAGCGGTCAGCAGCTCGATGTGTTTCGTGAAAGAAGCGTGTTGTACCATCGCGTCCGCCCATGAAACGCGCCGCGGTCGCACTGCTCTTCCTCTCGATCGCGTTGCCGGGAATCGCGTGGACGCGCGCTGCCGACCAGCGCATCGCAGCGAAGAGTGCCGCGCTCGCACCCGAGGATTTGCGGCTCATCATCAAGAAGTTCAATGACGAATACCTGCGCGGCATCGATGACGCGCTGGCCACCGAGGGGACGGACATTCACCGCCGCAAACTGCGCGAACGGATCGTGGAGCAGACGCACACGGTCATCACGATGATCCGCGGCAACCAGCCGATGAGCGGCGTCGTGCGGCAGCTCGGCGTGCTCAGTCATCTCATCGGCGACGCCAACAATCCATTTCACATCGGTGATGACGATGCTGAGGAGCGCGTCGATTTCGAGCAGTATTTCGAGCGCCGGCTGGCGCGCTTCGCGCCGATGTTCTACGGCCTCGACCGCAATTTCGTCTTGAGCGCGTACCTCGACAAAGTCTTCGCACGCACGACCGGCTATACGCCGCTGATGGCCGAGGAGTATGGCCGCGGAAACGGCGCAACGTTCGACGATCGGTCGACGGCGTTTGGCGTCGCCTCGGTCTGCTACTCCCACGCGATCACGGACACGGTCAACTTCTACTACTTCATCTGGAAAACGGCGGGCGGCAGCGTGCGCTCGCCGAACGCACCGCATGCGAATTGAGCGCGCCATCCTCTCCGTCTCCGACAAGACGGGCATCGTCGAGCTCGCGCGCGCGCTGCGTGCGAAGGAAGTCGAGATCCTCTCCACCGGCGGAACGGCGAAGCACCTGGCGGATAACGGCATCGAGGTGACCTCGATCGCGCAGTGGTCCGGCGCGCCGGAAATCCTCGGCGGCCGTGTGAAGACACTGACGCCGCGAGTCTTCGGCGCGATCCTCTTCGACCGCGCCAACGATTCCCATCGCGCCGACGTCGACCGCCTCGGCATCCCGCCGATCGATCTCGTCGTCGTCAACTTGTATCCCTTCGAAGCGACGATCGCGAAGGAAGGGGTGACGGTGGACGAGGCAATCGAACAGATCGACGTCGGCGGCCCCTCGATGCTGCGCGCCGCGGCGAAGAATCATCGGTCCGTCCTCCCGCTCTGCGATCCGTCGCTCTACGCCGATTTCCTGCGCGAGTTCGAGTCCGGCGACATCAGTGAGGAGTTCCGCCACCGCTGCGCCGTCGAGGTCTTCCGCAAGACGAGCAAGTACGACGAGATGATCGCCAACTTCCTCGGCGATGGCGGCGGTCTGACTCTCCAATTCACAAAGTTCCAGGACCTCCGCTACGGCGAAAACCCGCAGCAATCCGCGGCGTTCTACGTCCCGCACGGTGCAAAACCGTTCGAGCAGATTCAAGGAAAGGAACTCTCCTACAACAACCTGCTCGACCTCGACTCCGCAATGCGCCTCGCGTACGCGTTCGACGAACCTGCGGCCGCGGTCATCAAACACACGAATCCGTGCGGTGTGGCGCGGCGCGAGTCGGCGTCCGAGGCGCTCCGCGCGGCAATCGAATCGGATCCCGTCTCCGCGTTCGGCGGGATCATCGGAGTGAATCGCGACTTCGACGCCGACTGCGCCCGCATCGTCGAGCCGATGTTTCTCGAAGTGATCGTCGCGCCGTCATTCAGCGACGAAGCGTGCGAAGTGCTCGCGAAGAAGAAGAATCTGCGGCTGATCGTCGCGCCGAAACCTGCTGTGGGGACCGAATATCGGAGTGCGGCCGGAGGAATCCTCGCTCAAGGTTCTGATGTCGTAAAGTCCAACGCACAGACAAGAGTGTCAGTGCCACACTCGCCACAGGCGGAAAACAATGTGGCACAGACACTCTTGTCTGTGCGCTGGGAGGCTTGGAAGGCAGTGACCAAACGGCAGCCCACCGCCGAGGATTTACGAGCACTCGAATTCGCCTGGATCGTCTGCGCCCACGTGAAATCGAACGCGATCGTTCTCACCAGTCACTCGCAGACAGTCGGCATCGGCGCCGGACAAATGAGCCGCGTCGACGCCGCCAATGTGGCGATCATGAAATCGATCCTCCCCACCGCCGGCACGTACGCCGCCTCCGACGCCTTCTTCCCGTTCCGCGACGGCCTCGATCTCCTCGCCGACGCCGGCATCACCGCCGTCATCCAACCGGGCGGCTCCGTCCGCGACGCCGAGGTCATCGCGTCCGCGAACGATCGGAACGTGGCGATGGTCTTCACTGGCGAACGCCACTTCCGCCACTAGCATCTGCGTACATCTGCGTAATCTGCGGACAAAGCTCATCCGCAGATTACGCAGATGTACGCAGATAGAAAGCCTGTGTTACCTTCGCGCGCGCCCGATGGATGCGTCTCCGGAGAAGAAGATCAGCGGACGGTACCTGGCCGTCCTCTCGCTGGGTGCGCTCGGCGTCGTGTACGGCGACATCGGCACCAGTCCTCTTTACGCGCTGCGCGAATGCTTTCACCTCAAGCACGGCGTCGCGGCCACGCCGGACAACATCATCGGCATCCTCTCGCTGATCTGCTGGTCGCTGATCATCGTCATCTCGCTCAAGTACCTCGTCTTCGTCATGCGCGCCGACAACCGCGGGGAGGGCGGCATCCTCGCGCTGATGTCGCTTGCGCGCACGCGTGAGTCGCAGTCGACGCGGCGGGCCGTGCTCATCGCGCTCGGTCTGTTCGGATCGGCGCTGCTCTACGGCGATGGCATGATCACGCCCGCCATCTCCGTGCTCAGCGCGATCGAGGGGTTGGAAGTGGCCACGCCCGTTTTCGGACCGTATGTCGTGATCATCACCGTAGTCGTGCTGATCATCCTCTTCGCCGTTCAGCGCGCGGGCACGGCGAAAGTGGGCGCGTTTTTCGGACCGGTGATGCTGGTCTGGTTTGCGGTCATCACCATTCTCGGCATCCGCTGGATCATCACCGCGCCGCGGGTGCTGCTGGCGATTCTGCCGACACACGCCGTGCACTTCTTCATCGTCAATCGCATGCATGGCTTCCTCGTCCTCGGCGCGGTCTTTCTGGCCGTGACCGGCGGCGAGGCGCTCTACGCGGACATGGGACACTTCGGCGCGCGGCCGATCCGGCTGGCGTGGTTCGTCTGCGTCTTCCCTTCGCTGCTGATCAATTACTTCGGACAGGGCGCGCTGCTGTTGCACGACCAGTCGGCGGTACCGAACCCGTTCTTTCACATGGCTCCGGATTGGGCCAAATATCCGCTCGTGATTCTGGCGACGGTCGCGGCGGTCATCGCGTCGCAAGCTGTGATCTCCGGGGCATTTTCCTTGACGCGCCAGGCCGTGCAGCTTGGCTACGTTCCCCGCATCCAGATCCGCCACACCTCGGCGCGCGAGATCGGACAGATCTATATCCCCTCGATCAACTGGCTGCTGATGATCGCCGCGATCGGCCTCGTGCTCGCGTTCAAAGGATCGAGCGCACTGGCCGCCGCGTACGGCGTGGCGGTCACGGCGACGATGGGCATCACCACGGCGCTATTGGCAATCGTAGAGCGCGAACGGTGGCACTGGTCGCTCATTGCCATCCTGAGCTTGACCATCCCCATCCTCGCCATCGACCTGGCCTTCTTCGGCGCGAACATCATCAAAGTCGAAGAGGGCGGCTGGTTCCCGCTGGCCATCGGCGCGCTCGTCTTCACCGCGATGACGACGTGGGCGCGCGGCCGGCAGATCCTCGCCGAGCGTTTGAAAGAAACGACGATCTCGACTGACGACCTGCTGCGCGATCTCGCCGGTGGACGAATTCATCGCGTACCGGGGACCGCGATTTTTCTCTCGCGCGAATCCACAGGCGTTCCGACCACGCTTCTGCACAATCTCAAGCACAACAAGGTGGTCCATCAACGCGTGATCCTCCTCAGTGTCAATGTCGAGGAAGCGCCGCACCTCGGCGACGAGGAACGCTTCGAATATCAGGACCTCGGTCAGGGGGTTTCGCGCCTGGTCCTCCGCCTGGGCTTCATAGAGGATCCCGACCTTCCCGTCATCCTCGAGCGCCTCTCGCCGCGAATCGGTTCCTTCAACGCCATGACCACCAGCTACTTCCTCGGACGCGAAACGCTGGTCGCAACGAAGCGTCCCGGCATGGCCCTCTGGCGCGAGAAACTCTTCGCCTCGATGATGCGCAACTCGTCCAGCGCCGCGCAGTATTTCTCACTCCCGACGAACCAGATCATCGAGCTCGGCGCGCAGATCGAGATGTAGCGGGCCGGCCCAGCGCGTTGAGTGCCCCAAGGCTCAGAATCGTTGTCGTGGCCATCACACGTTGCTCGCCCAGGGTTCCCGCGTACCATGACCACGTGAGCGAGATCGTCTACCTCGACCTCTGCTGTTTCAAACGTCCTTTCGACGATGCGGCGGTCGAAAGGATTCGGAGAGAAGCCGAAGCCGTGGCTGCGATTCTGGATGCGGTGAAGGCGGGAACGATTCAGCTTGTTCATTCGCCGGCTCACGACTTTGAGAACGAGCGAAATCCGCGGGAAGACCGGCGCTTGGCGACACGCCTTTGGCTCGAAACAGCGCGTCTCCGCGTGGCAACCAGCAGCCGCGTCACGGATCGCGCAAAGAACCTCGAGGCTCTTGGATTCGGCGCTCTCGATGCACTGCACCTTGCGTTCGCGGAGGAAGCAGCGGCAGGATGGTTCGTGACTACTGACGACCGTCTGCTGAAGCGGGCTCTGTCTCTTCCTGATCTACTTCGATTCGAAATTGTGAAGCCCGATGACTTTCAACTTGAGACCACAGGAGTAACCCAGTGAGCAGCTCATCCTCAATGTCTCTGTACCAAATCAGAATGGAAGGCTGGAAAGCGCTCACCGAACGCCTCGGCCCATCGGGAGCAATGAGGTTCATGATGCAGTACGACCCCGGTTACGGCGACTATTCAAAGGAGCGCCACGAGCTCTTCGATTCGTTGACGTTGGACGCGCTGCTCACTGCGATCGCCGAAGCAGCGCGGTCGGAGTCAGACCCCAAGCCATAGGAAACAACAACGCTCTTTCGCCTCACATCGTTATCCTATCCACATGAGCAGAACGATCGAAGCCGAATACATCGCCGAAGAGAAGGTCCTCAAGCTCACCGAACCGCTCACCGGCGTGCGTAAACATGAGATCGTGCGCGTCATCCTCGACGGGACCGTCGCACCCGAGCGTGGCGACTGGCCCACGGTCAGCGAGGAAGGAGGACGCGACTTGGCGCGAGCCGTTCGCGAAGCGTTCGGGAGAGACATTCCAGTTTGAGCGGCTGGCGTTAACACAACACGTCCCCGCAGGCGCGCAGTTTTAGGGTTGAATCCAACCCGCAAAATGCGTGGTCCCGCCGTCGATCTTGATCATCGCCACCGGCTTGATCGGATCGCGATCCGGTCCCATGGTGATCACGCCGGAGACGCCCTGATAATTCTTCGTCGCGGCGATCTGGTCGCGGATGGCTTTGCGGTCGAGTGACCCGGCGCGTTTGATGGCGTTCGCGAGAACGTAGACCGCGTCGTAGCCGAGGGCGGAGTTCGCGTCGGGATTCTTGCCGGAGCGTTTGTTGATCTCCGCCACGAAACGTTTCACCGCAGGACGCGGCTCGCCCATGAAGTAGTGATCGGAGAAGTAGGAACCATCGACCGACTTGCCGCCGATCTGGATCACCGTCGGCGAGTCCCAGCCGTCGCCGCCCACCATCGGAATGGTGATGCCGAGGTCGCGGGCCTGAATCGCGATCTGTCCCACCTCGGTATAGAAGCCCGGGATGAACAGCACATCCGGCTTCGTCCCTTTGATCGCGGTGAGCTGCGGACGGAAATCGCTGTCGCCGCCGCTGTAACTCTGTTCCGCAAGAATCTTTCCACCGAGGGACGTGAACTCCTTGCGGAAGTACTCAGCCAGCCCCACCGAGTAGTCGTTCTTGACGTCGCGGAGAATCGCCGCCGTCGTCGCATGTAGATTCGTGCGGACGAACATCGCCAGCGCCTTGCCCTGATACGGATCGGTGAAGCAGACGCGGAAGATGTAGTCGCCCTTCTTCGTCACCGCAGGATTGGTCGACGACGCCGAGATCATCGGCACCTTCGAGGCCTGGCAGATCGGCGCGGCGGCCAGCGACTGATTCGACGAGTTCTCGCCGAGGACGGCGATCACGTTGTCGTGCGTGATGAGCTTCGTGACGACGGACGCCGCTTCCTCCGCTTTGCCCTGATCGTCTTCGATGATGAGTCGAATCTTCTGGCCGAGGATGCCGCCGTTGTTGTTGATCTCCTCGGCGGCGAGTTTCTCGCCCTGCACCGTGGCCTGGCCGAATGCGGCCTCGGAACCGCTGGTCGCGGCGTAGACGCCCACTGGAATATCACTCGCAGCGGCGGCAGTTTGTCGTTCGGCACGGGGACGGCAGCTCAGGCCGAGGACCGTCGCAACACACACGAAAATCGTAATCGTCCGGATCTTCATTTTGGTCATGAGGGCCGGGAGTTTACCAGCGAAAGGATTCACAACTTCATGCAGGCCAACGACATTCGGCGAGGGATCGTCATCGTCTTCAACGGCGATCTTTGCAAGGTGATGGAGTTCAATCACCACACCCCCGGAAACCTCCGCGCCATGGTGCAGGCCAAGCTGCGGAACATGCGCACCGGCAACCAGTTCGAGCACCGCTTCCGCTCGCAGGACGAAATCACGCAGGCCTACATCAATCAGCACGAGATGGAGTACCTCTACTCCGACGGCCATGCGCATCACTTCATGAACACGGAGAATTTCGAGCAGGTGGAGATTTCCGAAGAGGATCTCGGCGACTCCGCCTCCTGGCTGAATCCCGGCGTGAAGCTGCAGGTGCAGTTCTTCGAGGAGAAGCCGATCGGCATCGAGCTCCCGAAGACCTTGCGGGTGCGCATCGCCGAAACGGAACCGCAGGTGAAAGGCGCGACGGCCTCGGCGTCGTACAAGCCGGCCAAGCTCGAGAACGGGCTGACTGTCCTCGTGCCGCCATTCGTGAACGAGGGCGAAGAGATCATCGTCGACCCGAGCGAAAACCGGTATCTGGAACGCGCGAAGAAGGAGTAGGTTGTCATCCTGAGCCGCCGAAGCCACGTAGCGCGAAGCGCGGAGATGGCGCAGGACGGCGAAAGGATCTCAAGTTGCGCGGTCTTAGCTGAAACCGGGTGTCATCTTGGCTCTCGTCACTTGAGATCCTTCGCCGTCCTCCGCTGCTTCGGCTTCGCCTACGCAGCTCCGGCGGCTCAGGATGACAATGTCCGTCCACTTTCTCTGCCCCCAATGTGAACAGCGCCTCGGGCGCGATGCCGGCGAGGCGTCGCGCCCTTGTGATTTCTGCGGCGCGGCGAATGAGGTAGTGGCCCCGAATGCGGACGCGATCATCGATCACTGCGCCGCGTGCGGACACGAGCAGCTCTACTTCCAAAAGGATTTCAATCGCAAGACGGGAATCGCGCTCGTCGTCCTCGGATCGATCTTCGTGCCGTGGACGTACGGCCTCTCACTCCTCGGCGTAACGATCCTCGATTACATCGTCTGGCGCATCGTGAAGGACGTCATCGTCTGCTACGAATGCCAGGCGGTGCATCGCGGGTATCCGACGAATCCCGCGTTGAAACCGTTCGATCTCGTGATCCACGATCGCCATGTGTACGGTGCGGCGCCGCCCGGTGCGGAAGAGAAGAGTGAAGGGTGAAGAGTGAAGAGTGAAAGCTTCGCTCGGCCTCACCTTCACTCTTCACCCTTCACTCTTTTCTTAAACCGGCAAATGCACGATGGCGCTCAGCCACGCGCCGAGCACTTCACCGATCACCACCGCTACGACATCGACATAGAGAATCCCCGTCGCCGCCATCGTCGAGCGAATCTTTACCGTTCCCCACACCATCGGATAGAGCAGCAGCGGTCCGGCCAGCCCCCATCCCGCGCGCATCCAGAAGAAGATGCCCTGTCTCACCGCGACCTCATACCACGCGCCGCCCGCGGCGATCGCGATGGTGACGACGACGATTTTCACGATCGTCGCGCCGAGCGTGGCGAACGTCAGCCGCTTGAGCGGATCGATGGGCATGCCACGCACGACCAGATACCAGTGCCCGAGGAGCATGGCCAGCGTCACGCTGCCGAGGATGGCGACGCTGGAGAGCGCGCCGGCGATGGACCAGAGGATCGACGCATGCATCGCGTCGCGCCATGCGATCACCGGCGCGACGATGTAGACGATGCCGAGGAGCGCGGCCGGGATTCGGAAGATCAGGCGTTTGGGATAACGAAGCGTGAGGTAGACGACGATCGTCAGTACGACCGCCGCGTCTTCGAACGGCCGCAGTCGTTGGACATGCGCCAGTTGCGCGCCGAGCGCCAGCGCGCCGGTGGTGATGAGGATCAGCCGATAGAACTTCACCCCCGCATTGCGGCGTCCGACCAACGCAAGAAAGAGGTACAGACCGGCGGCGAGATCGATGAGGAAGAGCGCGAGCAGCATTGGGTGGTGGAGTGTAGCGCTGGCCGCTGGCCGGCTGGACCGCCGGCGGCTCGCCGGCGAGAGATCGC
>ERZ1739052.118-NODE-118-length-13096-cov-10.629706_pt1 | contig 13096 bp, 13 predicted proteins | sample MGYA00581761_ERZ1739052 | MGnify/ENA primary metagenome ERZ1739052 (study PRJEB42929, sample SAMN08275524) | rhizosphere metagenome | isolation source: Rhizospheric soil replicate 1 | host: Colobanthus quitensis and Deschampsia antarctica | place: Antarctica...
AGCCCTTCGGCTACATCGACGAGCCCAAGCGCGACGCGGTGCTGTACGGAACGCGCTGCGCAACCGTCCCCGTCGCCTCCCCGGCGATTAATGCGCAGTCACACATCACGCCCGTCCGCGGCTGGGCACTCGACCTCGGCACGCGCACCGACACCGGACGTGTTGCCTACGCAGAGCTGGAGATCGACGGCCGCCGTTGGTACGGAACCCAGGACTGCGCGTTCAGTGCGCTTTTCAGCAATTACGTGAACTGCTACGGCTTGCCGCGCTTCGACGTCGAACGCTACTACCCCGGCTATCCTGACGCGCCGCGCTCCGGCTTCCTCTTCACGTTAGACGTCGGCGCGTTGATGGCATCCGGCGTGCGGCCCGGCAATCACGTGCTGAAAGTCCGCGTCGGCGATTTGCAGCAGACGTTCACCGAGCTACCGAACCGCGACGGCATCCCCGTCTTCTTCGAATGCGCGGAGGATCGCGTCGCTGCCGCGGTCGGCTTCATCGACGTACCACACACCTCGGACTACATGAAGGGAACGGTGACGTTCCAGGGCTGGGCCGTGGTGGAAGGCGGCCTGGTGTCCTCGATCGAAATCATCGTCGACGGCGATTTCAAAGGGCTCGCGCAGGTGGGTTTCCCGCGTCCCGACGTGGCGGAGCAATATCCATATCTCATCAGTCAGAATTCAGGCTGGCGTTTCGTGATCGACACGACGAAGCTCAGCAATCAGAAGCATCGTCTGACCGTGCGCGCCGTCGACTTCCGCGGCCTGAAAACCGAGATCGGATCCGTCGATTTCTACACGCAGAACGCGAATCCGGTTCCGCAGGGACGGAACAGGGCCGACGGAAAGTAAGCAGGGATTCAGGGACGAGGGACGAGGGACGAGGGACGAGGGACGAGGGAAAAACTTCTCGTACCTCGTCTCTTCTTCATTCCTCGGGCCTAACAGGGATCAACAAAGTAAGAAGCAAACACGGACGTGCTTCCCTCGTCCCTGCTTCATCCCCCCTCGTCCCTGCTTCACTCACCGCCACGCATACACATCGACATTCGCTCTCGCCCGCAACTGCGTGGTCCAGGTCTCGATCTGCTGATCGAGCTGGCGTGAGCGGATGAGCGTGCGGATCTCTTCGCGGACATCGTTCAGCGGCGGCACCGGCAGGCCGCGTCCGACGCGTTGCTGACGCCACGGACCGTTGTAATAGTCGGCGATGTCCTCATTCGCGACGAACACCATCGGCGCGAAGCGCTCCTGAATGTACGCCTCCACCTGCAACTGGCGCTTGATCAACACACGCAGCTCGTCCGGCGTCAGCTCCGCGCGCGCGAGCGCGGCATCGAGTTCCGCGGGCGATGCGAAGCGGTGCTGGATTTCGACCAGCCGCGCCTCGATCGAATCCTTCGGGATGTCCTGCGCGCCGAAGCGCTCGACGTCGCGATAGCGCAGCGCCTGCGCAATCAACGCTTCGAGGATGTCGTGCCGGTAGTCGTCCTCGCTCCGTCCGGCAACGCGCGGAAAGAAGCGGACCTCCACCATCTGGTTTACTTCGCTGACCGTCAGCACCTGGCGATCGATCACCGCGGCGATGCGATCGACCGTCACCGCGAACGCCGGCGCGGCAAGGAGAAATGCGATCAGGAACAGGCGCTTCGGCATCCGCATCGACACAGCAATCTTGACACCCTTCGCCGCAATTCCTACATTCTCCTGTGCGTTAGCGGTCGGACAGCGAGACTGCCACCCGCGCTCGTGACCCGCGATGCCTCCACACATTGACCTTCATGGTGACGATCTCGACAGCCGCGCCCGCGAGGTGCTGCGCGAGATCATCATGCAGCACGTCGCCACCGGCGAGCCGATCAGCTCGCGTTCGCTGGCCAAAGGCGGCCGCTTCCAGCTCTCCCCCGCCAGCCTTCGCAACGTCATGGCCGACCTCGAAGACCTCGGCTACCTCATGCAGCCGCATACGTCCGCGGGCCGCATCCCCACCGATCGCGGCTACCGCTTCTTCATCGATCACATCATGCGCCACGCGCGGCTCTCGCAGCGCGAGCGCGAGATGATCGACGACCAGGTCAGCCACGCCAACGAAATCGACGAAGTGCTGCATCTCGCGTCGCGCGTCCTCTCGAAGCTCAGCGATCAGGTCGGCGTCATCTTCATGCCAACGCTGCTCCAGTTCACGATCCGCAGCATGGACTTCGTCGCCGTCGCCGACAGCAAGATCATGTGCGTCATCGTCGGACAGAACGGCGTCGTGGTGAACAAGATCATCGAGACGCGCCAGCCGTTCACGCGCGACGAACTGCAGAAAATCTCGCGCTACATCACCATCGAGTTCGCGGGGCTCACGCTCGACAACATCCGCCGCCGCCTCATCCGCATGACCGAGGAGGAGCGCGCGAAGCACGATGCGATGCTGCAGAAGACGATCTCCCTCGGCATCGAAGCAGTGAACGACGTCTCGCCGCTCGAACACGAGCTGTACGTCGAAGGCGCCGCCTCCATCCTCACCAAGCCCGAATTTTCCGACGCCATCTCCATGCGCAAGACCTTCCTCGCGCTCCAGGAGAAAGAGAAACTGGTGGAGATCTTGAACTCGTGTCTCTCTGAAGAAGGATTACAAATCCTCATCGGCTCGGAGAGCAACTTTACGCAGGTTTACAACTTCAGCATCGTGGCGCGGCGTTACGGAACGCAGGCCGCGCCGCTGGGCATCGTCGGTATCATCGGCCCGATGCGCATGGAGTACGCGCGCATGGCGCCGCTCGTCGACTACCTCGGCGTCGCCCTCAGCCGCAAGATTGAAGAGGAACAGGAGCAACCGCAGTGAGCGAAAACGACAACGAACCGAACGATGACGCCTACGTCATCGAAGACACCGGCGAAACCATGGCCGACATCGAGCAGGAGCTGGAGGCCGCAGGAGCGCCTGCCGCTCCGCCGCAGAACGAAGACTTCCGCGATCGCTACATGCGCACGCTGGCCGACTTCGAGAACTTCCGCAAACGCTCCGAGCGCGAGAAGGCCGACTTCCAGCGCTACGCCCTCGGCTCCGTCATTCGCGATCTTCTCCCCGTCCTCGACAACTTCGACCGCGCCCTCGAACACGCCGAGGAGGGCGACGAGTTCCACAAAGGCGTCTCGCTGATCTACAAACAGCTCTTCGAAGTCCTGCAGCGCCACGGACTGAAGCCGATCACGGAATCCGGCGTCCGCTTCGACCCGAACTTCCACGAAGCGGTCATCCGCGAAGAAGATCCATCCGTGCCGTCCCATACCGTCACCGCCGTCCTTCAGAAAGGCTATTTTCTCCACGACCGTCTCCTGCGGCCGGCCATGGTCAAGGTCGCCGTCGGCGGGCCGGACGAGAACGAATCCTCAGGCAACTAACGCATGTCGAAAGTCATCGGAATCGATCTCGGCACGACCAACTCCTGTGTCGCCGTGGTGGACGTCGCCACGCCGCAGGTGATGCCGAATCGTGAAGGGAGCCGCACCACACCCTCAGTCGTCGGCTTCACCGAGGACAGCGACCGGCTGGTCGGGCAGATCGCGAAACGGCAGGCGATCACCAATCCCTTCAACACCGTCTTCGCCATCAAGCGCCTCATCGGCCGCAAGTACGACTCGACCGAAGTCGCGCGCGCGAAACAGATCCTTCCATACCAGATCGTGGCCGCCGGCAACGGCGACATGAAGGTGAAAATCCGCGATCGCGAATATTCGCCCGAGGAGATTTCGGCGTTCGTACTGATGGAGATCAAAGCGTTCGCGGAAGAGTTCCTGGGCGAGCCGGTCACGGAAGCGATCATCACTGTCCCCGCCTATTTCAACGACAGCCAGCGCCAGGCCACGCGCGACGCCGGCAAGATCGCCGGGCTCGAAGTGCTGCGCATCATCAACGAGCCGACCGCGGCCGCGCTGGCGTATGGACTCGACCACAAACAAAATCAGCTCATCGCCGTCTACGACCTCGGCGGCGGCACATTCGACATTTCCATCCTCAAGCTCGAAGACGGGCTTTTCGAAGTGCTCTCCACATCCGGCGACACGTACCTCGGCGGCGAGGATTTCGACAAGCGCATCATCGACTGGCTCATCGAAGGCTTTCAGCGCGACACCGGCATCAGCCTGGCCGAGGATCGCATGGCTCTGCAACGGCTGAAGGAAGCCGCGGAGAAGGCCAAACACGAGTTGTCGGTCTCCGACGAGTCGCGCATCACGCTGCCCTTCATCTCCTCCGACGACTCGGGTCCGAAGCACCTCAACAGCATCCTCACCCGCCGTGAGTTCGAGAAGATGGTCGAGGACCTGATCCAGAAGACGATCGATCCCGTCAACGACGCGCTGGCGCAAGCCGGCGTCACGGCGAAGGACATCGACGAAGTCGTCCTGGTCGGCGGCCAGACCCGCATGCCGCGCGTCGTCGAGGCGGTGCAGCAGGCGTTCGGCAAGGAGCCGAACCGCAACATCAATCCCGACGAAGTGGTCGCGGTCGGCGCCGCCGTGCAGGCAGGCATCCTGCGCGGCGACATCAAGGACATGATCCTGCTCGACGTCACGCCGCTGTCCCTCGGCGTCGAGACTCACGGCGGGGTCTTTACGAAAGTGATCGAGCGCAATGCGACGATCCCGACCAAGAACTCGCTCATCTTTACGACGGTCGCCGATCAGCAGAACAAAGTGACGGTGCACGTGCTGCAGGGCGAGCGCGAATTCGCGCGCGACAACAAGTCGCTCGGCAAGTTCGACCTCGTCGGCATTCCGCCCGCGCCGCGTGGCGTGCCGCAGATCGAGGTCACGTTCTCGATCGATTCGAACGGCATCGTCAGCGTCACCGCGCGCGATCAGGCCACCGGCCAGTCGACGGGCGTGCAGATCAATCCCGCCGGCGGTCTGTCGCAGGACGAGATCGATCGCCTCGTCAATGAAGCCGCCGAGCACTCGCGCAGCGACGCCGCGAAACGCGAGACGCGGATGCTGCAGAACAAGCTCGAAGGGATGATCTACACGAACGACAAGGTCTTCCGCGAGTTCGGCAAGATGCTGACCGAGGAGGACCGCGACAAGGTTCAGAAGTGCATCGTAAAAGCAAAGGAATCGGCGGTATCCGAGGAGAAGCAGCGCCTCAACGACGCCATCTTCGAGTTGCAGACGGCGTCCCGCATCCTTACGAGCGTGATGCTGTACAACCCAGTAAAAATGAATGTGCCGGGCGACGCCCCGTAAATTGACGAATGGCTACGACTGAAAAACGCGATTACTACGAAATTCTCGGACTGGCCCGCGAGGCCAAGGTCGACGACATCAAGAAGGCCTACCGCCGCATGGCGGTGAAGTACCACCCCGACAAGAATCCCGGCGATGCCGATGCCGAGGAGAAGTTCAAGGAAGCCGCCGAAGCGTATGGCGTGCTTTCCGATGATGAGAAGCGCGCGCGCTACGACCGCTTCGGCCATCAGGGCGTCGGCGGAGGCGGCTTCGATCCGAATCAGTTCGCCGACTTCGGCGACATCCTCGGCGACCTTTTCGGCTTCGGCGATTTCTTCGGCACCGGCAAGCGCCGCTCCGCACGCACCGCCCGCGGCAACGATCTCCGCTACGACCTGACGCTCGAGTTCGAGGAAGCCGTGTTCGGCAAGGACATCACCATCGACGTTCCGCGCGTCGCAACCTGCGAGACCTGCAAAGGCAGCGGCGCGAAACCGGGCACGCAGCCGGTGACCTGCAGCGGCTGCGCCGGCCGCGGCCAGGTCCGCTACTCGCAAGGATTTTTCGCCGTCGCCCGCACCTGTCCGCAATGCGGCGGCGCCGGAAAAGTCATCAAGGATCCCTGCGCGAACTGCGATGGCGCCGGCCGCGTACGCGAGGAGAAAACGATCTCCGTCAAAGTTCCCGCCGGCGTCGACGACGGCTCACGTCTGCGCGTTGCGGCCGAAGGCGAAGCCGGTTTCAACGGCGGCCCTCCCGGCGATCTCTACGTCTTCATCTCCGTCCACGAGCACGCGAAGTTCACGCGCCGCGACTACGACATCCACTCCGAACAGACCATCACTTTCACCCAGGCCGCCCTCGGCGCCGAAGTGCAGACCGACACGATCGACGGCCCCGAGTCGCTGCGCATCCCGCCCGGCACGCAACCGAGCCAGGTCTTCCGCCTCCGCGGCAAAGGCGTCCAGTTCCTCCAGGGCCCGGGCCGCGGCGACCAGTACGTCCACGTGACAGTGCGCATCCCCACAACTCTCGACGACGCCCAACGCGAGTTGTTGACGCGCTACGCGGTCGCCGAGGGCGAGACGCCGCTGCAGGACAAGGGAGTGTTCGGCAAGGTGAAGGACTTTTTCACGACACCGTAGTCAGGCGATCGTTTCCAGCGCGCGTTCAACGGTGTGGGGAAGCTCCACCCCAAACGAAGAATTTTGCGGGGTAGAGATAATCTTCGCCCGATTCATCGATCACGCGGATCATCTGATGCTCGTCTGCGAATGAATCCGAGAGCACGGGATAGAGTTTTCGCAACTCCAGCGACGCTCGATAACCACGATTGCGGACGCAGACGGCAAAATGTTGCTCTCGTGCCGTGGAATCACGGCGGCTACCGGATACTGACCGGCTTCTTGAATTTGATTTCTTTTTTCCCGATTCCATGTGCTTCGTACCAATGAAGTTCGGCGTCGCAGATCGTACCATCCGCGTCCTGAACGTATACTAGTCAGCATGACTAGAAACCGTCAGACGACCGCGCGCGCCCCTACGCTCCCAGGACACTGGGCACTGCAGGATGCGAAAGCTCGCTTCAGTGAAGTTGTCCGCAAAGCAAAGACTGAAGGACCACAGCAAATCACCGTGCATGGCCGTGAAGAGGTCGTCGTTGTCTCCGTTGAGGAGTATCGACGCATCAAAGGCGAACCGACCGGCCAGGTCCTCATCGACTTGATGCAGAACTCGCCGCTGCGCGACATCGAGTTCGAGCATGCACGCACGCCGGCAATTACTCGACGTGTGAAGCTGTGAGTGGCTGGCTACTCGATACAAACGTGCTTTCAGAGCTACGGCGCGCGAGACCGAACGCGCGCGTTGCCCGCTTCGTATCGACTCGACCATTCGTCCGTCTTTATGTCAGTGTCGTCACTCTCGCCGAGATGCGGTTTGGCATCGAGATCGCGGTGGACATGGCGCGGCGAATGGAAGTGACGGAGTGGCTCGCGAAGCAGGTACGCCCCATGTTCGAAAATCGCGTTCTCGAGATCACTGAAGACATCTTGCTGATTTGGCGGCTTCTCGTTGAGAAGGGGCGGAAGACCGGCCACACGTTCTCGCAGACCGACCTCATGATCGCGGCGACCGCCCGACATCATGGGCTGACGGTTGTCTCTCGCGATACGCGTGAATACGAAGAAGCCGATGTGCCGATAGTGAATCCGTGGACATCCTAACGGCCGCGGCCGTGACGAGTAGCACGCTAGAATGCGCCGCCTGTGGCCGACCTCACCTTCTCGCAGTGGCGCCCGCATCCGTGGCACGGGCTGAGCGCGGGCGCTGATGCGCCGCGCGTCGTCAACGCGTACATCGAGATCACGCCGTTCGATCTGATCAAGTACGAGGTCGACAAAGCGTCGGGATATTTGCGCGTCGACCGGCCGCAGCGAACGTCTTCACAGCCGCCCGCGCTGTATGGATTCATCCCGCGCACCTATTGCGGTCCGCGCGTGGCGGCGCTGACGCCCGTCACAAAGCGCGGAGACGGCGATCCGCTCGATATCTGCGTCCTCAGCGAACGGCCAATTGCGAAGTCCGAAATCCTCCTGTCTGCGCGCGTCATCGGCGGACTGCAGCTCGTCGATCGCGACGAAGCAGACGACAAGATCATCGCCGTCCTGCAGGGCGACTACGTCTGGGGCGACGCGCAGGATCTCAGCGACGTGCCCACCGTGCTGGTCGAGCGCCTCGAGCATTACTTCTCGACGTACAAACTCGTCCCCGGCGAGCCGGCCCGCATTCGCATCTCCGGCTCGTACGGCTACGCGCACGCCGCGAACGTGGTGCAGGCGGCGATGGAAGACTACGCCGAGTTGTTCGGCGCACACGCGTGAAGGACTTCATCCTCGACATCTCGTTCGACGCACGCGACAACGCGATCGATGAGCTCGTGCAGTCGCGGCTCTATCTGACCCCGTCGACCGGCAGCTCATCGTCCGAGACGAACGGCACGACCACAATCTCCGCGTATTTTGATGATGCCGGTCACCGCGACGAAACCGCTCGCGAGCTCGCCGGCATCGCAGGAATCGAACTGCATGCGGACGATCGTGACCGCATCGACTGGCTCGATCGCTATCAACAGTCGCTCGAGCCGCTGTACATCGGCGAGCGCTTCATCGTCGCGCCCGATGCGTCGCTGATCCCGCGCGATACGAAACGCCATACTCTGGTGGTTCCGCAGGAGCAAGCGTTCGGAACCGGCTCGCACGAGACGACGTCGCTCTGCATCGAGATCCTGGAGACCCTCGACGTCGCCGGCAAACGCGGACTCGACATCGGCGCCGGCAGCGGCATCCTCGCACTGGCCATGTGCCGCCTCGGCGCGGGTCACGTCATCGCGTTCGACAACGATGTCGACGCCTTCGCCGCCCTGCGCGACAACCGCGTCCGCAACGGAATCGATGCCGCGCGGATGCCGATCTTCATCGGCGGTCTCGAAGTGCTCCGCGGCGGCGCTTTCGACCTCGTCACGATGAACATCATCCCCGAGGTCATCATCCCGCTCCTCGGCGACGTTCGGCCGCACGTACGCGGATCGCTCATCCTCAGCGGGATCCTGGTCATCAAGCGCGACGTCGTCGTCCGCGCCTGTGCTGAGCACGGTCTCGAAATCGCCGAAGAGCGGACGAAGGGCGAATGGTGGGCGGGCAGGTTTAAACTACGCGCGCTATGAACCAGATCAGCGATCGTTTGCGTGGCCTCGTGCAGTCCGATATCCGCCGCATGTCCCGCGAGTGCGAGCGTGTCGGTGGCATCAACCTCGGGCAGGGCATCTGCGACCTCCCTACGCTTCCGGAACTCGTCGACGGCGCGTGCGATGCTATCCGCGCGAACAAAGCGACGTACTCGAAGTTCGAAGGGATCGACCTCCTTCGTGAACGGATCGCCCGGAAGGTCGAGCGTTCTAACGGATTCACGGCCGATCCGGCAAAAGAGATCGTGGTCACAGTCGGATCGAGCGGCGGGTTCCTCGCCGCTGCCATGGCCACGCTGAACGTCGGCGATGAAGTGATCCTCTTCGAGCCCTACTACGGCTACCACCTGAACACGTTCAAGGTCCTCGGCTTCGAAGCGAAATTCGTCCCGCTGAAGGCGCCGGACTGGTCGATCGATTTCGACGTTCTCCGCGCGGCCTTCACAAACAAGACGAAAGCGATCGTCGTCTGTACGCCGTCGAATCCCTCGGGAAAAATGTTCACGCGCGACGAACTGGAAAAGATCGGCGCGCTGTGCCGCGAATTCGGCGCCTGGATTTTCACGGATGAAATCTATGAGTACATCGTCTACGACGGCCGCAAACACGTGTCCGTCGCCTCGATCCCTTCGTGCCGCGATCTCGCCATCACCATCAGCGGATTCTCGAAAACGTTTTCGATCACCGGATGGCGCGTCGGCTACGTGATCGCCGACGAACGCGTGGCCGGTCCGATCGGTCTGATGAACGATCTCTTCGCGATCTGTGCACCGACTCCGCTTCAATGGGGCGTCGCCCGCGCGCTGGAAATCGGCGACGACTACTACCTGAACATGGCCTCCGATTATCAAAAGAAACGCGACATGCTCGCCGACGCACTTTCCGAGGCGGCCTTCAAGCCGTCGATTCCACAAGGTGCGTACTACATGCTCGCGCAGATTCCGGACGAGTTCCGCGACGACAAGGAAGCCGCGCAGGCACTGCTCGAAACGACGCGCGTGGCCTCGGTTCCCGGATCCGCGTTCTTTGTCTCCGAGGCGGGAAAAAGGATGCTGCGATTCTGCTTCGCGAAGGATTTCGATTCGTTAGCCGAGGCCTGCAAGCGGCTGCGCGCGTTCAAGCCGGCGACTGTGTAGAACAGCGTCATATTTTTCAAGCGCTCCGAGCCTCACCAGCACAGACAAGAGTGTCTGTGCCACATGAATCCTGCTTTTCTTCGCAGAACTCTTTTTGATACAGGCCAGTGTGGCACAGACACTCTTGTCTGTGCCGGTGCTTGGCAGGAACTACGTCGAAGCCAACAGACGATCGCCGCGCGCTCAAGCGACGAAAACCGGTTACTTCTTATGCGCCGCGTCCAATTCCGCGAGCACGTCTTCCGCGTGACGCTTCGTATCGACCTTCTTCCAGATCTTTTTGATCCGGCCGTCGGGGCCGATCCAGAACGTTGTGCGCGCGACGCCCCAGTAGCGTTTGCCGTACATGTTCTTCTCTTTCCAGACGCCGTACATCTTGGCCACGTCGGCGGTCGGATCGGAGAGCAGCGGGAAATTCAGCTCGTACTTTCCGCGGAACTTGTCGTGGCTTTCGAGCGAGTCAGCGGACACGCCGAGAACCACCGCGTGCGCTTTGGAGATGTCGGATTCGTGATCGCGAAAGTTGCAAGCCTCGGCGGTGCAGCCCGGCGTGTCATCCTTCGGATAAAAATAGAGGATCACGTCCTTGCCGCGATTCTCGTTCAGCGTCATGTCCTTGCCACGCGTCGACGGTAGTTTGAAGTCGGGGGCCAGGTCGCCCACTTTCGGCTCGTAGAAGTCCTGCATGGTTTTTATCTCCCAAATTAATCCTGCGCGCTTCGCCGCAGGATTAGTTAACTCCTCCGCTTCCGAACAGCACCTTCTCTGCGACGAGAACCGCATTCAGCGCGGAGCCGCGGCGGAGATTATCGCAGACCGCCCAGACCCAGAAGCCGCCGCGGATCGAGGCGTCCGCGCGCACTTCGGCGATAAGAACTTCGTTCTTCCCCGCCGCGTCGATCGTGCCGAAGGCCTGATCGCCCTCGGCGAATTCGATCGCCGCATTCGCGCGCAGCGTGGCCGTGACGCGGCCGGCGTCGAGCGTCTCTTTCGTCTTGCGCAGAAGAAAACGATGTCGCAGTCTTCCAGCTCGTCGTCCGAAACCGGCAGGACGACGGCTGGCTCGTCGCCGATTGCGGTCAGCGCGCCGGTTGCGGTTCCAGTGCTGTCGAGCAGCACGACCTTGCCGAACGGGAACGCGCGCTCGCGCAGGAGGATTGGATTTCGGTGCCGACGAGCGTGAGCGGATTGACGATGCCGAGTCGATAGCCGACGGCGGATTTGGGCTCGATCATTGCGGCGCGATTTGTAGCACGTCGCTCGCCTTGCGCGACGGAAACGCGATCGACCAGAGCCGCATCAGCGGGCCGGACGCGAGATACGAAATCGCGAACACAACGCCGGCCTGCCGCGGCCAGGCGAAGGCGATGGCGATGATCGCGGCGATGACCACGATGTACATGAGCGATCGCCCCTGGCGGAAGTTCAGCCCCTTTTGCGCGCGCCAACGGATCGGCGACACCATCGCGAAGGCTGTACACGCCGTGAGCACGAGGATCACCAGCGCGAAGCGGCGATCGAGCACCGGCGCCGGCGCGTACCAGATCAGCGCCGCGATCGTCAGCGCGCCGGCCGGACTCGGCAATCCGACGAAGTAGCGGTAGTCCGTTTTTCCCGTCATCACGTTGAAGCGCGCCAATCGCAGCGAAACGCTGACGAGAAACAGAAACGCGATTCCGACGCCGAGTTTGCCGAGCGGGTGCAGCCCCCACGCGTACACGAGCACCGCCGGCGCGGTGCCGAACGTGACGACGTCCGCGAGCGAGTCGTACTCCTTGCCGAACTCGCTCGTAGCGCCGAGCTGCCGCGCGATCATGCCGTCGAACGTATCGAAGATCGCCGCGATCAGCAGCGAAACGCACGCGATCTCGAATGCGGCGATGGCCAGATCGGGATGTCCAGCGGTCATCGCCTCGCGCGCGCGAAGGCTGTTCACGATCGAACGGAAGCCGAAGAAAATATTCAGGATCGTGAAGAGCGTCGGCACGATGTAGACGCCGCGGCGGAGATTCTTGCGGACGTCCGGCCGCTGCATCACTTCACTCCAAGCTCGGCCACGATAGTCAGGCCGACCTTCACCTTGTCGCGCATCCCGACTTTGATGACCGCATCGGCGGGGAAGAACATGTCCACGCGCGAGCCGAACTTGATCATTCCCACGCGTTCGCCACGCACGACTTCATCCCCTTCTTTTTTGTCGAACACGATCCGCCGCGCCAGCAGCCCGGCGATCTGCTTGAACGCCAGCGTGGCGCCATGCTTGTCTGCTACGACGATCAGATTCTGCTCGTTCTCGGTCGACGACTTTTCCGCGAACGCGGCGATCTTCTTTCCTGGGTTGTAGCGGTAGTGAATGATCTTGCCGGTGATCGGCGCGCGATTCACGTGCACGTCGAACACGGACATGAAGATGCTGACCTGCTTCGTCAGGCCCGGCCAGATGTCGCCGTCGGGAACGTCTTTGATCGCTACGACGGTGCCGTCGGCCGGCGAGAGCACATCGACCTGATGTTCGGAGCCGGTGCGGCGTGGATCACGAAAGAAGTTGATGAGGAAAAGCGCGAGTAATCCGAGGACGATCGCGGCGACGGTGTACTGGAGCAGCAACGCCAGCGCCGTGAGGATCAGAACCGGAATCAGGAACAGCCATCCCTCGGACGCCCATGGCATTTTCCGCATCGGCGCGATGGTAGTGCAAAGGCGGAGCCGATGGAAAGGAACCTCGCCTAGCGCCCTCAAGAGGCTGCAAACGCGCCACTTAGCGTGGTCGAAAGCTGGCAGGCGGAGTGCTACAATTTCCGGCGAAGGTACTTCGAAGGAGGATAGAGGATGTCGAATCAAATCGCTGACATTCAACGGATTCGCAGAACCGAAGACAATGCGTTCCGCCAGTGGTCTGACGAGCACCCCGCGTGCGAGCCGCGCCCCGGCGCGCCGACAACCAAGCGCGAGGTCCCCCTCCGACCATGGACCGACACAACAACGTTGGAGAAGGCAAA
>ERZ1739052.119-NODE-119-length-12917-cov-12.038641_pt1 | contig 12917 bp, 9 predicted proteins | sample MGYA00581761_ERZ1739052 | MGnify/ENA primary metagenome ERZ1739052 (study PRJEB42929, sample SAMN08275524) | rhizosphere metagenome | isolation source: Rhizospheric soil replicate 1 | host: Colobanthus quitensis and Deschampsia antarctica | place: Antarctica...
CTGATCCACCGAAGGTGACCGAGGTTGCGAACTGAAGGTTCGTTCCGTCGATCGTTACAACCGTACCGCCCGAGGTTGGCCCGCTACTCGGAGAGACGCTGGTGATCGTCGGGCTCGGCGACGAGTAGTTGAAGGCATTCGAAGCCGTCACCGTTCCCGCCGCGCAGACAACTGTGACGTTGACCGATCCAGCAGCGTGCGACGGGGTGGTGGCTTGCAGCTTCCCAGTCCCGGTGTTGTATGAGAACGAGGCGCTCGTTCCTCCAAACGTCACCGACGAGGCAAACTGCAGATTTGTACCGTCGATAGTCACGAGCGTCCCGCCCGAGGTTGGCCCACTACTCGGAGAGACACTGGTAATCGTTGGCGACGCGTGGAGGGAAGCAGTAAAGATCAGTGATACGGCGACAGCGACGAGCGAAAGGCGAATTCGATTGCGGTGCATAGACACTCCAGATATCGCAGATATCTATCCCGGAATTCCTTACTTGCCGCTTGAATCGCATTCAAGTGCGAGAGACATCCGCTGCTTCACCAACTTCCTATGGCATCCAGTTTGGCTACTCTTGCGATTCGCGGACCTGATCGCACGATCGCGAGCGTGGTCTGGTCCGTGAACCCATCGTGACGGGCTGGAGGTTGTGCCCAGATGTGCCAAACTCGCGTCCGTATCGCGCTCGAATCGCGACTCACGACAAGTCGAGCAGAAATCGAGCTTTGCGGCTCAAACACTTAGCTGGATGCTGGTAGCGCATACGGGATTTGAACCCGTGTTACCGCCGTGAGAGGGCGGCGTCCTGGACCCCTAGACGAATGCGCCGGAAGTGCGGGGACGCGGAAGATAGCGTGTGGCTTCCTCGCGGTCAAGGTCGGGGAACGCCTGTCGGACGGGCGGCATTCCGTGCGGGCCTACGCGATCTTCTGGGCAATGACTACCCAGCGGAGAGGCGTTCCGGGGCGGATGGCGTCGAAGGGCTGAATGCTTGGTTGCGAAAAGAAAGCTCGCAACAAAAAGGGCCGCCTCTTCGGCGACCCTTTCAGCACAGAGTGAGTTGCGATTACCGGACGTTGCGGACGAGTACCACATGCTGCGTTACGTAGTTCGAGTTGCCGGTGTCCTGGAGTTGGACGTCGACGACATCGCCGCGCTCGAGGTTCGTCAGCGGATACATCTGGCCGTTGTAGTCGACGCTGGCGTTCGGATCGTAGCGGACGACGAAGCGGCTGCTGCTGTTGTTGGTGCGGAAACCGGAGACCCAGTTCGTGTTTTCGAGCTCGATGGTCTGGTTCCTCGTATCGACGTTGCGGACCGTGCCGCGGATCGTCGACCACTGCGACGACGACGGATAATTCGTCGACGGATTGCCGTACGTGCCGTTCGAGCCCGAGGCCATGCCACCGTTCGTGTTGTAGGTGACTTCCATCGATTGCGCGATCAACTGATTGCCGGACTGATCGACGTTGACGGTGACCTCATCGCCGCGTTGGAGCTGATCGGGACGATAGCTGCGCCCCTGATAGTTGAGCGTGGTGCGATTGTCGTAATAGACGCGAAGCGAACGCGAACTTCCGCTATTGAGGCCGTTGTAGCCGGATACGTTGGTCAGGTAGATGGATTGGCCGCGGGCGTCGACGGAATCGACCGTGCCGCGAACCTGGTACGCGGCATTGCTCGTGTTCGGATTGCCGCCGCCGAAGATGTCGCCGATGCCGTTCCCGGACGTCCCGCAGGCCGCCAACAGGAGCAGCGCAACGGTAGCTGCTGCAAGGGTTTTGTATTTGTTCATGATGATGTCCTCCCAAGGTTATTGAGAGCAGGAATCGTGCCTTCGGAGCATCCGCGGGTAGGGAAATCGCTGCGGATGTCACTCCTACGGTAGAGCCTACAAAATCGGAGGAGCATCACCATGTCCAGAGCGAGACTTGGATTCCTGGTCAGCTTCGCTGTTGCATTGATCCTCGCGGGCGCGTTGTCATGCAAGGAGGAGCAGAAGCCCCGTCCGCGGCCGGTTATGGAGAGGTACCTCCACGATCCGAAACTGAAAGACGCGCTGGACGTGCTTTGCCCCGGTGCGATGGATGCCCCGTGCGCCGGCGACATCTTCCCCGGGATGGACGGACCGAACCTGCAGCTCACGAAGGCGGACATCAGCGGACGCCTGGTCTGGAACGTCTGGGTCGGCGACACCGGGTCGATGTGGACCTACATGTCGCAGCACGCCTTCGGGACCGCGGATCTGATCAAGACCATCGACTCCCGGCGCCGCGCGCATCGGCTGGCCGAGATCGGCATCATCAACCAGCCGGGCTTCCAGGCAGCCACGAAGCCGGACAAGTACGGGCTGTTCATCGACGAGCCGAAGCCAGGCGATCCGGATGGGCAGATCGACACGAAGCTCGACTACTACACCTACGGCCGCTCGTCGGGCGTGGTGGGACTGCGCATCTCCGGCAATCCGGCGTTCAACAAGGCCGCGCAGGACGCCTGGATGTCGCACGTCAACAAGCAGGACGGCGTCAATCACGACTTCTACGAAAATCAACAGTACTACACCGATCCGGCCCTCATCCGCCCGTACGTCGTGGGGATGGCCTGCGCGTTCTGTCACGTCAGTGTTGATCCGGTCCGGCCGCCTGACGATCCTGAAAATCCGAAATGGGCGAACCTCAACGACTTCGTCGGCGCGCAGTATCTGAAGGTCTGGGAAGTCTTCGTTCCAAAAAACCCCGACAACGAGAAAAGCTTCGTCTGGCAGCTCATTCACTCCAATCCGGCGGGGACGCTCGACACCTCGTTCATTGCAACGGACTATCTGAACAACCCCGGCACGATGAACGGTATCTACAACCTGGCGGCTCGCCTCGGCCGAGGGGCGAAGCCGACGCTGACGAAACCGACGTCGCCCGGTCAGGAGTACATCACCGGCGGCGCGCTCGATCTGCTCCACATCCAGGACGACATCAAAACCGGCGGCTTGACGATCCCGCGAGTGCTCAAGCAGGGCGATGACTCCGTCGGCATCTACGGAGCTCTCAGCCGCGTTTACCTGAACATCGGCGAGTCGTGGCCGCAGTGGCAAAAGCATTTCATCCCGCTAGTCGGCGGCGTCGGTCAGACGCCCATTCCGGTGAAGACGCTGCAACAGACCTCGGCGCAGTGGAACTGGAGCGAGGAGCGCTCGCATTACCTTGGCGGCTATCTCGTCAAAGTCGCGAAGCCGCTGCTGCTGAAGGATGCGCCGAACAGCGAGACGTATCTGACCGCGGACGCGGCGACGCTCGCAAACGGCAGACGTGTCTTTGCCGAGAACTGCGCCGGCTGCCACTCCAGCAAGAAACCGACGGACCCGAATGCGACGCCGGGATCGGACGCCGCGAAGGCGTGGTACCGCCAGCACGTCAATGATCCCGATTTCTTCACCGACAACTTCCTCGGCGATGAAGTTCCGCGGCCGGTCACTGTCATCGGCACCAACGCCACGCGTGCCGCGGCCACGAATGCGATGCGCGGCCACATCTGGGACAACTTCTCCTCGGAAACCTACAAGACGCGCGCGCAGATCGGACCTCTGACGCTGACCAATCCGATCGACAACACGCAGTTCACATTTCAGATGCAGGGCAACGGCCCTGGTTACTACCGGCCGCCTTCGCTCATCAGCCTCTGGAGCAGCGCGCCGTACCTGCACAACAACATGATGGGCGACCAGCCTGCCGACTCGACGCTGAAAGGGCGCATGAATGCGTTCCAGGACGGCATCGAGAAGATGCTGATGCTCAGGCCACGGAAAAACGCCATCTGGCGGACGTCGGCGAAAAGCTACCTCAGCATCCCGGCGTCGTACATCAGCCTCGCGCCAACCATCCTTCCGAAGCTGGCGCCGATCGCGGCCAAACTGCTCAAGGACCTCGATCCGAACGCGTTCGACGCCAACGGCAAGCTGGTGCCGCCAATCGTCGAGGCGATCAAGGCCGTTGATCCGAAGGCAATTACCAGCACCGGCGACATCCTCATCGGGCCGATTCCGAAAGGGACGCCGATCAATCTCATCTCCAATCTCGATCTCGACGGCGCCGGCATTTCGCCCTCGGACCCGGTTCGCGGAAGGGTGACCGTCACGAAGGCGCTGGTAGCCGCCGTGCAGGCCCTGGCCGATATCCGCGATCACAACATGAACGACGCGCAGGCCGCCGCGCGCCTGAAGCTGACCGTTCCCGCCCTGCTCGCGGCGAACAAGTGTCCCGACTTCATCGAAGACAAAGGTCATCTCTTCGGCACAAACCTGACGGAGAAGGAGAAGAGAGACCTGATCGCGTTGTTGAAGACGTTCTAAATGCGTAAATCTGTAACGAAACACCGTCGACGCTCACCATCCAGAAAAGGAGGATCTCCATGCCCCCCTATGACGTGAATCAGCTTCTGAACATGTCCGCGGCCGATCTCGATGCGCTCTTTGCCAAGAGTCCCCCAGGACCGATCCCGAACGGCCCCGCCAACGGCACTGCCCTCGTCGATACCGGAAAACCGGTCTCGAAGGAGATCGCATGGCTGGTCCAGCACTTCGCCTGGCAGGGCAAGACGTTCGACGGGGCGCACGGGACGCTTCGGAACCGCGTCACGATCCTCGGTATCGACGCGATCGTGGCCGAGGTCTATGAGGACAAGAGTCTGGCCGACGGGAAACCGTGCATCGTCCTCGACTACTCGAAGACCTCGATCCTCGCCGAGCGCGTGCGCGACGAAATCCGTCTGTTCGCGCCGAACACGTATATCGGCAAGGTCTACTGGGACAACAAGCCAACCATCCATTTCGCCCTGCAATTCGCTGCGTAAGCGACGGACGCGATGGAACACCAAGGCTACTGGCACCGGCGCTACAGCGTCCTGCTGGCGATCATCATCGGCATCCCGCTGCTGATCGCCGTCTGGGCCGCGCTGCGCTTTCTTCCGAACCGCGCGGTCACGTACGCGAACATCGAGGAGCACTTCAAGTACGGATCGACCGGCGGCTACGAGTCTTCCGGATTCCCGTACTGGATCTGGAAAGCGCTGCCGGTCGTCTTCAAGGACAAGCTGCCGAAGAGCGGCGGTGCGGGCTACGAATCGTTCGGGATGTTCTACGAAAAGAACGCCGACGGGACGATGAAGGACCTGCCGGTCGGCGTGCAACGCGGCCACAACACGGGCATCGATCGCGTGTTCGTGAATTGTGCGGTGTGCCATCACAGCACCGTTCGCGTGGGCAGTGAGACGCGGCTCTACCTCGGCATGCCGGCGGCGCGATTCGATCTCGGCCAGTTCGAAGTCTTTCTCTGCACCATCGCCTCGGACGAGCGCTTCGACGCGAACGACATCGTCCCGGAGATCGAGCGGCAGGCCGGCGGTCTGAGTCCGATCGACAAATACGTCATCTATCCGATCGCCATCTCGCTCATGCGCGACCGGCTGCTCATGCTCGCGAACCGTTTCCTGCCGATGGATCCGAAGAGCTGGGGGCCGGGCCGCGTCGATACGTTCAACTCCGCGAAAGCGCTTTTCAACTATCCGTTTCACGACATGGAGAAGACAGCGCCCGCCGAGTTGCGCGGAGCCGCGGACTTTCCATCGATCTGGAATCAGAATCAGCGCGAAGGGATGCAACTGCATTGGGACGGCAACAACTGCCGCGTCGATGAGCGTAACAAGAGCGCCGCATTCGGCACCGGTACGACTCCGGCCACCATCGATCTCGACTCCATCGGGCGCCTGCAGAAATGGCTGCTCACGAAGCAGCCCGACCCGTGGCCGAAGGAGTGGGCGATCGACAACGTGAAAGCAACGCGGGGCCAGGTGGTCTACAGAGAGCATTGCCTGAACTGCCACGGCACGAACGGAAAGGATTTTTCGGCGCCGTGCCGCGGCGCGCAATCGATCTATCTCGCGCAATGCGAGAACCAGGGAGCGAACGTGCCGTACGGCAATTGCGTCGGCGCCGTCAAGCCGATCGACGACGGAACTCCGAGCGCGCTGAAGACGGACACTTACCGCCTCAACTCGTACACCTACGACCTGGCCGCGAACCAGGGCCAGCTCTACTCGGGCGAGCCGTATCGCTTCAAGCACTTCCGCAAAACGTACGGCTACGCGAACCTGCCACTGGACGGAATCTGGCTTCGCGCGCCGTATCTACACAACGGCTCCGTGCCCACGCTGCGGCTCCTGCTCGAACCGTCGTCGCTGAGTGCGCCGACGCACCGGCCGCAGGTCTTCTATCGAGGAAACGACAACTACGATCCGTTCAACGTTGGCTTCGTCTGGCAGGTGCCGGCTAGCGATGGGCGCAACTACTTCCCATTCGACACGCGCCTCGTCGCCAACGGGAACTGGGGCCACGAAGGAGCGGCGTACGGAACGACGCTGCCGCCTGCCGATAAGGACGCGCTCGTCGAATATCTGAAGACGTTCTGAGGATCGCCATGATCATCGAAATCAAACCGATTCCCCGATGGCTTATGACGACGCTGATCGTTCTGGTCATCATCCTTTCCCTCGGCGCCTGGTTCGTCTGGTACGAGTTCTTCCGCGAAGAGCCGGAGCAGGTTTGGCAGGCCGAAAATGGCCATTCCGCCGAGGATGTCCGCTTCATGTACGGCTCCGTCGGTGGCGAGCGCGACACCGGAATTCCGTACTGGATCATGTACGTGCTCCCGCAGGTCTTCCCCGACAAGCTTCCCGGCCAGCTCGGCAAACCGCCCGGCGCCGGTGGCTACCGGGCCTTCGGATTCGGATGGGAACAGGGACACCAACTGCCGATTGGATTCACGTCGAGAGTCATCGGCTTCAAGCGCGTGGCCCAAAGCTGCGCGGCCTGTCACGTGGCCAGCTTCCGCAGCAAGCCGGGCGAGAATCCGATCTACTACCCGACCGCTCCCAATCACACCTTCAACCTCGAGGAGATGTTCCGCTTCCTCGTCGACTGCGCAAAAGATCCGCGCTTCAACGCCGACCGGCTGATGACGGAGATCGATCTGGTGAAGCCGAAAGACTTCACGTTCGTCGACAGCCTGATCTACCGCTACATCCTCATCCCGATCACGAAGCAGCGGCTGATCGAGCGCGAGAAAAAATTCGCCTGGATTTTCATCCATCAGCCGCCGCAACAGTGGCCCGACTGGGGCCGCGGCCGCGACGATGCGATGAACCTGACCAAGTACTTCCTGACGACGGCGCCGCTCGACGACACGCTCGGCCCGACCGACATGCCGTCGATCTGGAACCTGAAAAAGTACAACCGAGGTCCGTTCGTGGCGACGCCAACATGCGGCAAGGATCCTGTTGCCAGCACGCGGATGAACTTCGCCGGCGACAGTTGCAATGCGCGTTCGGTGATCATCGACTCATCGCTCGGCCTCGTCGGCGCAGCGCCGCCGAGCAATCAGATCTTCCTCAACGAAATCGACTGGCTGGAAAACTATCTCAGCAACTACCCGCCTCCGAAATATCCGTATCCAATCGATCCGGCGAAGGCGGCAAGCGGCAAGGCCGTCTTCGATCAGCACTGCGCGCGTTGCCACGACAGCAATCAAACCGGGACGGTCATGCCGCTCACCGAGGTCGATCCGGTGACGCAGAAAACCCTCGGCACGGACATCGAGCGCGTGAAGAGCTGGAACAAGGATGCGGCCATCCGCGCGAACAACGCCGTGAAGAGCTTCGGCATCATCCGTCCCGGCCTTGTGGAGGCGAATCCGACCGGCTACATCCGCGCTTTCCTCGACGGCATCTGGCTGCGCGCGCCGTATCTGCATAACGGTTCCGTGCCGTCGCTGCGCGATCTGCTCACGCCGCCCGCGCAACGGCCGCAGATGTTCTACCGCGGCTACGACGTCTACGATCCAGTCGACCTCGGCTTCGTTTCGCAGCCCGCACAAGCCGCCCGCGTCGGCGCGACGTGGGATGAAGTGATCCGCGTGGCCACGCCGTACGACGTCCACCTGCGCTCGAACGGCAACGGCGGACACGAATGGGGCACGGACCTTCCGCCCGATCAGAAGGACGCGCTGATCGAGTATCTGAAGACGCTCTGACATGTACGCGACGTTCGTCCTCGCCGTCATCGTCATCGCGATCCTCATCGTGAAGCGGATGCTGTGGCGACACTACGAGCCCGCGGTGCCAGGGAAAATCGAGGAGCTACGGCGCGTCGATTGGACGGCGACGGCGATTCAGATTTTCGCGTGGCTCTCCGGCATCGCGCTCGTGCTGGCGGCGGTTTACGCGGTCCAGTCGATGCCGAACGGCGGATGGCTGGCAGTCGCGATCGGCCTCGGCATCGGCATCGCGCTGCTGCTCGTCAGCGCCGCGATCGCGTCGAAATATGGCATCACCGCGGATGCCATCGACGGCGCGGGCATCGGCATCCTCTACGTCACCTGCTACGCGATGCACGTGCGCTGGAACCTGGTGCCGCTTGCGTTGGCGCTCGTGGCGATGTTGCTGGTCACGGCCGTGACGCTGTTTCTGGCCATGCGCCGCGGCTCGTTCTTCATCGCCATCCTGGGACTGATCGGCGGCTTCGCGGCGCCGACGTTGCTCGGATTCAGCGAGCAGTCGGCCGACCTTTTCGCCTATCTCGTCATCCTGAACGCGGCGATCTCGTGGCTCGCGTTCCGGATGCGCTGGCCGCTGCTGATCGCGCTGAGCGTGCTCCGGATCACGATTTACGAATGGACGTGGGTCCTGCAGTCGCTGACCGATTCGCAGCTCTGGCTCGCGGCGCTCATCTTCGCCGCCTTCGCGATCGTCGCGGCAGCACCGTTCTGGTATCGAAGCTGGTACGACTACCCGCCGCGCTTCCGCTATGTCGCCGCCGTCGCCGTCCTGCTGCCGCTGCTGTTCGCGTTCTTCATGGCGGCGAACACGAACTACGGCGCGCAGATCAACGTCCTGTTCGGATTCCTGCTCGTGATTGCGCTCACCCTCTTCGCGATCGTCTGGCGCGGCGGTCCGGTCTGGCTGCACATCGCCGGCGGTGTGGCCTCCTTGCTCACGTTCGGAATCTGGTTCTGGCAGTGGTGGAGTCAGTTGAACGCGCCCGGCTCGTGGCCCGCGGGACCGGTGCCCGGGCTGGTGCTCACGATCGCAATCTGGACGGCGCTCTTCATCGCGCTCTATCTGATCCGCACGACGATCTTCGCGGCGCTCCTCTTCGCCGTCTTCATCGGCATGGCGTACCGGCAGCCAGAGGACAGCGCGACGCTGATCGTGGCGATGATCGGATTGCTGATCGCCGTGCTGGCCACGTTCATCCGCCGGCGTGACGCAGTCCTCGGCGCGATCGCAATCGCGATCGTCGCCAAGGCCGTGATGGTCCTCAACCCGCTCTCGCTGTTGTACGCGGTGCAGGTGTCGCACACGCTCAACCCACCGCCGATGCCGTGGCTGGTGCTAATCGCGTTCGCAATCCTCTTCGCTGCGCTCTTCGTGCTGGCGGCAAAGCTCGTCCGCCCCGTCTTCGCGATCATCGCGGTCGCCTTCTACGCCTGGATGCTCGTCACGGTTTATGCGCCCACCGTCCCCGCGCTGCTCGCGTTCGCGATCGTTCCGTACGCGCTGTTCGTCGCCTACGCGTTTTTCGCGCGTTCATTCCTGGCGGATGTTGCGCTCGTCCTGGCCAGTCTCGTCTTCTTCCTGAGCGCGACGACGACGCTGCACACGATGTCCGGAGCCGTTCCGCTGATCGAGGCCGCCGTGCTGCTCGCTCTGTTGTGGCGCAAACACCCCGCGGAGCCTTGCTTTACGCTCCTCGTGATCTCGGGTCTGGCGTTCTTCAATGCCGCGTTGCCGTTGCTGCTACCGAAGCCGTTCATCGTCATCACGCTGGCGCTCGAATCACTCGCGGTGCTCTGGCTCTTCACGCGCAACGCCTACCGCGGCTTTCTGGTCTGGAGTATCGGACTGGCCGCCAGCCTCTACATCTGGATCACGCTCGACCCGACGATCTACACATACGTCGATACGTACAAGTTCTTCGGCTACATCCTCGGATTCGCGGTCGCGATCTGCGGCGGCATCATGCTGCTCGCCGCGTACGTGACGCCGCGCGACATGCCGCGCCTCGCGCTGTTCTTCTCGCTCCTCGGGCTGACGGAGTCGTGGTACCTCATCACGATCATCATCTCGAACATCTTCCACTCCACCGGCGTCGCCTTCAACGTGGGCTTCATGAACTTCTCACCGTTGGAGGACGTGACCTACACGATTGCCTGGATCATCTCGGCGACCGGCCTCCTCTTCATCGGACTGCACTGGGACTGGCAGGGCGCGCGCGTCGGGGCGACAGGCCTTCTACTTCTGTCGATCGCTAAGTGCTTCCTGCACGACGTGATCCGCCGCGGCGATCCGTATCGCGACTATTCACTCGTCGCGGTGGCCGTATCGCTGCTGGTCGTCGGCATCCTCCTGCAGCGATATCGACTGCATCGAACCGCAGCCGTCGCCGTCTGATCAAACCTTCGCCATCGCCATTCGTCCCGCGCCGCCGATGCGCAGCTTGTCGGTGCGGGCGGCGAAATAGCGGGCGTTCAACGCGTCCGCGCCGAAATCTTCGACCGAGGAGAAACCGATCTGCCGCAGGTCGTGCGTGAGCGTTTGCGGATCCAAGAAGGTCTTCCACGGCTCGCCGAGGGCGGCCACGCGTTTGGCCATCTGCCAGAAGATCAGCCGCGCCGTCCACCCCAGCGACTCCGGCGGGACGGCGTAATCGAAGGCGACCGCACTTTTTTCAGGCAGCGAGGCGATGAAGTGCAACGTCGCATCGATCGCAGGCCGCTCGAGGTAGGGGACGACGCCGAGCCAGGAGAAGAACGCGGGCTTCGTTTCGTCGAAGCCCGCGCCGCGCAGCGCGTCGTCGAGTTTCATCGTCGTGAAATCGACCGGCACGAAGGTGAGCGAAGGCGGGATCTCAATTCCGCCATGCGCCAGCCGCTGCCGCTTGATCGCCTGCGTATCAGGATGATCGACTTCGAAGACGCGCAACTCCGGAAAGGGATTGCGATACGCGAACGTATCGAATCCCGCGCCGAGGACGACGTACTGCCGCACTCCCTCCGCCACCGCCGCCGCCAGCGCATCCTCGGCGAACCGGCTGCGCATGACGAAAAAGGCGCGCAGGTACGGCCCCAGCTTCGTCGCTTCATGCGCCGGCGGATTCGTCCGCAGCTCGTGCGCGACCTCGGGACGGATGATCCGCAGCGCGATCGGATCGTCGAGCACGAGCGGCCGATCGCGAACCTGGTGCGCCGCCCGCCGCTCCGCCACCCGATCCGCCGTCCTGCTCCCCTGCCCTTCCTGCATGCCGCGATTGTAGGGCCGCAACCGCGATCGAAAACGGGACAATGGCCGGTGATGATCTCGAACAATCGTGACTCGAAGGAAAAGACGGACGCCGCGACGAGTGATGCGCTGTCGAAACTCTGGGAGGAATTCGACCGTGAGCTGGCGTATCTTCGCGAACCGGGAGCCGGCGCTGAGCTGTGCCGTCTCTTCAAGGCAACGCCAGAGGAGTTAGCACATGCGGCAAACGCGGCGGCTCGTGTTGACCGAGGCAAGCACTGACATGCGAAGAACGTTCATCCGCATATGACGCAGATGTACGCAGAGGCGATTCGCGCATCGAAACTGCAAGATGACGGGCATGCGCGCAAATTTCTTTCTCATGGCGATGCTCCTCGCCGCGTGTCACACTGATGTTCCGATGACTTCTTCAGCAAGCGAGCTTCCGCGAATCGGCGTGACCAGCGACGGCGGGATCACCGGCCGTGGCGTCGGCGGCATCGTGATCGACAACGGGCAGGTGACGGCGACGCTGCAACAGAAGTCGTGTAGCGGCGCGCTGACCGACTCCGAGCGCGCCAGGCTGCAGAAGCTGATCGCGATCCGTGATTCAAATGCGGACGGTCACGGACATCCCGATCAGATCCGCTACACGCTGAGCGTCGGCGACCGCACGGCGACGTGGTACGGCGAGGATGCGCCGAAAGAGATCGCTCCGCTCTTTCACCTTCTGTGGCAAATCCGGCAGCGCGTGCTCGCGAGCTGTTGAGCGCTTTTTGGTTGGCGGCGTGTGGCACAGATACTCTTGTCTGTGCTGCTGAGGCTCGGGAGAGCGGAGAGATGAACCGGCGCTGAGCATCGATCTATTCATGCGCTACTTCATTACCGCCGCATCGATCCGCGCACGCGCGCCGCGGTGACTGGGATCGAATCGGAGCGCTTCCTCGAGCAAGGCGCGGGCGTGCGGTAGATCCCTGCGGCGCGCATAGATATCGGCGAGAAGGACCAGCGCGTCGGTGGCGTATGGAGCATCGTTGAGCGCGAATTCGAGCTCGCGAACGGCCGCGTCGAATTCGCCGCGATTGGCGGCGCCGATGCCGCGCAGGATGTGCGGGCGGACGAGATGCGCCGTGGCGGGATCGCTGGTCAGTTTCACCAGCGCGGCGGGCGCGCGCGAGTCGCCGAATGATGCAAGAACGAGGGCTGCATTCTGGCGGACGGGAATCGATCGATCGTCCACGAGCGATGCGACGGCGTCCGCCGATGATCGCGCGTTCGCGTAGCCGAGGGCTTCGACGAAACGGGCGCGGACGACGTCGCTGGGATCGTGAAGCAACGGGCTGATGACGTCAGCCGCCGCGGCGGGAAAGCGCTGCGCGAGGATCACTGCCGCGGCGACGCGCACTGTCGGAGCAGCCGCCGAGTCCGGAATGATGGCAGCGACTGCGTGAAGACTCGGCGCGGCGGTTAGTTACACCACCGACTCGACACGGCGGATGAGCGGCCCGTGGCGGCCACCCCGACGGCGCCGACACAGCTGGACGACCGACGGCTCGACCCATGCGCGTGTGGAGTCCGGAGCACAGCGCGCAACTATCACGAC
>ERZ1739052.120-NODE-120-length-12786-cov-10.623282_pt1 | contig 12786 bp, 7 predicted proteins | sample MGYA00581761_ERZ1739052 | MGnify/ENA primary metagenome ERZ1739052 (study PRJEB42929, sample SAMN08275524) | rhizosphere metagenome | isolation source: Rhizospheric soil replicate 1 | host: Colobanthus quitensis and Deschampsia antarctica | place: Antarctica...
GAGGGCTAGGCAGGGATCGGGGGAGTGGGGTGGTCAGCCGTCGGCGTATGTTCTTCAGGCGCACGTAATGGAGTTGTCTGACGCCCGTTGGCAAGTCCTGGCGAGGGGACGGCGAGGGATGTGTTCGATGAATGAGGAGGACGGCATGACTGTCATGACTCACGCGCTGACATCACAACCCGCGAAACCGAAGCGTCGCGCATCGACCCGGTCAGCGCTGGCTGCCGCATGCTGGGCGGCCGCGGCGTTGTTCGTGGCCATCGCGCATTCGATGGTGGCGGCGCCGGTGACGGCCGTCGTCATCGAAGCCGTCGCCATCGTAATGATGGCCGCGGTGTACATCAGGATTGCGGCCCCCGAGGCGACGCTGGATCACGCGCTGTTCGTCGGGACGACGTGGGTTCTTCTGGCAATGGCCACGGAGCTGGTCAAGACCGCGCATTCCGGGCGGCAATGGTTCGCGCTCCTCGGCACGCCGGCAAACGGCGCACTGCGTTGCGTCCTGCTCATTGCCTGGGTCATCGCGCCGGCGCTGTTCGTCAGAAGTCAGGAGTGAAGCGAGCACCCTCGCGTCCGCGTCCCTAAAACTCGATTTGCGCGCCGAGCTCCACCACGCGATTCGGCGGCAATCGGAAGAACCTCGCGGCGCTTTCGGCGTTGCGCATCATCGAGGCGAAGAGTTTTTCGCGCCAGGTGGCCATACCGCTTTGGCGCGACGTCACGATCAGCGTTTCGCGGCCGAGGAAGTACGTGGTGTCCATCGGCGGGATGGCGACGTGGAGCTCGCGGCTCACGCGTTCGAGCAGCGCGGGGATGTCCGCTTCTTCCATGTAGCCGTAGCGGCAGGTGATGCGGAAGATGCCTTCGCCGAGGTCCTCGGCCAGCAGCCGCTCGTCATCGTCCAGATGCGACACTTCATCGGTCATCACAGTCAGCAGCATCACCTGTTTGTGCAACGCTTTGTAGTGCTTGAGGCTGTGCAGCAGCGCGGGCGGAATGACGCCGCCGGAACGGTGCATGAAGACCGCAGTTCCGGGGACGCGCACCGGAGGATGGCCGGCCAGCGATTTCACAAAGTCCTCCGGCGACAGCGCGCCATCGCGCAGACGTTCGTTGAGGATCTGCCGGCCGCGGCGCCAGGTGGTCATGATGAGGAACACGATCGACGCGATGAGCAGCGGGAACCAGCCGCCCTCGGCGATCTTGGCCAGATTCGCACCGAGAAACGCTACGTCGGTGATCAGGAAAGCAGCGGTAACCGTAGCGGCAAACGGAACGCTCCAGCCGAGGAGATCGCGCGCCACGACGTACGCGAGGATCGTGGTGATGATCATCGTCGTACTGACCGCCAGGCCGTACGCGCCTGCCAGATTGGTCGAGCTGCGGAAGCCGATCACCAGCGCGATGGTGCAGAACATCAGCGCCCAATTCACCGATGGGATGTAGACCTGCCCGATCTCCGCGCGTGACGTATGGATGATCTCCATCCGCGGCAGGTAGCCGAGCTGAATGGCCTGCCGCGTCAGCGAGAAAACGCCGGAGATGATCGCTTGCGACGCGATGACCGTCGCCATCGTGGCCAGAATCACCAGCGGATAGAGCGCCCATTTCGGAGCGAGCAGGTAGAACGGGTTGTGCGCCGCGCCAGGATCGCGGATCAGCAGCGCGCCCTGGCCGAAGTAGTGAAGAACGAGCGACGGTCCGACGATGCTGAACCAGTCCACCTGGATCGGCTTTTCGCCGAAGTGCCCGAGGTCGGCGTAGAGCGCCTCGCCGCCCGTGGTGACGAGAAAGACCGCGCCGAGGACGAGGAATCCATGCATGCCGTTGGTGATGAAAAAGCGGATGGCATGCATCGGATTCAGCGCCAGCAGCACCGATGGCTGCCAGAGGATTCCGCGGATTCCCATCAACGCCAGCGTCGAAAACCAGACCAGCATGATCGGTCCGAAGACCGCGCCCACTCCCGCCGTTCCGCGGCGTTGAAAAAAGAACAGCAGGATGAGGATGATGATCGTCAATGGGATGACGTACGGTTTGAAAAAGGGAGTCGAGATCTCCAGCCCTTCGACCGCGCTGAGCACCGAGATGGCGGGCGTGATCATGCCATCGCCGTAGAGCAGCGCCGCACCGAAGACACCGAGGACGATGAGCGTCGAGCGGACGGCGGCGCGGCGCGATTTGTCCATCCCGACGAGGCCCATCAGCGCGAGGATGCCGCCTTCGCCGCGGTTGTCGAAACGCAAGACGTAGATGTGGTACTTGATCATCACCACGATCACGAGCGACCAGAAGATCAGCGAGAGAACGCCGAGGATGTTCGGCCGTGTGAGCGCGACGGGATGCGCGCCGTAGAAGCATTCGCGCATGGCGTACAGCGGGCTGGTGCCGATGTCGCCGTAGACGATGCCGAGGGCAAGCAGCGAAAGTGAAAAAAGGCGGCGGCCGGTTGGTTCTTCGCGTTTGTGATGTTCCGGACCCAGACCGTTCCCCCCCGCGCCGATCAACGCAACGATCGGCGCAATCGCGGAGTGTACGGTGCGCCGAATTCGCTGGACCATTAAGAGTTGCTAAAGGCGGCAGGGCGGCGAGGAGAGCGGCGTCATCTGATCGAAGCGAGCATCGCCGATGGTGCCTTTCCATCGCCACGTCAATCCGTCGCGCGATTCAAGTTCGACTTCGACCGGCGTTCCGGCTTCGACAGCAATCGGCGTCTGCAGCGGAAGAAAAACGTGCTCCCAATGCGAGCCGGGCGCTTCGTTCGACAGCTCGATTCCGTCCGCAAGCGTGGCGCGGAACCAGCCGGCGAATCCGTGGAGCAATCCGGCGCGTGTGGTGGTGAAGTGCGCGCGCCCGGAAACATCGGCGCTGCTGATGGTGGTGAGGCCGGCCGCGATGATCATCTCCGGCGGCGCGAGGAACGAGCCGCTACCTACACTTCCGATGAACACGATGTTGGATGCAAAGACGGCCAGCGGCGAGAAGTCGAATCCGTACGGTTTCTCGTTCCACCAGTTCACACGCTGTTTGTAAATCGAAGCGTCGTCGACCGGCACGAGATAGAGATCGATGCGCCGCGGGATGATGATGGCGTCGGGCTTCATCAGCCGCGCGCGCGCGTCGATCACGCTGCTGAGAATCTGCTCATTGAATCCAAACGCGCCGAGCGTCTCTGTGACGAGCAAGTCCGCCGGTTCCGGCAACTCGATGTTCGTCGACCGATCGTGGATGACCTGAATGCGATCGGCGAAGCCAAGGTGCCGGCTCAGAAAGGACGCGAGATCAGCGCTGTGCGTCGCATCGACCGCAAACACACGCCGCGCCCCCGCTTCGCAAGCGAAGAATGACAGGATGCCCGAGCCGGTACCGAGATCGAGGACGACGCTGTCGGGCGTGACGGAGCGACGGATCGCCTCGCGAAACGCGTTGGTGCGAAGCGTGTCCTGAAGCAGCCCGCGATGAACTTCGATCACGAACGGTCCCTACCGCGCGTACCCCAACCCGTCCGGCACATTGCCGGAATCGATTTCGTGAATGACCGAAAATGAGGCGGTATCAATCACAGCCACTTTCTTCGCGCCCGCGCACGCTACGAACGCGCGCTTCCCATCCGGCGCCATCAAAATCCCCGACGGTCCCTCGGACATCGCCACCGACTTGATGATCTCCTTTGTCGCCGCGTCGTAAACGAGGAGCACATTCGCGCCCGCATCGGAGACGAGCACGAATTTGCCATAGATCGTGAACTTGACGCGGTTGGCCAGCTTCGTCGTCGTCGCCAGCGTTTGCGCCACGGTGCGCGACTTTGGATCGATGATCGAGATGCCGCCGTTCGGCGCGCGCGACGCGACCCACAGCTCCGAGCCGTCCGGCGCAAGATCGATGCCCTCCGGCCCCTGCACGACCGGAATCTGTTTCAAGACGATGTCGCGCGGCGCGCCCGTGAGATCAAAAACGGTGACGCTGTTCGACGCGATGTTCGCGGTGTAGAGCGTCTTCTCCCCCGGCGCGACAACGATCATGTGCGTGACTTCCGCTGCGCTCCCGCTGATGAAGTCGATCGCATTCGTGGCCGCGTCATACCGCGCCACCACCCGACTCCCCTCGGCCGTAAACCAGAATCGCGCCCCAACCGCCTCGATCCCATGCGGCCGCAGCAACCCGGGCAACGTGAACCGCCGCAACTGCTTTCTCGCGGTCACATCGATCACCGAAAGCGTAGTCCCCGGATTCGGGCCCGTCCCATAGTTGGCGACAACCGCAATCTTCCCGTCATCCGAAACCGCAACTTCATGCGGTCCTTCGCCGGTAGCAACGGTCCCGAGCGTTTCGAAGGAACCAGCATCGACAAGCTGCAACGTGGCGTCAGATTTGTTGAGGATCAGCAGCGAATCTGCGCGGGCGGAAAGGGCGGTGAGGAGGAGGGCAAGTGCAAGGCGCTTCATGAAGTGAGTATGCCATCAGGCGATACGACATCCCCATCCACGTCCAGCACAACCTACGTCGACTTCCGCCAAAGCAAGAACGCGCCACTGACCACGAGCGCATACGCGGAGAGAAAATCACCTGCGAGCAAGGGCGTCGCCGGGTTCAAAGTTAAGCGCGCCGCGCAAGGGTAGGGAAATGACCCGTCCCGTCACTCCCCTACGTGAGAGAGACCTGCGGGCTAGGCTTGCTCCCGCAGTTTCGAGGGGGAACAGGTATGGCTATCGGGTGGGCGAAGTGGATGCCGCAGGAACCGGAGTTGCTGCCGTTCCTAGAGGGCGTGAGTTCATTTGTCGATGCTCATGTGAATCTCAAGGATGCCGAAGGGCCACAATATCGTAAGTCCAAGTCGATCGTTGACCCGATTATAGGTTACGTTCATCTCGAATCGTGGGAAGTCGCGATCATTGATACCCCTCTGTTCCAGCGCCTGCGCCGAATACATCAGTTAGGGCTCGCATCCCTCGTGTATCCAACGCTGAATTACTCCAGGTTCGACCACACGATCGGTGTGTTGGGCCGCCTCTCCCGCTTGCTGCTAAACCTTGCCGATGCGGACATCGAGGGCGAATCGTCGAAAGTCGTTGGTCCCGCCATCGAACAGTTCTCTAAGCCAGTGCGGCTCGCCGCACTGTTTCACGATATAGGCCATTGTTTTTTTAGCCATCTTTCCGAGCGAGCAATGAACACCCTTCAAGGAAATGCTCGCTACCCCTCCGCGCACAGAATTCAACAGATGTTTACTGATCATTTCCAGAGGCCCCATCTAATCTCACTCGCCGAGGTCTTGTCGGTAGCAATTCTCGGGACGTCGACAATCGCCGACCTATTGATGCACTCAGAAGCCGTCAGCAAACGAGCTAAGGCAGAAGAAACATTACACGCGGCCGCTCATTTCGTCATAGGCATGCCCGCCAAGGGCCATCCCGATACTACTTTTCTGGGTCAACTAATTAGCAGCCCATTCGACGCCGACAAGCTGGACTACATGCCGCGCGAAGTACACTTTTCCGGTATTAACACAGGCATCGACCTACCGCGGCTGCTCGAAAAAGTCAGGGTATTCAGAGTCGGCGTTGATCAGCTTCCTAAAGGTCTGCGATGGTTAAAGAAACTTTTCGGACCGGCTTCTCAATTTCTGGTAATCGGCCTAGGCCGTGGCGGGCAATTCGCATTCGAGGAATTTTGTTTGGCTCGTGTAGGCCTTTATGAGAAGATCTATCTCCACCAAAAGGTAAGAGCTGCGGAGGGCGAGGTTGAAAGTCTGCTTCGACGACTTCCAATCGTCTGTGTGGAGTTTCAAGAGGTGCATCGTTGGCTCTACCTCGAAGAATCGTTGAAAGACAACGATGCAACGCCATTACCTCAACAACTTGGAGGTCTCTTCCTACCACAGGCCCACACTTCGAGTGATATCGGCCTCTCGTTCTTGCGAGCGAGGAACCTGCTCCATCGAGCATATGCATTTGGACCCGCAAATAGTCTCTCCGATCCCCCTAACGCAGACACTGTTTCTCCCGAAAAGCTCCCGTCGCTTCAGCTGATGCAACAGCTTCGCGACGAAGGCGACGCCTTTATCGCCGAAGTCCTTCGCGAGACTGGGCGGATCCGCGATGTTCTAAAGGAAGACGGCGTCATTCCGCTGCCGATTGAAGTTGTTTTTGATGTGCCGCGATATTTGAGCGTACAGCAAGATCACGAGTCTCTTGTTTTCCAAAAGGCAGACCGGTTGCCGCTTCGATGGACGATGCCGATCGACAGGTTGGTTGATTACTACCAAAAGCACCGCGCTCTTGCCTATGTGTTTTGTCCCAGAGCCTCAGCTGCGCTCGTCTCAGTCGCTGCAGAGGTGGTCGTTTGGCGAAAGGCTTCAATGCTCTTTGTTCAAGACGATGCGGTGACTCCAGACGTGGTCAGTGAGATCCGCATGATGAAGGAAGTCTTAGCGGAACGCGGTTACTACGACCAGGCTCAGGTGCTTCGGCCACTGGTTGGTTACCTCGCCACGGCCGAGGCTCAGGAGCGCATTCAACAACTTGCATCCCAATTGGCGCGATTTGAGTCATTTCGCCACGACCGGGTGACGTTATCGCGAATCACTCGCTACGTAACACAGTTTCCGACAGAGATTCACGAAGCTACTATCCATTGGCTTGAGCAACTTGTTCTGATCGACGAAAATGATCTGGAACGTGCCTTGGCGTCGGCGCTGGCGATCGATGCCGATGCTGCTACGCAGACTTTTGTCATTCCGTTCGGTGGCTTGGGAGACAGCGCAGTGCATTTAGTGTACCCGATCAGAGAAGGAATAGCTCGCGATCGCCTGCGCTCACTCGACGACGCGACAATCGGCGAGGCAAGACGACTGGTGTTTTTTGATGACAACGTTAACACGGGAAAGCAAGTGATCAACGTTTTCGCCGAATGGCTTGGTGTGCGGTTGCCATCCGAAGTAGATTTGGGTGAGCGACATGTTCTGCCACTGTCATCGATCTCTCAAGAGAGACTCAGAGAACGGCCTATCGTCTTCGTCTTTGCGGTCGGCACCGAGGGCGCCGATGTGCGTGTCAAAGAGCTTTTTCGTGAACATCTTGACATGGTCAATGTGGAGGTGCGAATAGGAAAAATACTATTCGCACGTCAGAAAGTGTTTTCCGGAGCAGACTCACTATTTCAGGATGAGCAACGCCTCCAGTTACGTGACTTCGTGACGGCAAAAGGGATTCAACTGTTGATCGCGATCGGCAAAAAGCCGGAAGTCGCTCATGCTCAATGTCTCGGCTACGGTGGTGCTGAAGCGATGGTGCTATTCCCTTACAATGTACCGACCATGACCGTAACACCGTTGTGGTTGGCCGGCGAGGTCCCTGGGGAAGAGTGGATGCCTCTTCTAGAACGTAGGCGACGGCGTGGCGGAGGACACGGAGAAGAGGCGTAGCCCCAGCCGCGGCGCTTACGCGCGTTTCTGGTCCCCGGCGTGGCCGATTACGGTAATCAAGCAAGTATTGCGTTGGGTTTGTGATATGCGTGCGGGCGGGGCAATATTAGTCACGCAAAGATCAAGGGCTTTGCAGCACAGAGGAAAAGTACGCTGAGCCGCCGCACAAGCACTCCGGCGTCGGCTACACTATTCCGCGCATCGTCGCCGAGGATCGGGATCTGCGGCGCATGGCAGAGGTGCTGAATGGGAGAGTACGGCGTCACATCTTCGATCTTCGACCGCGATGGGCTTCGCTATCGGAGCTGACGGGATCGTCGAAGAGGCGATGGGTGCAGGCGGCACGACACAGACGGCAAGGTTGAGCGTCAGGACCCTATGAAATTCGGCTCCGGGTGAATCTCGACGCCGTATGCGAAGCGCACGCCGTCCCGGATCATCTTCACGAGCTCAACGACTTCGGCGGCTGTCCCTCCCCCGCGGTTGATCACGGCCAGCGTGTGTTTGGAGGAAAGGCCGACGTTTCCGTGCACGAAACCCTTGTGGAATCCGGAGTGCTCGATGAGCCAGGCGGCGGAGAGTTTGACTTGGTCGCCGGAGGGGAAGTGGGGCATGCCGGTGGATCGCAACTCTTCGAATTGCGCGGGCGTCACGACCGGGTTCATGAAGAAGGAGCCGTCGCTGCGGGTGTTGGGATCGGTTGGGTCGAGCACCATGCCTTTGCGCTTGCGGATGGCGATGACGGCTTCTCGCACCGCGCGCAAGTCGTGGAGATCGATCGCGCGTTCGTCGAGGTAGGTCTGCAGTTCGGGATACCGGATTGACGCGGCGCCTCCGGGTTTTAGACGGAACGTCACGCCCGCGACGACGTAGCGATCCTTCGCCGCGGCTTTGAACACGCTCTGCCGGTATCCGAAGCCACACTCCCGGTTCGTCAGCGTTACGACGCGGCCGGTGTCGCGCTCGATCACTTCGACACGGATGATGGTTTCGCTCACGTCCTGTCCGTACGCGCCGACGTTCTGGATCGGCGTGGCGCCGGTCAGGCCGGGGATTCCGGAGAGGCATTCGATGCCGGCCCAGGCTCGGTCGACGGCAAACGAAACGAAGTCGTCCCACGTCTCCCCTGCCGCCACATACACAGTCACGGCCTCGGCATCTTCCTCGCGAACGGTGATGCCGCGCAGGTCGATCTGCAGGACGACGCCGTCGAAGCCTTCATCGGCGATCAGCACGTTGCTACCGCCGCCGAGGATGAAGAGCGGCTCGTTCTGCGCGGCGGTCCAGGTGAGGGCTTCGCGGATCTCGTCGACCGTTTCGGCGCGGATGAAAAGCCTGGCCGGACCGCCGATGCCGAGGGTGGTGAAGGGGGCGAGCGGGACATTCCGTTGCAGCCGGCGGGGCGCAACACTCTGCAACGACTCCGTCATCGCCGTTGCATTGTGCATCATCGCTGCCTGAGAATGCCGGGCATGTCAAACATCGCCGTCGCGGAAAAGCAGTGGTTCGGCCATCCTCGGGGACTGGCAACGTGCTTCTTCACCGAGATGTGGGAGCGCTTCAGCTACTACGGCATGCGCGCGCTGCTGATCCTCTACATGGTGGCGCCGGTCGACAAAGGCGGACTGGCCTTCTCGACGGAAAAAGGCGCGTCGATCTACGGCTGGTACACGATGGGCGTGTACGCGATGTCGGTGCCGGGCGGATGGGTTGCCGACAAACTACTCGGCCTCTATCGATCCGTGCTCCTCGGCGGAATCATCATCGCCGCCGGCCATTTCATGATGGCGTATCCATCGCTGCCGACGTTTTACGCGGGCCTGATCTCGATCGTGATCGGGACCGGCTTGTTGAAGCCGAACGTCAGCGGCATCGTCGGAACGCTCTACTCGAAAGATGACGTGCGGCGCGACGCCGGCTTCTCCGTCTTCTACATGGGAATCAACCTCGGCGCGTTCATCGCGCCGCTGATCTGCGGCCCGCTCGGCCAGCGCGTGAACTGGCACTACGGCTTCGGCGCGGCAGGCGTGGGCATGACGCTCGGCGTGATTCAGTACGTCCTCGGCAAGAAGCACATCGCTCCGGGACTGGCACGTCATGAAAAGGATGAAGCGAACGAACGCGCAGCGGAACGCGCCGAGGGACGATCGAGCTCGTTCACGCCGCAGGAGTGGCGGCGGATCAGCGTGATCGCGATTCTCTTCTTCTTCTCGATGCTGTTCTGGGGTGCGTTCGAGCAGGCTGGATCGAGTCTGAATCTCTTCGCCGACCGCCTGACCCGACTCAACTTCCTCGGCCACAGCTTTCCGTCGACTCTCTTTCAGTCGGTGCAGCCGCTGTTCGTGATCATCTTCTCGCCGATCTTCGCATTGCTCTGGCTGCGGATGGGAAGACACGAACCTTCCAGTCCGACCAAGTTCGGATTCGGACTTTTCTTCGTCGGCCTGAGTTTCCTGCTGCTCGTTCCGGGAGCAGCGATCGCACAACAGCAGGGCATCAAGGTCAGCCCGATGTGGCTGATCGGCGTTTACCTTCTGCAGACGTTCGGCGAGCTCTGTCTGAGTCCGGTCGGACTGTCGATGGTGACGAAACTCGCGCCGCCGCGCATCGTCGGGCTGATGCTCGGCGTCTTCTTCCTGTCGATCTCGTTCGGCAACAAGCTCGGAGGCTATTGCGCCGGCTTCTTCGATCGTTTCCCGCTGCCGAAACTCTTCGGGGCGGTGGCCGGGACGACGCTGGCCGCGGCGTTCATCCTGTTCCTGCTGGTGAAGCCGATCCGCAAGTTGATGGGCGGCGTGCACTGAAGGCTTTTCACTTTCCGATCCAAACCGGCTTGCGCTTTTCGGTGAAGGCGATCAGTCCTTCGTTGGCGTCGCTGGTGGCCATCAGCTCATCGAGGTAGAGGCGCTCGACTTCGGCGAGGCGTTCGTTGAAGTCGGCGCTTTGTGCGAGGCGGAAGGCGCGTTTGGCGAAGCGGAGGGATGACGCGCTCTGTCGATACAACCGCTGCAGCCATTCGCCGGCGCATGCGTCGAACTCGGCGATCGGTAAGATTGCGTTGATGAGGCCGAGTTTTTCGGCGGTTGCGGCGTCGATGGTGTCGCCGGTCAGAAGGAGCTCGAGTCCTTTGCGCGGCGCGGTCTGACGCGAGAGTTGATACGCGGCGACCGGAGGAAAAACGCCGAGGTTGATTTCGGGCTGGCCGAATTTGGCGCGGTCGGAAGCGAGGACGAAGTCGCATGCGAGGGCGAGCTCGCATCCGCCGCCGAGCGCGGCGCCGCGCACGAGCGCCACGGTGACGACGTCGAGCTTCGCCAGCATCCGGAAGCAGTCGTGGAAGTTCTCAAGCATCGTGGCAACGCGATCGCCGAGGTGATCCTGAACGCTGGCGCCGGCGGAGAAGGCTTTGTCGCCTTGCGCGTCGATGATCAGCGCGTGGCGGTCCGGTGCGACGCGAGCGATGGCGTCGCGCAACTCCTCGAGCATGGCGATGTCGAGAATGTTCAGCGGCGGATCGGCGAGCGTGATGCGATAGGCGTTCGCGTCGGAGGTGAAGGTGATCTTGTGCATGGGCGCGCAGGATGATAAGCCGTTGGGATTCAATCGCAGGCGTTTCATCAATCACCGTTCCACCGCCCTCCCAAAGCGGTGGCTCTGCCACGCGCACTCCAAAGTGCTGCGCACGAAAACGGGATAGAGAACGAATTTCGCGAAGCTTTGGAGTGCGGTGGCGACCGAGCCACCGCTTTGGGAGGGTGGCCGTTAGCGCGCGGCGCGGCGGCGCGGCTGCGGCGGCAACGGCTTGGTCGACCAGATTTCGAGCGAGTAGTCGGTGAGAAAGTAGAACGTGCCCGGCTGCGTGGCGATGAATCGTCCGGCGGCGGGTGAGGTGATCGATGGCGATCCGCTCAGGAATTGCGGCGAGAACTGGCGGCCGGTCAGCGCGAGGCAGGCGCCGTCGGCGCGGAGGTGCTGGTCGACGTACGTGACGCCGCTGGCGGGATCGGTGACGTACGACGGGAGTTGATCAGCGCTCTTCGCCAAATCGACCGGCGAATACGCATACAGCGTTTCGCCGAGGACGTAGACGGTGTTGTTGGCGAAGGCGATGGCGCGCGGCGGCAGCGAGCCTTCGGTAGCGTGGCTGACCAGAACGGACGGGTGCGCGGGATCGCTGATGTCGACGACGCGCACTTCGTTCGGCAGCTCGGTCAGGACGTACGCGCGCGTGCCGCTGGTGACGACGTCGCGCACGGTGCCGGTCATCGTCGCAGTCTGAGCGAACGCGGACTTCGGATCGAAGACGATCGTCTTCCCTTCGCAGCCGCTGCTCTGGCAATTGATCGCGATCGATGCCCATGCGGCGCCGCCGGCAGATGCGATCGATGGCGTCAGGTCGGACGTCTGGTTGATCGTCGACGTCGTGAGCGTGTTGCCGTCGCGGCCGTACGACGTGACGGTGACGTTGTTCTGGATCGTGAAGACGTTGCCGTCGCTCGCGGCGACATCGACGATCCGCGGCGTGCGGATCGCGCCGGTGGATTGCATGGTGTTCGTGAAGATGTCGACGTTGCGGCCGTCGAAGAAGTAGAGCCGCTGGCTGCCGGCCACGAGCTTCTTGTAGTAGGCATTGCCGTTCGTGGCGAAGAGCAGCGACGGCAAGCGCGTCGTGGCGGCGAGCTGGATGCTCGTGATCCCATCCTCCGTCGCCAGATCGGCAACGGCGCTGTCGGCAGCGATGTGCACGGCGACCGGCGCGGCGGGCAACGCAAACTGTCTCGTCAGCGTCCGGGTCTGCGTGTTCCAGACGATGAGCGAGGTGTCGGTTGCTTCGAGCAACGTCGTTCCCGTGAATGCGAGGTTCTGCGCGATGGCGCCGCTCGACTGCGGCAGAAGCGTGGTCGTGCCGCTCGCGAAATCAACGAGGCTGACGCCGCTGAAGGTCGATACCGCCGCGGTCGCACCGGACAGCGCGACGCCGCCGGTGGCGATGCCGGGGACGCTGATCGTGACCGGCGTTTTGGCGAAATCGTTCGATGCAAAGTACGAGAGCGTGGTGACGCGATCGTCGCCGCGCAGCTCGGCCAGGACGAATGCGGATCCCGAGCGGGCGATGAACGACGGCTTGATCGTGGTCGCGATCTGCTGCGCGGCCGGCGACGCCGGCGCGAGATCGGCGAACCACAGAGTATTGCCGGCCGCTTCATTGAGAACGAAGTAGCCGACCGTTCCCGCAAGAACCGCCGAGGCGATTGGCGCGCGCAACGTCACCGACGACACGAGCGTCGGACCCGCGGGCGTGAGCGCCCAGCGTGATGCGTTCGCGCCGGGGGTCGGCAGGCGACAGTGGTTGCCTCCGTGGC
>ERZ1739052.121-NODE-121-length-12669-cov-10.129539_pt1 | contig 12669 bp, 8 predicted proteins | sample MGYA00581761_ERZ1739052 | MGnify/ENA primary metagenome ERZ1739052 (study PRJEB42929, sample SAMN08275524) | rhizosphere metagenome | isolation source: Rhizospheric soil replicate 1 | host: Colobanthus quitensis and Deschampsia antarctica | place: Antarctica...
CGCAGGTCGAGCTCGTTGCCGGCCTCATCCCCGATGCGGGGAAACGCGTCGCCCAGTACATCGCCGAGAACGGCGGCTTCGACCTTTCGACGCTCAAAGAGCCATATCGCGTCGAAGGCAAAAAGATCATGGGATACGAACTGCTCGAAGATCTCGGCAGGCTTCCGGACGTGATCCTCTACCCGACCGGCGGCGGCACGGGCCTGATCGGTATGTGGAAGGCCTTCGACGAGATGGAGCGCCTCGGCTGGATCGGTTCCAAGCGCCCTCGCATGTTCAGCGTGCAATCGAGCGGCTGCGCGCCGGTCGTCCGCGCGTTCAACGAAGGGCTCGAAACCGCGCCGGAGTGGGAATCGCCGCAAACCGGCGCGTGGGGACTGCGCGTTCCGCGCGCGATCGGCGACCGGCTGATGCTGCGCGCATTGCGCGACTCGAACGGCGGCGCGATTGCAGTCGATGAAGCGGAGATCGAAAATGCTGCTGCCGAATTGCGAACGAGCGAAGGCATCGACGCCGGTCCGGAAGCGGGCGCTGCGCTGCTGGCGCTGCGGACCTTGCGTGCCGAGGGAACGATTCGCACGGATGAGGCCGTACTGCTTTTCAGCACTGGTGGCAATAAGTACCACTGAGCACGTGAGCAGGGTCACCGGTTGAAAACCGCATGCACGTTAATTTTGCGTCAACGCCCATTGCTCCGCACCGTCTAACCAGCCACCGAGGATTGAAATGAGAGCTCGATTTGCACTACTGCTGTGCGCGTTCGCCGCGTTCGGCGGAGAAGCGTTTGCGCAATGTCCGACCGGCAGCGCGCCTGTACCGCAGTCTCCGATCGGAACGAATCAGAACGAGAGCACGCCGATCACCTTCACGTGGTCGCCGTCCACTTCGAGCGGCGTGACCGGCTACGACGTTTTCGCGACGACGGGAACGGCGAGCGCGACCCTCATCTGCTCCGTGACCGGCGCGAACGCCAACGCGTGCACCGGCCCCGCCGCCGGCCTCTCCTCGGGACTGTACAACTGGGTGGTCCGGGCCAATTTCGCGACTTGCACATTGACCTCCGCGACGAAGCAGTTCACGGTCAACTGCCCGACCGGCGCGCCAACCGTCCAGTCGCCGTCGGACGGCTCGCAGAACGTCTTCACCAACCCGACGCTGACGTGGAGTCCGGTCAGCGGGGCCAATCAATACGACGTGTATTTCGGCGTGGCCGGTTCGGGAGCCTGCACAGGCACGCCGCAATTCACGACGTCGAATACGAGCTTCAATCCACCGACGCTGGCTGCCAGCACGACCTACGAATGGCGCGTCGTCGCCAGGAAAACCAACGCCAGCACGTGTCCGTTCACGACCAGTGGCTGCGCGACATTCAGGACCGCCGCCCCTGCCTGCAATCCGCCCGGCTCGTTCAATCTCACTGCACCAGCCGACAAGAGCACGACCAGTTCGACGCCGACGCTGACCTGGTCCGCCTCGTTCGGCGCGGACAAATATCTTCTCCACATCAGCACGCAGAATCCGCCCGCGCCGACGCCGAGCGACCCGATCGTTAATGGCAGCTCGACGAGCTTTACGTTCGCACAGGCGCTGCCGGCCGGAACCTACTACTGGTCGGTCGATGCGTATCCCGCGAACTGCTCGACCGGGAAGACGTCCAGCAATGTCTTCAGCTTCACCGTCGCCGCGGCGGCCGCGTGTCCGACGGCATCCGCGACGCTGATCAAGCCGTCGAACAACACCACTGTCGATACGCCTGTCAGCTTTGATTGGAGCGACGTCTCCGGCGCGACCTTCTACAAAGTGTTCGCTTCGATCAATGGTGCCGCGGCGTCCGCGTTGGCCGTCACCCGCGATTCCCACTACGAGGGCAGTCTTCCTGCCGGCGCGTCGGTCGATTGGTGGGTCGAAACCGGTGCCGACAACTGCACGGCGATTGCCTCGGCGCATTCGCACTTCAACGTCACCAGCGCGGCCGTCTGTCCGAGCAATCCCGAGTCGGCGACGATCATTGCTCCGGCCAATGGTTCGACCGGCTTGACCTCTCCGGTCAGGTTTGAATGGGCGGTCGTCCCGGGAGCAACGCATTACGTGGTGTGGGGCGTGAGCTCGAGCACTACCAGCAGTACCGAGCGATTCATCCTCGGACAGAATGGCGGAACGCATATCACCGTCCCCGTGCCGCAGGGCAACCTGGCCTGGTATGTCGAAGCCGATTTCGGCGACTGCCCCTCATCAACGTATTCGAAGATCTTCACGTTCTCCTCGTCCACGCCGAGCGTCTGCAGCAGCATCCCGGCCACGCTGCTCTCGCCCGTAAACGGGGCTACCGGCCTGACCTCACCAGTCACCTTCAACTGGACGGCGGTGAGCGGCGCGACCGGCTACAAGCTCTACGTCGCGCAGGCGAATGCTGCCGGCGATCTCGCCGGCAGCACGACCTCGACGTCGCTGACGACGCTCGTGCCGGGCGGCACGGTGACGTGGTGGGTCGTGACGACGTTCGCGGGATGCCCCGACGTCGTTTCGGCCAGGTCGACGTTCACCCCCGGCACGCAGACGACCTGCGGAGCCACCGCCACGCTCAACTCCCCTGCCGACGGCGCGACGGTCACATCGCCGGTCACGCTGTCGTGGAGCGCCGTCACGGGAGCGAACGGGTACCGGCTCTGGATCTCCGTCAACGGCAGCTCCCCGATTCTCGCGGCACGCACGACGACCGCCAGCAGCACATCGCAGCAACTGCAACTGCCGAGCGGCGCCGATGAGTGGTACGTCGAAACGCTATTCGCCAACGGCTGCGACTCGACCTTTTCGGCACACCGTCACTTCACCGTTTCGGCCGCGGCAAATTGCGATTCGCACAAAGCGGCGACTCTCACCTCGCCCATCGGCGGCGCACAGGCGTCGAATCCGGTCACGTTCAACTGGAGCGCCACCGATTCATCCGCGCTGCAGTACCGCGTCTGGGTCTCGCTCAATGGCGAGCCCTTCACGGACATCGGCTCGACCAAAGAAACCAAACTGCAGCACGACTTCGGAACGGCTACCGGCAGCGGTCAGTGGTTCGTGGAGACTCTTTTCGAGAATTGCCCCGCGGTCCTTTCGGCACGAGCAAACTTCGTGATCCCGGCCGCTGGTTGCGCAACAGCCGGTCCGCAGATCGTCTCGCCGCTCGATGGAACCACGGCCACCGCGCCCGTGGTGTTTGTCTGGAGCGCCGTCGCGAACGCAACCGAATATCGCGTGCACTGGACGCTCAACGGCAACGACATGGACGTGCTGAAAACGACGGATACGTCGATCACGCATCTCGTCCCGCCGGGCGCTGTCGAATGGCGCGTCGATGCGGTTTTTGACGGATGCCCAACCACCCGCTCGGCCAAATCGCACTTCAACGTCCTGCCCGCGCAGACCTGCGTCACCGAAGCTCCGGTGCTGACGGCGCCCGCGGACGGAGCGACGAACCTCGACTCGCCGGTTCGCTTCGATTGGAATCCCGTCAGCAACGCCGTCGGCTATCTCGTCGTGCTCCGCAACAAAGACGGCTCGCCGACCGAGCTCGCGGAAACGACGACGCGCACGGCGGTCACCAAAGCGGTGTCCGAGGGGCGGAACGAGTGGTGGGTGGTGGCGTTCTTCAATGGATGTCCGCCGCAGGAGTCGAAGCATCAATTCTTCACCGTCACGGAGACGGCGTGCGATGACGTGCGCCCCATCCTCTTCACGCCCGCGGAAGGAGCCGTCGGCCTCGCGTCGCCGGTGCACTTCGAATGGTCAAACGTCAAGGACGCCACCGAGTACAAAGTGTGGGCCGCGGTCGATGACGACGACGAAAGCGTCATCGGCACGACCACAGTCAACAAGTTGACGATCGGCGTTCCCGGCGGAACGATCCACTGGCACGTGCAGGCGTTCTTCAAATCGTGTCCCGCGCTTGACTCCGCCACCAGCACCTTCACCGTCCGCACGGCGCCGCCGCCGTGCACGACTCCCGACCGCCCTCACGCCACCGCGCCGGCGCAGGTGGCGTCGGGCAGCGAATACAACGTCCGCTGGAACGCCGTTCCGAACGCGACCAGCTACGAACTGCAGGAATCGTCACTCACCGATTTCTCCTCCGCCACCACGCAGGTCGTGACCGATCTCTCCGCTGCCTTTACGCACACCGCCGCAACGGCCGCGCAGAAATGGCTCTACCGCGTCCGCGCCATCAGCAGTTGCAACGACGAGCGTGGCGCGTACTCGCGCGTCGTCGTCGTCACGGTTATCCCGGAGACGCCGAGGAAGCAGACCAGCGTCGAGGTGGGGAGCGAGCGTCCCGTTCATCAGACGATCTTCATCGCCGGCCGCACGCCTGCCGTTCCCTTCACCGCGCACACCGACAAACCGTGGGCGACGGTGAGTCCGTCCTCCGGCACCCTCGGCCCGGATGGCGTCACGCTGACCATCCTCTCCGATCCGATCGCGCTGAAGCTCGGCACGAACACCGCCACCGTCATCCTCACGATCGCTGCCTCGGGCAAAGTCGGCGCGGAAGCCACGACGCCGCCGGTCACCGTCCCCGTTTCGGTCACCACCGTCACGCCGGTTTCGCCGCAAGGGAAGAACACGCCGCTTCCGAACTCGCTGATCATCCCCGCCGTCGGCCACGCGGTCGGCATCGGCGACTCGCTCTTCGAGTCCGACGTGCGCATCGCAAACACCTCGGCGCAGGCGATGAAGTACCAGCTCAATTTCACGCTTACACACACCGACGCCACGCAGTCGGGCCAGTCGACCACCATCCAGGTCGATCCCGGCGCGACCATGGCGCTCGACGACATCCTGACCAGCTTCTTCGGCAGCGGCTCCGACGGCGGCACCGCGCTCGGCGTGCTCGAGATCCGTCCGCTGACGTCGACGCAGAGCAACTTCTCGTCGCCGGTCAGCATTCAAACGGTCGCCTCCAGCAGAACCTACAACTCGACGCCCACCGGCACCTTCGGCCAATACATCCCCGCGATTCCGTTCTCGCAGTTCATCGGACAATCGGCCGACGGAGCGCCGAAGAGCGTTCTCTCGCTGCAACAAATCGCGCAGTCGACGGCGTATCGAACGAACTTCGGCATCGTCGAAGGCGCCGGCGAACCGGCCAACGTGCTCGTGCACATCTTCAACAATGCCGGAGCCGAGGTCGCGCCGGCGATCGCGATTTCGCTGCTGCCGGGCGAACATCAGCAGCGCAATGTGCTGGCGGAAAACAACATCACGCTGACGGATGGCCGCTTCGAAGTCGAAGTGGTCTCCGCCACCGGCAAAGTCACCGCGTACGCCTCGGTCATCGACAACCTCACCAACGATCCGCTGATGGTTTTCCCGGTGCTCAAAGGCGCCGAGTCGGCCACGCGCTACGTCATCCCCGGCGTGGCGGATATCAATAATGGTGTGGCCAGTTGGCGCAGCGACCTGCGCTTCTTCAATCCGGCCGCGACCTCCGTCACGGCGACGCTCGCTTACTTCCCGCAGCCCGGAAACGCACCCGCGAGCGGCACGAAACAGATCACGATCCCCGCCGGGCAGGTAATGCCGATCGACAGCGCGCTGCAGCAACTGTTCGCCCTGACTAACTCCGGCGGCTCGCTGCTGGTGACGACCCCCTCCACTTCGAAACTCATCGTCACCGCGCGAACGTACAACCAGACCTCGAACGGAACGTACGGCCAGTTCATCCCCGCCGTGACGCCGGCCGGATCGGTCGGCCTCTCCGACAATCGCGTCCTGCAACTGCTCCAGCTCGAAGCGTCCGACAAGATGCGCACAAACGTCGGCGTCGTCGAGACGAACGGCAGCCCGGTGACCATTGAATTAACCGCCATCCCGCCCGATTCGAAAGTCGCGGCGAAAACGCAGGTGACGCTCGCTGCAAACCAATTCATCCAGTTCAACGACATCCTGAAAAGCTTCGGCCTCGGCACGGTCTACAACGCGCGAATGACGGTGAAGGTGCTCAGCGGTATCGGGCGCGTGACCGCATACGCATCGGTGATCGACGCCGCAACGCAGGACCCGACCTACGTGCCCGCGCAATAATGTGGCACAGACACTCCTGTCTGTGCTGGTGAGGCTTGCGCTAGTCCTTCACGGTCGCCGGAATCGGAACGCCGAGGAGCTTCTGCACGATCTTCTCCGCCTTCGGAAGGCCGTCTTTTTCGATGATTTCGATGGCGAGGTCCCGGGCTTTTTCCATGAGGGCGATGTCGCGGACGATGTGGCCGAAACGGAAGCGCATGGCGCCGGATTGGCGGGTGCCGAGGAGTTCGCCGGGGCCGCGGAGCTTGAGATCGAGGTCGGCGAGGTCGAATCCGTTCAGCGTTTTTGCGAACTGCGTGAGGCGGTCCTTCTCTTTATCCGAGACGAGCACGCAGTACGACTGGCGCGTTCCGCGGCCGACACGGCCGCGGAGCTGGTGGAGTTGCGAAAGGCCGAAACGGTCGGCGTCGATGATCAGCATGAAGGAGGCGTTGGCGACGTCGATGCCGACTTCGATGACCGTCGTCGACACGAGGATGTCGATCTCGCCGCGTTTGAAGCGCTGCATCGTCTCCTCTTTTTCGGCGGGCGGCATGCGGCCGTGGATCATGGCCACGCGGCGGTTCGGGAAGCGCATCTTCGTGGCCTCGAAGCCGATCGTGAGCGGCTTGAGGTTCGACTTCTCCGATTCCTCGATGATCGGATAGACGATGTACGTTTGCGCGCCGGCAGCGACCTCGGTGTCGATGAAGTGGTAGACGCGCTCGATCTGCTCCGGCGCGCGCACGGCGGTCTTGATCTGCTGGCGTCCGGGCGGAAGCTCGTCAATGACGGAGAGATCGAGATCGCCGTACATCGCCAGCGCCAGCGAGCGCGGAATCGGCGTGGCGGTCATAACCAGGATGTCGGGCGTGTCGCCCTTGGCAAACAGGCGCTGGCGCTGCTCGACACCGAAGCGATGCTGTTCGTCCACGATGGCCAGGCCGAGCGATTTGAAAACGATGCGGTCTTCGAGGAGCGCGTGCGTGCCGACGGCGAGCTGGATGAAGCCGTCGCGCAGTCCGGCCAGCAGCGTGCGGCGCTCGCCCGCGGTCATCGAACCGGTCGCTTTGGCGACGACGAGCGAGTCGTCAACTAGTTGACGAATTCGCTGGTAGTGCTGCTCGGCCAGGATTTCCGTCGGCGCGAGCAACGCAACCTGATGTCCGTTGCGGATCATGATGATCGCCGCAATCAGTGCGACGATGGTCTTGCCGCTCCCGACATCGCCTTCGAGCAGGCGGTACATCGGCTTCTCCGATTGCAGATCGCCGGCGATCTCTTTCAGCACGCGTTTCTGCGCTTTCGTCAGCCGGAACGGCAAAATCCGTTTGACCTCGGCGCGCAGATCGTCGTCGACCTTGATCCTGCGCGTCTTCGTCTTCACCTCTTCCGTGGCCCGGCGGACGCGCAGCGCGAGCTGCAGCGTGAAGAACTCCTGCAGGATGATGCGGACGTGCGCGCGGGAGCGGCGGAAGAGGAAGGCGTCGTCGAGTTGCGGCGGGCGGTGAATCTGTTCGAGCGCGGGGGCGAGATCGAGCACGCCGAGGCGTTTGCGGAGCGCGGGCGCGAGCGGATCGTCGAGCGTCGGGAGCGCGTTGAGCGCGCCGCCGATGATCTGCCGCAGCGCCTTCGGCGGGATGTTGCCGACCTTCGAGTAGATCGGGACGATCGCGCCGTCCGCTTCGTCGTCGCCTTCGAATTTTTCCCAATCAGCGCTTTCGATCTGGAGCTGGCCATAGGACGAAATCTTCGGCGTTCCGAAGACGGCCAGACGATCGCCGCGCCGAATCTGCTCGCCGAGGAAGCCCTGGTTGAACCAGACCAGCTTCACGGCGCCGGTGCCATCTTCGAGGACGACTTCGAAGACCTTCATCCGCTTGAGCCGCGTTGTGTGCAGGTTCGCCGACATCACCTTGCCGCGCAGGAGGATGGGAGTGTCGGAGTGGCGTCCGACGTCGGCGATGCGCACGGGATGGCGGCGATCTTCGTAGCGATACGGCAGGTAGTAGATAAGGTCGCCCGCCGTGGCGAGCCCAGCTTCTTCGAGCTGCTTGGCGCGCATCGGTCCGGCGCCTGGAAGCGCGCGAACGGGCGTGTCGACGGTGATCGTCACGGTGTCATTGTCGCGCGAGGTGCCGGAATCGCGCGAGAGTTCTACTGGCCGTAGAACGCGGATTCAGTCGAACAGCGCCTTCATCGCAATCAACCCGATCTTGATGGCGTCGCCGTTGTGGATCATGACCGGCGTCCCGGTCGGGATGCGCTGATCGTTCACGTAGGTACCGTTGACCGTCCCCACTTCTTCGAGCATGAAGTACTGGTGGCCGCTGCAAATAATTTTCGCGTGGCGGCGGGAGACGGAGCGATTGGCGTCTACGGACGTTAGATCGACATCCGGCAGGATTCCGGTGACTGGATCGGCGCGGCCGATGGTTGTCTCGTCGCCTTTGCTGAAGAAAAACTCGGCGCCGGTCGTGGCGTCGACCAGCCGGTGGCGATGATGAACCTCGGCGGGCACACTCTGCGTGGCGTCGAGCGCGCCATGCTCGCTGTCAACTTCGCGGCCGACCAGCCGTTCGAGCAGCGTGTTCGCCTCGCGTAGCCGCTTCGAGTATTTGCGGATGATGCGCACCGCCACCTCGGGATTCTTGCGGAGCATCTCGTCGAAGCGCGCGCCGTTGATGACCAGCGCGCGAACCTCGGTGGCGGCGACGGCGTCGGCGGTACGCGGGACGCTTTCGAGCACGGCCATCTCGCCGAAGAAGTCGCCTTTCTCGAGATGAGAGAGCGCGTGCGACTCGCCGTTGATGTGCTTGACGATGTCCACCTCACCCTCCTGGATGATGAACATCTCGGTGCCGAGCTCTCCCTGCTGGAAGATCACGTCGCCGGCGGCATAGTGTGATGAAGAGTCCTTCACCGGATCCTTTCCGCCGGTCGTTTTGAAAACGGTTTTCATGGCTTGACCGCCGGGTGCGTCAGTGTGAGCGTGCGGTCTCCGGTGCTGACGCGTACGGCTCCACCGACCGGCATCAGGAGGTTGTTTCCGTGATGGCCGAACGGCAGATCGCGTATGACCGGGATATTGCTGGAACCGAAAAATTCATGAAGCAGCGCCTCGATTTCGGCGTCGCTGCCGCACCCTTTCAACTTCCCAATGACCACTGCTCGGATTTTTTGCAGTCTACCGGCAAGGCGTAAATGGGTCAACATTCGGTCGAGGCGATACGGTGACTCTTCGACGTCTTCGAAGAACCATATGCCGTCGTCGATCCAGAAGTCGTAAGGCGTGGCGGTGAGCGCGGTCGTCAATGACAGGCAGCCGCCGAATAGAATGCCTTCTGCCTCGCCTTCGAAGACGACTTGATCATCATTGAACGGATGCGTCAGCGGCGCATCGCCGGCCAGCATCGACCAGAACCACTGTTCGATGCCGGGGGCCAGGCCTTCGAACCAGTCGAGGTTGACCATCGGTCCGTGAAATCCACCGACGCCGCATCGGACGGCGACGGCCTGATGGACGGCGGTGATGTCGCTGAATCCGACGATGGGGCGGGGATTGGCGGTGATGGCGTCGTAGTCGATGCGATCGAGAATGCGCATGGCGCCGTAGCCGCCGCGGGCGAAGAAGAAGGCGTCGACGTCACCAGACCTCAAGTAATGGTTCAACTGTTCGAGGCGCTCGTCATCATCGCCGGCGAGGTAGCCGCGATGTCGATGATCGATGTTGCTGGCGAGTGTGACGCGAAGGCCGCGCGACTCCAGCGCCCGGACGCCGGCTTCGATGCGCGGCATCTCAGAAGGAGACGATATGGCGAGGACGACGACGTGACCGTTACGCGTGAGTGGCCGGGGAGGAATGAGCATTCGTGCGGACAATAGCAAAGGCGGTGCTGAGGCCGTCGTGAGAGGAAGGATGCGTCAAAGCGCCGCGCGTTGTCGGCGTCAACGGCAGAAAGTGTCAGAGAAGGCTACAGTTCATCCTGGGAATCGCGAAGCGAGACGTCAGGATCTCGGGTCATATAGAGCAGCCCATGCGACGCCACCGGAGATCCTGATGCCGTCCTTCGCTTCGCTACGGCGGCATCAGGATAAAAATACGTGTGGAGTGGACCTGTAAGCCGAATTCTGTTTCCCCGCCGAAGCGAGGATGAAGATCATTCGTCTGCCACGCGCGTTGCCGCGGTGGTCAAGCAACCTACCCGGAAGCTCATAACGGAGACGGGCGGCTCCATGACTTCCCTATTTGGTCTTGCTCCGCAGGGGGTTTGCCGTGCCGTACCCACTCGCGTGGGACGCGGTGCGCTCTTACCGCACCGTTTCACCCTTACCTCCTCCTCGGAACACCTTGCGATGCTTCGAGGCGATCGGCGGTCTGTTCTCTGTTGCACTTTCCGTCGCGTCGCCGCGCCTGGCCGTTAGCCAGCCTGCTGCCCGTGAGAGTTCGGACTTTCCTCGACGCGTAAGCGCCGCGATCCTCCAGTCCACTCCACACGGGTGAGGGTAACAGTCTCCGGCATCGGTCATTCCTGAGGGAGACGGTTCACGCGGAGATGGGGAGGAGCGGAGAAAATCGCTCCGCCTCACCGCGTTCTCCGCGTGAACCCGTTCCCTCTCGCGTCCGCCAAAGCACGAATCAATTACGATAAATTGTTGCTGTTTCAGTCGCTTACAATCGATGTCGGCGTGCCGACATCAAAATATATTCCGGTTTTTCGGGTCTGAAAACCAAGTCATCCATTCCTCGTCAGCGACCTTCTCCTCCCCTGCCGGCAGCGACTCCAGCTCGGTCATGAATCCGCCGGGGTCGACGACGTCGACCTGCCTTCGCTGAATGCGCGACGCGAGTCCGCGATCGGCGGTCACGACTTTCCAGCCGCTGCCGGTGGCCACCTTCTTCGCGATCAGGTCGTCGGCGGATCGGGCGCCGCTGAAGATGACGCTCACGCTGCCGAGGTGACGGCCGAAGTGTTCGGGCTCGCTGCCGTCGAAGTAGCAGGTCACCTTGGTCCGCTTCGCCCGCGCGAAGTTCGCGAGCGAGCGGAGGAGCTGGCGTTTGGTGTCCGCGGCATCGCGCGACGCACCGGCGCGGCCGAGGAGGTTGTTGCCGTCGATGACCCAGCTCATGCCCGCACGCGGCGCAAGCGGCGGTACGCGGTGACGAACAGGAGCGTCATCACGAGCAACATCGGGATGACTACCCACGGCAGGACGATCACCAGGATGGCGTTGATGAAGGCGAAGCCGTCTTCGAGCAGCGAGAGGAACGGATTCCCCAGCCCTCCTGTCATCAACGTGCTCGCGCCGCGCAGCGTTGCTTTCGTCGCGTGCGATCCGAGCGCCGCCCCGCCGGCGATGATGGAAGCCAGAATGACTGCTCCGTGCGGGATGCGATCCGACACCGCGGCCCACGCCACGAGCGCGCCCGCGGCGGGACGAATCAGCGTGTGAATGATGTCCCAGACGTGATCGACGGTCGGCACTTTGTCAGCGAGGAACTCGATCAGGTAGAGGATCCCGACGACGATGAGCACGGGAGTCGTCGCAAAGAAACGCGCCATGTCGTCACGAAACATGCCCGGCTGCCAGCGCGCCAGGAGGCCGAAGACGAGCAGCGTGGCGTAGGCGTTGATGCCTGCTCCGAGGCCCAGTCCGGTCGAAGTGAGGAGCGAGGCGATCATCAGCGCGGGATCTTGACGACGACTGGGGCCGACCCAAGCGACGCCGGGAGTTCTTTCGACGCCGCATTCGCCTCCGCGCTGCTGTCGAAGCGCCCCCAGAAGACGCGGTAGCACGGGCGGCTGCGGTACGTCGTACGCACGAACCAGACTTTGCCGCCGCCTTCGCTGAGCGCGCGCGTGACCGAGGCGGTCTCGCACACGAGTTCGAACTGGAGCGTGTAGTTGCCCCCTTTTTGCGACGCAAAATCGCTTGCCATGCCGTCGTACTTGGCGCGGGTGGCGTCGGTGGAGGGGGCGGTGGTCGACGCGTTGGTGATCGTGGCGCCGGCGGCTGTGCGTTCGAGGTGCGTGGTGGAAGAAGATGCGGGCGCGGCGATGGGAGGAGTCTTGGGCGCCGGCTTCGCGGCAACGCGCGCCGGAGGTGCGTTGCTCTTCGGTGCGGTTGACGTGGCTGCGACATGGGGCGCGGTCGTCGTTGTCGCAATGGGAGCGGAGGATGGTGCCGAAGGCTGCGGCTTCGTCACGGTCGGCGGGGAGACGCCGGCGTTCCGGCGCGGTGGCGTCGATGCGGCGACTGCCAGCGCAGGTGCTGTCGATGTCGTAGTCGTAGTCGTCCGCGCGTTCGTCGGCGCCGACGAGACCATCGGCTTCTTCGCCGTTACCGGCGGTGCCGACGCGGTCATCGACGATGTCGTCGCGGTCTGCGTCGTCGCGGATATGGCGGGCGCGGGTTTCGGCGCTTGGCGTTTCTGCCACCAGTTCCCGCCGCCCGCCTGCCAGCCGACCAGACGCCGCGAGGGGAACTGAGGGCGCCACCAGTTGCCAGTTCCCCGCCTCGGGGGTTGGATGGGCGAGGGCGACGCGACGGTGTGGACGGAGACCGCGCCGCGGCTCAGCGGGGTCGGCCGCGCGTGGGCGCCGGCTGGGCGCGGCATGG
>ERZ1739052.123-NODE-123-length-12457-cov-10.577891_pt1 | contig 12457 bp, 13 predicted proteins | sample MGYA00581761_ERZ1739052 | MGnify/ENA primary metagenome ERZ1739052 (study PRJEB42929, sample SAMN08275524) | rhizosphere metagenome | isolation source: Rhizospheric soil replicate 1 | host: Colobanthus quitensis and Deschampsia antarctica | place: Antarctica...
CCGTAGCGCGGGGCAGGGGAGCGTGCGGCCGCGTCGTAGCGGGCTGGGCAGACGGGGGAGCGACGTGTGGGCGGCGGTGGCGGGTCTGGCGCCCTGAGTGGGGCGGGTGAGACCTTCTGTCCGCGCGCGCCCGAGGCGCGCCTGCGAGGCGCCGAGTCGCTGCGCGAGCGTCTCGGCATCGGGCCGAGGCCGCTCACGCGCCGACCGGAGTACCTCCGGCCGATGCGGGATGTCCATGTGCAATTACGATACAGGGCGGCGGTTCAGGACGCCAGCGGACACCACCGGCAGGGGCCTGCGCTCAGAGCTTTACGACGGCGTAACGTTGCTGCGCACGCATTTTAGCTATCGGGGTCGACCGGAGGCTCCGATGGCGCAGCCGCCTTCAGATCGGCCCCGATGACGTCTTCGAGTTCCATCAGCGTGTGACGCGCGTGCCTTGAAAGGCTGCGCGCCCCTCCGCGCCGCTCCCTACGAGCGATGTATTGCAACGGTCGGAGGACGCGATTGATCGCTTGGATGGTGTCGTCATCTCCCGATCGACCTCTGGCGACTCGCGCAAGTTGAGCAACGCTCATGAGAAGGTCGTCCCATACCGGATGCTCAAGGTCGCGCTCGCGATCTACGGCCATTCTGCGCGTCAGAGCGACGACTTCTTCGAGAAGGTCGCGTTCCGACCTCCGAGTCTCGACGTCGCCTTTTCCATCTGCTTCGAGTTCTTTCGCAACCTGCTGCTCAAGCTTCGGCCACCACATCTCAAAAACTGCGTCGAGCACGTCGGGGGAGAGGCCGGCATCGCTTAATTCTGAGTTAATCATTTTCAGGACACGCTTCACCTCGCCTTCACAGAATTGGGCCGCTTGGAATTGTACAAGCGGTCCCTTTACATCAGTCGGTTCCAACTCTCCAAATAGAAGAGGGCAAACCTTCGAGCGATCAAGGTTCTTCGCGAGTGCTCCTGCTTCAAAAAGAAGCCAAGGTGCCTCTTGATTTTCTGGAGTGATGATTAAGAGACCGATTCGGCTTGCATCGAGCTCCTTGGCGATTTCGGCAGACCAACGCGAGCCCTTGGCGACGTCATCAGGACTGAAGTAAGGCCTAACCGCCTGCAGCACACTAGGCAGCCAACGACGCCAGACGTCCGCGATCGCTCTACTCCGCTCGCCCGACCAACTAATGAATACTTTCATAGGCCACCTCGGAAGTCCCCAGCCGAGCCGCTTCGGTCACGCGAGAGACATGAAGCAAGCCTATCAGACGCTGGGGCGAAGTCGGCTCCGGCGCCGAGTTAGACCGCGCACCCGCGCCTCCCTCATCCTTGGATCGAGAAGAAGATGATGGAAAGGACGGTGCTAACTAACACACCCAAACCAAAGAGGAGGTAGTCGCGTCGGGCGCTCCGCTTCTCGCCAGCCGAGGTCATGGCCGCAAAGTGCTCGGCGACGGACAAAGGAAGGTTCTGTAAGTCGCTCACTCGCTTCTGCAATTCTTGCTCGCGCGTCGTGAGAGCGGCAAGATCCGATTCCAATTTCAGCACCGCGGCTTCCCTGTCGCGAGCGACGGTCGCTAGTTCCTCGACGATTGCATCAACGTCAGCGGACGACTTCTTTAACGTTCCGGTCAAATGCGCCAGGCGCTCGGTGTACGTCGCGGTTGGCGTTCGTTGGGTTACTTTGAACAGTCGTCGAAGGAACTTCTCTACTGTCGCTTGGGAGGCAATGGCTCCAGCCATCATGCTTATCAGGCCGGAGAGTAGCGCCAATAGTATTTCGATGCCCATTCGCAAACACCTTCAGCGGTCTAACGGCCACGGGTTCAGCCGCGCGGACCGCGCACGATGGTACGCAACTTGGAGTAAGAGAAAGCAGCGGCCCGCGTCAACTGCAAGCCAGAGTCGGACGACCGTTCGTGCGGTGCGCATGCTCAAGGAATCTTGGCAGCGACTTCCGGCTCGCAGGAATACGCGACACCAGTTGCTTTCAAGGCGTAGTTGGTAACAAACAAGACATTGCCGCCGAGAATCGCCGTCTTGTTCTTCATCTCATTTCTTGCATCGTTCGGGGTGGAGAAAGGGGGCTTGGCTTCCACGAAGCCCAAACTCTTGCAGTCGCTGACGAGTGACTGATCCCGAGTAACCTTGATCTTCTCGGCGCCAGGAATGAGCGCTGTGGTGCAGGCCACAACCATCAAGAGAGACGCCGACAACGCGCGAAGTCGCATAGCTCTTAGCTCCGATGACGTTCGCAGAGAGAGTTCCAGAACTGTTCGTAAGGGACGACTGATTCGTGCTTGGAACGCCAGTGTGCGTCGACGCCGTCCCAGCCACTTCCGCGAAATACGCGACCGCATGACGGACACACGCGTGGCCTCTCGAACGATTGACCGGTCTGGCAACACTGACACTTGCTGACTGCGTCCATCCACATCCCTTGGTCGTTCAACCTCATCACTAAGTTGTAGACCGCATGGCCTACTACACTAATTCATGCAGTCTAGCCCATGCTCCTCCGCTGGGACCATGAGAACAACTGCAACCTCATCTTAGTAATCGGGGGTGACAGGTGAATAGCGACGGGGAAATGGCCTGCGCACGGAACAGCCTATCAAGCCGGTGTGATGGGCTGCGGAACTGGAAAAGTTCAGATGGCGCCAGCTCGCTCTTCGGTGTCGTAGGCCTTGCGGTCAGCAGCCCCACCCCTGCTTGGACTACGCACCTTAGCCTACACTCGTGTGCTGGGGACCGGTTGCCGTCCGCGCCGTCGTTACTTGCGCTTCGGAACGAACTTCCGGAGATCGCGGCCGGTGAAGACGTCGACGAGGTCGGTGACCTCATACTTCAGCGCGTGAGCCAGACGGATGATCGTTGTGAGGCTTGGGACTTTCAGGCCGCGCTCCATTTCGCTGATGTAGGCGTAGGTGATGCCGGTCAGCGCCGCCAGCGAACGTTGGCTTTCGCCGCGTTCCTCTCTCAACTCGCGTAGTCGCGCGCCGAAGAGCACTGCTTCAGGCTGCGACATCAGATTTCCTCTTGCTTTTGCGATCGAGCGGCGCTATGCTATAGCACGACAACAGGAGATCGCGAATCATGCTCGATCCACTCCTCATCCAACGCATCCGCGCCATCTTCCTACATCCCGAGCCGCGCGTCACGATTCGCGTCGCGGCGGACCTCCTCGGGTTCTCGTTCGCGGAGATGAAGGCGACGATCGCGAATGGGGACATCGAGGTCGTTGAGACGGGCGGCGTCGAGAGGATCGAGCTTCGCGAGCTGGCGGCGTATGCGATGCAGCAGTGGCCGTTGACGTCCATCGAAGAGGCGCTGGAGCGGGATGCGGCGTTGGTCCTGCCGCCGGCGCTGCGGACGCGGAGGCTCACGGTCCGGCTGCCGCGGTATCAGATCGGAGCGCTTCAGGTGCTGGCCGGCGATGGGCGGGAGCCGGTCGAAACGATGCTGATGCGGATGTTCGAGGAACTGACCGAACTGCACCACGAGCGGCTCGCGCGCGTGATCCCAGGCCTCGCTGAGGCGATGGCGTGGCCGGCGGGCACGGACGGCAGCGTTGGTCGGCGTAGCCTCGGCCACGCTTTCGAATCCGAATGACATTCCGATGACGCAATCGATATGGAGGTGATGCCCATGTCCCCACATCCGTCCAACGCCATCCGCTATCTTTCCGCTCTCCGTCGCGCGCGGCGCCGGCGTGGCCGGAAGGCGGTCACGCGTACGGCGGCGCGGCGCAAGAAGTCGCGGCCGGCGCGGGCTCCGCACGTCCTCACGCTGTCGTCGCGACGCATCCCTCGGCGGACGATGCCCGAGGCGGTGGTGCCGTATCTGCGACTGTCGGGACGGTGGCTGGAGGAGCATGGGTTCGCCATCGGCGCGAACGTGCAGGTTGTGGTCGAGCAGAGCCGCGTGACGTTGATCAGCCGTCACGAGGGATGACGTCCGGTCAGCCTTCGAGCTTGACGCCGCGGCAACTGCGAAGCAGCACGAGGTGGCAGACGATTTTCAGCGCACCCGCGGCGATGCACGGCACCCAGCTATGCGTAACAGGACGGCGATCACCCTGACCTAAGCCCTATTCCACCGATTTCGGCATCGATGATGATCGCGGTCGAGACGTCGACAATAAACTTTTCACCGCCGCGACGAGCTCGGTCGGCTCCACCGGCTTGCCCATGTGCATCTGAAACCCGGCATCGAGAGCCCGGACACGGTCCGGCGGACGCGTGTACGCGGTCAACGCGATCGCCGGGATGCGGCCATCGTGCGATTCCTGCGCTCTCACTTTGCGAATCAACGAGTAGCCATCCTCTCCGGGCATCTCGATGTCGCTGATGATGATGTCGGGACGGAAACGGCTGAGCAGCCGCAGCGCGGCCGGCACGTTCTCGGCGGCCTCGACCGTGGCTCCGCACCGCTGAAAGATCGTCGTCAGGAGCTTCCTCGCGTCATCGTTGTCTTCTGCGACGAGCACTGCCACGCCGCTGAGATCGCTCAACTCAGCGCGAGCACTCGAACCGGCATCAACGATCTCCGATACCGGCATTGCCGTCTGATACGCGACGACCAGGGGCAGACGGACCACAAACGTCGCCCCTTTGCCGAGTCCGGGACTGAACGCCTGCACCGTGCCGCCGTGCAGCTCGACGAGATGCCTGACGATGCCGAGGCCGAGACCGAGACCGCCATGCTTTCGGCTGGAGGTGCTGTCGGCCTGGCTGAAGCGGTCGAAAACGAACGGCAGGAACTCGCTGGAAATCCCTTCGCCGGTGTCGGTGACTGTCAGCTCGCTGTGCGACGTCACCCGTTCCAGGCGTACGCGCACGCGCCCGCCGCGCGGGGTGAATTTCACCGCGTTCGAGAGCAGGTTCCAGACAACCTGCTGAAGACGATCGGGATCGCCGGAGACGAGGCCGGAGTTCGGGTCGAGCACGCTGTCCATGTTGACACCCTTCGCGTCCGTTGCCGGGCGCACGACTTCGATAGCGGCGCCGATGACATCGACCAGCTCCACGGGCCGAACGTCCAATCGCAGTTTGCCCGCGTTGATTCGCGAAAAATCGAGGATGTCTTCGATGAGCCGGCTTTGCGCGCGCGCGTTTCGCTCGATCGTCTCCAGTCCCTCGGCGATATGCACAGGTTCGGAGTCGTCGCGAAGCAATTGGATCCAACCGATGATGCTGGTCAGCGGCGTCCGGAGCTCGTGGGAAACGCTGGCCAGGAATTCGTCGCGCGCCCGGGTGGCTGTTTCCGCGACGACGACGGCACGCTGCAATTCGGCTCGTGCTACGTCAAGCTTCGCCGCGATCTCTTTCGATTGCGCCGCGGACTGTCGCGCCAGGCTCGAATCCGCCTCGGCGCGTCGACAGACCGCTTCCGCGCGGAACAGGGCGCCAAGCAGCGGCAGAAGTATTTGAAGCGCCGGCTGGTCTGCGCTTACGGTAGCCGCGCCGAGGAGCACCGCCACCGTCCCGTCGGGGAGTCCGATCGCGGACGCAGATTGTGGCGTTCCCTCGCGCGCAGCGAACGAAGCCTCCGCCGATCCTGCGGCGATGGCACGATCGACGAGGGTTCTCCACGCCGTACCGCCGCGAAGCGTCTGCGGAAATCCCGCCGCCGGCAGCGAACGGGCGACCGCCTCATCACGCACGAAGATGATCAGGTTCTCGGCGCCGAGCTGGCGCGCGAGCGTCTGCGCGGCGTCCGCGCGGCGTTCGGGTTCCGCCATCGCGGCGAAACAGCCGAGCAGGCCGGCCATGCGTGGCGCGTCACTCACGCATTACTCGGGTAGCAACGCTACGGTTGCCGTGCAGTTGTGAAAGCCGCTGAACTGTCCCTCGGAGCGGGCAATCTGGCCATACGTGTTGCAGCCCGCATAGTTGATGTTGCCGAGAGCGGATTGCAACGCCTCCATCTCCACGCCGAACTCAGCTCCCATGCGGAGGCGCGTGGCGACGCAATCGAAGAAGAGCGCCACCTGCGGCTCATTGCCCTGCATCTGTTCGCGCGCCGAGGCCGCCGCATTCATCGCCGCCTCCGAGGCCGATCGATCGGTGGTCTTCATGATGCGAACGGTCGCGCCGGTCGGAATGTCGGATGCGCATCCGATCGAACCATCCTCATTCACCGCCAGCGCCACGCGCAGCTTGTAGCCGGAGCCGGTATCGATGCCGAGTACGTTGTGGAGGAAGAAGGGGATCGGATCGCTGCGGTCGAACTGCTGACCGGTCGCGGCAGCGTGCTCCTCGAACGCCTCGACAGCCGGCATGGCATTGAGGCTGACGAGCATCGAGCCATGTGCCTCGGTGACGCGCAGCGGCTCTCCCGCGGCCGTCCAGCCGTGGCTGACGCCGACGCCGATCGGTTTCGTGGAGAGGATTTCCAGCGCCACCGCGGCGTCGGTGACCGCCTCCGTGCCGCAGAACACATGAGTCTTCGAAAACTTCGCGTCGTCGCCGGCGCCGCCGCCGAAGAAGCGATAGTCGCCGAGGGTGACGAGGCTGAGCTGCTCGATGAAGTCGTCGGTGTAGCCAGCCAGCGCATCGGCGAGCACGAGCGCCGCGCGATAGGGAAACTGCGTCGAGCGGCGTCCCTGAAACGACGACGCGATCTGCTCGGCGGCGCCGCGGCGATCTTCGCGAAGGTTGCGTCCCAAACCGGCCGAAAACATCATCTGGGTCGACCGAATCCCGACTGCCGAGACCGCTCCTTCGCCACGCTCGCGGCTCACGAATTCTCCCGCGGAGGAACAGCCGACCAGGACACGCGGGTTGCCAGTTTCGTGAATGGCCTGAAGCAGGGCGGCGTAGTCGTGGCGCGATGAGGCGAAAAGGATGACAGCATCCGGCGAATGGCCGCCGAGACCTTCGCGCAGGCGCTTGCCGATTTCGTTGCCAGCGGTGGCGCTATGAGCCTCAGAGGTAAAAACCACAGTCGATTCAGTCATTCAGGTACTCCGATCAGATGGGATGAACGCCGGGCCGACCCTAATGCACGCATCAGGCCGAAATCCCGGACTACCGCGGATTCGATCTTGCTTACAGAATGCAGGGAATCCGCCTCGATGCCGCGCCAATGACCGGCCACGCCGCCGTCACCGGCGATCCGACGCGCATGCACGCCGAAGACGAAGCAGGATTCAGCGCTGCGGTTCGGAAGCCGATCGATCCGCTTCTCTTCGTCCGCGCCGTGGCCGAAGTCAGCCTTCGAGCTTGACGCCGCGGCAACTCCGAAGCAGCAGGAGGTCGTAGACGATCTTCAGCGCGCCCGCCGCGATGAACGGCACCCAGCCATGCGCGAGGCTGGCGATCAGCGGCATCGCGATCACCGGTGCGAGCGCCGCGCCCGTCGTCCGCGCGACGCCGGTGATTCCGGCGGCCGCGGTTCGCTCCGAAGGATCAACGGCGGCCATGACGAACGCCTGACGCGTCGGCACATCCATCTGCGAAATGGAAAAGCGCAGCAGCAGAACGGCGATCGCCAGCGGCAGCGTCGGCATCAGCGGGATGAGGATCAGCAGGATGTTCGACGGCAGATGCGTGAACACCATCGTATTCAGCAAGCCGAAGCGGCGGGCAATGCGTGCCGCGGTGAGCGCCGAGACGCCGGCGGCGAGATTCGCGCCGAAGAAAAGAGCTCCTAGAGCCGCCGGGCTCAGCCCGAAGCGGCGAAAGAACCAGTAGGCGACGATGCTCTGCACCACCATTCCGCCGGCAAACGCATCGATCGCGAACAGCGCCGACAGACGCTTCACCACGGAGCGCGATTGCTCGACGCGAAACAAGCTGCCGGCCGGTTTCGTGGCGCGCTCCCCTTCGATTGCAGGCGACACGCTCGCAAACACGATCGCCAGGACTGCGCCAAGAACGGCGTACGCGATGATCGCGCTGCGGTAGCTGGCCACGACGCCGAAGCCGTGGGACATCAACGACCCGGCCAGGAATCCGCCCGCGAGCGATCCGGCCGCCGTGGCGAACGATCCCGCCAGGTTGTACCAGGCGAAGAGCGAGGTGCGGTCGCGTCCGTGCGCCACCTGCGTCAGCGCGACCTGCTCGACCGCGAGAAACGGTCCGACTTCGTTGCCGCTCGGACTGATGACGCCGATCGTCGCGGCGAGCACGAGCAACGTGAAGTCGTGCGTGATCGCGAAAACGACTGCCGCCCCGATCATTAATAGTGCGCCGGCGAGCAGCGTCCGTTTGCGGCCGAGCGCATCGGCGCGCGTGGTGAGGTAGAGCGAGACGATGACGTCTCCGGCCAGCGTCAGCGAAAGCAGCAGGCCGATGCGGTGGTCGTCGAGGCCGATCGACGACAGATAGAGAACGAGAACGACGGCGACAAAGCCGTACGCAAACAGCCGCACGATCCGCGCAGCGAACAGAAGTCGCGCATCGAGCGGGAACTTCATTGCGCGCTGCGCACCGTGGCCTCGTGCATCACCAGATCGAGCGCCTTCTCCTGGCTCAGCGACATCCGCAACTCCTCGTATCCGCCGTCGTGACGCAGCCGGTGTTTGACTTCGGCGAAGTCGCGGTCGGCTTCCTTCGCGGCGCGGCGAATCTCGGCGTCCACTTCGACGTCGCTGACGATGAGGTTCTCTTTTTTTGCGATCTGCTCGAGGATCAGCGCCCGCTTGACGCGTTTGACAGCCTCGGGGCGAAACTCTTCCTGCATCTTTCGCCAGTCGATCTCGGCCTTCTCGACCTCGACGCCCTGCGAGGCCAGAAAGCGCGCGTAGTTCTGCAGTGACTTGCCGACTTCTTCTTCGACGAGCGTCTCCGGCACTTCGAACTGGTGCGCGCCGAGTAGAAGCTCGCCGAGCTGATTCTGCTTCAGCCGCTTCGCTTCGAGCTCACGATGATTGCGGATGTCGGCGGCGATCGCCTCGCGCATCTGATCGATCGTTTCCCATCCGCCCGTGCTCTGCGCAAATTCGTCGGTGATCTCGGGCTTTTCCTGGACGCGAATCTCTTTCAGCGTGACGTCGTGCTTGATGTTGCGGCCGCGGAAGCTCTCGTTCTGCGCATCCTCGGCGTACGTCTTCTCGAACGACGCCGACTCGCCAGCCTTCCTGCCGCGCAATGCGTCGTGCAACTCGGGCATCGGAGTCTCTTCGCCGAGGCGGAAGTGACCGCCGCGGGTCTCAGGTTCGATCTCGTCGCCGGACGTCGTCATCTCGATCATGGCGAAGTCGCCTTCTTCGAGACCGCGCTCCGTCTCCGGACGGTACACGCTGGCCTGATCGCGCAGGCGTTCGACCATGCTCGCGATATCGGTCTCGGCCACCTCGATCTTCGGATCGTCGATCGACAGTCCGCGATACTCACCGAGGTCGAAGTGCGGCTTCACTTCGAATTCGGCCTTGTACTTGACCGGCGCACCGAGGACGAAGGCATCCATGTGTTGCAGATGCGGTTCGCCGACGATCTCGACGCCTTTGCCGGCGATCGCGTCCTGGAAGGTGCGCGGCAGCAGGCGTTCCATCACCTGCTCCTGGATCTCTTTGGCGAAGCGGGTGCGCACGATGCCGGCCGGCACTTTGCCGGGACGGAAGCCCGGAATGCTGGCCTGCCGGCTGAAGTCCGCCGTGACGCGCTGCGCCTCCGCGGAAATGAGATCGGCAGGGATTTCCACTTCGACAATCTTCCTGACCGGGGAGACATCTTCATAATTCAGAAGCATTCGCTGACGACCTTCAGATGGATTTTCGGCTGGATTGGTGCGAAAGGCGGGACTCGAACCCGCACGGCTTTGGGCCACTGGATCCTAAGTCCAGCGCGTCTGCCAGTTCCGCCACTTTCGCCCGAATGCAAAAAGGACCGAGCGCGCGCCCAGTCCTCGTCATCGTACTTGATTTGGTGCCCCCACTAGGACTCGAACCTAGAACCAACAGATTAAGAGTCTGCTGCTCTACCAATTGAGCTATGGAGGCTCGGGACACCGCTAACTGCGCGCGCCCGGCATCTATTTCGCCGCGCGAGCCGCGCATTCTAGGCAGACCAAGCGGATGCGGTCAAGGATGCGCGGGAAGCATCGCCTTCCCTTTGCGCAGGTAGTCCCATGCGGAGAAGAGCGTCGCAAGCAGCGCAATGCGGAAGAGGATTTCCAGGAACGGGCGAAGGCTGGGTCCGAAGGCATTCGCGGCGATGGTGATGCCGAGCGTGACGGCCTGGATGACGGTGGAGGTCTTGCCGGCCCACGACGGCGGAAAGCGTTTCACCTGCACGCGCGTGTAGAGCAGATACGCGATCGCGATGATGAAGAAGTCGCGGATGAATCCCAACGTTAAAAATCTTCGCGTCGCGCGAAGAAATCACCCGATTAGTAGTTCAAGCTACGCGACTTGCTCTGAAACCGGGTTTCAGCAAATGCAGCGCATCTTGAGATCCTTCGCCGTCCTGCGGCGCTCCGGCTTCGCCTACGACGCCTCCGGCGACTCAGGATGACAGGTCGCTTCGCGTTCGGCTCACAGCTCCGCGCGAAATTGGTCGAGCGCCGACTTGCGCAAGTAAATCGTCTTCCCCTCGGACAGCAGCAGGTTCTGCTTCATCAGATCGTGAATCAGCCGCGATACCGTCTCGCGCGACGTCCCGATCATGTTCGCGATGGCCTGATGCGTCGGCCGGATCACCGCCACGTAATCGTTGTCGAGCACCTTCCCGCTCTGCCGCGCCAGATCGAGGAAGAAGCGCGCAAGCCGGCCGTACACGTCCATCGTCGCCAGCGACTCGATCCGGTTCGACGCGTTCCGCAGCCGTTTCGACAGCTCGCCGAGTACCTTCTGCGTGATCGAAAAGTTCTCGCTGAGGATGTGCAGGAAGTCCGTGCGCCAGATCGAGACCACCTCGATCGGCTCCATGGCAATGACCGTGGCCGAGCGCGGCTCGTTGTCGAAAAGCGCCATCTCGCCGAAGAAATCGCCCGCGGCCAGGATCGAGAGGATGATCTCCTTCCCCTCGGGCGAGGTCATGGTCACCTTCACTTGCCCTTCACGGATCAAGTAGAAAACGTCGCCGATCTCGTCCGCGTGAAAGACGGCGTCGTCCTTCGCGTAGCGGCGCGTCCTGGCGACGGCGGCGATCGATGCGAGCTCGCGCTCATCGAGCTCCGCGAAGAGCGCGAACTTCCGGTAGAACGATGACGGGAGCACTGGTGCGCGATTTTAGCAGCAAAGCGCGGTGCTACACTCCGCCGCGAAGTCCCCTACGAGAGTGGCCATCAAACGGATCATCCCGATCTCTTCCGGCAAAGGCGGGGTCGGCAAGACGACCTTCGCCATCAATTTCTCGCTTGCCCTCTCGCGTCACGGCCGGACTGTGCTCGTCGATCTCGACACCGGCACCTCGGCCATCCGCAACGCGATCGACGTCCCGATCGAGAAGGACCTCTATCATTTTTTTCGGAAAGGCGAGTCGCTCAACCGCTGCGTTACGCATCTCGACGACAAGCTCGACCCCAAGCACACCTTCCGCAACTTCGGGTTTGTGGCCGGGCCGCTGCACCTCATCGACGAGATCACGAATTTCGGCGCCGCGAATAAAGCGCGGCTGATCGAGGCGATCAACGGTCTCGATGCCGACTACGTCATCCTCGACATGCGTGCCGGCCTCGATTCGAACGTCATCGACTTCCTGCCGTTCTCGAACTCCGGCGTGCTGATCTTCACGCCGCATCTTCCGAGCGCCACGCTCGCCGCCTCGGACATCGTCAAAGCGATCCTCTTCCGCAAGCTCCGGCTGATCTTCAGCAAGGAATCGCCGTTTTTCTCTACTGTGGATGGAAAACTTGACTTCTGGCGGCTCATCAACGAACTGATCGATCAGGTCGAAGATGTCTACGATTCGTCCGTTGGCAATCTCGACGCGTTCGCTGACGATCTCGCCGGCAACCTCGGCGATCACCCCATCACGCGCACGGTGCAGCAGACGCTCGACGAGTTCCGCGTCCACTACGTCCTCAATCTTTTCAACGGCGTCGACGATTCGTTCCAGACCGCGGTGAAGCCGTTTATCGAGAATCTGACCGCGAACGTTTCCGCGCGTTGCGGCGTCACGAACCTCGGCTGGATCACGCGCAGCGACGCCATCCACCGCGCGAACTGCAACAAGATTCCGGCGCTCCTTCTCCCGGCCGAAGGCAAGAAAGTGGCGAAAAGCAATCGCGTCGCGCAGGAGCTCGACGATCTGCGGTCGATGGCCATTGGCATCGAGCCGCCGCGCAAGAAAAGCGCGAAACAGCAAAAGGCCTCGGTCAGTGTCGATCCCGCCGACCATCTTTCCAATCAGCTCAACGTCCTCCGCTCCATGTTCGATCAGAAGAAGGACGACGACTTTCACGCGAACTTCGACTACGCCTCGCAGCGCGCGCTGTTCACGATGAAGAACCGGCGCCCGAGCGAGTTCGGCGACCTCAGGTCCTACCACCCCCCGGCAACGCCAAACACGAGCTCCCGCA
>ERZ1739052.124-NODE-124-length-12387-cov-10.392069_pt1 | contig 12387 bp, 15 predicted proteins | sample MGYA00581761_ERZ1739052 | MGnify/ENA primary metagenome ERZ1739052 (study PRJEB42929, sample SAMN08275524) | rhizosphere metagenome | isolation source: Rhizospheric soil replicate 1 | host: Colobanthus quitensis and Deschampsia antarctica | place: Antarctica...
CACGCGAATTTCAATGGGCTCGATCTCCTCCGCGCGCAGGCGGTGCGGCAGAGCGAGCTTTTTCTCGAGGCATGTAAATGAATCTGGATGACCTTCGTGACGACTACGACATCGTTCCCATCGTGCGCGAGTTGAGCGCGGACGCCATCACGCCCGTCGCTGCATTCGCCGCGCTTTCGGGCGATGGCGAGGCGTTTTTACTGGAGAGTGTCGAGCGTGGCGAGAACGTCGGCCGCTACTCGTTCGTCGGATTCGAACCGCGCCGCAGTCTGCGCTTCGACGAAAACACTCCCGATCCCATTGCGGTGCTGAACGACGAGCTGCGTCCGCTGCGCGTCTATCGCGAGGAAACCCTGCCGCCGTTTTTCGGCGGCGCGGTCGGCTTTTTCGGCTACAGCGTGGCCGGCTGGAGCGAGCGCATCCCCGACTCGCATCCGAACAACTGCGGCATCCCCGACGCGCGGCTGCTCTTTTTCGACAACGTCGTCGTCTTCGATCACGTCAAGCAGCGGCTCTACGTCATCGTCAATCTCTTCACGTCCGACGCGCATGCATCATTTGACGAAGCGAATGCCCGGCTCGACCGCGCCATCGAAACGCTCCGCGGCGCGCGCGTCGAGCTGCTCGCGTTCCCTGATGACGTTCGCGACGCCGCGTTCACACCGAACATCCCGCGCGCCGATTTCGAGGCCGTGGTCAACGCCGCGAAAGAGGAGATCGTCTCCGGCGAAATCTTTCAGATTGTCCTCTCGCAGAGCTGGAGCACCGACTTCCCCGAGCACGACGCGCTCACGCTCTACCGGGTTCTGCGTTCGATCAATCCGTCGCCGTACATGTTCCTGCTTCGGACGCCGGAGTGCACGCTCGTTGGCGCATCGCCGGAGATGCTGGTGCGCGTCGACGGCACGCGCGCCGAAACGCGTCCCATCGCCGGCACGCGGCGCCGCGGCGCGACGCATGAAGAGGACGCCGAACTGGAACGCGCGCTCGTGGCCGATCCGAAAGAACAGGCCGAACACCTCATGCTCGTCGACCTCGGGCGTAACGATCTCGGCCGCGTCTGCGTCAGCGGCTCCGTCTTCGTCACCGACTTCGCGCACATCGAGCGCTACAGCCACGTCATGCACCTCGTCACGAACGTCGAGGCGACGCTGCGCGACGACCGCACGCCGGTCGACCTCTTCCTCTCCTGCTTTCCCGCCGGCACGCTCACCGGCGCGCCGAAAATTCGCGCGATGGAGCTGATCGACGCGCACGAAACCACGCGCCGCGGGCCGTACGGCGGCGCGGTAGCGTACTTCGCGTTCAGCGGCAATATGGATTCGTGTATCGCCATCCGCACGATCGTGCTGTCGAAAGGACAAGCCGCAATTCAGGCCGGCGCCGGCATCGTCTACGACTCCGATCCGGAGCGCGAGTACGAGGAGACGATGAGCAAGTCTGCGGCGCTGAAGCAGGCCATCAGCGTTACGAAAAGCATCAAAGCAACCCGGCCTCTAACGCCTTGAGCACGGCGCGCGCGCGATCGCGCACGCCGAACTTCGCCAGGATGTAGTCTGCGCTCGCAGGGGAACGGTTTCACGCGGCGCGGCACGTGCCAAACTTGAGATCACAAATTGTGATCTCAAGTCCGCTTACACTCACACCGTGCAAGTCCTTGCGCGCGTGTATCGCGGCGATCAGATCGAGTCGTTTCATACCGGATCGATTGCCGTCGTCGATTCGCTCGGACGTCTGCTCGCGTATGCGGGCGAACCGGGGTTGCGGACTTGTCTGAGGTCAGCGGCGAAGCCGTTTCAGGCAATCCCGCTGCTGGAGTATGGCGGCGTCGATGAGTATGAACTGTCGAGTGAAGAGATCGCGTTGACGTGCGGATCGCATGGCGGCGAGCCGCTGCACGTTGCGACGGCCGCCGCGTTGTTGAGGAAGGGGGAGTTCGATGAGTCCGACCTCCTGTGCGGCGCGCATTTTCCGTACGATGAGAAAGCGGCGGCCGAACTTCGCGCGGCGGGCGACGAGCCGTCGGCGCTGCACAACAACTGTTCCGGCAAGCACGCCGGGATGCTGCTGGCCACGCAGGTGATGGACATCCCTTCGATTGACTACATCGATGCCGCGCATCCGTTGCAGGAAACGATGCGCGCCACCCTTGGCGACTTCGCCGACCTCGATCCTGACGAGATTCCGATCGCCATCGACGGCTGCGGCGTCCCCGCGTTCTTCCTCTCCCTGCAACGGACCGCATTCGCCTACGCGCGGCTGATGGCGAGCACCGAGAGCGGCATCGCGGGTGCGTTGGAGCGTTACGCAGGCAGCGCTGCGCAGATCGTCAACGCCATGACCGGCTATTCGCAATACGTCGCCGGTGCGTGGAGCATGACCACGCCGCTGATGCAGGCGTTCGGCGGCGAGCTGCTCGCGAAAGAGGGCGCCGAGGGGTTGTACGCGATGGCGATAGCGCCGTCGCTGGTGGGGGCGTTGACGGGGCGGCTACGCGTCGCCGATGATGTCGCGATCGGCATCGCCCTGAAGATCCACGACGGCTCGATGGTGCGTGGCCGCAATCCGGTCATTCTCAGGACTCTCGAAATCCTCGGCGTCGACATCCCCTCGGCTCCGGAGTTGCAACCATTTCGCCGTCAGCAAGTCTCAAACGTCGTCGGAAAAATCGTCGGCGAAGTCCGCGCCGAGTTCGAGTTGGAGATGCTATGAAAGCAGAAAGCAGAAAGCAGAAGGCAGAAATGACAATCGGCAAGTTCGGCGGAGCACTTCTGCTTTCTGCCTTCTGCTTTCTGCTTTCTGCCTGCCGCACCGTTGGCGTTTCGAAGACAAGCGGCGGCTACGCGGAGATCGCTCCGACCATCGCGGCGGAGATGATTCTCGACAGCCAGCAGATCGTCGTCATCGATATCCGCCCGTCATCGGCGTATCGAGGTCCCGAGGGACACATCCCGGGAGCAATCAGCGCGCCGTTCGAGACGATCGAGATGCGGCTGCCGGAATTGCTGCCCTATCAGAACCAGACCGTGCTCGTTTATGGCGAGACCGGCGCGGACGGCGCGGTGGGGGCGCAACTGTTGAGCGTGGCCGGCTTCCGCAACGTCGTGCACGTCAACGGCGGCATCAAGGAATGGATTGAACGCGGCTACCGCACTGTTAACGCGCAGTGACTTTGAATCCGGTCCGATAGGAATTGACGATGAAACGATCGCTCCTGGCCACCGTGCTGGCCCTCATCCCCTTCTGTGTTCTGGCGCAGCGCGCGCCGACGCTCAACGGCGCGCTGACCAATTTCGCGTCGCGCTCGCTGGCGAAATGTCCCGAAGCGAAAATCAGCATTTCGCCCGTCGGCCAGGAAGGCCCGCGCGGGTTCACGCTCTACACGCTGACGCAGGAATCGAGCGATCCGAGCTGCCAGCGCAAGACGTACATGCTTCACGCGCCGGCGACCGGGCAGGTTCTGATCGGCACGATCTTCGCGCTGCCGCCGGACGCGCGGCCGGTCTCGGCGCGGATCGCCGAGGTGGGAAGCGCGGCGCTGAAAGAGCCGGTCACGGCGACGATCGCGCCCTTTCCTCTTCCCGACGGCATCCACGCTGTCTCGATCGTCAAGCAGTCGAAGGCCGCGGGCGGCGGCTTCAGCTATCACGGCTTCGTCGACGCGTCGAACGGCTTTCTGATCGTCGGAACGCGCGGCAACCTGAACGTCGATCCGGGCAAGGCGATCGTCGAATCGATCGGCCTCACCGGCGCGACGCGTCGCGGCAATCCGAAATCGAAAGTGCAGATCGTCGAGCTGTCCGACTTCGAATGCCCGACGTGCGCGAAGGCTCACAAGAAGGTCGAGCCGATCATCGCCAGGAATCTCGACAAGGTCGATTACTACCGCCTCGACCTCCCGCTCTTCGAACATCACGAGTGGGCTCTCGACGCCGCCCTCGGCGCGCGCGCGTTGGCGAAAGTCGCGCCGGCGAAATACTGGAGCTACGTGAACTTCGTCTTCGAGAATCAGGAGACGATCGGCAAGCAGCCGTTCGACAAGTTCTTCCAGAATTACGTCGAGGACCACGACATCAACTGGAAGGCCGTCGAGAAAATCTATAAGTCGCCCGCGGAGAAGAAAGCGCTGATCGATCAGGTCAGCCGCGCCTTCGACAACGGCGTCCTCTCCACGCCCACCTACATCATCAACGGTCAGGTTCTCGGCTTCGGCCCCGAGGGACAGTTCACGATCGACGCGATCAAGTCAGCGCTCGGAGTGAAGTAGCTACGGCCTCTTCATCCGCGCATAGAGCGTCGATGGGCTGATCTGAAGTTGGCGCGCTGCTTTGCGGACGTTGCCGCCGGCGGCGGTCACCGAGGCATTCACGTAGTCGGCGACGACATCGTCGAGCGCGCGGATTTCCCAATCGGCGGAGGGCATTCCGCCTGATGTCTTTGCCAGCGATTTCGTATCGGACTCCAGGAGCAGATCGTCGTTCACGATCTCTTTTCCCGTCATCGTCAGCATGGCGCGCTCGAGGACGTTGCGCAGCTCGCGGACGTTGCCGGGCCACGCGTAGCTCTGCAGCTTCTTCAACGCTCGTGCGCTGACCGTCGGCGCAGGACGTCCTAACTCCTTCGACAGCGGGCGGAGGATGACGTCGACGAGGAGCGGGATGTCCTCGATGCGTTCGCGAAGCGGCGGCATGCGGACGCGGACGACATTCAGCCGGTAGTAGAGATCGGCGCGGAAACGGTTCGCGGCGACTTCCGCCGCGAGGTCACGGTTCGTGGCCGCCACGAGGCGGAAGTTCGCGGTCAGATCGCGGATGCCGCCGACGCGGCGGAAACGTTTGTCCTCGATCGCCTTCAGCAGCCGCGCTTGAACGGTCACATCCATCTCGCCGATTTCGTCGAGGAACAGCGTCCCGTCGGCAGCGATCTCGAACAGGCCCTGCTTCGTATTCATCGCGTTCGTGAACGCGCCCCGCTCGTGGCCGAAAAGCTCCGACTCGAGCAACTCCTTCGACAGGCCGGCGCAGTTGAGATCGACGAAGGGCGCCCGCGCGCGCGGCGAGCGGTTGTGGATGAGGCGCGCGAAGACACCTTTGCCTGTCCCCGAGTCGCCCTCGATCAGAACCGGCGACGGCGCTCTCGCGATCTGGCCGAGGAGCTGGTTCAGATTCTGGACGACCGGCGAAAGACCAGGCAGGCGTTCCTGCTCATTGGCGTCGCCTCGGCGCAGCGCGATCAGCTCGCGGCGCGTAGCCACCATGCGTGCCACCTGCTCCAGCGTCAGCGACAGCAGGCTGTAGTCGAATGGTTTCTGCAGGAACGTTTCCGCTCCGAGCTTCATCGACTCGACCACGCTGTCCACCGTCCCCACTCCCGACATCATGATCACTGACACAGCCTCGGAGTACATCTTGAGGTCGTGCAGGACATCGACGCCGTTGCCGTCCGGCAGGTTCATGTCGAGGAGAACCACGTCCGGGGAGAAGTCGGCGAAGACCGAGCGCGCCTCGCGGGCGGTCATGGCCGTCTTCACTTCCCACTCATCGGCTAAGAGCGACTCAAGACCGATGACAACGTTCGGATCATCGTCAACGATGAGGAGTCTTTGCTTCACGCAGAGGTCGGCCATGTCCAAAAATCATACAGCCGTATCGATCCGAAACAGCCGCAAACGGGTCAGATACACCTAAGTTGCTGATTCTAAAAGGAGTCTCGTGTGGTACCGGCCTTGGAGTAAGGGTCAGGCATGAACATACTGCACGCAATCACGCTGGCCGCCCTGCTTCACCACGCACCCGCCGCCCCCACCGTCACCTGCCACACGGGAACGGTGTCGTACAAATTCGTCGGAACGCCGGGCGCGACATTCACCTACGCCGGCGCGCGCTACGCGGTTCCGCAGTCCGGATGGATCGAGCTTCTCGGCGACGGCGGCAAGGTCTATCTCGCTGCGAACGGCCGCACGCTGCCGCTCGATGTATGGCCGATGGACGCGTTCGGAACGCGAACAGTTCCGGTTCAGCAGCCGGAGACGGCGGCTACCGACAACACACCCAACACGATCAACAATTAAAGGAGAATCCCATGACACAGATCAAACAGCTTGTAGTCGAAACCACCTCAGACCTTCGCGGCGGCCGGCAATCGTGGCGCGTCCTCGGCATGCTGTGGTCGCTCTCGCTCGTGATTGCCGTCGCCAGCGCCGTCGTACCGCACTAGGTCACAACGTTTTCACGCGGAGGCGCGGAGGGGGACGCCTTTCTCCGCGTCGCCGCGCCTCCGCGTGACCGTGCTACCTTAACGGCAGTGCAACTCTGGACGTCGTTTCAGCATACGGGATGGGTGGGGAAAGCCGTCCTGGGGGTGTTGCTGCTGTTTTCGATCGGCTCGTGGGCGGTGATGTTCGTGATCGCCATGCGCTTCCGCCGTTCGGCCGCGGCATCGAGGCGATTCATGTTCGCTTTCCGGCGCGCGAAAAAGCTGGCCGAGGTTCATGCGGCCACCGCGAAAACGTCGCACTCATCGCTGGTTGGGCTGTTCAAAGCGGGATACGCAGAGATCGAGGCGCAGATCGCGCACGCGAATACCTCGACGATCCGCTCGCTCGACAGCGTGGAGCGCTCGCTGCTGCGCGCCTCGCGCATCGAAGCCGCGCGGCTGTCGAAATACCTGCCGTTTCTTGCGACCACCGCGGCAGCGTCTCCGTTCATCGGCCTGTTCGGAACGGTGTGGGGAATCATGGACGCCTTCGCCACGATCGGCGCGACCGCAACGACATCCATCACATCCGTTGCTCCCGGAATCAGCGAGGCGCTCATCAACACAGCCGCCGGACTCTTTGCCGCCATCCCGGCCCTGCTCGCCTACAACCATTTCGTGCAGCGCATGCGCCAGGCGCGCGGCGAGATGGAGGATTTCACGCTGGAGTTTCTGAATCTCACCGAGCGGAACTTTATGTAGCGCGGTTACCAACGCGAAACCGCAACCGTCTAAGCGACAACACATGGCCTTTCGATTCGACCACGGCGACGACTACAGCGACATGGCGGAGATCAACGTCACGCCGCTCGTCGACGTCATGCTCGTGCTGCTGATCATCTTCATGGTCACCGCGCCGATGCTCACGCAGGGCTTGACGGTGGCGCTGCCGGCGGCTGAGGGGAAGAGTTTCGAGCTCGCGTCGAACAATCCCGCCAGGATTCAGGTGACGGCAACCGGAGCCGTTTACCTCGACGGCATCGCAGCGGGTTCCTCCAATCTCGATCAAAGCCTCGGGCCGATGCTTCGCGCGCGCCGCGTGAAGCGCGCCCTCCTCGAGGCCGATAAGGACGTGCCGTACGGCCGCGTCGTTGCAGTGCTCGACATCATGAACCGCGCCGGCGTCGAGCAACTCGGCATGGTCACGCAGGCGAAGGAGAGAGATGGACGACCGCATCGGTGACCTGCTTGCCGAGCGCACGCGCCTCGGCGGCAACGCCGCGGGCGGCATCGCCATCTCCGTGCTCCTCCACGGCGCTCTCGGAGCCGGAATCCTCTACGCGGCCCTGCACGCCGCCGCGCCGCAGGAGGTGTCGACGCTGAACATCAAATTCGCGCCGATGTCGTCCGTGGCACCGCCGGCGGTCACGCCGCAGCCGATCGCGCCGCCCGCTCCGAAAAAACTGACGATTCCCGAGCCGGTGGCCGAGGCGCCGAAGCCGGGGGTGAAGAGCGAGCCGAAGACGGTGCCGTTGTCCGCGTTCGGACGATCATCGAGAAAAGGTTCGGAGACGCCGCAGCAGCCGAAACCTGCCGCGCCGGCGCCGCAGATCGCCACCAAGCCTGGAGTCGTCGGAGGAATCGACATCCCCATCGGTTCCGCGGGCGTCACCGGCATCGAAGGCGATTTCCCGTACACGATTTACATCGATCGCATGAAGACGCTGATCGGGCAGCGATGGCTGCGGCCACAGTCGGGCACTGGCATTACCGCCACCGTTTCCTTCGTCATCGAACGCGACGGAACGATCCGCGATGCGAAGAACGAAATCCCCAGCGGCAACGGCACGTTCGACCGGGCAGCGTTGCGCGCCGTGCTCGAAGCATCGCCGCTTCCGCCGCTGCCGTTCGGCTACAACGGCACATTCCTTGGCGTGCATCTCACATTTCGATGAAACGAACGAACCTACTGCTCGCTCTTCTCCTTTCGACCGCCGCGCTGCCGCTCGCGTCGCAGACGCAGATTCAGACCACCATCGATCCGAGCAAAGCGATCCAGGCCGCGCGCATCGCCATCCCGCGACCGGATACGTTGCTGCCGCTGGAGGCGATCAACGCGCCGTTCTTCGCGCCGCTGACGCGCGATCTCGCGTACTCCGGCGTCTTCGCCATCGCGCCGATTCCGCCGAACATCCCCGCCGGGGTCGATCTCGCCAAAGCGTCGGGCGCACAGTTCGTCCTGTCGCTCAAGATCGGTCAGGAGGGGCAGGACTACATCGTCGATGCGCGCCTGCTCGACTCTACCGGCGCCACGCAGTTCGGCCAGCGTTATCGCGGCGGCGCGGCAGCGTTGCCACGGATGGCCCACATGCTCGGCAACGATCTGGTGCGGACGGTAAACGGCAAGGCCGGCATCTTTCTGTCGTCGATCGGCTTCGCCTCGAACCGCACCGGCAACTTCGAGATCTGGCTGATGGATTGGGACGGTACCAACCAGCGCCAAATCACGCGCCACAACGCGCTGTCGATTCTTCCGAGCTGGTCGGCCGACAGCGATCGGATGGTCTATACGTCGTTCGCGCGCGGCACGAGTGACATGTACATCATCAGCCGGCGCGGCGGCGCACGCACCCGCGTCGCCACGGGCCTCAACCTCAACACCTCGGCTACCTTCTCGCCGATCAGCAATGACATCGCCTTCGTCGGCTCCGTCGCGGGGAATCCCGACATCTACATCGTCAAAGACGACGGCACGAACCTGCGCCGGTTGACGCACGACTCCTCGATCGAGTCGACGCCGGAGTGGAGTCCGAACGGACGCCAGATCTCGTTCACGTCCGGCCGCAGCGGCTCGCCGCAGATTTACACGATGGACGCCGAAGGCTCGAACGTGCAGCGCATCTCGTTCGAAGGCGAATGGAACGATGACGCCACCTGGTCGCCGGACGGATCGCAGATCGCGTACACCTCGCGCGTCAACGGACGCTTTCAAATCCGCATCGCCGACCTGGCCACGCATCAGAGCCGCATCCTCGCCGGCGAGGGATCGAACGAGCAACCGACCTGGTCGCCGGACGGCAAATGGATCGCCTTCCAATCCAACCGCAGCGGCACCTGGCAAATCTACCGGATGCGCGTCGACGGGACGGACCTGCTGCAACTGACGTTTGAAAGAGAGAACAAGGACCCGGACTGGTCGAAGAAGGGTGATTGACAGTGGTCAGTGGTCAGTGGTCAGTGGTTCGAGTACATGCAGGAAGAGCTTCCGACCCGCGCCGTCTTGATCCACTAATCGACTGATCCACGAATTACTAACCACTGAACACTGACCACTGACACTGTCACTGACACTGACGACTGACCACTCCACTGAGCTATCATCCGCAAAGGGGAAAAATAAATGAGTAAGTCATTCAAATCGTTCGCGGTAACACTGGCTCTTCTCGCGGCCGTCGTCATACCCGCCTGTAAGAAAAATCCGAAGCCGGTCGTTGCACCACCGTCGACCTCCGTCGCACCGAGCACGGTGCCCGATGTCCCGCTCACCGTCACCACCGCCACGGTGCAGACGGTCACCGAGCCGACTGACTTTGTGAATAAGCAGACGGACGTCGTTGCCACCGAGGTGCTGCCGAACGACATCGGGGAGCTGAACCGCGTTGCGCAGTCGCGGGGCTACATCGCCGATGCCTTCTTCGAATATAACGACTCCTCGCTCTCCTCTGACGCGCAGACAGCGTTGACGAACTCCGCCACCTGGCTAAAAAAGAACGGCCAGTACAACCTCCTTATCGAAGGTCACTGCGACGAGCGCGGCACCGAGCAGTTCAACCTCGCCCTCGGCGACCGCCGCGCCAATCAGGCCAAGGAGTATCTCGTCACCCTCGGTGTCGACGCCGCGCGCATCCGCACCGTCAGCTACGGCGAAGAGCGTCCCTTCGATCCCGGCCACGATGAATCGGCGTGGAGCAAGAACCGCCGCGACCACCTTGTCCTCGTAGGAAGATAAAAATGAGATCCCTGATCCGGAATGTGGTGCTCGCCGCCGCGGCGCTTTCGACCGTCGCGTGCGTGACGAGCTCGGACGTCGAGAAGCTGCAAAGCCAGATCTCCGACCTCCAGGAACAGCTCGCGCAGGTGAAGCGCACGTCATCGAGCAAAGAGGAAGTGAACAACGTCAATCGAACGATCGCCGAGCAGACGCAGACGCTGCTGAAGTCGAACGCCACGCTCGTCGCGAAAGTCGATCAGATCGAAGAGAAGATGCAGACCGCGCAAGGCGGGACGGAGCAAACCAACTATCGCCTCGATCGGATGACGCAGCAGCTCACACAGACGCAGCATGACGTCGATGAGTTGAAAGCAGCAGCCGCGCGCGCCGCCGCCGCACCTCCGACAGCCGCTCCCATGCCGGCATCAGGCGGCGAGATGACCGTGCAGACGGCCGCCGCATCCTCCGAAGATCCTATGCAGACGTACCAGGCCGCGTACCGCGACTACCAGCAGGGCCACTACGATCTGGCCGTGGCGGGCTTCCGCGACTTCGCGGCGAAGAACCCGAATTCGGAGCTGTCGGCCAACGCCGCGTACTGGATCGGCGAGAGCCTTTATTCGCAGAAGAAATATCGCGAGGCGATTCAGCAGTTTGACAGCGTCGTTACCAGGTACCCGAGGTCGGACAAGGTTGCGGGCGCCCTGTTGAAGAAGGGGTACGCATACATCTCCCTCAACGAAAAGTCTCAGGGCATCGTGCAATTGCAGTACGTCGTGCACGAACATCCCACCTCGCCGGAAGCAGCGCTGGCGCGGCAGAAACTGAAGTCGCTCGGCGTCGATTCGAAGTAGAATACGCGGCCTTTGACCGAGTAACGGTCGCACATAACTTTACGTAGGAGCAACATCCATGGCGAACACCCGCTCGGCCGAAAAACAGCAGCGTCAGGCCGAAAAAGCAAATGCACGCAACCGCGCCGGAAAATCGCGCCTCCGCTCGGCGCTCAAGAAGACCCGCGCGGCCGTCGACACCGGCACCGCCGACGCGAGCGTCCTCTCCACCGGCTTCTCCGAGATCGACAAAGCCGCCAAGCGCGGCATCATCAAGGGCAACACCGCCGACCGCTACAAATCGCGGCTCGCGGCGGCCTCGAAGCGCGCCACTGCGAAGTAAGCGACGCGAGCCGACGCCCTCAAACGGCGCACCTCGGTGCGCCGTTTTCTTTGTGAACAGAAGGCTTTGAACCACAAAGACGTTTCAATGACGCCTCCTCAGGCTATGAAGGAAGCCGAATCTACGCTTGTTGGCCGCGAGGGTTACCGAGCCACGGCGCAAATGCGGACATCACGTCCTCCGCCGCGATCACCGGACGCCGGGTCTCGCGATCGACCCACACGTGCGACGACGTTCCGGTCGCGTGCAGCCGTTCGCCGGTTCTATCGCGCAACTCGTATTTGAATCGCATCATCCTACTGGCCGCCTCGGCGATCGACGTCCGGATCACAACCTCGTCGTCGTAGCGGTACGGCGCTCGGTAACGGCAGACGATCTCCGTCACGACCAGGATCAGGCCGCGCTCCTCGATCTCGCGATACGGAAACCCGGCCTCGCGGCAGAGGTCCGTGCGGCCGATCTCGAACCAGACCACGTAGTTCGCGTGATGCGCGATCGCCATCTGGTCCGTCTCTTTGTAACGGACGCGCGTGCGGCTCTCGGTCGTTCGCATGAGCGTGCGATCATAATCTCCGGCAGACCTTTTGCTGATGAGCTGAACCGTGAGCCGAAAAAAGGCCAGCGCACACGTTTCGGATGCCGCAAGCTCGCTGCTGATCGGCGGCGCCATCCTTCTCGCGCTCGACGTCGGCCGGCGCATCTTCCGCCGCTCGCAACTCTTCGAGCCGCAACGAGAGCCGGTCATCAGTTGGAATCCTGAGGACTACGGCATTCCACGCGAACGTACCGAGGTGCTGAGCTTTGAGACGGATGACGGCGAACTACTTTACGGCTGGTATTGCCGCGCGAAAAATCCGATCGCCTCGGCGCTCTACTGCCACGGCAACACCGGGAACCTCTCCAAAACCGCGCACGTCAGGCCGCATCTGCTCGACGCCAGCATCAACGTTCTGCGCATCGAAGATCGCGGCTTCGGACGCAGCAGCGGATGGCCGACGAGTTCGGGAATCAGGACAGACGGCGAC
>ERZ1739052.125-NODE-125-length-12229-cov-11.351651_pt1 | contig 12229 bp, 10 predicted proteins | sample MGYA00581761_ERZ1739052 | MGnify/ENA primary metagenome ERZ1739052 (study PRJEB42929, sample SAMN08275524) | rhizosphere metagenome | isolation source: Rhizospheric soil replicate 1 | host: Colobanthus quitensis and Deschampsia antarctica | place: Antarctica...
GTCAATCGGCGCTCGCCGGTGCGCCGCAAACGGCGGCTGCGCCGATCGACTATGCCGCGCACTTTGCGCGTGCCGCACCGCCGCCTCCGCCGCCGAGCGGGCAGGCCGCATCCGAAGAGATCGCGAAACTGAAAGCGCTCGGCTACATCGGCTCGAATGAGTCGACGCGCTCCGCCGCCGGCGGGAGCAACGACAGCAAGACCGCCGGCGCGTTCAACAACGAAGGGCTCATCCTGCGCAACGAGCATCGCATCGACGACGCGATTGGCGCATTCGAGCACGCCCTCACGATCGATCCGAAATACGCCTCGGCCATGTGGAACGAGAGCGAGACGCTCTTCAACGCGAACCGCGATCTCGATCGCGCCGATCGTCTGCTCGCCGCTGCGCTGCAGAACGGACTCGGCGACGCCGTCGCGTTCGTGATCACGCGCTCGCTCGCGTACCAGCGAAGCGGCCACGCCGACCGCAGCCTGCGCTTGCTCGATGCCGCCGTCACTGCTGCTCCGGCCGACGGCGAGCTGCGGCTCTTCCGCGGCCGCTATCGTACCGACGCGCACAACTGCGCAGGAGCGCTTGACGATTTTCGAGCCGCGGAACAGACGCGCCCGAACGATCCGATTGCCTTCGCCTCGGCCGCCGTGGCCCAACTCTGCCTCGGCGACCAGGATGGCGCGCGCGCGAGCATCGAGCGATCGCTACAACTCGATCCGAATCAACCGATGCTGCGGCAGATGCTCGCGCACTGAAACTACAGGTGCACGTCCTTCATCACGCTCCCTAGCTCATTCGAGAGGTCGTCGCGCATCGTGACGACGACCGTGAATTCGCCCTTCTTCAGCCGCAGATTCATCGTGTAGCGGAACGGCTCCTCGACCGCCTTATCGTGCTGCGCTGCCGTGACCGAAACTTCCTGCGTCTGATGATGGAAGCCGACGTTCCGTCCGTTCTGATCGAACACCGACAAATAGATGTGAACGCGGCCGGTATAGCCCGCGTCGCGCGGAAGCATCGTCACCTTGTCCATCGGGATTGCGGCCTGCACGGGAACGACGATGTTGTGCTCGGACGTCGTGTGCGGGGTGCCGAAGCTCATCTGCACCGGGAGTGAACCGAGTGTGTGCTCAAACGTCAGCCGCGCGTGCAGCGTCTCTTCCAGACGGTCGTCCGTCGAGAGGTCGTAATAGCCGACGCGATTGGCGACCGTAACGTTCGGCCGTTTCACCTTGACTTTGATCGAGTGGTACGCGCGGTCGCCGTTGTGCTGCGGCGTGTAGCCGAGCGAATAGAAATTCGACGTCTGTGTATCGATGCGCTGAATGGACTCGGTCACATTCGCCGAGGGGAGGTACATTCCGCCAGTACCGAGAGCGACGGAGAGCGGGATCGAATCCATGTCCGTCGTGTCGACCGGATCATTGCCCCAATTGCCGCGCAGAAGATTCTGCGCCGAGAGGTTGATGCCGGACGACTGGTTCTCCGCATTGTGCTGCGGCGCCTGCATGCCGCGCGTTTTGGCGTTGATGACGTGAATCGTAAAGTTCGCTGCATTTGCCTCGCGAACCATCGCATCGACGATCTTCGCCATCTCCAGACGCAACTCGACCAGTTGCCCGTCGGATGCCGTGTCGTACGAGGTGTAGCTCGTGTTGTTCTCCATGCCGCCCGTGACGAGGATCATGAATTTCTTGCCCTCGTCAGCGGAGTAGGACTCGGCCAGATCCGCCACGGCGCGGGCCGTGTTGCGGAGCGACATCACGTTGCGGAAGGTCTGCTCGCGGGAGCTGAAGCGAACGCTCTCGCCGTAGTCGTAGTTGGTCGCGAAATCGAGGTACTTGCGCGTGCGGTCCGAGAGGATCGAGCGATCGATGTTGTTGTTCACGGTGCTGACCGGCACGCGCCGCATTTTTTCGAACGCGCCGCGAATCAGCCCTTTGTCCGCCGTGAATTGCTGCATCGGCTGGATCGTGTGGCCGATTGCCGCGAGCGCCCACTCGCCCTGAAACGCGGACGATTGCAGATAGGTCTCGATGGTGCGCATGGCCCGGTCGCGCTCCACCTTGTCCAGGTAGTTCGTATCGACGAGGATGAGGAGCTTGCGCCGTACCGGAGCCTGCGCCGGCGCGGCCTCCGCGACAGCGGCCGATGGCGCCGTGGTCGTCGTCTTCTGCACCGTATGCTCGATCGCCGAGAAGTTGGAGACATTCATCAGCTTCCCGTCTTCGAAGATTTCGAAATCCCCTTTCGTCAGGTTCATGACCGGCCTGCCGCTGTGATCGGTGACCGTGACGTCGACGTTGACGATGTTGACGTCGACATGCGCCGTGAGCGGCGGCAGCGCACTTTGCGCGTAAATGGACGGGACGACGAAGAGTGCAAACGACGCAACCGCGGTAAGCAACCGGCGCATAAATCCTCCCCTGAGATTCAGTGACGGATTGTACGTCCGCGCGTGACCGAGCGGAGGGTCGCAGGCAGTAGCCTCTGTTACGTCTACGGAAACAGCTCGGGAACACCGAACCGCGTCATTCATCGCCGCGGTGGGATGTGCGCGCCATCCCGCCGGCCGCACCGCCGAACGCGACCATACGGAAAAAAATCATAACGATCTTCCGCAGGGCGGGAAGAATCTCGCCGGCGCGAGAGTTGCGAGGATGCTTGGGAGTCAAAACTTCCAGATAACTAAAGGAGAACTATGAGCAACAGGTTGAAGATCTTTTTGCTACTCGCGTGCATCATCGTGGCTGTCGGATCAACCCTGTCCGCATTGCCGACAGGCGGACGCGAAATCACATACTACGCCGACAACACGTACAGCGACATCGTCGGTGACCGGTACCTGGCGTGCGGCTCGGGCTCGTGGCAGACCACGGGCACGGTCACGGGCTACTACACAGTCGACGGTTGGGACTGCGGCAGCGGTGAGACCACAACCTGCGAGGTGTGGGCGTGCAATGGCTACATGTGGTACGACCAGTATGGTCAGCCGCAGTGGGAGCCGGGTGCGTGCCAGGATCTTGGTTGTAGCGGCTGGTAGAGTACGTCGTAGGACACGATGAGGGGAGGCTCCTGCTGATGCGTTTGCAAAAGATCACGTTGCAGTTGCTGTATGCCGCGGCAGCGATCGCCTTTGTTGCACTCATCTATTCCAACTGGAGCTTGCGTCGCGAGTACAACGCGACGCGAGCCCAGTTGGCTGCTCTTTCCGAGCGAGCGATCGTTCCCTTTCGAGCCGGTGACTTCATTCCGCGGTTCGACCTGATCGATCGCGCCGGACATCCGGCAACGATCACGCCGATGGACTGGAAGGACACGTCATACGTTGTTTTCGTCCTTCCGGACTGTGCACCGTGTCACGAGCAGATCATCGCCGCGAAAGACGGGAAACTGCGGAACGTGGTGCTCGTATCGTTCGTCAGCCGCCAGGCTGCTGCGAGAGACCTGGAAGAGGTGTCAGGGAACCTGACTCTCTACTACGCCACGCCGGCCACCACTGCGCGTTTGCGGCATCGGCTTGATGGGTTTCCTCGGGTGCTGCGCGTCGCCGCCGGAGGAAAGATTACGGCGACCTGCCACACGATGGCCGGCTGCGGCAGCGCGACCTGTACCTCCTGCGATCTGCCATCGACCTAGCGCGGAATGCATGTGGCGGCGCTTGCGTGATCAGAGAGGGATGTTGCCGTGCTTCTTCGGAGGGTTTTTGTCGCGCTTGTTGCGCAGCATGGCGAACGCGGTGATCAGCTTCCGGCGCGTGAAACGCGGTTCGATGATCTCGTCGACGTATCCACGCTCCGCGGCAATATACGGGTTGGCGAATTTCTCTTTGTACTCGGCGATCTTCGCGTCGCGATCCTTCGCCCCCTTGTAGAGGATGTTGACCGCGCCTTCCGCGCCCATCACCGCGATCTCCGCCGTCGGATACGCGTAGTTCATGTCCGCGCGGATGTGCTTCGAGTTCATCACGCAATACGCGCCGCCGTACGCCTTGCGCGTGATCACCGTGATCTTCGGCACGGTCGCCTCGGCCAGCGCGTAGAGCAGCTTGGCGCCGTGGATGATGATGCCGCCGTACTCCTGATCGGTCCCAGGCAGAAATCCCGGAACATCTTCCAGCACGAGCAGCGGGATGTTGAACGCGTCACAGAAGCGGACGAAGCGCGCCCCTTTTCGTGACGCGTTGATGTCGAGCACACCGGCGAGGAACGCCGGCTGATTCGCGACCACGCCGACCGGATTGCCGTTCAGGCGGATGAAGCCGACCACGAGATTGCGCGCGAAATGCTGGTGCACTTCGAGGAAATGATCTTCATCGGCGATCGTGCGGATCAGATCGCGGATTTCGTACGGTTGATTCGGCGAATCGGGGATGAACGTGTCGAGCTGCTCGTCCACGCGGTTCACGTCGTCGGTGGTCGCCACGTGCGGCGGCTCTTCCATGTTGTTCGACGGCAGGTACGACAGCAGCTCGCGAATCGTGGCGATGCAGTCTTCATCCGAATCGGCCGCGAAGTGCGCGACGCCGGATGTCTGATTGTGCGTGTCCGCGCCGCCGAGTTTTTCCTTCGTTACCTCTTCGTGGGTCACCGTGCGTACGACGTCCGGACCGGTGACGAACATGTAGCTGGTCTTCTTCACCATCAGGATGAAGTCGGTGATGGCGGGCGAGTAGACCGCGCCGCCGGCGCAAGGCCCCATGATCGCGGAGATCTGCGGGACGACGCCCGAGGCGAGCGTGTTGCGGAGAAAAATGTCCGCGTAGCCGCCGAGGGAGACGACGCCTTCCTGGATGCGCGCGCCGCCGGAGTCGTTGAGGCCGACGATCGGCGCGCCGTTTTTCATCGCCAGGTCCATGACCTTCACGATTTTCGCGGCGTGCGTTTCCGACAGCGAGCCGCCGAAGACGGTGAAGTCCTGCGCAAATGCGTAAACCAATCGCCCGCCGATCGTTCCGTAGCCGGTGACGACGCCGTCACCCGAGATGCGCTGCTTCTCCATCCCGAAGTCGGTGGAGCGGTGGACGACGAGCTGGTCGAGCTCCTGAAACGAGCCGGTATCAAACAGCAACGCGATCCGCTCGCGCGCCGTCTTCTTCCCCGCGGCATGCTGGCGCTCGATGCGCTTCTCGCCGCCGCCAAGCTCGCTCTCGCGTTTGCGGCGTTCCAGTTCTTCGAGATTGTGCTCGATCACAGCGTCACGTTCCGTTCCACCGCCACGCGTTTCATCGCCTCGGTCACTTCGACCTCCGACGGTTCTCGCGTTCCGATCGTTTTCGCCAACCGGATGCGCGCCTCGGCTTCGATGGCGTCGTACGCGGCGAAGTTGTCCTCGAGCGTTTTCGTGACGACGTCGATGCCGATCTCGGCATCTCCGAATTCGACCAGTCCGCGGTCTTCCAGCCTGTTCACGATCGACCGCGCCAGAAATTCGATTTGTCGGATGCTCGTCGGCATGGGCGCCGCGATTCTAAAGCATCATCTCGGCGCCGAACGAACCTCCTGCATGCGGGTACCAGACCGGCTCCGCGCGCGAGACGGCGGCGATGTGCGACGCGTCGACGGTCGTCGGGAAAACATCGTCGCCATCGACGCAGAGAACGTGCAGCGTCGTGCCGTGAACCGGTTCGAGCAGCGCGACGGCCAGCGGCGCATCCGGATCGATGCGTCCAAACGGCAGCGCCCGGATGTTCATCCACGCGCGCACAGGCTGAACGGCGTAGCCGGGCCGGTACCAGTTCGGCGGCGGATCGTGCGTCACCGCGCGCGTTTCGATCGGCTGGCCGCGTCCATCGAAACCGCCGCCGGTCTGCTCCATCGCCAGCTCGCCGAGGAGCGACGGAAGGAGAGCGGCGGAGACGTTTGGCGCCAGCCGGATGCGTTTCGGCGCCTTGCGCTCCTCGCCGGCCCGCGCAAGCGCATCGGCAATCGTGCTGACGATTGCCACATCGAACGATGCGAGATCGATGAGCGCGCGCAATGGCGGATTGACGAGCGAGATGTGAACGCGGCGCGATTCCTCCGTCCATTCGGTGCCGGTCGTTTCATGCGTCGCGGTGCCGGCGGAGGCGATGAAGCGCTCAATCCTGCCGGACCGCACAGACAAGAGTGTCTGTGCCACATTGACCTGCGTCTCTGCCACAAACGCGTCGAGATCGGCGCGAGCCGAGGGTGGCACTGACACTCTTGTCTGTGCTGGCTCCTCAACCGCCGGCCGAGCTTGAAACACGCCGTCCTGTTCAAACGCTTCACCCGCTTCCGAAACGAAAATCACCGTCCCGTTTTCATACCGGACAGCGCGCCCCCACTTTCGATAGACCTCGGTCATAGCAGTCCATCCGTGATCATCACGGGAGCATGCGAAGCGACGTACAACTCCTGCCCTTCGCGCGAACAGATCACGCCCGGATAGCGAACCGGTTCGCCGGAAGCGCCGCTGAGCGATGCGGCGATCTCCGCGCGCGAACGCCGCATCGTGAACGGACCGGCGGACGACACCGCGACGTCGATCGTCACGATGTCCGTGACTGGATCGTATGCACCACCGGCGATGAGCTGGACATCGATCCGTTCCTCGGGAAGCGTGAACGGCGCGTTCGTCTGGCGCGCGATGAGATGCGTCATGCGCATGAGCGGAACATCGCGAAACGTCTCGCGGCGGCTCACCAGAGGCGCGTCGACCGCTAACCACGGCGGCCACGCCACTGGAGCAACATCGTGCTCGCTGCCATGGCCAAACGCCTCATGCAGCAGCACGGCAGCAGATCCGTTCGACCAGAGGATCGATCCCCGCATCGGGGCGGAAGCATTCCGAACGCGATGCAGCAAATCGTAGTCGCCAAGCGCATTCGACGGCGTCGTCACGACGGAGAGGCCATCGATCGCGACCGTCATGGTCGTCTCGACTGCCTCGACGCTGTCCTCGCGCGTCCCGCGCACGACCACGCGGACGCGCGCATCGCGCAGCGCCGCGACGGTCGCACGCGCCTCATCGATCGCCGAATCGCACGCGTGCACGAGGCGCTCATCGCGCGCGTCACTCGCTTCGATCGAATCGCCGCGCTGCGTCGCGACGCCATGCATCAGCCGCGACTCGATCAGCGCGCACGTAGCCATAGCTCATCTCGTGAGGCGATTGCGAACGTGATCAATTGAACTGATAGTCGACCCGCTTGCTCTTCGGATCGATGCTGACGACGAGCTTGCGATTCACGCCCGGCTCGAAACTCTGCGCGCGCAGCGTCTTGTGATCGTTGATGGCGAGCGACGGGACCACCACCCAGACATCGAGGTCGGCGTTCTTCGCGGGAAACTCCTTGGTCACGTTCACCTGCCGCGGGATGTGCGTGTGGAAGATGCGCCGCTCGGCCCAGAGGTTTTCGTGCGCCACCTCGTCGGAGCCGGCGCGCACAACGATGTAGCCGTCGCTCACGGTACTGTTCACGATGGTTGTCACCGAAGCGGTTCCGCCCGCGGCCTGGATCGCTGGCGAACCCGGACGCGATGTTGCTCCCGTCGCGCGTGTCGTCGTCGGGACGACGGTTGCGGCTGTCTGCGTCTGCCGCGGCTGCGTCGGCGACGTCCTCGCCGCCCGTGCGGCTGCGCGCTCCGACTTCACCCGCTCGTCTTCCTGCTGCGCGAGCTTCAGATATTGCGTCGCGGCGTCGGAACTGGGATTGATGTTGAACGCCGCGGCGAAAAACGGGATCGACTCGGCGAACTTCTTTTGGTTGTAAAGCGCCAGCCCCTGCTCGAACTTCTGCTGCCCCTCGACCAGTTGCTGGCGGCCCGCTTCGTTCTGCAGCCGGATTTGCGACAACTTCTGCACGATCGCCGTGATGGCCGGTGACTTCGGCGCGAGTTTCAGAAGCTGTTCGTAGCGAGCGTACGCGTCGGTGACGCGTCCCTCGCGGACGAGCCGGTTGCCTTCTTCGCGCAGCTTCCTTTCCTTCGCCACCTTCGCCTCGGCGCGCGTATCGACCAGCGGCACCTTCACTTTTTTCGCGTTCATCACGAGCATCGTGATGCCGAGGATCGCCAGAAGAATGCACGGGATGGCGATGAAGATGATCGGGTTGATGCGCTTCGTCAGCAGCGGCTTCAAGATCGGCGTCGACGGCGCTTTCGGAGCCTTCACCGGCTTCACCGCCGACGACGGCACCGCCTGGCGCGCGTTGCCCGGAGCTGGATTCGTATCGAGCGGCTGCGGCGCCTCGACCGTCGTTCCGTGCTCGGCCTCGGGAAAAGGGATTTCCATCGTCGGCAGCTTGTCGTGATCGCTGCGCGTGACGACCGTGGCGTCGGCGAACAACGGCTCGTTCGAGCGCATCGGCCGCTCGCCGCGAATCACCGCGCGCAACGCGTTGGCCATATCTTTCCCGCGTTGAAACCGCTTGGCCGGATCCTTCTCCAGGCAATGCGTGACGACGTCCGCGAATCCTTCGGGGATCGTCGGATTGAGCTCGTGCAGCGGCGGAAACGGCTCATGCACGATCTTGTACGAGATCGACGTGAGCGAGTCGCCGCCGAACGGCTTGCGATGTGTGAGGCACTCGTAGAGACAGATGCCGAGGGAGAAGATGTCGCTGCGGCCGTCGACCGGCGTTCCTTTGATCTGCTCCGGCGCCATGTAATTCGGCGTGCCGAGGAACTGGCCGGTAGTCGTCAGATTCGCGACGCCGGAGGTGATCTTGGCAATGCCGAAGTCGGTGATCTTGGCGCGGTTTCCTTCGATGAGGATGATGTTCGCCGGCTTCACATCGCGATGCACGATCCCCTTCGCATGCGCGAAATCGAGGCCCTCGGCGACCTGCGCGCAGATGTCGGCGGCCTGCTCGAATGAAAGCGGCCGGCCTTGCGCCAGCACCTCTTTCAGATTTGCCCCTTCGACGTACTCCATGGCGATGAAGGACATCCCCGAGGGCTCGTCCTGACCGATGTCGTGGACGGTGACGATCGACGGATGATTGAGGATGCCGGCGGCCTGGGCCTCGCGCTGGAATCGCAGTTGGAACTCGCGCGTGTCTTCGTCGTCGGCGTGCGCCGAGGGGCGAATCGTCTTCAGCGCGACCAGCCGGCCGATGAGCGGGTCCTTCGCCAGATAGACGATGCCCATCGCGCCCTTGCCGAGCTCCCGAACGATCTCATACCGGCCGAGCTTCACCTGGTTCCGCTCTCCCCCCGCGTCAGCTCCCGATCCGGGAGGTGCGTGAGCCGCCAATCATAACTAAAGAGTGAAGAGTGAAGGGTGAAGAGTGAAGGAGTCACCGAACCCCAGCGGCTTTCACTCTTCACCCTTCGCTCTTTCTATTATGATTCAGCTCCTTTTGTGAAATCCCCAAGCGAGGATAGCCAACATGAAGGTCTATTCGGGTTCTGAGATCCGGAATGTGGCCGTTGTCGGCCACAACGACACCGGCAAAACGACGCTGGTCACGCAGCTTCTGTTCAACGCCGGCGCCATCACGCGGTTGGGAAGGATCGACGACGGCACCACGGTCACCGACTTCGATCAGGACGAAATCGATCGCAAGCACTCCATCTCCACGGCGATCGCATTCGCGGAGTGGCAGAACACGAAAATCAATTTCATCGACACGCCCGGCTTCGGCATTTTCGTCATGGAAGCGCGCACGGCGATGCGCGTGGCCGACTCCGCGGCCATCGTCGTCAGCGGCGTGACGGGCGTGGAAGTGTCGACCGAACGCGTTTGGAAGTTTGCCGAGGAGTTCGAGCTGCCGCGGCTCATCGTCATCAACAAGATGGACCGCGAGCGCGCTTCGTTCGCGCGCACGCTCGACGCGTTGCAGAAGAAGTTCGGCAAGAACGTCGTCCCGATCCAGCTTCCGATCGGCGAGGAGAAAGATTTCACCGGCGTCATCGACCTCGTGTCGATGAAAGCGTGGAAGTACGCGGCGGACGGTTCCGGCAAGTACGAGAAGATCGACATCCCCGCGGAGTTGAAAGCCGAGGCTGACGACTACCGCGCGCAACTGATCGAGAAAGTGGCCGAGGGGGACGACACGCTGATGGAGCGCTTCTTCGATCAGGGCGGCTTGTCGCAGGAAGAGCTGCTCGATGGATTGAAGCGCGAAGTCGGACATCACGAGATTTTCCCGGTCGTCCTCGACTCCGCCGCGCACAACATCGGCGGCCACGCCATCCTTGACTGCATCGTGGCGCTGCTGCCGCCCGCCGACGACTTCAAAACGGTCGACGGCAAGAACAAAAAGGGCGAGCCGACCACGTTCGATCGCCGCTCCGAGGCCTTTCCGTCGGCGCTCGTGTTCAAGACCTTCTCCGATCCGTTCTCGGGCCGCGTCTCCCTCTTCCGCATTTACTCCGGCACCTTCACCTCGGATCATCCGTACTGGAACACGACCAAGGATCATGAAGAGCGCGTCGGGAAACTGCAGCTCATTCAGGGCAAGCAGCAGGTTTCCGTTCCGGAGCTGCGCGCCGGCGACATCGGCGCGGTCGCGAAGCTGAAGGACGTCCACACCGGCGACACGATCGCGACCAACCAGCATCCGATCGTGCTCGAACACATTCACTATCCTGAGGCCGCGATTTCGTTTGCGGTCGAAGCGAAGGCACGCGGCGATGAGGACAAGCTCGGCGTCGCCATCGGCCGGATCATCGAAGAGGATCCGTCGATCAAATTCGGCCGCGACGAGCAGACCAAGGAGTTCCTCATCTCGGGGCAGGGTCAGCTCCACGTCGAGATCGTCGTGTCGAAGCTGAAGAAAAAGTACGGCGTCGACGTGATCCTCCATCCGCCGAAAGTCCCGTACCGCGAAACGATCACCAAGCCTGCCGACGCGCATGGACGGCACAAAAAGCAGTCGGGCGGCCACGGACAATTCGCCGACTGCAAGATCACCGTCGAGCCGCTGCCGCGCGGCGGCGATTTTGAGTTCGTCGATGAGATTTTCGGCGGCTCGATCCCGCGCCAGTACATCCCCGCCGTCGAGAAGGGCATCCAGGACGCGCGCAAGAAAGGCTTCCTGGCCGGCTTCCCGATGGTCGATTTCCGCGTCCGGCTGAAGGACGGCCAGTACCACGACGTCGACTCGTCCGAAATGGCGTTCAAGATCGCCGGCTCGCTGGCGTATCAGGAAGCGATGGGACAGGCGCGCGCGACGCTGCTCGAGCCGATCATGCACGTCGACATCTCCGCGCCGGCCGAATATATCGGCGACATCATGGGCGACCTCAACTCACGCCGCGGACGCGTGGAAGGCGTCGACGCCGACGGCGATGCGCAGAAAGTGAAAGCGCGCGTGCCGCTCTCGGAGATGCTCACCTACGGCTCGACGCTGCGCTCGATCACGCAAGGCCGCGGCAGCTTCCACATGGAGTCATCGCACTACGAGGAAGTCCCGCGCAACCTGCAGGAAAAGATCATCGCCGAGCACAAGAAGCTGCAGGCGGAGCATCAGGCGGCGCATTAAAAGGTCCTGTCATCCTGAGCCGCCGGAGCCGTGAAGCGCGAAGCGCGGAAGCGGCGCAGGACGGCGAAGGATCTCAAGATGTGCAACTTCGGCTGAAACCCCTCTGGGATTCAACACAGCTTGGGAAGCTGGAGATCCTTCGGCGCCCTCCGCCGTTCCGCTGCTTCGCAGCTCCCGGCTCCGGCAGCCTCAGGATGACAAGTCTCTCATTTCGCCAACTTCACATCCAGCTTCGCAATCTCCTGCTTCGCGTCGTCGGCGACGGTGACGATGAACTGCTGGTCTTTGTAGCCGGGCGCGGAGATGTGGATCGTGTAGCTGCCCGGTGCGGGGAAGTCGTAGATCTCGTCGGGCTTGTCGAACTGCTTTGCCTGTCCGATGACCAGGTCGTTGACGGAAACCATCGCGTCGCCCGGCATCACGTTCGTCATCATGCCTCTGCGCGCCCCGATGCGACACGACGATTGGAGGACGGTACCGGGGACTGTGAGCGCATGTAGCCGACGGGCGGACCTTCGAACGCCTCCGCCAGCACGGTGAACTCCTTGATCTCGTGGACCTGGAACAGCTTCCACCCGTGTTCGCGCGAGTGGCTGTGACCGGAGACCTGGACGGCTCGCAGCAACGGCCGGCCGCCGTCACCGGCCCCATAGGCGTACGCCTCCACGCCCCGCAGCCCCCCCCGCCCCCACCGCCCCCCCCCCCGCCCCCGCGCCCCCCCCCCCCCCCCCCCCTCCTCCCCCCCCCCCCCCCCCTCCCTCCCCCCCCCCCCCCCCGCGCCCC
>ERZ1739052.126-NODE-126-length-12192-cov-9.910686_pt1 | contig 12192 bp, 12 predicted proteins | sample MGYA00581761_ERZ1739052 | MGnify/ENA primary metagenome ERZ1739052 (study PRJEB42929, sample SAMN08275524) | rhizosphere metagenome | isolation source: Rhizospheric soil replicate 1 | host: Colobanthus quitensis and Deschampsia antarctica | place: Antarctica...
CCTTGTGGGTTGCTTTGGGTTTGTGGCCGGCGCGTGAGAAAAGGGCGGGGGGTTGGAGTGGGGCGGGACTCGGGGAAGTTTACCTGTGCCGCGATAAACGGGAAGGGGACGAAAAGTTCCACGCGAGGTGGGCGGGAGACGGAGAACGCGGAGAAAAGCCTCCGCGAGCTCCGCCCCTCCGCGATCTCCGCGTGAACCGTGCCCTACCTCGCCCGCCGCCGCGGACGGTGCTCGAACGGAGGCAGCTCGGCGGCGGGTGCCGGCGGTTCGAAATCGGCGATCGCGAGCCGCGGGCCGGATGTCGCGATCGCGCCGAGGTCGATGCCGACCTCCTTCCATGCCTCGACCACCGCGCGTTCGGGCTCGCTCTTCGCGCCGTAGCGTTTGGCAGCAGCGGCGGCAGTCGCCAGCGCGCAGTCGCGGAAGGTGGCTTTCGGTTTGAGGAGCGTCGTCAGCGCGTCGTACCAGATGCGGCCGGCGACCGTCCACGCGTTGCCACCGAGGAGCGTGGCGGCGAGGTAGAAGGCGTGGTTCGGGATGCCGGAGTTGACGTGGACGCCGCCATTATCCGCGGTCATCGCCTGGTAATTCTTCATGAGCGCCGGCTGGGGATCTTTCCCGACCAGTTTGTCGTCGTAGGCGGTGCCGGGCGCTTTCATCGAACGGACGGCGGCGCCGTGAACGGCGTTCGTGAAGATGCCGGCGCCGATGAGCCAGTCCGATTTTGACGCGGTCTGCTTCAGCGCGTACTGCTTCACGAGGATGCCGAAGACGTCGGAGAAATGTTCGTTGAGCGCTCCCGGCTGATCCTGATAGACGAGGGCGGCCGTGTGCTGCGTGACACCGTGCGTCAGTTCGTGGCCGATGATGTCGAGCGATTCGGTGAAACGGTTAAACAGCTTTCCGTCGCCGTCGCCGTAGATCATCTGCTTCCCGTTCCACAACGCGTTCGTGTAATGGACGCCGTAGTGGATCGAGGAGTCGAGCGGGAGACCGCGGCCGTCGACGGAGTTGCGTCCGTAGACCTTCGAGTAAAAGTCGTATGTGACGCCGGCGCCGTCATACGCCTCGCCCGCCGCGACGTCGGCGACCGGTTTGGCGCCTTCGCCGCGCAACAGCTTTCCGGGCAGCGATGTCTTCCGCTGCGCATCGTAAATCGTCCGGCGCAGCGCCGGCGATATCAGCGCTTCGGCGACGACCGTTTTTTGCTCCGCGGCCCGCGCGCCGCGAAACTGCGCGGAGGTTTCCAGCGCGACATGGCAACGCTCGCGCAGGCCGGGATCGTCGGTGTTCTCCGCGATCGAGCGGAGGATGTGCGGCGGAAGAAATGCGCAGACCGCGTGCGTGCGTCGGCTCAACGTGGACCTCCCTGTCGGTGCATTCGGAGTTGCGTGGATTCCGACAAGGTAGCGCCGCGCCACGCCGCCCGCAACCTTACTTCCTCAATACCTCCTCGATGGCGGCAAGCGCACGCGCATCGTGTTTGTCGCGGTCGTCATTCGAGAATAAGTTCCCTTCGTGATCGAGGACGCACATTCCGCCGGAGCGGAACTCGCCGAAATCCTGGAAGCAGCACATGACGCGCTCCCCCTCGACCTCGGGCGCGGCATAGCCGATGTACCTCGTCCGCGAGCCGCGAATCTGCGCGCCGAGGTCGGCAGATGCGGCGGCGGAAGTCACCGATCGACAAATAACCGGCACCGATGAACGCGCCCCGGATGACACGTGATGAGCGATGTCCACACGACGGACGCCGAGAAATCCGTATTCATCGCAACGTACGTTCTCTTCGGCGAGCGCTGATGCTAGACTTTGCGGTCATGAGGACGACCACTCGGCGTACGACGCGAACGACCGGCTCTTTCAGCCCTCCCTGTCGATGATGGTCCGTTTGTAACAAAGACAATCCGACAGGGCCGAGCAATCGGCCCTTTTGATTTTCGAGGCAGACATGCACGTACAACTACCCGATGGTTCCCAGCGAGAAGTGCCGGATGGCGCGACCGTCGCCGACGTGGCCGCGTCGATTGGACGCGGTCTGGCCAAGGCCGCGATCGCCGGCAAGGTGAATGGCAAAGTCGTCGACGTCTACACGCCCGTTTCCGACAACGCGAAGATCGAGATCGTCACGCCGAAGAGCGAGGCCGGACTCGATACGATCCGGCACTCGACCGCCCATCTGATGGCGATGGCAGTGCAGGAGCTGTTTCCGGGAACCCAGGTCACCATCGGGCCGGTCATCGAGAACGGTTTCTTCTACGACTTCGGCACCGACCGGCCGTTCACCGACGAGGACTTGCGAAATATCGAAGCCAGGATGACGGAGATCGTGAAACGCGATCTGCCCGTCCGTCGCGAGGTGCTGACCCGCGAGCAGGCCATCGCGACGTTCGAAAAGCTCGGCGAGACGTACAAGGTCGAGATCATCAAAGGGATCCCCGGCGATGAGCCGCTGAGTGTCTATCACCAGGGCGACTGGTTCGATCTCTGCCGCGGACCTCACGTCCCCTCCACCGCCCGCCTCGGCGCGTTCAAGCTCACCTCCGTCGCCGGCGCGTACTGGCGCGGCGATGAGCGCAACGCCATGCTGCAGCGCATCTACGGCACCGCGTGGGCGGACAAGGACGAGCTGTCGGCGTACCTGACACGCATCGAAGAGGCGCATGCCCGCGATCACCGCAAGCTGGGCAAGCAGCTCGGTCTGTTCATGTTCTCGCACTTCGCGCCGTCGATGCCGGTCTTCCTGCCGAAGGGCGCCGCGATCTACAACGAGCTGATCGACTTCGTCCGCAAGTTCTACGCGCGTGACGGCTACAGCGAAGTGGTCACGCCGCTGATCTGGGACACCGAGATTTTCAAAATCTCCGGGCACTACGACAACTACAAAGACAACATGTTCTTTTCCGAGGTGGATGAGCGGGAGTACGGCGTGAAGCCGATGAACTGCCCGGGCCACACGCAGATTTTCGCGATGGAGCGCCGCTCGTATCGCGATCTGCCCATCCGTTACGCCGATTTCGCGCGCCTGCATCGCTACGAGCGCTCGGGCGTGACGCACGGCCTCGTGCGCGTCCGCTCGTTCGCGCAGGACGACGCGCACCTGTTCGTGACCGAGGATCAGATCGAGAGCGAGATCGATCGCGAACTGCGTCTGATCAAAGAGATCTACGACATCTTCGACTTCAAGGAAGTCCGCATCGCCCTCTCCACGCGCCCCGAAAAGCGCCTCGGCGACGATGCGATGTGGGACAACGCCGAGCGCGCGCTCGAGAATGCGTTGAAGAAGAATGGCGTCGAGTACCACATCAATCCGGGGGAAGGCGCGTTCTACGGACCGAAGCTCGAGTTCCAGGTCACCGACGCTATCGGCCGTCCGTGGCAGCTCGGCACGATCCAGCTCGACTACGCGCTGCCGGAGCGCTTCGAGCTCCGCTACATCGGCGCCGACAACAGCGAGCACCAGCCGGTCATGATCCACCGCGCAATACTCGGCTCGCTGGAGCGGTTCATCGGCATCATCATCGAACACTTTGCCGGGGCGTTTCCGTTGTGGCTCGCTCCGGTGCAGGCGTCTGTGCTGCCGCTGTCGGAGAAGTTTCTCGACTACGGCCGCGAGACGGCAGCGAAGATTCGCGCGGCCGGTTTGCGCGTCGAGACCTATGACTCAAACGAGAAGCTCGGCGCGAAGATCCGCGACGCGCAGTTGAAGAAGATCCCGTACATGCTGGTGGTCGGTGAGAAGGAAGTGGCGGCGGGAACGGTGTCGGTCCGGAAGCGGACCGGCGGCGAGCAGTTGTCGATGTCGATCGACGAATTCGTAGCCGAGGCCGGGCGGGTCATCGCCGGGCGCTCGTTGACTTTGTAGAGGTTTATTCGTAGATTTCGCGCTTCCGCGCAAACGTACAACAGGAGGATTTCCGCATTTTCCCACCACGACGAGGATCGCGATTCGACCGGAGACCGGCAGAACCTGAGTCCAGAATCAACGACATGATCCGCGGCATCCCTGAGGTTCGCCTCATCGGATTCGACGGAGCACAGGTCGGCGTTGTCCCGCTGCAGCAGGCGCAGGACATGGCCCGAGAAAAAGACCTCGACCTCGTGGAGATTTCGCCGACGGCGAACCCTCCCGTCTGCAAGGTCATGGACTACGGCAAGTACGTTTTCCAGCAGAAGAAGAAGCAGACCGAGGCCAAGAAGAAACAGAAAGTGATCGTCGTCAAGGAGGTGCAGTTCCGCCCCCGCATCGACGAGCACGATTTCGATTTCAAGAAGAACAACATCGTCCGTTTCCTGCAGCACGGCGACAAGGTCAAAGCGTCGATCCGCTTCCGCGGACGCGAGATGACCCACATGGAGCTCGGCCGGGCCGTGCTCGACCGCCTGCTGAACGAGATCAAGGAGTTCGGCGCTCCCGAGAATGCGCATCCCGACGTTCAGGGAAACCGCATGACGATGGTGATATCGCCGGTGAAGTAGGTTTAGTGGTCAGTAGTCAGTGGTCAGTGGTCAGACGGCGATCGCGCGGCTCGTGCTTTTTCCTGACCACTGACCACTTGCCACTGACCACTGACATGGAATTCACATTCTCCTCAGCGAGTTAGGAGCCAAGCTATGCCGAAAATGAAGACGCATCGGGGAGCCGCCAAGCGGTTCAAAAAGTCGGGAACGGGCAAGATTCAACGCAATCACGCCTTCCACTCGCACATCCTCACCAAGAAGTCAGCCGGCCGCAAGGCGGAGTTGGGGAAAGAGACTCAGGTCTCGAAAGCGAACGAGAAGACCGTGAAGCGGATGATTCCGTACCTGTAGACGGCCGCTCGTCCATCGACGGCCACAACCCGAGCGAGGCGCGGTAATCACCACTCCTGACCCGCCCGCTCAGAACGATTCAAACGAGGAGACAAGATGCCGAGAGTCAAACGAGGTCCAAAAAGAAAGAACCGCCGCGCGAAGATCCTGAAGCTCGCCAAGGGCTACTGGGGAATGAAGTCGCGCGGTCACCGGATCGCGAAGCAGCAGGTCGAGAAGGGCCTGAACTCCGCATTCGCCGGCCGCAAGGATCGCAAAGGTGATTTTCGCACGCTGTGGATCGCCCGCATCAACGCCGCCGCCCGCCTGAACGGGATCTCCTATTCGCAGCTCATCGCTGGCCTGAAGGCCTCCGGTTCGCTCGTCGATCGGAAGATCCTGGCCGACATCGCCGTCCGCGACGCCGCCGCGTTCACCGCGTTCGCCGAGGCCGCGAAGGGAGCGCTGAACAAGCAGCAGCTCCGCACCGCGCTCGACAAGGAGACGTCGGCGAAACGTCCCGCGGCGAAGCAGCCGCCCGCGTAACCCTGGGAACGCGGGCGTCTCGCCCGCAAGTGCACGGGGACGGCCGGCGAGCCGATCGCGTTCCCAAGCTTACATGCTCGACGACATCACACGCATCAGCTCTGAATTCGACGCCGCCCTGGCCGCCGCGAACACCCCCTCGGCACTCGACGAGCTGCGCGTCCACTACTTCGGCCGCAAGGGCGGTTTGATTCCGGCGCTCTTCTCGCGACTCAAAGAAGTCCCGAAAGATCAGAAGAAGGATGCCGGCGACGCGCTCAACAAACTGCGCGACCGTCTCGAATCCGAACTGAAGGAAAAGCAGGAACGCGTGGCCGCCGAAGAGTCGAAGCGGAAAGAGTCGCGCGACATCATCGACGTCACCCTCCCCGCCCGCCTCCCCAACCTCGGCCATCTCCATCCCGTCACGATCATTCGGCGCGAGATGGAGACGATTTTTAGCGAGATGGGCTACTCACTCGATCCCGGCCCCGAGGTCGAGACCGATTGGTACAACTTCGAGGCGCTCAACTTCACGCCGGACCATCCCGCGCGCGATACGCAGGACACGTTCTTCCTCGATGTCGAAAAATATCTCCTGCGCACGCACACCTCGAACGTGCAGATCCGCTCGATGGAAAATCACACGCCTCCGGTGAAAGTTCTCTCCTGCGGCCGCGTCTACCGCCGCGACGAGATCACCATGCGCCGCTCGCCGATGTTCCACCAGGCCGAGGGCTTCCTGGTCGACAAAGGGATCCACATCGGACACCTCCGTGCGACGCTGGAGCACTTCATCAAACGCCTCTTCGGCGCCGACTCGAAGATGCGCATGCGCCCGAGCTTCTTCCCATTTACGGAGCCGTCCGCGGAAGTCGATATGTCGTGCGTGTTCTGCAAAGGCGCGGGGTGCGGGACATGCTCAAATACCGGATGGATGGAGATCCTCGGCTGCGGCATGATCCATCCCCAGGTCCTGCGCAACGTCGGCATCGACCCCGAGGAGTGGAGCGGCTTCGCGTTCGGCCTCGGCCTCGACCGCTGCGCGATGATCAAGTTCGACATCCCGAACATTAGGACGCTGTTCGAGAACGACCTGCGGGTGCTGCAGCAGTTCTGATCTGTGTATCTCTGCGTCCATCTGCGGATAAAAACTTCATCCGCAGATGACGCAGATGAACACAGATATCACCCGCCCGTGATCATCCTCTTCGCGCCTGTAGCCGGATTCCAGGCGGCGACGTGCCCCTGGGCATCGATGTCGAGTACTTCGTGCAGCGGCTCGATCGGCGGTCGCGGGTCGAAAACGACGGCGGCCACTGAGTCATGAGCCGGTTCGCGATGCTCGATGGTGCCGCTGGTGATGTTGACGGCTTCGAACATGCGGTGACCGGACGCCGCATTGGTATCGGCCAACACGACGCGAACGCCGTCGTCTCCAAGGATCGCGATCCATTTTTTCGCGCCGAGTGGGATGTCGCGCTGCGGCGTGCCGTCGGCGGCGAGGATGTGCAGGACGGCGGCTGAATCCGGCCCGTCGACGAACGCGATCCGTCCGTCGCGGAGGTAGTCTGCGGACTTGATCCGCGCGCCGGTGCTGAGCGTCTTGATCGCTGCGCCGGTACGGGCGTCGTTCAGCGAGAGCGTGCCCTCGCGAAAGGCACGAACGAGCATGTGCGTCGCGGAAGGATCGGGGAAGACACCCAGGAAATTCTGCGACGGCACGGAGCCTGTTTCGCGCAGCACGCGAGCACGGACATCGAGTTCCTCGATCTTCAGGTCGGGAAGGTTGAGATAGATACGTATGACGTCCGGAGTTACGAAAAACGCGCGCATGGATTTCGCGGACGGCAATCGCACCGAGACCAGCGAACGTTTCTGTTCGACGTCGTAGACCGAGAGGACTCCCTCGTAGGAAATCGTCGCGATGCGCCCTCCGTCGTCAGAGACGAAGAAGTCTCGATCGGAGGTCGTCAGGCCGGTATTGACCGGCTCCGCCTTGCCGTGCGTATAGACGAGCATGTCCACGGCATTGGCGGCGAGATGCGGAACCACCGCGCTGCGGCCGTCGCGCGTGTAACGCACTCCCCATCGAGCGCGCGGGTCGAGCCGCCACTTCGAGCCGTCATCCAGGTTGAGAAGAAACGTCGCGCGATAGTCCGACCGCCCTTTCGCATTTCCGGAGATCACTGCGAAAGGACCGCTTGGTGAGCGCGACGCTTCGACCTGGCCGGCGAGATCGCCCGGCTGCGCGGACACGACCCAGCCCACGTAGCCTGCCGCGATGAGCAGCGCGGCTGCCATCGTCGTCCAGAGGAACTGCGAGAGTGCCAGATGGTTGCGGCGCCGGTCGGTGCGTCCGCGCTCGAGTTGCCATGCACCGCCGCCGATGATCGCCACGATCGCCGCGCCCCCCAGCGCAATCGCCAGGCCTTTCACGAGGATGAACGCCTCGCCCGCGAACAGCGGCAGGAACAGGAGCCGGATGACGACGCCGCAGATCACAGCGGCCGCGAAGTCGAGCGCGATCAACGGAGACCGAGAACGGGCGAACGTGCTAATCACGTGCGCGATCAGGAAGAGCGCGATGGCGACGGCCAGAATGTACAGGACGGACCACGTCGACGATGAACTGATTATCCGCGTCCAATTCCTGCCTGTCGCGAGGCGCGCGGGAACGATGATGAAACCGAACGTGCCGACGATCATCAGGACGCTCGCGGTCAGCTTGCCGAACCAGATCGACAGCGATCCTGCCGGACGCGAGAAGTAAAACGACATCCGTCCATCAGACAGATCGCGGCCGATGAACGACGCGCCGGAGATCACGCCAACGGCGATAGCGAAGGCCGATCCGAAGATCAGGGAACCCATCGCGATCGTGTCGGCGGGCGACTTGCCGTTCACGCCGGGGATTGCCGCGAGGACGAACGGCAGAATCGCGAACGCTAGCGCCGCGTACGCAACGAAACGCTTCTCCTCGAATTCTCTTGCTGCAATGGCTAACGCGTTTTTCATGACTTGGCTCCTGCGATGGCGATGAAGATTTCTTCCAGCGACATCGCCTCGACTTCCGCGGCTCCGATGTTGCTCGTGCTACGCATCCGTTCGAACGAGACGTCGTCGTAGTTGCTGACGATCGCTTCCGCGCCACCGCCCCAGCTCCGCATCACGGTTGGCCGGAGCACGGCCGCGTCGATCGCCACCGGTTGCGCGGCGAAACGGATGCGGCGAAAGCGCGACTTGAGCGCGTCGACATCTTCGTCGAGAACGAGCCGTCCGTTCTCCATCATCCCGACGCGGTCGGCAAACGTTTCGACGCCGGCCAGATCGTGCGTGGTGATGAAGACGGTCGTGCCGCGGTCGGCCAGATCGCCGATCACTTCCTCGAACAGCGACTTGCGCGCGACGACGTCCAGGCCGAGCGTTGGGTCGTCGAGGACGAGCAATTCGGGGGAGATCGCCAGCGCCATCGCCAGCGAGACCTGCTTCTTCTGACCTTTCGACAGACTTCCGAAGCGGCTCGTCAGCGGCACGCCGAACGTCCGCAGCCGCGTTTCGACGCTGTCCTGGTCCCATTTGTCGTACAGCCGCGAACAGAACCGCGAGATCGCACCGACGCTCATCTCCGGCGGCGCGTCCGCGTCCTCGGTGACGACGCCGATGCGCTGCATCAGCGATGTCCGGCGCGACCAGGCGTCCTCGCCGAACAGCGCGGCGCTTCCGTCCTGCGGCTTCTGCTGCCCCAACAGGCAGCGCACGAGCGACGACTTGCCGGCGCCGTTACGTCCGACCAGCGCGTAGACCGCGCCGCGCGCAACGTCGAGCGCCGCGTGATCGACGGCGGTCATGCGCCCGTAGCGCACGGTGAGATCGGATATCCGGATGGCGTTGTCGCTCATGCTTTTCTCCTGTGCTCGCGCACGACACGCTCGTACGCGGCGTTCAGTTCGTCGGCGGCGTCGTCGAGCGCCGCGCCGACAGCGATTGCGGTCGATGCGTAACGCGTGGCCGCATCGCGCAGCGCTTCATTCCGCTCCCCCTTCCTCGGCACCGGCGGTTCGTCGGCCACATACGTCCCTTCGCCCCGCTTCACCGACAGCACGCCCCCCTCGGTGAGCCGCTGGTACGCGCGGGCGACGGTGTTCGGATTGACGCGGAGATCTTTGGCAAGGTCGCGGACGGAAGGCACGGACGCGCCGGGCTGCAGCGCCCCGAGCGCGATGAGCCGCCGAACGCCTTCCTCGATCTGCCGCCAGATCGGCGCAGGGTCTGTCGGATTGATCGCGAACATGGGCTATTTCGAGGCAAGGGTCCAATGGCGGAAAAGCCAGCGGCCGTCCTGCGTGGCCACGGCGTCGTCATCGAGTGACTTCAACTCGCCGCCCGTGGACCAGCTCGTCCTGTCGAACTTGCCGTCGGCTCCGCTGCTGACGACCTTGTACCCTTTCGCGTCCGACTCGACCGCATAGCGGCGGCCCCAGGCGTCGGTCATCGGGAGATGAGCGATGTAGATCGGCTCGAATAGCGCCCTCGCTTCCTCGGCCGATTTCACCTCCGGATACTTCTCGTGGTCCTTTGCGTACGCATCGAAGCAGATGCGCCAACTGCGCATGTCGGACATCGTCCAGTTCGCGCGCTCGGTATCGGTGGGCAGGTACGGCCCATCAGCGGCAACTAGGGACGTCGCAATCGCGGCGAACATCAGGGCAACCAGTGTCTTCTTCATCAATTCCTCCGTGTCTGTGTATTAGTTTCCTAATACAGTAGGTCGCTGATTTTGGATTGTCAAGATGTCCCCGGTACATGGCACGACGCTTGAGTTGATTTGAGGTATGCGAAAGAACCAGAGGGTAGCGATTGCGGTCGCGGCGGTTGTGGCCGTCGCGGGAGTCACATCCATCGTCATGCGGCACGGCGGCAACGCCACGACGCCGCGGAACACGCGCGCCGAAGTCGTAACGCCACAGATTCCCGACACGGCCATCGTCAAGGCCGTCAGCGATGCGAATCTGCGTATCGACGGATTCTCGGCAACAAACGTCGCCGGCATTGTCGTCCTGAAGGGCACCTCGGACGCCGCGTCCGCGCAACAAGCCGCGACCGTGGTCAGGCAGCTCGGCTTCGCCCGCGTCGCGAACCTCATCGTGACGAGAGTCGCCGGCAACGACGACACCATCCGCCGCGAAGCAGAGCGCCAGCTCACTCTGACGCGCGCCCTCGACGGCTGCACTCTTCACGTGAGTTGCTCGAAAGGCATCCTCCTGGTCGAAGGCACGGCATACAGCGACCTGCAGGCCGACGTGGCCCGCAAAGTCCTCCGCAGTGTGGGCGCAAATGAAGTGCGCGTCGACCTGAAGAAGCTGTAGCGATGGTGCTGTGTGGCGCCGGCTGCCCCGCCGGCGAGGCAGCATGCAAGGTCTCGCGCTGCATCAAGCCGCGGAGCGGCGACATACGGTAGCCCCACGCGCTCCGAGATCGCGCTTGATGAATGCGAAGTTGATCGAGAGGATCGTCCCGCTCACCGTAGGTCGACGGTCGCCGTCGAACCTTCGGTTACCGAAGCAATTCCCTGCTCCGCGACGAGACGGACTTCATAAGTTCCGGGCGGGAGGCCGCGAATCACGAGCGGCGATTGCGGCGCGGCGGACGCGAAGATGCCGATGCGGCTCAGCAGCCAGACGAGATCGCCCGGAAACTGCGGCGAATGCAGGGTGGGGAGACCTGATGCCGTGGCAGGTTGGATCCGCAGCGCGCCCGTTCGCGCGAAACGAATGACGGCCTCGTACGGGCCGGCATGATCGCGATCGTGCCGCAGTACGCCGAACGCCCACGACTGACTGGCAAACGCCACCAAGTGAGTGACCTCAGGGAATCCCTCAGCAACACTCGTCGTCGCGACACCGTTCGCGGCGGCGGTGATTGTCTTCATCGCGCCGCCGTTCAACTCGACGAACACGAACGCGTTCGCCACTGGCTCTCCGTCGATCCCGATGACGCGGACCGTCAATGCGCTCTCGGCTGAGTCGCCGACTTCCAGAACAACCTCGGGCGTCTCCTTTCCGCTCTCGACGTTGACGTCGACGACGCGGCTGGCGCGCGCGCCGGCAAGCGCCTGCAGCCGGTGTACTCCCGGTGTCACTGCCGCGATCGTGAACGAGCCGTCCGCGGCAGCCATCGAGAAGAGGGGGCCCTGAACCTCGCGAACTCGTGCGCTCGGGGGAGGCTCGCCGCGTTCGTCGCGGATGCGGCCGCGAATCACGCCGCCGGAAAAGTCGACGACGATCTGCGCTTCCGGTACGTCGGGGATGACGAACGTCCGATCGGGCGTGCCGCTGCTGTCGGTCGATCTCCAGCCGACCTGCCACTCGCCGGGCCGGAGTTGGTCGGTTTCGAACGTTCCGTCGTTCCGGACGGCAACGCTGATCATGCCGCCGCCCAGGCCGTAGAGGCGCTGCCGCACGGCGCCCATCGGCGATGACGTGTTCTGGATCAGCGAGTCGCTTTTCGACGGCTGAACCCACGTCAGCGTCCCGCCGGCGACGGGCGTGCCGCCGACCAGAACGCGGCCGCGAACGGCAGTGGGCGCGGGACAATCGACCTCGCTGTCGGCGTTCCCGTCAACGTCGACCTGCCGATCACAGGTAACGGCGCGACCTTCGCGCACGACGACGTGGTAGCGGCCGGCGGGCACGTGCTGCAGGCGCGCATGGCCGTCGAGGACGGGCGCCATCATCATGTCTGCGTCGAGCGACTGGCCGCGCAGGTCGAGGTGCGCGACGCCGCCGTCATTGCCGTGGCGTGTCTTCACCACGACAGTTCGCCGCCGGTTCAGCGTGATCGTGCCGAGGTCAACGCGGTTCGCGTCGATGGCGA
>ERZ1739052.127-NODE-127-length-12183-cov-10.578743_pt1 | contig 12183 bp, 11 predicted proteins | sample MGYA00581761_ERZ1739052 | MGnify/ENA primary metagenome ERZ1739052 (study PRJEB42929, sample SAMN08275524) | rhizosphere metagenome | isolation source: Rhizospheric soil replicate 1 | host: Colobanthus quitensis and Deschampsia antarctica | place: Antarctica...
CACCGCCGAACGAACGACCACCGCCGCCGCCACCCGCACGCGGCGGACGATCTTCGGCTGCATTCACGCGCAGAGCGCGGCCGCCGAGGTCGTGGCCATTGAATTTCTCGATCGCTTTCGCCGCATCTTCATCCGACTCGAACTCGACGAATGCGAAGCCGCGGGGCCGTCCCGACTCGCGATCGGTCGGAAGAAACACGTCTCGTACCGTTCCGACCTGCGCAAACAACGCTTCGACCTCGTCGCGCGTTGTGTTGAAGTCGAGATTCCCTACGAAAACCTTGGAAGCCATCAACATCTCCTCTTCTGCGGCTCATGCCTGCCAGTTGCATGGCTTCCGGCGTTCCGCGCGCGAAGTGTATCGCGTTGCATGATACGTGCGCTGGAAAACCTCAGGTATCGGCGTCGAGCTCAGATTCTCGATCTGATAGGTAACGCTGATCGGAAAACCTGGGGGGAGAGCGTCCCCTGAAGCATCTGCGCATCGACCTTGATGTCGTCCTCGCGGCCGAGCGTTCTGCGCGGGTCTTTGAAAGCGACTCCGGCGGCGCGCGCCGTGGAGCTCACGAGAAGGAAAACTGCAACTGCGGTACGGCCTGAAGATTTCACGAGAACCTCCTGTGCGGAGGTGGTCTCAGTCAATCTTCAACACTGCCAGGAAGGCCTCCTGCGGAATCTCGACTTTCCCCACCCGCTTCATCCGTTTCTTACCCTCTTTCTGCTTCTCGAGGAGTTTGCGTTTGCGCGAAATGTCGCCGCCGTAGCACTTGGCGAGGACGTCCTTGCGCATCGCTTTCACGGTTTCGCGAGCGATGACGCGATTACCGATTGCTGCCTGCAGGGCCACTGCGAACATCTGGCGTGGGATGAACTCTTTCATCTTCTCGACGAGGAGCTTTCCGCGCGCGTACGCTTTCTCTTTGTGCACGATAAGAGAGAGAGCATCGAGCGGTTCTCCGTTGATCAGGATGTCCATCTTGACCAGATCGCTTTCGCGGTATCCCACGAACTGGTAATCGAGCGAGGCGTATCCGCGTGAGATCGATTTCAGCTTGTCGAAGAAATCGAGGATCACCTCATTCAACGGCATCTCATACACGATCATGACTCTGTTGGTGCTGACGTACTCCAGCTTCTTCTGTACGCCGCGCCGATCGGTTGCCAGAGCCAGAATGGGGCCAACGAATTCATCGGTCGTGATGATGGTCGCTTCGATCATCGGTTCCTCGATCGAATGGATGTACGCGGGGTCGGGCATTTTCTGAGGATTTTCAATCCACAATGACTCGCCGTCGGTCTTTTGCACGCGATAGCGGACGCCCGGCGCCGAGGTCAGCAGCTCGAGATTGAACTCGCGCTCCAGGCGCTCCTGAATGATCTCCATATGCAGCAGGCCGAGAAAGCCGCACCGGAATCCGAATCCGAGGGCGAGCGAAGACTCCGGCTCGTAGCTGAAGGAAGCGTCGTTGAGCTTGAGCTTGCCGACGGCGTCGCGCAGGTCTTCGTAGTCGTCGGTGTTGATCGGGAAGATGCCGGCGAAGACCATCGGCTTCACTTCCTCGAATCCGGGAAGCGCCGCCGGCGACGCATTCGCGGTGGTGATGGTGTCGCCGATTTTGGCCTGGACGATGTCCTTGATGTTGCCGGAAAAGAATCCGACTTCGCCCACTCCCAACCGATCCACCAATTTGATCTTCGGCGTAAACACCCCCACCTCGGTCACCTCATAAATCCGTTCGGTGGAGAGAAACTTGATCCGCATCCCTTTCTTGATCTCGCCGTCGACGATGCGCACGAGGCAGACGACGCCGCGATACGAGTCGTACCAGGAGTCGAACAGCAGCGCGCGCAATGGACCATTGGCGTCGCCCTTCGGCGCCTTGATTTTCGTGACGATCTTTTCGAGGATTTCGTCGACGCCGATCCCCGACTTCGCCGACGCCAGGACGGCGTCATGCGCATCGAGCCCGATGACGTTTTCGATCTGCTCGCGCACCCGCTCCGGCTCGGCGGACGGCAAGTCGACTTTGTTGATGACGGAGAGGACGTCGAGGTTGTTGGCGATGGCGAGATAGCTGTTCGCGAGCGTCTGCGCCTCGACGCCCTGCGTGGCATCGACGACGAGCACCGCTCCCTCGCACGCCGCGAGGCTGCGCGAGACTTCGTACGTGAAATCGACGTGGCCGGGCGTGTCGATGAGATTGAAGACGTAGTCCTGACCATCGTTGGCGCGGTACTGAAGATTGACCGCACGCGCTTTGATGGTGATGCCGCGCTCGCGCTCGAGGTCCATGTCATCGAGCATCTGCTCGTGCATGTCGCGCGACTCGACCGCACCGGTCCTCTGCAGCAGACGATCGGAGAGCGTCGTCTTGCCGTGATCGATATGGGCGATGATCGAGAAATTACGGATGAACTGAGGGTCAGGCATCAGGCGGCGGGCTGTCTAACACGAAGTATCCGGATTGTCATCCACGGCGAGAGTGGATTAGTCGATTTGTAGATTCGTACTTCGTCTTCGGTCGCCGTCTGCGCCGATTGCTGAACGCGCCCGATTGACGCGCGAAGGCGCGTCGAACAATGCAGCCCCTGGCTCTGCCATGGGGCAAACCATAGCGGCAAAGGGTTCGGCGGCCGTGGAGGCGGCCGCTACACGGATGCGACTTCGTCCGAATTTTGTGGCGGCCGCCTCCGCGGCCGCACATTCACCGTCGCGCCCAAACCCCGCGCCGAGCGCGGGGCTGGATTGTCGAACGCGCCTCCGCGCGCGACGTAGAGCGTCGCGTTTTCTTACTCCAGCAGCTTCTCCACGATCACGACATCGCGCCACACGCCATCGAGTTGGCCGTGCCGCGCGTAAACACCCACTTCGCGAAATCCGAGAGCACTCAGCAACCCGCGGCTGGCGTCGTTCTCGACGAAGACGCGCGACACGAGCTTCCAGAATCCCGCCTCGCGCGCGGCGGTGAAGAGCGCTTCCATCGCCATCCGTCCGGCGCCGCGTCCACGCGCGGCACGCGCTGCGTAGACGGAGAACTCGGCGATGCCTGCATAGCAATCGCGGGGACGGTATGTCGATGTCGCAGCAAGCGCGATCACTTCGCCATCGTCATCCTCAACGACAACGACCGGATGGCGTCCGTCGAACCACTTCACCACGTCATCCGCGGTGCGGTGGCGCGTCTCGAACGTGGCCACCCGGTCGTCGATCCCCTCGTTGTAAATGCGCGCGATGGCCGCGGCGTCGTTCGCCGCGGCATCCCGCGTCTTCATTTTCCGGTCAGTTCCTTCACCAGTCCCGGCACGCCGTAAACCTTCTTCAGCGCGTCGAGGATGCCGGCCGAGTGCACGGCCACGGCGCGGCCCTGGCGATCGTCAAACTGGTAATCCCACGGCAGCGATTGAATGTTGCCGTCGAAGATGATGCCGACGAATTCGTTGTTGCGGTTCACGACCGGGCTGCCCGAGTTGCCGCCGATGATGTCCGCGGTCATGACGAAATCGAACGGCGTCTTGTCGTGGTCGAGAACGGCCTTCTTCGCGATCCACGACGACGGCAGTTTGAACTCGCCCTCGTTGCCATGCTCCGCGGCGTGCTCGAATGTGCCGCCGATCTCCGTGGCCCACGGCACGTTCGCGCCGTTTTCCGTGAAGCCCTTCACCGTTCCGTACGAGAGCCGCAGCGTGAACGTGGCGTCGGGATAGGTATCGCCGCCGCTGGTCTTGAACTGCGCGTTGGCGATTTTCGCGTACGACTGGCGCAGCGGCTCGGCGATGTTGTTGTCGTACTGCGTGCGCAATTCGCGCGCGTGCGCGTCGACCATGCGCGCGACCTGGATCATCGGATCGTTCGAGGCGTCGACCGCGGCTTTGCCGCCTTCGCCGAGCGCTTTGCGCGCGGCGACGTCGCGCAGCTTCGTGCCGTGGACCAATTCCGCGGCGCGCTCCTGCGGCGACTTGCCGGCCAGCACCTGCTGCACGAGCGGATCGGCCGGCGAGACTTCCAGCCAGTTCGACAGCGAATCGGCCAGCGTCACGATCTCCAGATCCTCATAAATCGGAGCTTCTGAATACAAGCCTTGCTTCAGCGACGGCAGGTTCGACTCGCGATACTCGCGCAGACGTTCGCCGTTTGGCTTCGTCGATTCATCGCCGAGGCGGAGCAGCGTTCGCGCGGTCTGGAAAAGGGCGCTGTTGAAGGCCAGGCCGCCTTCGATGAATCGATACTCGAGATAGATGGGACGATAGGTGTTGATCGCGGCGTCGATGTTCTGCCATGCGTCGCCATACGAGGTGTTGAGCTGCGCGTCCGAGGTCACCTTCTGCCGCAGCGACGCTTCGGTCGCGGCTTTCGTCTTCAGCACGGCCGGATCCTGCAGGCCGGCGATGCGCCCGAGGTAGGCCTTGCGTGAGTTCTTGACACCGAACAGCTCATCGTGCGCGCGACGGTCGTTCTCGAGGCTGCGCTGGGCGTAGTTCGTCAGCAGCACCTCGCGGCGCCGCAGCAGGTTAAGCGTGAAGGGATAGGCGACGTCGCGGTAGAACTGCAGATGCGTCATCGTGTTCAGACGGCTCGTCGATCCGGGATGGCCGGAGACGAAAACGAGATCGCCGTCCTTCGCGCCGGTCTCGCTCCACTTCAGATAGTCGGCGGGATGGACCGGCTTGCCGTTCTCGTACGCGCGGAAGAAGCAGACGTCCAGGTCGTAGCGCGGGTACTCGAAGTTGTCGGGATCGCCGCCGAAAAAGGCGATGGCCACTTCCGGCGCGAAGACGAGCCGCACGTCGGTGTAGACCTTGTAGCGATAGAGGTGATACTCGCCGCCCTGGAAGAGCGTGACGACGTCGCTGCGAAGTCCGGAAGCCTTCACCGAGTCCTGCTCGATCGTGCTCATGACGCCGCGCCGCGCTGCCTGCGCGGCCGCAGTGGTCATGCCCGGCGTCACGGCGGCGTTGACTTTCGCGGTGACGTCCTCGATCGACTGCAGCACGTTCAACTCGAGATCGACGCACTTCACCTCGTCGGCCTGCGTCCTGGCGTAGTAGCCGGTGGTGACGTAGTCGTGATCCTTCGTCGAGATCTTGGCCAGGCAATCGAGCCCGACGTGATGGTTCGTCAGCGCCAGACCGTCGGCCGATACGAACGATCCCGATCCGCCGCTGTTAAATCGAATCGACGATTTCTGCAGATGGTCGAGCCACGCCTTGGTCGGCTCGAAGCCGTAGCGCTGTTTGAAAATCGCGTTCGGCGTCCGGTTGAAAAGCCACATCCCCTCGTCCGCCACAAGTGGAAGCGCGAGGAGCAGGAAGAGGATTGCGAGGAAAGACTTGCGCATCGATGTTGCCTCCAGTTCAGTTTGCGGGGGATTCTATGCAGAAACGCGCCGCGGGGCCTGCAGCGGCTCTCGACCGATTGGACCACACTTGGCCCCACACAAATCGATGTGTAAGATAACGCTCATGGCTACGAACCTCGCGATTGATGACCGGCTGCTGGACGAGGCTCAAAGGATCGGTGGCCACCGCACCAAGAAGGCGACGGTGACCGAAGCTCTGCACGAGTACATCCAACGGCGCAAGCAAACGAAGATCGTCGATCTCTTCGATACCGTCGAGTTCGATCCCAAGTACGACTACAAGAAGCAGCGCCGCCGGCTGTGAAGGTCCTCGTCGACACGCCGATATGGTCTCTGGCACTTCGACGCAAGCATCGGCCGGAAAACGCATCAATCCAGATGGATCTCGCGTCGTTGATCGCGGACGGGATCTCGTACGGGCCGAGCCGGGTGCCGGGAGGAAGGGACACGGTGGCGAAAGTCTAGTCCCACTCCGTCCCGTTCATCTTCGCCACGATCTTCGCCACCTCGATGTAGTCGGCGCCTTCGCCGAGCTGGTTCAGCGATGATGTGAAGAGGTGCTGCGTCAGCGCGAGCATCGGCGTGGCGGCGTGTTGCTGATGCGCGATCGATGCGGCGATGCGGATGTCTTTGTCGTGATGGGCGAGCTTGAAAACGAGTGGCCACTTGTGATCGAGGAGGCGCATCGGCAGCAGGTTTTCGGACGCATTCGATCGCCCGCTGCCGGCATTCGTCACGGCCAGGGCGGTCTTGAGATCGATGCCGTACTGCTTCGCCAGCAGCAGGCACTCCGAGGTGATCCAGACCGTCGCGCCCATGATCGTGTTCGTGAGGACTTTGATGGCGTGACCGGAACCGACCGGGCCGACATGGATGATGGTCTTGCCGCAGAGTTGAAGGATTTCGCGCGCACGTTCGAAATCGGCCGCGTCGCCGCCGATCATGATCGTCAGCGTAGCGTTCTCGGCGCCGACCGTCGCGCCGGTGACTGGCGCATCGACGAAGGCGACTCCCTTTTCGGCGAGGCACGCCGCTGTCTGCTTACTCGCATTCGGATCGCCGCTGGTCGCATCGATCCAGAGCGTTCCGGGATGCAGCGACGAGTGCAGCTTGTCGGCGATTTCATCGACCTCCACGCTCGTCGGTAGCATTGTGATGATGACCTCGGCGTTCGCGCACTCGGCGAGATCGTTGGCGAGCGTTGTGCCGTGCTCGCGGGCATGGCGCTCCCCCTTTTCGCGCGTGCGATTCCAGACGACGAGATCGTGTTGTTTGGAGAGGTGGCGCGCCATCGGAAAACCCATGGCGCCAAGTCCGATGAATGCGATTTTCATCGGGCCATTCTATGGGGAAGGGAGGGGGGAGTTGGGTATGGGGGAGTGGAAGTTGAAGCACGAGCTGCGCTGATGCGGAGCAGGCGCTCCCACGCCCCACTCCCGACACCCCACTCCCACATCAGAACAGCAGCTCGATCGAGACCCTCCGGCACGCGTTGCAGAGAGAGAGAGGTAGCTTCAGCAATTGTCCACGGAGGCACGCCCATTCGCCCGCTCTTCCGTGGTTGGGTCCGAGGTGGGTACGTTACTGGGGGGCCTCGATCCAACGGCTGTTCTCAGATTTTCAAGGAAAATAAAAAAGGGGCTTTACGCCCCTTTGTTTGCCTCGCGGCTGATTGCTGTTCTGTGAGTCTAAGTTTGCAGCTTCCTCGATTTCGTGACGCAGCTCACATTCTCAGGTTTTCTTGTACCAGGCCGCGTTGATCTCCGTGTAGTGCTTCCACTGCTCCGGCACCAGATCCTGCGGGAAGATCGCTTGCACCGGGCAGGCCGGTTCGCACGCGCCGCAGTCGATGCAGACCTCGGGATCGATGTACAGCATCGTGTCCTCGGCGAATCCGTCCTCGTCCTTGCGAGGATGAATGCAGTCGACGGGACAGACGTCGACGCAGGCGGTGTCCTTCGTTCCCACACAGGGTTCAGCGATCACGTAAGTCATGGCGCGCGCATTTTAAGTGAAGAAGTAACGGGTCAAGTGAAAAAAAATCGGTCCGGCGAAGCAGATCGAGTCGATGCGATCCAGCACGCCTCCGTGGCCCTGAATCGACGATCCCCAGTCCTTCACGCCGGCGTCGCGCTTGATCGCCGACATCGTCAACCCCCCGAGGAATCCCATCACTGTGATGATGAAAGCCATCCCCATCGTCTGCCACATCGTAAACGGCGTCGCCCACCAAAGCGCGGTGCCGATGAGCGTCGCGGAGAGCACGCCGCCGATGAAGCCTTCCCACGTTTTGCTCGGACTGATCACCGGCGCGATCTTGTGTTTGCCGAGCAGCTTGCCCCAGACGTACTGCAGCACGTCGCTGAGCTGCACGATGACGACGAGGAAGAACAGCAGCCGCGCGTTCTTGCCCGCATATCCGGGGATCTCGAGCATCAGCAGGGCCGGCACATGGCTGACGCAGTAGACGCAGACCATGAGTCCCCACTGAATCTTCGCGCTGCGTTCCAGAAAGCAGGTGGAGTCGCCGGACAGCGCGATCCGCGACGGGATGAAGAGAAACGCGTAAACCGGAATCAGAACGCTGAAGAAGCCGTACCACGCCGCGCCGACGAGGTAGTACTGCAGCGGCGTGATGATGAAGAAGACCCAGAAAAGCGCGGAGTGATCGGCGGGCCGCGTCGGCGTGAGTGTGATGAACTCGCGCAGCGCGAAGAACGAAAGTGCTGCGAACAGAATCACCGACCCGAGACCGCCGGTGAGGAGTGAAAGTGCGAACACCGCCGACATCACCCACCATGCGCGGATGCGCGCGTTGAGGTTGTCGACAACGTCGCCACGCTTGCGCAGCTTGATGAGCTGACCGACGATTGTGGCGACGAGCAGCAGCGCGAGCACGCCGCCGAAAAGCATCAGCGTCTGCCGGTCGTGAATCATGTTCACCATTGCCGCAGCTCCAGAATTGCGTTCCGCGCACGATCGAGAAATGCGGACTTGTCTTCATCCTCGCCGATGTGCATCGGTTCGCCGAAACTGACCGAGGCCAGCATCGGAACCGGAACAAACTCGCCCTTCGGCAGCACGCGATTGAGATTGCTGATGTACGCCGGAACGAGCTCGACGTCCGGACGCGCCTTACCGAGGCGATACAGGCCGCTCTTGAACGGCGCGATGGTCGATCCGTCCCCGCGAGTGCCTTCAGGAAAAATGATCAGCGAATGGCGGTCGCCGAGTCCGTCGAGAAGGATGTCGATCGGATTCGGCGCCGTGCTGGTTGGAGTCCGTTCGATCAGCACCGCATTGAAGACCTTCACGCCGAGATAGCGGCGCAATCCTGCGCGATCCCAGTAATCCTTCGCGGCGACGGGACGCGTCATCGCGCGCAGCCGCGCCGGGAGCGCGGCCCAGACAAGGACGAAGTCGAGATGGCTGGCGTGATTGGCGAAGTAGATCCGCTGCCGTTCGTCGGGCGTGAATCCGACGCGGCGCACGTTGCCGCCAGCGAGAAGGCGTGCGATGCCGACCACGCCTTTCGCGACGAACGTTCTCAACGCGACTCCAGCTCCGCGGCCATCCGTCGTGTCCGTCGGATCATGGTCACGATCGTGCCGAGGATGATCACGATCAGCGCGAGCATGAGCGCGTAATCGCGAAAGCGCAGATAGCCGGCGACGGCGTCGACGATCGCGGCGAACGTCAGCGTGGCCATTCGATGCGGCTTGGCCATCGGTCCGACGAAATCCTGTTTCGCGCGCACGGCGCCCGCCAGTACGCGGACGTACGCGGTCATCACTGCCAGCAATCCCGCGAGCCATCCGAGAGTGGGACCGAGCGTGTAGCACCGGATGATCGCGTAGCCCGCGGCAACGATGATCAGCGGATCGGCGATGCGGTCAGGCAGCTCATTGAAGATGTCGCCGGTCTTCGAGGCCATCTTCCCTTCGACCGCGACCATTCCGTCGAGCATGTTGCAGAGGAGCCGGAGCTGGATGCAGATCGCCGCAACCACGAGCAGCACGACACGCTGGATCCCCTCGGCGTTCCGACTGGCGATGAATGCCGCCGCCGCGCCGAGGGCGAAAACGACGCTGAAGACGGAGATCGCATTCGGACTGATCCGCGCACGGACCAACATCGCCGCCAGCGCTTTCGCCCAGCCGCGCTCGCGCGTCTTGAGAGGACGACGATCCATCGGGATGCAGCGATTGTAGTCGCGCTACGCGTCCGCCCACATGCGGATCGATTCGATCTGGTAGTCGTTGCCCATGAACGTGACCAGATCGCCGGTGGCGTGGCCGAGCAGCGCTTTGGCGACGTCGGACTGATTCGAGTAGACGCCGTGCTCCGGCGCGGACTCCCACGGCCCGAGGATGGTCACTTCGCGGCGTTCGTCGCCGTTCGCCAGCGCGACTTTCGTTCCGACGCGGACGATCGACGTATCCACCTGGTCGGGATTCAGAACCTGCACGCGCGAAATCTCAGAGGTCAGCTCGCCGACGCGCGCGGAAAGGTACTCGGCGCGAGCGCGGGCAGCTTTGTATTCGAAGTTCTCGCGAAGGTCGCCCATCTCCCGCGCGGCCTGCAACGCGCGCGAGTTTGCCGGAATCTCGACGGTCTTGAGGTTGGTCAGCTCGGCGCGCTTCTGCTCCAGCGACTGCGCCGTCGCAAAGACCGGCTCGGCCTCGGGCTCGCGCAGTTGTGGGAACTTCATCAGCGCGGCGCCTTTCGCGGTCTCGCGGCGGTACTCCTCAATCGCGCCGTAGCGGTCGATCGTTTCAACGAGCTTGCGGGCGCCTTCTTCGTTGGCAACGCCCACGATGATGCGCAACGCGAGACCGCCGTGATCGAACATCTCTTTCAGCTTCGCACGAACTGCTGAGAATTCGTCGGAGTTGATGGAGTCGATGATCTGGAACAGCAGGGTGTAGTTCGCTTTATCCGAAAGCGTCTCCTGCTCGTTAAGCTGCTTGGCGAACCAGTAGAACGCGCGAGGATGCCGGCGCGGGTAACGCAGCGTTTCGTCGATGAGGCGGTCGCGCAACTCCTTGTTGCCGGACTCTTCGAGCGAGTTGATGATCAGCGAGAGGATGCGCGGATCTTCGTCGAGAAAGAAGACTTCGCTGTAGACCTTCGGCCAGTCGGGATTCAGATCGCGCACTTGTCCGAGGGCGCGCTCGCGTAGCGTTTTGTCGGTGACGGCGACGATCACGCGCGACGCCAGCGGCCCGGTGATGAGCGACTTCGGATCGAGCAGCGGCGTGTATGCGCCGGGCAGCGACTCCAGCGTCGCGGCAATCTGCCACGCTGCCGCCGGATCGCGCGACGCCAACCTCGCGGCCTCCGCTGCCAACTTTCCGGAGACGTAATCCGCCAGATCTTTGCTGCGCGCGCTATGTTTCCGCGCCAGGTCCAGCTTTCCCTTCGGATCAGCCCGATCGAAAGCACGCTTGATCGCTTCGTCAGCCGCGCCGGTCGACGCGCTCCAGGCATACGTCGCCTTGGCGCCGCTGCCGCTGATCACGATCTGCGCATTCTTCCGCGCCGCCGTCCACCACGAGCTCCACTTCTCCTCGGGAACGATGCCGATGACGGCGTCGCGCACTTCGCCCATCTGCATCGGCCGTCCGAAACTCTGCAGGATGCGCGCGAAGAATGCCGCCGGCGATTTCTTTGCCTCGGCACGCACCGCCTCCGTGTCGCTGAACTTCTCGCGAAGGACGTGTCCCGCGGGAAGCGGCACGAGGTACTTGGCGGCCGCGCCGATCGGTACGGGCACGCGCTTGTCTTTTTCGAAGTCGAGCCGCGCGATGCCGAGGTCGGGATTCAGCTCGGTGACGATGCCGGCGCCGCGGCCGGCCATGAAGTACATCTCGCCTTCGTCGTACTTCAGCCAGGTCTCGATCTTCTCCGCCTTCTCGACCGGATTGCTGGTCGGCTCGGCGAATTTGGCGAAGTCATAGACGCGCTGGAAGTTTTTATGCGTTCCGTGCGCGCCGCGAAGCGCCTGCTCGATCTGTGGTCGCAGCGTGGCCGGATGTTTTGACAGGCGACCCAGTTCCTTGAGCACCTGCAGCCGCAGCGACCACAGCTTCTTCTCCAGCAGCGTGTCGGAGAGCAGGCCGAGAAGCGTGTCGGATTGCGAGCGCTGCTCCGATTTGCGGAGCACGCGGGCAGTGGTGATGAACGAGTCGACATCGCTCGGGTCGCGGTCGAGCTGCGACATCCAGAGGGACTCGAGCTCGTCGAATTTCTTTTGGTCGATCAGGCGCTGAGCATCGTCGCGAAACGGCAAAGTCGAGGTCCCCCCTGGGCGGAATGAGCGGGACATTGTAGCGGTGTTGGCCGTGGCTGTCTCTGAGCCGCCGGCCTGCCGGCTACCGCCGCAGCTTGACGATGGCTTTGAACACGTCGAAAGGCAGCTCTTCGGCGTGGACGATGTGACGAAGGTGATGCAACGTGGCGCGGCGTTCCTTCACGTCTTCGAGCGAGATGTTGTGCTTCCGAAGTACCTCATGTGCTTTCTGGTCAGGCATAGTTCTCCCGTGTTGAAGACTGCGTTGGAGCACGGTTAAACGCAGCGGTCCGCGAACTATTTCACTTGAATTTATAAAGTACTTGACATCATTCAAAGATGCGTGCATCTTGCCGGCATGCGACGCCTTGTTCTGCTTATCGTCTCCATCACGTTCACCATCGCCTGTCATTACGGTCCGAACTCCCCCGCCGCCGCGGCCGCGGCCAGCGGCGACGTCGCCGGCATGAAGCTGATGCTCGACGCCGGTCTTGATCCGAACGCGCACGACTCCGCCGGCTACACGCCGCTGAT
>ERZ1739052.128-NODE-128-length-12139-cov-9.500662_pt1 | contig 12139 bp, 8 predicted proteins | sample MGYA00581761_ERZ1739052 | MGnify/ENA primary metagenome ERZ1739052 (study PRJEB42929, sample SAMN08275524) | rhizosphere metagenome | isolation source: Rhizospheric soil replicate 1 | host: Colobanthus quitensis and Deschampsia antarctica | place: Antarctica...
CCGCCGATGCCATCGATGATGCGGCGCGGCACGTCGCGGCTGCCTGAGTTGCCTGATGGTGCGGGCGAGGCACTCGTATCGTCGCGGCGGCCGACGGCACGTCCGCGCCAGGTGTCCGCGCCCGCAGCGGGTTTCGCCGCGGCGTCGCCCGAAGGCGCATTGTTGCCCTTATTTCGATCGATGCTTCCGCGATCGGGACTCGTCGTTCGCGGCGTATCGGCTGCCGGCGTCTGCGACGCGTCGCCGCGGCGGACATTGCCGTCAACCGCGCGTCCGCGGCGCCAATCGTTCGTGGTTCCATTTGTGTTCGTCGTTCCAGCCGGAGCATCGCCGCGGCGCAAACCGGTAGCCGGATCGTCGGCATGAACCGGACGTCCGTCGCGGGTGATGATCGGCGACTCGCCATTGCGCGGGATCGTGCCGTCGGCGCCGCGGTTCACGCGGCCTTCCAGCGTTCCGCCCGTGCCGGGCGTCGGCACACCGGACGGCGCACCTACGCGCGTCGGATTGGCGACAACCACGCCGCCTTCAATCGGCCGCGCGCGCACCACGCGCTCGCGGATCGCATTGGAAAGCTCCGGGTCGCGGCGGAAGAACGGAGTCATATCCGCCGCGGACCCGGAACCTTCTCTGCCGGTACCACTACCGATACCGCGGCGGAAGACACCTCCTACCGCCGCGTTCGGATCTTTGATTTCATTTCGGGTGAAACGTGCGGGCGCGCTGCTGACGAGGCCAGTATTGCCATCGCGGTGCAGCCGCTCGCGGATCAGGTCCGCCGTGAGGGACGCCTGATCGACGTGACGATTCATGAGCTGATTGGGAGTGACGAAGGTCCAGGGACGGAGATCGACTTCGCCGGGACGAACGCGCCCGCTCCAGCCGCCGCCGAATTCGAATCCGGCCCGCGCATACGGCCGGTAGGCCCAGTCGTAGTACGGGCGATAGCAGTCGTACCAGCCCATCGGCGCCCAGCCGATGTAGCTCGGACCGTACATCCAGTAGACCCACGCGGGCGCGTACGCCGCGCCGGGCAGCCACACCCACCCATACGCCGCTTCATACGCCCAGCGGCCGTAGTGGTAAGGCACCCATCCCCACGGGTCGTAGGAAACCCAAACGAGCACGCCGCCGGGGCTGTGCCGCCAATAGCCGTTGTAGTACGGGCGCCAGCCGGCGGTAACGTGCGGACGCCAGCACCAGCCGCCGTAATTCGCGGCAAAGAACCACGATCCGCTCGTCCCCAACTCCGCCTCGGAGTACGCAAGCGAGCGATCGAGATACCGTCCGGTGGCCGTGTTGTAGCGCGATGCGCGCTGAATGAACCAGCGCTCGAATTCGTCGGCCGTATTGCGGGCGCTGACGAGGTCGTAGATGCCGCCGTCGTCGATGCGCGCCTCTTCGCCTTCGCGGACGCGCGTGGTGCGCGCCGGCGTGCGCACTTCCATCGTGCCGTCGAACACCGACACGCGATCGTTGTTCTTCGCGTCGGTTTCGACGGCATACGTGGCCACCTCGGTCGCGGCATAGCTGGCGTTGCCCGTGTCGAGACGAAGAAGCTGCCGCGTAGCGTCGTCGCGCTGGATGGCGACATGGCCGTACTTCAGTTCGACAACCGTCTGCTCGGAGTCGCCGTCGTACGAATCGAGGATCGATTTGAACTCGACCGAGGTCGAGCGATCGAGGGCGATGATGTTGCCGTCCGCCATCCGAATCTCGACGCGTCCGCGCCGGCCGGTGGTGACTTCATCGCCGGGAAATACCGGCATGTTTACACGCGCATCGACGTCGCGCCCATCCTCCGACTGCCGGATCGTCGTCCCGCCGTCGTCGTAGGTGATGTAGGAGTGACTGCGGTCGCGTGCGAAAGACGGAAGAGCGACCACCGCGATTGCTGCAAGAAGAAGGAGTGTGGACTTGCGCATGATTTCCTCTCGAACTGTCCGCCCAAGTGCGGGCGGCATGCCACGCCACGGAAGAGTATTCCGTGCGTGTTTTCAGCAGTTTAGCTGGTGCGGCCTCGCACGCGACGCGTGCTGAGCTCCTCAGGTGAGGACATGGCGTCCCGGCAGTAGGGCAGTTCCAATCAGCTTCGCCGCAACCAATACCCGATCGTTGGCGCGGTCAGGATGTGCTCGGGGAGTTACTCCGCGGTCACGGCTTCGAACGTCAGCGCCGCCGTCAGCAACATCGCCGCGATCAGAAGGCAGAGAAGGATTAGCGTCCCCGAATTCGACCTGTTGAATTGGAACACGTACCGTTGACTGTAGCGGCGGGCGACGAGCGATTCGACGCGGCAACGCAACGCTGACAAAATCCTTACGTCCCGTCACGGCGCCTTCATCCACATCCGCGGATGAAGAACACGGGTTGCTCCTACGTCCCGTACTGCAGCCGCTGCGCGAGGATTTCGGGCAGGCCCGCTTTGAGGATCGAGGTCTGCGTTTTCTCGACGTCGTAGGCGACGCGGAAAAACTGCACCGTCAGTTTCTTCGAGTCGAAAATCATGAAGGACGAGGCGGGATTACGGTCGCGCGGCTGGCCGACGGAACCGGGATTGATCAGGTAGCGGTGATCGCGATCGAGGCGGACGACGGCGTCGCCGCGCACCGCTACGCCGTGCACGCGATAGTTGCGGTCGATGGAGAAGATTACCGGCAGATGCGTGTGGCCGTAGAGGATAAATGGCGCGGTCGTCTCGGCGAAAATGTCGCGGGCGTGGCCCTCGTGGAAAACGTACTCGTCCTCGTTGTGCGGCGCGCCGTGGCAGAGCAGGACGCCATCGCGCTCGACCGGCCCGAGCGGAAGCTTGGCGAGGAAATGGCGATTGCGGGCCGAGAGATGATCGCGCGTCCAGAGCGCGGCGGCTTTTGCGGCGTTGTTGAAGCCTTCCGCATCATCGAGGCCGGCGGCGACGCGATCGTGATTGCCGCGGATGTAGAGCTTTGGCGCCTTCATCGTGCGCATCGTGTCGAGCACCTGGTTCGGCTGCGCGCCGTAGCCGACGAAATCGCCGAGGCAGATGACCTGATCGAACTTCTTGCGGCGGACGCGGTTCATCACCACGCGCAGCGCCTCGGCGTTCGAATGGAGATCGCTGACGACGAGCGCTCTCACGTGCGGGCGCCTCGCGATTGCGAACGGCGCGTCGGATCGAGGAAGCCTTTCGGCAGCTCGAGCAACAGCCGCTCGACGATCTCGTTCGTCGTCTCTTCCTCGCGCACTTCGATGGTGATGTCGGACATTCGGTAGTAGCGGATGCGGCTGTTGTACAACTCGTGGGCGGCAACGTCGTCGCGGAAGAGCGGCCGCTCGGCGGCTTTGTCCCCGATGCGGCTCCGCAAAAGCGAATAGGGAGCTGAAAGATATACGGAAAACCCCTCGGTCTGGATGAACTGAATGTTCTCGTCGAAGGTGAACGTGCCGCCGCCGGTGGCGACGACGGCGCTTTCGAGATGCCGCGTCGAACGCAGCACGTCGCGCTCACGCTTGCGGAAGTACGGCTCGCCGTGCTGCGCGAAGACATCCTTGATCGAGACCTTCTCCGCCGACTCGATCAACTCATCGAGGTCGAAAAAGGGAGCGCCAACGCGCGCCGACAGCTCGCGCCCAACGGTCGTCTTGCCGGCACCCATGAAGCCGACGATGTAGATTTTCATGAGAGTTGTCAGTGGCCAGTGGTCAGTGGTCAGTGGTCAGGCCGTTAATTTCTGGCCGACTGACCCACTGGCCGCTGGCCACTAGTCGACCCTCCACTCGAACTCCTCCATGAACCGCGTGGAGAAGTCGCCGCGGATGAAGCGCTCGTTGTTGACGATGGCGCGGTCGAGCGGGATGGAAGTCTTGACGCCTTCGATGATGAACTGTTCGAGCGCGCGTCGCGCGCGGGCCAGCACCTCCGCGCGATCCTTCCCGCGCAGAATCAGCTTCGCGATCAGCGAGTCGTAGTGCGGCGGGATGACGTAGTCGCGATACGCGGCTGTGTCGACACGTACGCCCGGTCCGCCGGGGATGTGGAACTCGCGAATCTTTCCCGGGTTCGGCGCGAACGTGACCGGATCCTCGGCGTTGATGCGGAACTCCATGGCGTGCCCGCGCAGGCGGAAGTCGCCCTGCGGCACCGACAGCGGCAAACCGGACGCGACACGAATCTGCTCCTTGACGAGATCGATACCGGTCACTTCCTCGGTCACAGGGTGCTCGACCTGGATGCGCGTGTTCATCTCCATGAAGTAAAACTCGCCGTCTTGGTAGAGGAACTCGATCGTGCCGGCGTTCACGTAGTCGACGGCTCTGCAAAGTTTGATCGCGGCGTCGCCCATCGCCTGACGCAGCTCCTGCGTGAGAACGGGCGAGGGCGATTCTTCGATCAGTTTCTGGTGGCGGCGCTGGATTGAGCACTCGCGTTCGCCGAGGTGGACGATGCGGCCTTGAGTGTCGCCGAAGACCTGGATCTCGATGTGCCGTGGATGCTCGAGGTACTTTTCGATGTAGACGTCGGCGGAACCGAATGCACGCTCGGCCTCGTTGCGCGCAGTGTCGAAGGCGCTCTGCAGGCCGGATTCATCGCCGCAGATGCGCATGCCGCGTCCGCCGCCGCCGGCCGAGGCTTTGAGGATGACCGGGAAGCCGATCGTGGCGGCGACCTCGCGTGCCTCTTCGAACGTGCGCACCGGACCGTCGCTGCCGGGCAGGATCGGAACGCCCGCTTTTTTCGCGGTATCGCGCGCGACCGCTTTGTTGCCCATCAGCCGGATCGACTCCGGCGTCGGTCCGATGAACGTGAGGCGGCACTCGCCGGCGATCTCGGCGAAGTGGGCGTTCTCCGCGAGGAAGCCGTAGCCCGGATGGATGGCATCCGCGCCGGTGATTTCGGCGGCGGCGATGATCGAGGAAACGTTGAGGTAACTCTGGCGCGACGCGGCCGGACCGATGCAGACGTCATCGTCGGCGTAGCGGACGTGCAGCGCGTCGCGGTCGGCCTCGGAATGGACGGCGACGGTCTTCAAGCCCATTTCCTTGCAGGCCAGGATGACGCGCAGTGCGATCTCGCCGCGGTTGGCGATGAGGACTTTCGAGATTGTCGGCATAGATCGCGTTACGACAGCTTCACGGAGAAGAGCTTCTCGCCGTACTCGATCGGCTGCCCGTTCTGCGGATAGATGCGCGTGACCACGCCGTCGACGTCCGACTCGATCTCGTTCATCAGCTTCATCGCCTCGATGATGCAGAGCACCTGCCCTTTCGAGATGCGATCGCCGACGTTGACGAACGGTTCCGACTCCGGATTCGCGGAGCGATAGAACGTTCCGACGATCGGCGAGGTGATGATGTGCAGTCCGGCCTCGGCGGCGTCTTCCTCCGCCTTGACCGTGGCCGCTGTTTCGGCGGCCGTCGGCGGCGCGGGAGGCGGCGGCGCGGCCGGAACGTGCGGCGCTGGTTGCGCGCCGGCATAGGAGTGGATGACCTGCGGCTGCGGCGCGGACTTGCCGTCAATACGCAGTTTCAGGCCGGCCTGTTCGATCTCCACAGTGCCGATGCCGCGGTCTGCAACTTTGTCGATGAGTTCGAGAATCTCTTTGAAGTTCAAATTCGGATCCCTCAGACCAGCTCGTCGCGAAGGGCGTATTTCGCTTTGGAAAGTTCGTGGCGCGCGCGGCCGTAATTGCCGTCCGGCCGCATCACGAGCAGCAGAAAGTACTCCGGCGTGACCGCCGAGAGCAAGGTGATGTACTTTTCGGTGAAGAGCGCGAACTGCAGAACGTCGCCTGTATTGAGGTCTGTGTTCGACAGCCGCACTGATTTGATGAAGCCTCCGAACTCAGCGCCAATGACGTCGAGCGGCACGGAATCGGTGTTGATCGTCTCGATGGCGATACCGTCGAGCGAGATGAGACTGATCGCCAGCGTTCCGTCGATCCGCTGCTGAATCGAAGTGAGGACGTCGTGAAAGACGCCGCTACGCACCCTGCTGCTCCCGCCTGGCGACTTTCGTCAGCCATTGCTGCAGGACGACGACTTTCGCGTGGTTGTGAAGCGTGGCCGGATTGCCCGGCTCGCGGATCTCTTGGTCCGCGGCCGTCCCTTCTTCGGCGATGGGCGCCTCGGCAGCCGAATGATCCAGCGCATCGCGTTTCGATCGCAGCTCGTCGTTCGCCGGATCGCGTTCCAGCATGTGCTCATAAATCTTGCGGGCTTCGTCGACGAGTCCCTGTCGGACGTAGAGATCGGCCATCGTGGTCGTGGAGGTGAGGTCGTCGTCTTCCTGTGGCGCGGCTTCCGGTTCCGCTGGAGCGAAAACATCCGCATCCCCTTCCTCGGTCCACACCGCCGGCACCTCGGCCGCGAGCGGCGCCTCCTCGATATGCATCCCTTCCGGGTGCTCGATCTCCAACGCGGCCGCGGTGTAGCCGGACGGCTCTTCGAACGGACTGTCGTCGTGCTGCGCGGCCATGGGGATTTCGTCGCCGGTATCGAACGGCGTCTCCGAGGGGTGAAGCGTCGGCGTGGTTTCGTCGAACGGCGAGTCCGGTTGCGCGGCAAACGGAACCTCGGCTGATTCGGCGAAAACGGGCCGCGGTTCAAGCTGCGGCTCCGGCTCAGGAGTGAAGGGAACCTCGGGCGATTCGGCGAAAACCGGCTCGGGCTCGGGTTCCGGAGCAACAGCCACCGGCGCGGGACTGAGATCGCGGTCGAGCTGAGCGATCTTCGCTTCGAGCTCTTCGTCCGAGGGCATCAGCGCGTGAACGAGTTTGTATTTCTTGATCGCTTCGATTTTTTCGCCGAGGTCGAGATAGGCGTCCGCGACCAACCGGGCGGCGACGACGTTGCCGGGATCGACCTGCAGCGCCGTCGTCAGCGCCTCGACGGCCTCCGCATTCTTGTGCTGCTCGCGAAGAACGCGGCCGAGGCTTACCCACGCGGACAGGTAGGTGGCGTGGACACCGAGGCCTGTGCGAAGGACCTGTTCCGCCTCCGCCAGCATGCCGTTTTTGCGGAACTCCTCGGCGAGCGGGAAGAACAGTCTGCTCTTCGGATCGGTCTTGATCCGGAATTGCAGTTCCTCGATTTTGGCAGTTATGCCGGGTTGCGCCATTTGCTGGAAGTCGAATTCTGCTCAACAACAGGTGGCGGCGCAACCTCGGCCGCAGAAAAGAACCGCCCCACGGAGGGGCGGTTCGAAGGAACTGCTGTGAAATTCTCTAGGTCGCGTTTCCGCAAACCGTGATCGTTATCGTCGGCTTGGAAGGATCATTCGTCGTAAACGTGATCGTGGCGCCAGTCGGCCCGGCCGCGGTCGGATCGACCGTAACCGTGTAGTTTGCGCTCGCGCCAGCCGCCACGGTACCCGCGGTGTTCGGCGAGACACCGGCCACTGCGTTCGTCGGCGTTACAGTCGGTACGCCTATTGTGAGCGTCTGTGTTCCGGTGTTCATGATCGTTATCACGACACTTTCCGTTGCTCCTCCGGCGGCGACGACGCTTGCCGGCGACAGATTCGGAACCGGGCACGAAGCGGGAGGTGCGGTAACGACCGCATTCGGCGGCACGACACAATTGTTCGGGCCCGGGGGATCGATGCTGATCGCGTTGGTCCTCGTGGCCGTGCAGCCTGTCGTCGAGTTCGTAAACACGACGGGGAAAAGTGCCGATCCCAACTGCGTGCCCGGAAGGCCGCCCGCCGTGCAGGAGACCGTCGGGAACGACAAGCCGGCCGGGACGATGACCGTGAACACCTGCGTCCCCGTGCCTGTGTTGATTGTCTGCGGCGTCACTGCCGCGGAGCGATCACCGACGGTGAAGGCGACTGTCGCGCTTCCGAGGAGTCCGACGCCGGGATTCTGCACATTGACATTGAGGGCGGAGCCGACCGTCGTGGGCGAGGATGGCGTGGGCGGCGTCGATGGCGTTACGCTGGTGATGACAGCCGGCACGCCAATGTAGCTGAACAACGACTTCGAGATATCGGAATCACCGTTGTCGACGTTGGTCACGACAACCGGGCCGATTGCACCGCCGCACGGGTTCCCGGTAGCACCTGTGCGAACGAGAATTTCCGTACCGCTGACGCTAAGGACGGAGGCACGCACTGGCGCGCCGGAGGGACCGATGTCGACGGTCACAGGCGACGTGAAGCCGATGCCGTCGATCAGAATATCGGTTCCCCCCAACGCGCTGCCGAACGTGGGCGAGATCGCGGTGATCTGCATCTTGGCGGTATACCGGAACGCGGCGGCGGCGCTGCCGGACTTGCCGGAGTTCACGTTGAGGACTCGCACCTCGACGGGGCCGGTGACGGTACCGGATCCATTCGGATTCGTGTCGCGCGCGGTCGGGGTGATGACGTCGATCGTATGGAACTGGACGTTAAGGACCTGCGCCTGCGCGGAGCCGAAGAAGACCTGAACCGGTGCCTCGAAGGCATCGCCGGTGATGGTGACGCGCGTACCGCCATCGATCGGACCGCTGGTCGGGTTCAGGGCCCGAACCACGGGCGTCAGGACGGGAGCGGTGATCGTGAACGCGGCGCTCTTGGTGACGCGCTGCTCGGTCGGCGTTCCCGCTTCGACGATGACGGTGATGTTGGCGACGAGCTGCTGGGCCACGCCGAGGTCGAAGGCGGGCGTAACGACGGTGATTTGCGTCGGAGTGACGTTCGTGACGAAGCCTTCTTTCGGCGCCTGGCCGTTGCCCGGATCGAAGAGGACGCGCACCGGAACGCGGAAGTTCGTCCCCGTGATGATGACGGTCTGATTGCCGGTGGGAAGGCCGGTGGCGGGAGTGATGGAGATGATCGTCGGCGTCGTCGGAGTGGGCGTCGGCGGGATGATCGGATCCTGGAAATTGAGCGTGACCGACTTGGTCACGTTGTTGACGGTGACGGTGACCGTGACCGGTCCGGCCGTGGAAGAGGTCACCGTTGCTTTGGCCACGCCGCTGGTGGTCGTGCGAATCAGCGTGGTGGGGTTGTCCGCGGTGTCGGTGAAGTGTGCATTGGCGGCTGTCGTGGCGAATTCGACCGCCGTACCGTTCGGAACGGCGGCGTTGTTCTCAGTCACCGTCGCCGTAATCGTCGACGTGGAGCCGGTGAACGGCGAGGCTGTCGTCACGGCCAGGGCGATGTTCGCGCCGACCGGCGGCTGCGTCCCGCCCGTGCTCCCCGACCCGTTGCCGCTGGTGCCGGTGATGGGAGGCGGAGCGGTCGGCGACTCGCCTTTGCAACCCGCGAAAAGCGCCAGTAGCGCGATGAGCGCCAGAAGGATGAATCGCTGTGTCGTCTGCTTCATGTCTACCCCCGTCAACTCCTGGTCACACCCACACGAACCCGGCCGCGAACGGCCGGCGCGGAGACTAGAAACAGCCGCCGCAGTTGTAGCAGAAGTTCAGCGGAAACCGTGCTGAACCCTGCACGCGCTCACCGGCCAGCGTCTCGCCGTACACGGTAAGAATGATGTCCATCTTCACAAAGCCGAGGCCCGTCTCCGGATCTTTTCCGCCGTTCTGCGGCAGGAGCGCGGCGAACGGCGCCTGATTCAAGGCATTCGTCTCGAACGCGATAAAGTCGCTGAGACTGACCGCCGGTCCGGCCGCCGTCAGCACCTGCGCAGTCGAGCGGACGAACGACGGCGGAATGAGCTTGCCGTTGTCGGTGCGCTGATAGGTGACCTGGTAGCGGTCCAGTTTGACGTCGTTGAAACTGTTGTTCGTCGGCAATTTGCTGTTGTTCTGGTCCTGCAGAAGCCGGACGCTGAGCTGCACGGTACCGATTGATGTCGCGCAGCCCGCCGCTCCCGGCCGCAGATCGACCTGATTCAGGTTCTGCGTCCCGGAAACGATCAGCTCTACCGGAGCGCTTTCGCGCGCGATCGAGTTGCACGACAGGATGGCCACGCTCGGCAGCGCAATCGCGGCAATCAATGCAATCTGTTTCATCCTCATACCACCCCTCCAACTCTCCCGGATCATCCGCTGCAAAACCGATTTTGCGATTGAACTACGCCCTTCTTACGACGCTCTTACGATTCGCGGTGTGATGAAGATCAACAGCTCGTCGTGTTCGGAGCTGTAGTTCCGGCTGCGGAACAACGCCCCGATGATTGGAATCTGATGTACGAACGGCATCCGGTTCTGCGCGTTGTTTTCCTTGACCTGATAAATGCCGGCGATGACGGAGGTGCCGCCGTCCCGCACCATCAGGCGCGTCTGCGCGCGGCGCGTCGACAGCGCCGTACCGGAGCCGCCTTCGATATTGAGACCGGTGGCCGGCTCGTTCTTCTGCACCTGAATGTCCATGATCACGGTGCCCGACTCGGTGATCTGCGGCGTCACCGACAGGCGCAGCGTGGCATCGACGTATTGGATCGTCGTCGTGAAGTTGATGCGGGTCTGATACGGAATCTGGAAGCCGCTCTGAATCTCGGCCGCCGTGTTGTCCTGCGTCATCACGCGCGGCGCGGAGATGATGCGGGCGATACCTTCGGTTTCCGCGGCGAGGAGTGCGAGGTCGAGCGTGAACGTGCCGAGAACATTCGCAAGTGAGAACGTAAGCACCGGGTTGCCGACCCCGAAGTCGAACGGACCGCCGACGGTGTCGATGCGGTTCGGAAACACCAGCCCGGTACCCGTGCCGAGCGATGGATCCATCGATCCGTGGAAGCCCCAGTTGAAACCGTACTGCTGGGTGAAGAGCTTTGTCGTTTCCACGATGCGCGCTTCGATGACCACCTGGCGCGTCGGCACATCGACCGAGTCGATCAGGTTGCGCATCGTCTGCAGGTAGCCGGGGATCTCGCTGATGATGAGCTGGTTCGTGCGCTGATCGACGATGATGCGCGCCCGCGGCGAGGCCATCTCGCGAAGCAGGCCGGCGACGTCGGTCGCGCGCGCATACGACAGCTTGAATCCGACGGTGCTCAGCGGAACGTTGAGCTTCTCCTGCTCGCTGAGGCGGCGGTTCGATTCCGCCTCTTCCGACAGGCGCGCGGCCGTTCCGACACGCATGACGTTCCCCTCGAGCACATACGCGAGCGAGTTCTGGCGGAGGATGACTTCCAGCGCCTGATCCCACGGCACATCGACAAAGTCAACGGTCACCGAACCACTGACGGTCGGATCGATGGCGATGTTGAGGCCCGTGAGTTGCGCGAACGTGCGCAGAACGTCTTTGATGTCCGCGTCCTTGAGGTTGAGCGAGAGAGGTTCGCCGGTATAGGTCTTGTCGGCGCTGCTGAGCGTGCGGCCGCCGGCGGAGGCGCCGGTGGACAGCAGCGTGCCGGTCGTGCTCGAAGGCTGCGGCTGCACAGCAAGATCCGTGAATACGTTCTCGCCGTTGAGCGCCGGCTCGATCGCGGGAGGTTCCGCGGCGGCCGGCTGTGTCGTTGTGCCGCGGCGTTTCTTCGATGCCGGCGGTGTCTGCGTCTGCGGCGCGTTGATGACCGAGGTGGCCGGCTTGTGCTGCTCCGGCATCTTCCACGTGGCATTGTCGGCGATGGTCTTAACCTGCGACGGAATGTCGGTCGCAACCGCGGTCTTCACGGGCGCCGGCGCGGGCGCAATCGTCTTCACAATGGCAGGAGGAGCCGGCGCCGCGGCGACATGCGCCTCTTCCTTCCTCGGCGCGGGCGCGGGCGTAGCGACGATGACGGCCGGAGCGCCGCCGAACGTGATGTTGAGCACGTCGCCTGATTTCGTGACGCGGTAACTGGCCTTCTCATCAACGTCGAGCACGACGCGCGTGACGGCTTCGGGAGCGCTCTTGAATTGCGAGACGCGAATCCGCTTCACGACCGGATCGGAAACGTTGATGACATTCTTCGCGAGCTTGTCGCTCACGCCGCTGAGGTCGATAACGATCCGCGACGGCTTTTCGAGCTTGAACGCGTTGTAGGCGACGTCGCCGTCGGTGGCCAGACGCACTTCCATGGCCGCGCCGGTGCCGGTGGTATCGATCTTCTTCAGTGCCGTCGCTTTATTCGCCGGCAATGCCTCGGTGACGACAGGCGTCTCGGCGACCTGGACGACCGGCTCGCTCTTCACCAGTTCGGGTTCGGCATGCACGGGCACCCGGTCTGCCTGCGGCGGTTCGACCCGCCCCATCACGCCACGCCCCGCGCCGCCTGTGTTACGCCCCCGCGGCGCC
>ERZ1739052.130-NODE-130-length-12134-cov-9.258300_pt1 | contig 12134 bp, 9 predicted proteins | sample MGYA00581761_ERZ1739052 | MGnify/ENA primary metagenome ERZ1739052 (study PRJEB42929, sample SAMN08275524) | rhizosphere metagenome | isolation source: Rhizospheric soil replicate 1 | host: Colobanthus quitensis and Deschampsia antarctica | place: Antarctica...
CGAAGGTGGGCTCTTCCGATCGGACGCCGAGGCTGGGGGGGTGGGCCATGATCGCTCCGTCGCGCCAGCGCACGGCGCCGCCGAAGGCGAAGTAGAGCGCAGCGATGCCGTTGATGCAGATCGCCAGCAGGTTCTTGAGGCCGTTCATCTCGTGCATGTCCGTGAGTCCGATCAGGCCGAGTGCGGCCAGCATCAGGATGCCGATGCCGCCGCCGAAGTAGCCGCCGTAAATGCCGATCAGGAACTGGAAGAGGAAAACGAACGTCACCCATCCGACAGTGGGATTCTCGTGCGCGCGGGCGACGGTGCCGAGACGCCTCGTGATCACTTCCTGCACAGCCAATAGGAGAGTTGCGCCGAGGATCAGGAACGGCACGAGCCGCGTGAACGTCTTCGTCGACGTGTGCATCAGCAGCATCGCGCCGGCGCCGCCGCCGGCCAGCGCGGGAATCGTGAGCAGCAGAAGCCAGCGGCGGATTCCGGCCAGCTCGCGCCGGAAGCCGACCATCGCTGCGAACGAGCCGGGCCAGAGCGCGAAACTGTTCGTGGCGTTGGCCATGACCGGGTTGACGCCGATCCAGACCAGTGCGGGAAACGAGATCAGCGTTCCTCCGCCGGCGATCGAGTTGATCGCGCCGGCAGCGAATGCGGCCAGGGCGATCACCGTGTCGTGGAGGAACGGTTCGGTCAGGAGATTTCGTCCTTCAGCACATCGCGCAGCGTTTCCGCGATACACGTGATCAGAGTTTTGTCCGGTCCTTCCACCATTACGCGAACTTTGTTCTCCGTGCCCGAGTAGCGGACCAGAATCCTTCCCTTGCCGTCGAGCTGCGACTGCGCCTCGGCCAGCGCGGCCTGGTACTTCGGCAGCGATTCCAGCGGCGGCTTCGATGTGACCGGCTGATTGAGCAGAAGCTGCGGCATCGGCGTGAACGTCTTCAGTTGCGAAAACGGAGTGCCGCCTTGCGCGAGGAGCTCGCCGAAGACGAGCGCCGTGTGGATGCCGTCGCCGGTGGTGTGCACGGTCAGGTCGATGATGTGGCCGGACTGCTCGCCGCCGATGCTGGCGCCGCGCTCGATCATCATCTCCAGCACGTACTTGTCGCCGACATTGGCGCGGCAAAGCTCGATGCCGTCGTCGCGCAACTGCTGCTCGAAGCCGAAGTTCGACATGACGGTCGTGACGACGCAGCCGCCTTTGAGTGCGCCGTTGCGATTCAGCCGCTGCGCCCAAAGGTAAATGATCTCATCGCCGTCACGGATGTTGCCGGCGTCGTCGGCGAAGATGGCGCGATCGGCGTCGCCGTCGAATGCGACGCCAAAGTCCGCATTCTCATTCACCACGACCTTCGCCAGCCCCTCGGGATGCATCGCACCGCATCCATCATTGATATTGCGTCCGTCCGGCCGGTCATTGATCACAACGACGTCGGCGCCCGCGCGGCGGAAAACCTCCGGCGCGATGCGAAACGCGGCTCCGTTGCCGGTGTCCAGCACGACTTTGCGTCCGCGCAGTGCGCCGGGCGCGACGCCGTCGTCGAGGAAGCGCTCGTAACGCTCGATCAGGCCGGCGTTGTCTTCAATCGCGATCTCGGGAATCGTGACGCTCTCCCGCCGGATCGCGCGCAACTCGTCCTCGATCTGCTCTTCGATAGCATCCGGAATCTTCATCCCGTCATGTCCGAAAATCTTCACACCGTTGTCTTCGAACGGATTGTGTGACGCGGAGATGGAGATGCCGGCCGCGGCGTCCGAGGTGCGGCAGAGATACGCGACGGCGGGAGTGGGAACGATGCCGATGAAGACCGCCTGACCGCCGCCATGTTCAATACCCGCGGTGAGAGCGCGCGCGATTTCAGGACCGGATTCGCGCGTGTCCATCCCGAGGAGGATCGACGCGTGTCCGTCCGATTTTCCCTCGTCCCTCGTCCCTCGTCCCTCCTTCCCTCGTCCCTGCTTCAGCCTGTGCGCGAGCGCCTCGCCGAGGGCGAACATGGTCGGACCATCGAACGGATACTGGTGCGCTTTGCCGCGGATGCCGTCAGTGCCGAAAAGCGTCCTCATTGGTCCCCTTTGGGTTTTGGTTTCTTCTCGGCCGCCGTTTCCGTCGCCGCGTCGGTCGTGGTGACCGGCGCGACCGGGCCGATCTCCGGGCTCACCGGCACGGTCGCTTGCGTCGTCACGGGCTCGACGATGCGGATGAGCGAGGAGTCGGAGACGACGGTCACATTCTGCAGGAACGTCTCGGTGCGGCCGGTCATGATAATCCGTTCAGTGGCCACTTCCGTGACGTTTCGAATCTGCGAGGCGGGGCCGGAGATGAGTGCGTGATCGGGGATGAGCGTCGGATCGCCCGCGTTGAATCCCGGCGGCGGCTGGCCGATCAGGAACGGGCGGATCGGGACGACTTTCTGCCGCAGCGCCTCGACGTGAAAGCGCAGTTTGGTCGGCTCCATTGCCACCACGTCGATCTGCGGCGGCACACTCATGGCCTGCGGACTGAGCGTGATCACTGCGTCGCCCGGTGTGACCCAACTCACATCCAGCGTCACCTCGAGGTTTTGCGACGACAGCGATCGAAGGTCGGAGACGCGGCCGCGCAAGCGGACGCTGACGGTGTCCGGCACGGGCGTAGTGATGGCAAGGTCGCGCGGCATGCGCACCAGCGACACGGGCGCCGCGAACGCACGCTCCGATACCGGCTCGCGCCGCGGCGCCGAGACGGCGAACCAGACCACAAACGCGAGGAACACCGAGAGGAGCTTGAGCGGGAGGTTGGCGGTCATTTGCGAGTCGCCCTCAGCTTCTCCGTCATCAACTGCAGGAGCTGATCCCGATCGAGATGTTCGTGCAGGACGCCTTCGGTGGCCGCGGCGATCGAGCCGTTCTCCTCCGAAATAATCAGGATGAGCGCGTCGCTGTCCTCGGACAACCCGATCGCCGCGCGATGACGCGTGCCGTGTGCGAACTTCGGATCGGCGGAAGTCGTGAGTGGCAGAAACGCGCCCGCGGCCACGATGCGGTCGCCGCGGATGATGGCCGCACCGTCGTGGAGCGGACCGCCCGGGACGAAGATGCTGATGAGCAAATCCGCTGTCACGGCCGCATCGACATTCTTCGCCGCCTCGGCATACATCCTCAGGCTCTGCGCGCGCTCGATGGCGATGAGCGCGCCGATGCGTTGCGCGGAAAGCACCGCCGCCGCGTTCACGATCTCGTCGAACGGAACCGGTGTCGCCACGCCGGCGACGAGCGAGAGCAACGGATTCGACGCCATCCTCGCCAACGCGCGGCGGATCTCGGCCTGAAAGAGCACGATCACCGCGAACGGCAGGTAAAACAAAGTCTGCCGCGAGATCGCCTCGAGCGCCGGCAAGTCGAACGCGCGCGCGACGAAGAAGGAGCTGCCGAGAACGACCAGGCCGATCGACACCTGCATCGCGCGCGTGCCGCGGATCAGCGCCAGGATGTTGTAGATGACGAAGGAGACGATGAGGACGTCGACGGCGTCGCGCCACGTGAACTGAAGCGAGAGGATGCGGTCGTACCAACTCATGGCTGCCGCCGTCCTTCGATGGCCATCCACACTTTCAGAAAATCGACTGTCGCGCGCACGTCATGGACTCGTACGATCGACGCGCCTGCGCGTTGGGCCGCGGCCACGGCGGCGAGTGATCCGAGAGCGCGGTCGGGTCCGGAGGCTCGTCCGGTGATGTGGCCGATGAATGCCTTGCGCGACGCGCCGATCACGAGCGGACCGAGCGCCGTCAGCTCATTCGCGCGCGCCAGCAACTCCAGGTTCTGGTCGAATGTTTTCGCGAAGCCGATGCCGGGATCGATCAGGATTTTTTTTCGATCGACACCGGCGGCGATGGCAGCATCGATCATCGATGACAGTTCGCGGGCGACGTCGCTGACGACGTCGTCGTAATCGGTGAACTGCTGCATCGTTGCGGGCTCGCCGCGCATGTGCATCAGGATCACCGGCACGCCGCTCTTCGCCACTACGGCCGGCATGCCCGCCGAGTAGCGCATCGCGCTGATGTCGTTGACGATGTTCGCGCCCGCGGCGATCGCCTCCTCCGCCACCGCCGCGTTGCGTGTGTCGATCGAGATGGCAACGCTGCTCCGACGGCGGATCTGCTCGATGACGGGAACGACGCGATCGATCTCGACCTGCGCGGCTAATGGCTCAGCCCCGGGCCGCGTCGACTCGCCGCCGACGTCGATGATCGCGACGCCATCTTCCTCCATCTGCAGCGCGGCATGGACGGCTTTCGATTGGTCGAAGTGCACACCGCCGTCGGAGAAGGAGTCGGGCGTGATGTTCAGGATGCCCATGACCGAAGGCAAACCGGAATGTTGAATGTTGAATGTTGAATGTTGAATGTTGAATGACACGGGGACCCGCCTTTCATTCAACATTCAACATTGAACATTCAACATTCAACATTCGGGTCTCTTTCCGCAACGTGCTACGAGTCCCTCTCGCGCCGAATCCGTGCGCCTAACGGATTCAAGCGTTCCTCGATCCGCTCGTATCCACGATCGATCTGGTGAATGTTGTGGATCACGCTCTCGCCCTTCGCGCACAGCGCCGCGAGCAACAGCGCCATGCCGGCGCGAATGTCGGGGCTGGAGATGTCGGCGCCATTGAGGCGGTTGCCGCCGACGATGATGGCTCGGTGCGGATCGCACAGGATGATGCGCGCGCCCATCTGAATGAGCTTGTCGGTGAAAAAGAGCCGCGACTCGAACATCTTCTCGAAAATCATCACCGTTCCCTCGGCCTGCGTGGCGATGATGATCATGATCGACAGCAGGTCGGCCGGAAACAGCGGCCACGGACCGTCGTCGATCTTCGGCACAGCCGCGCCGATGTCGTAGCGGACGCGCAGCGCCTGCTCCTTCGGGACGCGGATGTCCTTTCCCTCGATCTTGATGTCGATGCCGACTTTCTCGAGCATGTAGCGGACCGAGTACATGTGGTTCGGCACCGCATCCTCGATCACAAGCTCGCTGCGCGTGACCGCTGCCAGGCCGATGTACGAGCCGACCTCGATGTGATCGCTGGGGATGTGAAACTCGCCGCCGTGCAGCGAGTCGACACCGTGGATGCGCAGCGAATTCGTGGCGATGCCTTCGATCTGCGCGCCAAGGAGATTGAGGAACGTACAGAGGTCCTGAACGTGCGGTTCGGCGGCGGCGTTGTAAATCAGCGTCTCGCCCTCGGCCAGCACCGCGGCCATGATCGCGTTCTCGGTCGCCGTGACTGAGGCTTCGTCGAGGAACATGTTCGCGCCGCGCAGTGCGCGAACGGACATGCGGTACTCCTGCGCGGAGACTTCGATCTGCGCGCCGAGCGCTTCGAGTGCGAGAAGGTGTGTATCGACGCGGCGGCGTCCGATGGCGTCGCCCCCGGGCTTGGCGATATTCGCGGCGCCACAACGGGCCAGCAGCGGACCGGCCAGCAGAATCGAGGCGCGAATTTTTCGCGAGAGATCGGGATCGGGCTCCGAGGAACACTCACCTTTCGTGTGAACGCGAACCACGTTCGGTTCGAGCTTTTCGACCGAGGCGCCGAGACCTTCCATGATCTGGAGCATGACGCGGACGTCCTGAATATCCGGCAGATTGCGGAGGACGATCGCCTCGTCGGTGAGCAGGCAGGCCGCGAGGATCGGCAGCGCCGCGTTCTTGTTGCCGCCCGGCTTGATCCGCCCTTCCAGCCGCCGGCCGCCTTCGACGATAAAGCGTTCCATCATGCGCGGCGGATTGTATCCGCGGAGTTGGTCTTGCGATCCAGAGCTTGGTGCGAGAGGCGAAGACGGCCAAATGTTGAATGTTCAATGTTGAATGTTGAATGTTGAATGGTTCCGGCTTTCATTCAACATTGAACATTCAACATTCAACATTCCGACTTTCACCCGCACCCGCGAAACCGCGCTACCATTCCGCTCGTGATCGTCGCGCCTCTTTCCTCCGGCAGTGCGGGTAATTCGTACTACTTCGAGAGCGACGGAACCTCCATCCTCGTCGACGCCGGCCTTGGGCCGCGCGAGACGCGCAAACGGCTGGAGCAGGTTGGGAAAACGATCGAGCAGGTGCAGGCGATCGTGATCACGCATGAGCACTACGACCACATTCGCGGCGCCGGCTCGATCGGACGCAAATACGGAATCCCGATCTACCTGACTCAGGGGACGCTCGATGCCAGCCGCATCAATCGAGAGGTCACTACGACGATCGTTTTTCCCAACGATTCGACGTTCACGATCGGCGAGTTGAATATTCATGCGCGCCGCACTCTGCACGATGCTGCCGATCCGGCCTGCTTCGTGATCGAGTCGCGCGACGGCACCCGTGTCGGCGTGGCCAGCGACCTCGGACATGCCGACGCGCCGGTGATCCGGCACCTCTCGGACTGCGACGGCCTTCTCTTCGAGGCGAATCACGATCTCGACATGCTGCGGATGGGCAGCTATCCGTGGTCGCTGAAGCGCCGGATCATGTCGCGCTTCGGCCACCTGTCGAACGATGACTCGATGACCGCGGTGCAGCGAATGATCGGCGCGGATTTGAAGAACCTCTGCCTGATCCATCTGTCGCAGAAAAACAATCACGAGTCGATCGTCCGCGACATGGCCACACGGCTCCTCTCGCGCCTCGGCGCCACGAATCAGCTCGAGCTGTCGATCGCCAAGCAGTTCGAAGCCACCGGCATGTACGACATCGCGCGCCGCCGCCCCGCGCGTCCGCGCCTCCCTGCCCTCAATACGCAGATGGCGTTGTTCTGATGCTGAAGCACAGACGCTCTTGTCTGTGCTTCAGCATCAGTCGTGCAGGGGCTAGAATGCGCCCGCCGCGCGGACCGCGCGGGAATCACGTTGACGGAGAACGAAGCGATGCGGATCGGCGTACCGGCTGAGATCAAGAACAATGAGTACCGCGTGGGGATGACGCCCTCGGGCGCGCAGGACCTCACCTCCGACGGCCACACCGTCTACATCCAGTCGGGCGCGGGCGACGGCAGCGGCTTCGCGGATTCGGAGTACGCCGCCGCGGGCGCGACGATCCTCTCCACCGCCGACGAGGTCTACGAGCAGTCGGACATGATCGTGAAGGTCAAAGAGCCGATCGACGCCGATCTGGCTCGCCTGAAGGATGGACAGCTCCTTTTTACCTATCTCCATCTCGCGCCCGTGCCCGATCTCACCGCGTCGCTGCTGAAGAAAAAGATCACCGGCATCGCGTACGAGACCATCACCGACGAACGCAAACGGACGCTTCCGCTGCTCACGCCGATGTCGGAAGTGGCGGGACGGATGTCGGTGCATGTCGGCGCGTACTACCTTCACAAGCCGAACAACGGCCGCGGCGTGCTCCTCGGCGGCGTACCGGGAACGCTGCCGAGCGACGTCATCATCATCGGCGGCGGTGTGGTCGGAACAAATGCCGCGAAGATGGCCGTCGGCCTCGGCGCGCGCGTGACGATCCTCGACACCAATCTCGATCGCCTTCGCCAACTCGATGACATCTTCCGCGGCACGGTGCAGACATGGGCATCCAGCGGCGCGCACCTTGCCGAAGCCTGCAAACGCGCCGATCTGCTCATCGGCGGCGTCCTGATCCCGGGCGCCTCCGCGCCGAAGCTCGTGACGCGCGAAATGGTGCGCAGCATGAAGAAAGGTTCCGTCATCGTCGACGTAGCCATCGACCAGGGCGGCTGCGTCGAGACCGCGCATGCAACGACACATTCCGATCCCGTGTACGAAGTCGACGGCGTCATTCACTACTGCGTCGCCAATATGCCGGGTGCCGTACCGCGTACATCCACGATTGCATTGACGAACGCCACATTGCCGTACACGCGCAAACTGGCCTCCCTCGGCGTAAAAAAAGCGATGACTGATCCGGGGTTGGCCGAGGGCGTCAATGTCTATGACGGGAAGATCACGTATAAGGCTGTGGCTGATTCGCAAGGACGAGAGTACACAGCACTGGATAAGTTGCTGTAATCTGAGCGCGTGAATCGACGCTCGAAACTCCTCCTCATTTTCGCCGCCACTGCATTTCTCGCCATCGTCCCGGCAACCCAGGGCGCCACGCCGCGCTTTCGGATCGCGCCAAGAGGCGCCTCCCCGAGTGCCGATCTTGTCGTCGAAAAGAGCGTGTCGGGCAGCGGCGTTGCGGGCAGCGACGTCTCCTTCGACGTCACCGTCCTCAACTTAGGGCCGGACGACGCGGCGGTTGTGACGCTCAATGACGCCCTCCAAGCTCCTCTGACCTTCGTCTCCGCCACGCAAAACAGCGGTCCCGCTTTCAGTTGCTCGACTCCGCCGGCCGGAACGAACGGCACGATCAACTGCACGATCGCACTGTTTCCGGCCGGGTCGAGCGCGAATTTCACCTTCACTGCAAACATCCCTTCGAATACGCCACCGGGGACGAACTTCACGAATACCGCCACGATTTCGGCGAACACGTTCGACCCGAACGGCGAGAACAACTCGTCGACGACTTCCATCACCATTCCGGTAAACCACGCGGACATCGGCGTGCAGAAGAGCGGCCCGTCGGCAGCGCTTGCAAACAGCGACGTGTCGTACACCATCACCGTCTTTAACAACGGTCCGGACGCCGCCATCAGTACCTCGCTGACCGACGCGCTGCCGGGCACGATGACCTTCGTTTCGATTACGCAGAACAGCGGTCCGGCCTTCGATTGCTCCAGCCAGCCTCCCGCTGGTTCGGGCGGCACCGTCACCTGCACGATTGCCAGCCTTGCAGCGAACGCCACCGCCACATTCACACTCGTCGGTCACATTCCCGCCGGTACCCCATTCGGGACGGCTTTCCCGAACACGGCCGACGTCGCCACAACCACTCAGGATCTGAACGACGGCAACAATCACGCGGTGACGAGCGTGACCGTCTCCAGCAGCGACCTCGCCGTGACGAAGTCCGGGCCGGCAACGGCCACCTCGGGCGGCACGGTCTCCTGGACCATCGCCGTCACAAACAACGGCCCTGATACCGAGTCTTTTGCCTCGCTCGTCGACAATCTCCCGGCCGGCACCACCTTCTCCTCACTCGTGCAGAACACCGGCGCGGCCGCCTCGTGCATGAATCCTGGCGTAGGAAATCAGGGAACCGTAAGTTGCACGTTCCCGCCACTTGCTTCTGGCGCATCGGCGCAATTCACACTCATCGCGAACATCGACCCTGCCTTCACCGGCACTCTCAACAACACCGCCACGGTCAGCGGCCAGAACGCCGATCCGAACACGAACAACAACAGTCAGACCGCGTCAACGGCGGTGTCGGGCTCGGCCGACATCGTCGTCACCAAGAGCGGCCCTGCAACGGCGACCGCCGGCACGAACATCACCTACACCGTCATGCTGACGAACGCCGGACCGTCGACGGCGACCTCTGTCTCGCTGACCGACAACGTTCCGCTGAATACGACCTTCGTCTCCGAGTCGCAGACGGCCGGCCCGACGTTCTCGTGTACGAATCCGCCGGTCGGAGGCACAGGCCAAATCTCCTGCACGCTTCCGTCGCTCGCCTCTGCTGCTTCAGCGACATTCTCGATCACCGTTGCCGTGAATCCGGGCGCGACCGGCTCTGTCGCGAACACGGCGAACGGCGCGAGCGCGACGCCTGATCCGAACTCTCTGAACAACGGCGGCAGCGCGACGACGACCGTCACCAGCAGCGCTGACGTCTCCATCGTCAAGACCGCAAACGCGGCGGTGAGCGCCGGAACCGACGTCACGTATCACATCGTCGTCACGAATAACGGCCCGTCCGACGCCGCCTCGGTCAGCATGACCGACACGCTGCCAGCCAACACGACCTTCGTTTCCAATACGCAGAGTGGCGGTCCGTCGTTCTCCTGCACGAATCCGGCGGTGGGCGGCACGGGCACCGTGACCTGCTCGATCGCAACGCTCACGAGCGGAACGACTGCAACATTCGACATCGTCGCCACCTTTGCTGCCGCGACGCCGATGGGGCCGAGCAGCAACACCGCGAACGTATCGGCATCGACACCCGATCCGAACGCAGGCAACAACAGTTCGACCGCCGTCACGACCGTTTCGCCGGCGCTCGCCGATATCTCGATCACCAAAACGCCGGCGCCCGGTCCGTACGGAACGGGCCAGCCGCTGACCTACACGATCGTGGTGACGAACGGCGGACCGAATCCCGCCTCCTCCGTCACAGTCACCGATACGCTTCCCGCCGGCACCACGTTGCAGCAGTCCACGCCTGGCGGTGCGTGCAGCGGAACGACGGTGGTCACCTGCAACGCCGGCACGCTCGCAAATGGGGCGAGCGCGACGTTCACGCTGACGATCACGTTGCCGTCGACGCCGGGCCCGATCACCAACACCGCAGTCGCCAGCGCGTCCGCAGCCAGTCCCGATCCGAACCTCGGGAACAACACCGCCACATCGACGATTACGGTCATTCCCGCGGCGAACATCCCGATGATCTCGCCGTTGTCCCTGCTGCTCCTCTGTATCGCCCTCGCCGTCGCCGGTGCGTTCGTGCAGAAATCGTAGCGTGTGGCGCAGACACTCTTGTCTGCGCTCTTGAAGCCGCGCAATTCAGACGGCGCCACCAAATCAGGTGGCGCCGTTTTTCCATCCGCGAACGAACGCCACAGCTTTGTAACCTCAATCGCTTCTGCAACTTGATGCAATCCATCGTACGAGCTTCTACGCAATGCGCACGCGGCCTTTTCCAGCACTGATCCTTCTTTTTCTCGGCGCATCGTGCGCGAGCATCCACAACATCGGCAACGTCGTCGATCCCGTTTCCCATGGCGCCAGCACGCCGGCATCGCCTGCGACAACGTGGACGCCGCCGCCGAATGCGATTCCTCCAAAAGTGGCGCCGCCGAACGATCTCGTCCTTCCGCCGAGCGGCGTTCCGCTGGAGCTCGCGCAGATCGTCGATCTCGCGCTCTCGAACAATCCGGCCACGCGCACGACCTGGCTCGAATCGCGTCTGGCCGAGGCAAACCTCGGCAGCGTGCGGTCGGCGTATCTGCCCACGGTCGATCTCGGCGCCTCGCTCACGCGCGCGCATACGAGCGCCGGCACCGCCACGACGCTGAGCGGTCCGACCCTCTCGCTCGACTACCTGCTGCTCGATTTCGGCGGACGGAATGCTGCGGCCGAGGCCGCGCGGCAGACGCTGATCGCGTCCGGCTTCACGCACAACCAGACCATTCAGGATGTCATCCTCGGCGTCGAGCAGGCCTACTACGACTACCTCGACGCGAAGGCGCTGCTCACTGCGCAGGAAGCGACGATCAAGGAGCGCCAGACCAGCCTCGACTCCCCCGACGCCCGTCACCCACCAGGCCTCGCCCCGCTGTCCGCCCGCCCGCCAGCCCGCCCCCCGCCTCCGCAGGCGAGCCCCACGCACCGAGCCCCCACCAGGAACCGTCCCCCGGTCGAGGGGACTGCCGCCCGACACAACAACCAAGCTCGGGACCGGGGAGTGAAGGGCAACGTGAAGTACCGTTTCGGCATAGGCATGGCAACGCTGAAGACGGAAAAGACAGCGGCCTGATTTCAAGCGCAGAGATTTAAAAAAGTTGCGATTATCGAGTGCCGTCGAAGGCGCTGTCGCTTAACTTGGCGGTGAGAGACGAAGGCGCACTGGGCCACGCCAGTCGGCATTCGGATCGAGCTTTTTAGCACGCTGTGTCACAACGATTTCACCGGCGCGAGTTGCGTTGCGTGCGACTTCCCGCGCTTGGGGAACGAGGGCGCGCCAGTGTCGACCGCCGGCGATTCGGGCTGCGTCCGACGGGCAAATCGAAGAGCTCGATGGCCGGGCCCGTAATAAGGCTCGGATGGCAGCCAGCAAACGTTTGCCGCGAGCCTCCACGGATACTTCCTCCCACCATTTTTCACCACGTTCACCGAGCGCCACCTTGGCATCCTGCACTCTGGGCCGCTCTATCACTCGTCGCGCGGCCACCAATTCCTTCACCAACGCCGCCCCCACCTTTTCTGCAAAACCTGGACCCGCCTCTACCCCCCGCCGGCCCTTGCCCTCGCAGTACTGAGCGCCCTCCCCGCGCCACTTCGGTTTCGGCCGTGGCGCCC